>Ga0307513_10005098_pt1 | contig 17387 bp, 22 predicted proteins | sample 15_EM_MG_FD_202174 | JGI IMG/M metagenome (GOLD analysis project Ga0307513, IMG submission 202174) | Populus trichocarpa ectomycorrhiza microbial communities from riparian zone in the Pacific Northwest, United States - 15_EM | ecosystem: Host-associated > Plants > Roots > Unclassified | place... | reverse complement strand
CCCGCATGGAAGTATTCTCTCGTTACCAAAGCCAAAACTCTGATCTTGGCTCGTTACGGACCTCTTGACCTCCGTCTCTACCTGAAAAAAATGTATGGTATGGTATGGTAAAATGATTGTAAATTAACCATTTTTGTGTATGCCAAGCTTACCCGAAACGCCACAGTAACCTACTTTTCGTCAACTTTTTTAACTTTGAAAACCCCTAGTGCTGAGAATAAGTGTTAAGTGAGTACTGCCCAGTATTGCCATGATGGAAACCAGGTTTTCTGCGTAGATTTGCTCCCGACTATGGTACGAGTAGGAGTACTCGAGTACTTCGCCTGATCTTGATTTCTCTCGTCGTGTTGTCTATCGTTACCTTTCTTGCAACATCTATCTTACTAGTGCAACGCTAAAAGTATTTCTCCTTTTCTGCTCGTCCCCCCTAGTGGTGTTCCGGATATGCTAAAAAAAATATGCGGTACTCGAGTACTGGGATATGGAAGTAAAAATCGAGTATGCAAAGAACCCTGTTTTGAGGGAAGGTATCGGCAAACTCAGGTAAAGAAGAACCCGGACCAAGACTTGGCAGAGGTAACCTCCCACACCATTGGTGATATTGTTATTAAGTAGTTGGCATACGCTATTTTGAGATGCTAAGGCCACAATTTTTCTAGAAAAGTACATTATATTAAGGGATCACTTGAATGCAACTGCTCTGGGTTCTAACCTCCTAGCCCCCCCCTGTTTCTTCTAATTCCTAATCTGTGAGATTCCCGAGATTCAGGTCCTATCTTCTCATGCTCGATTTATACTTCCATATCTGAGTACAGTACTGTACAACACCAAATTGTGATTTATCTTGGTACTGTACTCGAGTATCCCCTTGCTCCTTCATGCAAGCCCGGTCCATTTCACAAACGTCACGACACGACGAGTAGTTTGATACCGGTACTGGAGAACCTATTTTCGCCACCCCTAATCAAAGTGAGGCACTATCCCCACCATATAATCCATGGAAACATTAAGTTTTATTAAGAAAAGCTTTATTTGAACGTAATATATTGTGATAAAAATAGCATATCCTATGGCTTGGCGGGCCTGGTCGGACTAGTCCTGGCCGAGTCGGTTTCAATAATCCTGACTGTCCAGTCGGTCTAATTTCAACCACTAGACTAGACTTGACTTTCGACCGGACTAGCTAGTCCAGTCCAGTCTTCCGCCGACCATTCGGAACCCTGTCATGAAATATCATTCTATACTCCTGAGGAGGGAGAAGCAACCAAGAATAACCGCCAAACCACCAGTGCCGAGTGCTAGCCATGTCTCAAGGCCAAGTTTCCGAAGTATGTTACTGAAACCCTAATGCTTGGAGGATTATACGCGTGTGGAGAAATTGCTGCTGAGGAGGTTGTTGGGTTTACAGGACAGTGTTGCTAGTAAGAATGCTATATCACTCGCTATGGCTGGCTATCGTTTCTGATGGAGGCCAATGCCTCTCAGTACCGTCTTTCCGAGCCTAGACTCTCTCATTTCTTGTTCATTGTTTCATCCCAAATATGTTCCATTTTCTTTCCTCGTTGGAATATTTCTTTCTCACAATTCGTACGGGATAAGCTATGTCCTGAGCCCTCATCCTTTACTCTGTGTATCTTTTCCCTTCCCTTTGGTGTCTTGCATCTCCGGAATGTTCCTGTACGGTGCACCCAATGGCACACTCATTACAATACCTAGCTTCAAGGACCCAGTCAAACAATCGTGGTGGGGATAGCTGTGGAAAGGTGGGTTCATCAAAGAGGGAGGCCAGGGATACCACGGGTGTAAAGCTGAGTAACGTAGGCGAGTAAACATTAGAAACTAACCAAAAAAAAAGGAACACAGTTTTATTCTCACAATACAACTCTAGAAACCCTCGTAGTTCAATCCATAAGATGCACCTATATATCCACTCCACTCTTAACAGCTTTCGATCTCCATAACAGCAAGTCCTACTACCCAAGGCATCCCACCACAGATAAACCACTCCCCCACCTACTCCTGCCTCAGAACCTTCTCCTCACCCACCCCCCGTCCCACAAGGTAATAAACCCCCCCTTCCTCCCCCTCCCCAACTCGAAACCACCACCCCCTCCTCTCTGCACACTCCAAAACTCCCCTAAAAAGCCCCTCAGCCCTTCTAACATCCTCTCGCCCTCTCCTAATCCACGCCCAAACCCGGTCCGCCCACTTCCAATACACGGCTTCAATCCTCGCCACCAACTCTGCACACTCCGCCCCGGGCCCATCGGAAACAGCGTGCAAACGGTTTCTCAACTCCACCCATTCCCAAAAATACTCTTCAGTGTCCAGCGCTATCAGCTTTTCCGCATGACCCCGTAGGGCCAGGGCTTGGGTGGTTAGGTATTCGTGGTAGGCCCGGGCGTCTTGGAGGGTTGAGGTGTGCTGGTCGTGGGCGGCGTTGGCGAGGGTTGTTAGGCTAGTTAGTGTTTTGTGCATGGTAGAGAGGGAGCGGTTTGTTAAGGTTAGGACTTCCGCGAGGTGCTCTGGGGTTATGGGTGCTTCGCGGGAGGGGTGAAGGAGATAGGTGGAGTTGAGAGTAATGGCTGGGAGGGGGGTTTCCGAGGGCATTACGGTGTTTGAGGTTCGGGTTCCTGCTTGACTTTGACTTTGTAGATATTGCTTTGATCAACAAAATATTATAGTCAAAGAAAATTTATCCCCGATATCGATGCTTTGTGTATTTCGTTCCCGGATTTGTCGTGTAAAAGGCGTTTATCAGCTCCAGATGTTAGAGAGAGAGCATCTGCCTTCGCCTGGTATTTATCTCACCACGCTCCATCAATTCAAGATGGAAGCGGTTGTTGTGAATTTCGCGAATTCAAGTTTGCAACATAAAATCTCACTCGGTGAATTTCTTTCTCAAGAAGGCTATAGCGTTAGACCCTTTTCCTCTCGTTTCTCTGAGGGAAAAATGAGAAAAAAGTCTCGGGAAGGCGAGCCACTTCAACTAGGCCCGCTTTACGGCAGTTACTGTACACTCTGATTCTTGAACCCCATTAATCACACGATAGTTAGGTCACTAGCCTTTTCACAATCCCGAAGACCTCAAGTTGGGAAAAAAAATACAGCATATACCCTAGCCTATGCAGCTCGCCTCTCCCCATTCCTCCCACTAGGGGAATGAAGAATCTGGCCTCTGGGGATGGGTGAATAGGACTAATTGGGAGGGGGGATGGTGGTTCTAGGTTGTTGCTTTCGTTTCTTAAGAGCGCGAGCAGGACTATTTTCTTTTGTGAAATAAATAAGATACGGGGCGCGCTGCAGCATTCGGGGGGTTTCTTTTGGCGTTTTGATTCACCGGGGGAGGAGGGCACTGCTGGAATTACCCGTGTGCTAGTTCCGAATAATTATAGTTGAGGGTTGCGAGATGGGAAAGGGAGCCTAAGGTTCGTGCATCTATTTCGACTTGCGCGGATTATTCAACACTTTGCCAAGAGCCCAAAATTGTAGGACCTCCTAACCAACTGTACTCTATTATCAAGTTACAATATTATATACAGCGCTTTTAAATATCCATCACGCAATCACTGTGGCCCATCAAACAGACTCAAACCTGTATCCTTTATCCGTACACATAACCCTGACCCTCTTGCTACCAATGACCCTCCCCAGGTTACAGCATCCCACTTGGAGAATATCACACGCACCTTCGGCTGCTCCGTAATCCTCCCCTGGCCAATGCTCCGCCCAATAAAGCCTCCCACGATCTCGCCGTAGAAAAGAGAGTTATCCGGCAGGGCGTAGAATACCACCCTTGTGACTCCGCGGATGTCGTACCGGCGGAAGTGGTGCGCTCATCCACTGTAAAGAAGAACCGAGTGATGGCCTGTGAAGATATGTGACAGTGCGCGCGCGACGGAGGAGACGGGCGTTTCTTCCGAGATGGCACCGACGGAGATAGGGGTGTTGTGGAGGTGGTTCCGCATTCGGACAGGTCAAAGTAACTCGGTAATGGAGATTAATATATTTGTGGAAGTGTTTCGGGGGAGTGAGGGTAGGACTGCTTTTGTGAAAAAGTCGAAGCGGGGGTCTGCGGCTGCGGCTGAGGTTGGGGGATCTATTCTTGTGAATGTCTGTAATATGGTAGTTAGTAAGGGGAACTGTCGGGGTAGGAGCGGGAGGGGGCATTGCCTGTCGAACTTGAACCCCCAAATCAATCATGGACCCTGCATACTCTGCTTGAGTCTTCACTTTCCCAGCAGCGTTTAAGATACTCTGATTAAACAACTTCATCATCTCCGGTGTCACGAACCCGCCGAGCACCAACATCTGTCTTAAGCATTTTGCATTAGTGTCTAAATACCAGTTCCGCACGCACCCAAAGTCACAAGCATGCGGATCTTGGGTATCAAATTGAGGTGTTTGAAGATATGCTCTAGGTGATCCCAATCTTGCATAAGCAATGCTTCGGCTTGATCCACCACCAGAAATTCTATACCGGAGAGGAAATCGTAGGCGCGCTTTTTTGTGGGACTCATCACCAATAGTCATACGCAACCCAAGAGGTGAGGCGAGGATTATATCGGAGTTGCAGAATTGACTAAAGTATCTGAGAGTTTTCCGAGTTAATTTTAAGCCTAACCTGAAGAGGTCGTCGTAGTTTCCGCCAAAGAGAGCACGGAAGTCTTAGGGCTTGTTGGGGCTAATCCGCTAGGTATCCGGGGGTGTGTAGTATGTATCTTGAAAGTGGTTTCTGTTTTCCTAGAATTGTTGGCAACGTGTTAGGTATTCGAGGGAGAATGAACTTGTTACTCTGGTTGTAGTATGTCGACTAGTGCATTTATTACTTCCACGCAAGTGTTTCGTGTTGGTGGTATGAAAAGGATTTTGGGCCTTCTGAAGCCTTGATCTCAGAGCTCTATTTCCTCGTCCGTAGCCTTTGCTGGGCGGGGGCATTGTTCTTTAGGACTCGGTCTCAGGTCCTGAGTTTTGATTAGTATGAAGATGATCTAGTGCTTGGGTGGGAACATACTTTAGGACATGATTTGGCGCATGCAAGGAAGGAATACATCCTCCGGAACTCTTTAGCATTGCCTAGGGTTCATTCGCCATATAAAACATCCACATAATTGAAGACATGCTGCCCTAATGACTTCTGTAGCGGCGTCAGCTCTTCAGCGACCAGCTTCTTCAAATTCAGGTCATTTAGGCCTTCAACCCTTCTTCCACCCGTGGTTTGCTCCGAGCCTCCGGGAATGGATAAGTAGGCATTCCCAAGTAGTCTAGATTTAGGCAGCTTAGTACTATCCTTCCACTCACCTTGTGAAGCGGAGGAGATGGAAGCCAATATAGAGGGTGAGGGACTCGCAAAATGTGATTGAAATGGGTCGGATTGATCCTCGTTATCTGAGCCTAAGCCTATGACCTCTTCTTCGGGCTCTTCCTCTTCCTCAGGCTCGTTTGCTAAATCTTCACCGTCTTCCAAGATGATCCTATCCTCTTCGGTTTGTGTGTGATCAAGTTTTTGGCGTTTAGGATTAGGATTACATTGGTTAGACTAATTGCTCGTTACCAGAGATTGGAGTAGGAGGTTGTAAGGTTTTGCTGCTACTATGTTATCTTTCGATTGCGATTCGGGGTAGTCGCTACCTAAGGCTTCCCCGGAGTCTTTGCAACCGCGCAGTTCAGGATCTTCGGAAGTTTCGGGATTAGAATCGGGATCTTCAGCTTCCGGAATTCTATTGCGCAATTGCCAGGGCGATCCCCAATGGTAAAGAGGGGTCGGGCGATCATATATTAGAGCTGATTGATAGGAAAAACGTACTTCTTTGTGGTCGATTTTCAGTTCTAATTGAGGTTCTTCCTTGATCTCTCCCTCCTCGACCATCTCGACCACCTCGACCACATCTGCCGCCTGTGCCTCCGCCGCTTCCTCCTCTTCTTTGAAACCCCCGCCTCTGCCGTGCCTTCTGGATCCGGGTGGCATGTAAAAATTCTGTTGATCTTCTTACAGGATTGTTTGTCAGTAACCTTGTTCTGTAGGTCTCTAAAAATAGGGATGTTTTGCACCTGGTATGAGATAACAATAACAACCGATCCTTGGCGCCGAGGCTGGGGCTGGTAGCTCTCTAATTCCGAACCACGGAAAGAGGTCTTGCCAATCGAAGAAGCTTGGGGAATAAAAAATAGATAGCTGCTTGAGAGGAGTGTGAGTAATTGAAATCTCGCCTTAGCCGCAGTCTGTTGTGAGAAAAATATTTCACAGGTACAACAATTACTTAAGCTGTGCTGAGATACACGCATCAGTTGCTAGTGTTATTTTTATTTTAAACCCACCGTTATCTGCGATAACTTGGGTACCAATCCCGGATAATCAACACATCAACATGTGGCGCGTTGTCACAGCGACAACAGCCAACGAGGGTCTTGGCACTCGAATTCTCTTTGCAAAACCTCCCTAATAATAGAGGCTTGTTGCGACGGCAACGGGTCACAGGTTAGGGCTCAGGTCTCACTTAAGAGATCACGTACGCTTAAAGTTCGGTTAGGAGATGCCGAATTTTTTTGGTGAGGTGGCAGCGTGCCCTAACCCACGTTGCAACAAGCAAACATCACAGCTAATGAAATATGATTGAACTAACTCTTGTACTCGTAGAATCTCCGAAATTCCTATTTTTCAAGTTCGCTTATTGCCATAGTAAACACTGTTGTCACAGCGATAGCGATCCCTAACTTTGTGCTCCGAAATCCCTCTAATATCAAAAGTCAAGTTCCCGTAAGGGTAGTAAGAGCGGGTAACGGGGGAGTAGGGCTTGCCCTGCCAAGCTAACCCAGTTTCCCCACAATAGGCGGCGAAGAAGAAAAAAGTTGAGGCTCTGAAAATTGCCCCACCATCAGTCAATTTCGTGGAAGCCAGCCAACCTATCCCGCAGCCACCCCCCGTCCATAATCGCTACCCACTAATCGGCTTTGCCCAGCATGGCCGACAAAGCTTCATACATCCATCTTGCTCGACCGCTTCCTGTCGTCAGTCTTCCACCGGCCTGGGCCACTACCTCGCCTTTGAGTGTTGTTATTAATGCTCAGGCCCCTTGCTCTATCTTGGACCGTTCGTTGAGGAGGAATGTCGATCGGGAGAGGGTTATTGGAATGCTTTTGGGTGTGAGGAGTGAGGATGGGGCTGAAGTTGAGATTAGAAATTGATTTGTGGTTGGGCATAAGGAGAGTCAAGAACAGGTAGGTCTCCAGGAATCGCCATTTTATGGAAATCACACTGATTGATGATGTGGTGAAGGTTGAGGTAGATATGAACTAGTTACCCCAAGACCGTGTTAGGGGTCCATCTGAAGGCGAATCCCAAGGAGGTCCTCGTTGGAGGGCATGTTTGAACAGGATACTCCTAGGTGTTAGGTGCCTTTCGTTATAGCTAATTAATATACTCAGGTATGCGACCTCACCAGTGCCCAATCCTTTAAGCGCTCTTATCCAGAATCTTTATGCCTCTAATGGTGATGGCACCTTCCCCCACCCCGCCGTTCATCTTACCATGTCTACCGCCCCCGGTCAGGACATCGCTATTAGGACTTATATATCGTCCGCTTTCGGTGTTCATCCACGCACTTGAGAAGGCGCTTGAGGAGGTTCTGGAAATGTTGGATAGAGTTAGTGAATATGTGGCTAGAGTCATTGTATACTTCCCGCCCTTAGGGTAGAAGTGAGAGGAGATGCTGACATCAGCACAAGGCTGGCAATACCCAAGCCTCCGTTGCTATTGGGAAGTCCTTGATGAACATGCTTAGTTTGGCACCTAAAGTCTCACCCGCCGATGTCGAAGGGGTGGTGTTCAACACTCATATCCAGGATGTCCTACTCGTGGCATACTCGGCAAACACTATCGGAACCAAGATCGATCTATCCAACAGGTTGGCGAGCACCAACTTCGGTGCCACTACCCCCACTCCAGCCGCGGCTACTACAAATACTACTACCACGAGCGCCACTCCTGCAGCTGGCGGAAAATATCAAACAAATCAATATAAAAATGGGTTTCTTTATAGCAAAAAAAAAAAGAAGTATATCTTCCTCTCGATTGTAGGGTTATACAGCATCTCGAGTTTACCTCCCTTCTGTTTTCATCCATGTTTAAAAATGGGGGCTTTGGCAGGGGGACGGCTGGTGGGTAATGATAAACATTGGGGAAGGGTGATTTCTGTTTGTATGTATACACTAGCGCTGGGTCTTGTATTTGCCTGGTGATTCAGGGCTTCATGTGAATTTTCAGATAATTGTTGAAACGACTGTTGCTGTATTGATAGAGAGACAGAGAAAGGTGGGGGTGACCCCGGCTATGTAGCAAGAAAAGACCCAGGCACGATTTCCCCGTTCACAGAGCCTCACTCGCTCCCGCATCACTGCCACATCGTCGCCGCATTATCAGCCGACCTGTTACCATCCTGCGGGCAACCTGCCAGATATTGAAGGACGCTCCAACAATAATTAATTTAGCCAGACCGCATGATGTACTGTGATCGGAACGGAAACCTTTGGTGGATAAGAGATCGGGAAACGAGGCTCTTTTTATCACTGGCTCACGTCAAACCCTACCGGGTATAGCGCCACCCGGGGAACACTATGGAGCAGGTGGGAATGGCCGTCCACAAAAGGAAACCTAGTCAAAGATGGTCTCTACAAAGGAAAAATCCGCCTAGCCACTGTGTGATTGGTTTGAAGACCCGGGCACCTTCTGGGGTTATCGTCACTGTTGGGCTGTGGTTGTGCTGGTTCTGGTCGTTAGGGGGTGGGGCATTCATGTTTTTATATATATTCTTTTCGGGATGGTTGCATTAGGGATAGTGGGGCCTGATGGTACAGCTCTGTGGTGCAGAGGTTTTGTCACGACTGTCAGAACTTAAAATAAATTTTCTAATTTGCTGTGGAGAGCGGCATTGCCTCAGCTACAAGCATTAAATTTTGTGATCGTACTCCTGAAGGTTATAAAGGCCAATATCAATATGCCTCTCATGCAACCACCACTTCCACTGTCCCCACCGAGTAGCCAACAGGTCCTGCCTGTAGATAAAGAAGGTAAGCAAGTGCTCTGTAAATTGGTCAAGAAACTGCATTGAGCTAATAAATGTATAGATAGGGAACCTTATGTTAGAGAGAGGGTCGGTGACTATTGACCCAGCTACTGACAGGGTTGACTATGCCAGGTGCTTGATCGTGAGTTCTTTGAACATTTTTGGAAAGGTTGCTCCAGGAGTCAATCATGCAAATGGATACGGGGGACTAAACACTGTTAACGAGGATGGATCAGAGCAGTCGTCAAATTATTGCCAGTGGCAGCCCTATCGGCCAATAAAAACATTTTTCTTTTCAAGGCTCTTCGCGCCAGTCGCCGACACAATATAGATTCAGCCTCGTCGAAACCCATTGATCATTCAAGCCTGGGGGACCCCTTGAAAGAACGCACGCAATATCAAACTACAGCTTTTCATCCATCCAACGGAAAAAGGAAAACGAGAACTAATTTTGAAAGAGGAACTGCGATCTTTCCTACTACCGTTACAAGTGGAGGGGGGAGAGGGGGGGTTGAATTGCTCAATCTATCCACGCTGTTCTCACCAGTCTTATTTAACTTGACTCAAATATCCACCTTTTTACAAATACCACGGCAAAGCCCGGGCCCTACTTACTTCCATTCCTTCCCCGGCACTCAACTCCCAAATCTATCAAATAATTTATATCTCCACTATTAACTCACACACAAAAGAAAAGAAAGGGAAAAAAATGTGCATCCGCCACACAACAACCTTCATCTGCGGCCACCTCTTCTCAACAACAACCCCCTGCAGTGGCGGTTGCCCAGTCCCCGAACAAGCAATAGCCATCCTCCCCGCGAAGCTCGCCGAAACCCCCTGTCTCGCGTGTGTGCAGAAAACACAAAAATCCCGGCTAGAGCGGGTCCAAGAGAGGCTAGACGTGACACTCGACGAAGTCTCCTGTCTACTGGGCCGCGCTCAGCGCGACTCTGGCTATATCAAGCGGGAAGTTGAGAGTATCCGCGAGTGGGTGGACTTGCTGGAGCGGAGGAGGAATAATAGAAATGGGGGCATTTATGACGAACTGAAGTGTGTCATTAGAGGTTCGAGGGAGTATGCCGGGGACTTGGAGAGTGGGAAGTTTACTGGGTCGTTTGAGCTTTGGTGTAAGACAAGAGGCGAGAGTGAGCTTGAGGGGTATCTTGTGTGGGAGGGTGGAAAGGGGTATGGCAAGATGTACGACGAGGCGTGGGAGCGGCTGCTGGCGCCGAAGAAGCCTCGGGATGGGTTTTCGGAGGAGCTGCCGCCCGTAATGGGTACGGATAAGTAGGGGGAGTGCGGTGGTAGAGAGGGTTCATCTAATATCAGAGCTGTGCTAGGTTTTACTAGGAGGGGAAGTAAGGTTCGAACTTCTCTCTATCCTTCTTCCCCTCCGCGTTTCACTTTTCTTTCTGCATCTTGGGAGTATTTTCATAGCTATAGATAGACCCTTGCATAAAACGTACAAGAAATATAATATCGTATCTTCATTCTAGACGATTTTTGCCCCTCCTGTGAGATATTGTGAGTTGTGCTACACCTTGGTGGTTTTGGCCGAAATGTGGCCTTGGTTTACTATACTGCAAGGTCCTAGCGGGGAACAAACTCTCTAGTTTTATCGGGAAGCTCATGCGAGAACACCAGGAATAACAAATATATCATACAGCACCCAATAAGATGATCTTTCGTGCTCTCGGGGGGCTGTTATACTATTACTAGCAATTAAAGCGGTCCAGAGATATTTCCCAAGCGGTAGTCTACAGCACTACCCGTAGCTGAGGTCAATTTAAGCTTAATCCATCACACCACCATACACCCGGCATCCACTAACAGGAATTATGAGTGATAGAAAAATCCACGTGGGACTTAAACAGGGAAATGACACCTGCATTCGAAGAATTCTCCATTTCGTAACCCACTCTGACACCCGCTGAGGGTTATACACGTCCCCATCATTAGTGGACCTTACAGGGGGGATCCTGGGGGCGGAATTTATTATGGGCGGTGGAACGTGCAGACAATCCGCCATACAAAATTCTGCTCCTAGAATCCCCCTGTATTGGCACCATTCATGCCAGATACTTGTAGACCCTCGGGCGCCTTTGGAAAATAAGGGCAATTAAATGCAGGCGCTACTCTATGATAGATATATCCCCCAGACCGTCTCTTCGCAATTAGTTGGATCCGATAAACCCCGCTGGGAGGGGGAATACTATGAAGCGAATGCATAGTAATCCATTCAGTAATGATGCCCTCTGCCACTCTACCTAAAGGCACAGCCTAGAATGCGACACTCACATGGTACGGATATCGTTATTGGATTGAAAAGCCTTCCTTCTATATATAGTCCAGGAAACTGTTCCTGCTCAGCTATGATACCCATCCTCATGATTGTTAGTTGGCCCGAACAAGCCCCCGGAGCCCTAGTTCCACAACCGAGTGATCTAGGATGACCCACTTGAAAAAAACCCAACCCGATCACTCTGGCATTCAATATTCCCTGAACTACTCCAAGTTTAAGTCATTGTACCACCACCACCCCCCTCTCAGAAACGCACACTCTCACGAGCACTGATAGCTCAGAGTCTTTCAAACAACCTCTCGAAAATAGAAGAGAACGAACCGGCCAAGACAAACAGCATCTGTTTTTCAAAGTTCACAACTCGCGCGATAGCAGTATATATACCGGCTAGTCAACACTGTAACATCGACTATCCATCAAGCCCACCCACGACCACCAAGCAATACCAATATCACCACTCCCACTCATCAACTACCCCACAACTAAATCCTCCCTCACAAATCCAGCAACCAAAATGTGCATTCAAACCATCACCTCCTACGCTTGCAAGCACATCTCCACTACTTACAATACTACAACCCCTCATTGCTCTGTCACCTCAATCTGCACCCTGCCAAGCCCGCTGCCAGCTAGGAATGTGAAGTCCTCCTCGCTCTGCGCCAAATGTCTTGCTAAAAAGCTTAAGCGCGAGGCGAATCAAATGCGAGAGTTGGAGCACTTTGCCAGAATTAGTGGTGGAGAGGTAAAGGCGGCCGGTGGGAAGGAAAAGGAGGTGGAAGGTGGGGCAAAGAGTGTTAGAGTTATTGCCAAAGACTTGGAGGAGATTGGGTATGTTGCCGAGGGGTTGTTGAAGAAGACTGGCAATGTTGAGGGGGGGAGCACGCACAGCGTTGTGGGAGAGAAGGAAGAGGCAATTACGGAAGTCGCTGATGAGAAGGGGACCGAGAAGGGGACAATGAGAGCCGAAGATGTCAGGATTGAGGGGGGTGCCACTGAAGGAATCACTAACCCCACGGACCTTTGTGCCGAGGAGCCTAGCACTCCTGGGCAGATTCAATCCGAAGAGCTAGATACACCCAGCTTCGAGAATCTTTCTCTCAACGAGCCCGCTCAGAAGGTGGACGCCAAACAAGAGTCTAAAATTGGAAAACCTGGGTCCCCAGAGACCGGCAAGTCTGTGAGATTCACGCCGGTGCCCTCCGAACAAAAGGATCTCGAACTCAAGAACGTCAAGGCCAAGAACCATACTCCTGAGAAATCCAAAATCGCTAGATCCACAAGCACGCTTACCCCCAAGAAATCGCTCAAGTCCTCTAACGATACAGCAGCAGCAGCAGCAAAGGGAAAGGCAAGAAGCGGTAGACCTTAAACTTAGTGGCTTTTCCAACTTTGCAGGATTCTCTGAGGTTAAGCCTAATGGCAAGTTTCCCTATCTCGTTGCCTATAGCTTATATTTATTAATAATTACCATGCTTTCTCCATTTGTTGTGAGATCTGCTTTTTTTTCTCTTTTTCTTTCTCCTTCTGCTTTTCTTTTACAAATTTTTCTAGTAGCTGGTGCTTCCGTGAGGAGCTAGAGAAGTGGTGATTTGGTGATAGTGTATGGTTTTGATAGGAATTCTTACTTGATTCATACTTGATTCGCAGAAGTGATGTCAGAAACCCATGGGAAAGGTGCAGTAAATAATGATTAGGTAGGCGCTCTGGAGATGGTTGGAGCCTAAAATACGGTACCGGAATTGTAGCTTACAGTAGCGAGCTGGAGATTTTTGCTTCTTCTTACCTTTACCTCCCTTCATCTTGCTTTCACAACCACCCCACCATCCTTCCGCGGTGATCCTCCTAGGAAAGTTTGTCTTCAACTCTCCAAATAAGCTTCCTGCCTCCTTATCCCCAACCAGGTTTGCCCGGCTAGGGATTTCGGCCGTTCGCCTGGAAACACGGAATATTAGTTATTGGAGGCTTTTGCCGTTCGCAGTGGAATTGGCAAAGCCGCTGCACGCAATTCCACCGCAAAACACCATTTGTGGCCCGACCCCTCTCGCCTACTGTACCGTACTGTACTGTAACTTAGTGAGTGAAGAAAATGTTCCTGCCGCAAATTATACATGAGGGGGTAATCGTACAGGGAGGTGGGTGCGTGGTGAGCGTATATTACAGGTGCTGTACTACAATTACTTTAGCTAGCTGCCGCAGGTACGGCTTCAACACAACACGAAGCTACTCGGATAGGACGTACTGTGGGGCTGAAACTGGGCCTGCTTATATCTTTCTAAATTGTTTCCTGTGCTTTTATTTTTTTCTATAGCGGGCAGTTCAGATAGCTAGTTAGTTTGAGCGGTGGAGTGGGCAGGTGATTACTAAGGCAGGGCAAGGATCGTGGGTTGAAAAGGAAGAGGAGAGGCAAGGGAGACTAAACGCCGAACACGCACGGAGTGCGCACGAGAAGAACCACGACATGTTCATAGACGACTCAGATCTTGTGTTTGCGGAATAGTCTAAGTCTTTCTTTACGGGTTCTTTTTATCGTCGTCATTGATTTCTTTAACTCTACCCATTGTGCGAGCGGCGATTGCCCACAGCGGTACTGTTTCGTTTCGTTTACTGATAGTGATATCATTTCCCTGTTCAATTCGTTTCGTTCTTTTCTTTGCTTTGGGGTTTAGTATCGCTCACGAGAGAATACTATCAGCCCGGACCAAAGTCGTCGTTTCAGTACCCACGGGGGTCATATCTACGCGACCGAGGGTAGGTAGCCAGCGTTGCAATTGATGTACCCCTACTCAACTCCGCATAGCTACGGTAGTTCATCACAGCCAAAACTCTCACTACATTAATAGTCTAGACTATTGAACTTCGATTTCTTCTGCAGTCTAGCCGGAGCATTCCTTGGTGGAAAAACACTAGTTAGTAGTGCGCCACTTATTTACTTCTATCGATTCTATTATTATTTCTATATCTATATTGCCCATATGCTAAAGCTGAGAACATGTACATTAAATGATATCTATTATGGAAAGAATATGAGAAAAGCGAAAATCAAAGGAAACTCCACGATAAAAAACCTGCGCCCATTTCCGACCGTCAAGGAGGTTTGTTTCCACTGTCAGATGCGTTGGGGTGAGTGGATTGCTGCCCTTGTCGCTCGAGATCGTTTGCAGCGAAATCTCCCAGCTGACAATGTGGGTGCTTCCTGTCCACAGTGGGTGGGTGGTGGGAAAAACAAAGAAGGCGAGCTGTAGAATGATGTGAGGATCTCGTGTTGGGGCCCAACTTGGGGGAGATCTCGTGTTTTGGGGAGCTCGTGTTTTGAGAGCTGCCACTTGTCGTGGGTGGCTCACGGACCGCCATGGTTGAGCTATGGTCCCGAGCTTGACGCGCCGTCGGCCATACCTTTTTCCGCTGACCTCCGAGACACTCCTCCGTCCTTCAACTTGTCCTCCGCATCCTTTGCCCAATTAGCAATGGGCTCTCCCAACCCGTCATTTATTATGATTTCATATTGTCTTGAGTCGAGGTACATGCAGTGTTCTCAGCCGTCCGGGGCCCCCGTAGGGCCCGGCGGGGGGACTGCCAAGACCCCCGGACGAGACAGGACGGCGAAATGTAGTCCGTCCTCGTCCTTGAATTCCCAGGACGGCCGTCATTAACAAGGACGACGAGCCCCACGACCTGAGGCAACTTCTGCCGGGGGACTGCAGGTAACTACATATGACCGCCGGGGACGGCGGGGGACGGCGGAAAACAGCAGAAAACATCGGAAAACAGCAGAAGACGGCGGGGGACGGCGGGGGACGACACAATGCGGTCCGTCCTGGTCCTTGGCTCTTACTTGTCAGGCAAGTTCAGGAAAAGACGGGACGGGACGACGAAATGTCGTCCGTCCTCGTCCTGGCCCAGGACGGGCGGACTGCCCCGTTGGGAACACTGGGTACATGCGTTGCAACGCTCGGTAGCTACCCCCGGTCGCGTAATTATGATCCCTGTGGATATAGGTGTCGATATCGATATTGAAAAAGACTTCCACTATACTACCTGAAGGCAAGCACACCACATTAGCAACCTCTCCTCTCATAACCACCAACAGGACTGCTTAGATAAAAATGGATGATCAGGGATCATCATGTACTTGGGTGGTCGAGCAATAGAAAGGAAAAAATATTATTCACCTTCAGAGCCCTGAGTAACGCGAAAGGATTCTTGCCCATTCTGCCTCGCTTCCTCACAAGCACCTCTCTCACTCTTTGCCAGGTGCAAGCGGAAATTCAGCCAGTTCTCCAACTCTGTGTCATTCTGCAAGACGGTGCGACGGGTTCCCTTGCGTGCCATCTTCTTGGGTGGCCTTGGAGACCTGCGTCGTTCGACCATAGCATCGAAAAGCGTAGTGTCTAACTGAATGGATTCAGGAGGCTGTCCAGGCGCACGCAGGTTATCCGTCGTATAGGGCGGCCGAACAATACGACCGGGTTGACCCGACAGGGTCCGTCCCCGAGGGACTTTCCGACCAACAGGTTTCTTCATCCTATTACAACTGTAAGCTGCACTGTTTGCAAAAAAGGATAACCTGCAGACTAACCTAGCCTTGACACGAATGCTGACTTTGAGGGCTAATCCAAACACGCTTGTATTACGCTTGTATTGGTTAAACCATCACAGATAACCCGTATGGCAAATAAAATCTTTTGTTATGCGTGATATTTCTTCTCTCTCACACAATCGATAATTCTAGCTACATATTAGAAATGACGATCAATTGGGAGTGTGTATAGACTTACCTTGGTCTTCGCGCAGTGGATTGAAACAAAAAAAAAAGCCCCTTGCCTTTACAAAAGAAACAAACTTGCCCAAATCAACAAGACACTAAGTCACCTCAGGAAGAAATACCACAACGATAGTGGTTCCAACTCCCTTGTTACCAACGATAGGAAACCAGAGGGCAAAGTGACGGTTGAATGGGAAGGTTGAGTCAATGCAGGCAAAGAGCAATGGTTTGACAACAATGCAGAGAACAGAAGACGTTGTCGGTTTAGATTTGGAAAGGAGGAGGGACAAAATGGTACCTGGGGGCAACTTGAGGTAGAGGGATGGAAGGGTACTTATAGAAGGACTTGGACAGCCAACAGTAGGGGAAAAGGATAAAGTGTTGGAAAACAAATAGTGTGCGCGTACAGTAGATAGGAATAGTGGGAAGGCGGAATAATGGCCGGTGAGCTTTGATACTACTGTACTTTAGTGGATTTGGAAAGGCTCTTCCCATGTGGCGTCATGAGTTTGATGAGATTGAACTCCCTTGCAGCATATTTACGCAATCTTTGTCTTCGGGATACCACTCAAGTACAAGTAAAGTTAGTAGTAGGCACAAGTTTTGCGCCAGCTTTGAACTGCCGCCATCCCTTGATTCCTTCCGGTTTTCTCAAACTTTTAGCGTTGCAACCAATCGGATAGATATGACCACAAAGGTAACGATAGACAACATACTCGAGTATGATACCAAGATAAATCCAAAATTTGCTGTCGTATCATACCACATTTTTTTTCGAGAAATCCCTCACCTGAAATCCCTTACCTGAAATCCCTTACCTCGTAATCATGGCCAGCGCTAGATACTACTCGAGTACTACTAGCTTATTTGGGTGGTCGTGATAGGAAAAACATTATTTCAGAAGTGGTGTAGTGCTCAGAATACCGCGTAATCAGTACAGTACTCGAGTACTGTCACCCTTAGTGTAGCTCCCTGCATCTTCCCAAAACATCTCCGCTACAGCTAACCTCGTGTCTAAACAAACCATCTCTTCAACTCCCACATTCCACAGCCCATTCCAAAACAGAACTGTCCTGATCCAAACATCCGGTCTTGTAGTTTGAGTCACAGATATGGAATCTTGGTGAAAAATTTAACAATCCCTTCGTTCGTGCCCGAATTTCAGAACCTTTTAGCGTTGCACTAATAGGATAGAAAGGACAGGAAGGGTAACGATAGACAACCCATCAAGATAAATTAAAATTAGGCGAAGTACTCGTAC
>Ga0307513_10005097_pt1 | contig 17388 bp, 19 predicted proteins | sample 15_EM_MG_FD_202174 | JGI IMG/M metagenome (GOLD analysis project Ga0307513, IMG submission 202174) | Populus trichocarpa ectomycorrhiza microbial communities from riparian zone in the Pacific Northwest, United States - 15_EM | ecosystem: Host-associated > Plants > Roots > Unclassified | place... | reverse complement strand
GCATACTGATATCAAAAGCGGATGGTCGTCGGTCTCTCTCGTACTCTGTCCCAGGATGACAGTTCGCGCTAAACCTCAACACCTTCACCTTTCCTTGAATAGCCTCCGCAACCTTCGCCAAAGCCGTCTGCCTCACGTCCTCGTACAAAATCCCAAACTCTTCAAGCGACGTGAACACATCCGCGTACGCGAGGAGGCTGTCGATGATGAACCCCATAGACATCGTATCAATCCGAATCTTGGACAGGGGAATAGTCTTCAGCCTAGGTTGAGGTGGTAGCCTATTGACTCCGTGGTGATGGAACGCAAGATCTATCACCTTGAGCGAACGGAGGTTTGGAAGCGAGGAGACGAACGGCCAGAGATCGTCGCGCCTGGAGAGGATAGGGCTCGAGAACTCTAAATGAGTGACTTTATCTGAAATCGGGGAGAGCGCAGGGAGGACCCCGTCCAGCCCGAGGTTACAGTACCTCCCCAGACACAGGTGAACCGTCGGTAGATGCGGCGTCGAGCCATCGGGCCCGAAACCTGATTCGGACTTGGACAGTCCACGGTACAGCGAAACAGCATTCTCGAGCTGGGGCACTCGCTGCTCGGGAGACATCGAGATGATCTCCACCGTCCGGATGTACGACGAGGCTGCGGGTCGCGCCCCGCTCGGACTCAGAAGACCCAGGGCTTCGATCCGATCCTCGGTTCCCCGATCGCCATCGACGGTGATGGTGTTGAAGAGGTGGAAGCGACTGGCGGCCAGCCAGGTCGGGTGCGTGAGCGCGCATGCGCTTAGAGCTTGTTTGTCGTCGTGTAAGAAGTCGATGATGTGATCTGTGAGTTCGGCTGCGAGTGCAGGTGGTCCCATGATGAAGGTCGGGGTTGCTTCGATGGATTTAGACCGGAAGTGGTATTTTTGTGATCCGGGAGATGGAGGCAAAAATACTAATCACAATGCTTATCAATATCGTAGAAAGTGTCCGTCGTCCGTAAGAGTCCATGAATGTCCGTTACAAATGTTCCTTAAATAACGTCCGTTGAATGTCCATTTCCACTCAACCCGTCCAAGAGTTCCTTTCGCTAATCGTAAGCGTCGGCGGACTCGCAAGAAAATCTAATCTTCTCTCGGCTATCTCCCACTTCATCCTCTGCCTCATCACCTGCAACCCCAAATTTCTATACTTTTTAGAAACTTCCAGACAAAACATCAAACGAAACTTCTTTTCCGAGTACATCTGGCGAAACATATCAAATGGGATATGATAGGGACGACAGAGGTCCGGGCGTTGGAATACTAGTATGATTTCGGAGAACACAGGGGACTTGATGGTGGACACGATATCGCGAAGGAGGTATGGAGCATCTCTGTGGGCCCGGGACACGGAGGAAACGGTGACCTCGAGAGATTGAAGGGAGTGGAGGTGCGACAGATCGAAACCTTGGAGCAATTCCTCGTTGTCTTCTGCGTATCTCGGTAGAGATTTCAACATCGAGATGGCTTCCGTATTGTTTGGGATAGCTGGGTAGATCCTCACCGTCCGTAGGGTATCAGCGCAAGCCTCCAAGAGCAGCCGCGACCCCTCCACGCTAAACAAGTCCATGTACCGGAATCGTAACCCCCCAAACAATGTTATCATATCTCTGGCGGTCATTTCGCTGGGGAAGTGTGTGAGCTTCAACTGACCCCGCAGACTTGGCACGGAAAAAGGAACTGCCACTTCGGAGTCAGGGTTTGTAGCGGCATCGGATTTCGTGGTGGGGTGGTACTCGATCTCGATGTCGTCCAGGTTCGGAAAGAGTGCGAGGAAGTACACGAGTTGTCGTTGAGTACCAGACGAAACCGTAAGGGAAATGGATCGCAGTTCCGGCGCAAAGTGTCCGAAATACCGTTCTATGCCTGGCATGAATTTTGATAGGTCGAACCTCTCGATCCGGAGTCGTTGGACATTGGTGAGAGCGCAGAAGTGCCGTAAGGTGGGTCGGTCGAATTTCTTGGGTAAGAGCCAGGGCTCAAAGGATGAAGACCGAATCCAGAGTTTCTTCACGAAGGGTAGTAGATCCATTTTACCCAATTTTGCGAGCGGTTTGAGCTCTGCGCGGCTGGGATCTAATGGCCGATCCTCGAGTGTGAGGGTATGATGGATGTGCGGTGCAGCTGCGAGGTACCACGAGTAGCATGTTGTCGAAAAAGCCTTGAGGCTCAAGGTATCGTCGCCGAGATCGGCGATGATGATCTCCAAGATGTCTTGTGGGAAGTTCACCGCCCGTATCCGTTGGCCCACCGCTGCGGACCCTTCCTCACCTCCACGGGTGGTCTTGGGCTGGTTTGTTCTGGCCTTGGCCTGAAATAAAACGGTGTGTGCGAGGGCACCGATCCCTACACACAAAGGAAGCGGTCAGGTTTGAGGCTCGGGGCCGGATTTGGAAAGGGCGTACGAGTCCCGGGAGGTCGTGGGGTCTTGTTTACTTGGGGCATGTCGGTGGGATGCGGAAGAGCGGCAGTGCACCGCCATTGATGGGAGGATCCTTAGTGACTGGGGCGCTCGACTCGTCCTAGCGCCCACACCAGGATATCGATGTAGGCGCTCCCCACGGACATGGAACAAGATCCAGGGGCAACGAGACGCACGCGGGCAAATCGACTCCCAGAGGAGGGAGGTGAGGTAGTGAACGGTGGCACCACCAGCCATTTTCCTGGCCCAGATGGGTTTCGGGTATCATGCGCTAGCGAATTGATACCATTTTCTTGGGGATTCCGTAGTCCGGAGGTGTTGAAGGCGGGGGGAAGATCAAGGCTGAGCACAATAAGGAGTGGTCCAGGAGGTTCGCCGGCATAGAACTGTGTGATTCGGTTACATTCGTTTATTGTACGTTTATACTGAGGGTACCCTCATCTCGACCAGAAATTCTGACTTTTGATCCACGGCCGTCCTTTTCTTGTGACGAACTGTACTTGAGACGCGTCAATTCAACCACCTAAGCGTACCGAAATTGAGGTTTCCCACTGAAAGGGGAGTCGAGTCATCGACGGGCGTTGTTGCTCGGTTTACGACGCTCAATTGTTGATTGGCCCTATTGACCTCGATGTTTCCATCCCCATCAATTTCTTCCGAGGGAGCACGTCACTCGAGTCACTCGAACCACTGCGGGACTGAAAACCTTAAAATCAATGCATTCAGGCATAAGTAAATATACGAAGATCAGAAAGTAAGTAAGGCTACATGATGTTCAATTCTGGGGGATATCGACACCTCGCGAGCCGCCGTCTACCATACCCAAACCAAAAGGCCAGGATGGGGAGAGATGGGCAAGGGAGGAATACCAGGGAAGGGAAGACACAGGGATCAATAGTATAGATACATAGCATAGCGAATTGTCCCGAAAATATTGCGTCCGTCCCACTTTCGCCTGCTCGGGTGGTCGCGGAGAGGCCCTCGCGTCCCCTTCCTTTAGTACGACCCAGTCGACCAGGGAGGAAGGGAGAGATGTAACCATGACGCGATTGCACGAAGAGATGGCGAGAGTGGGGTAGGGATGCTTTCGGAATGAGAGGCGGAGAGAAAGGGGGTATTCACAAAGAAGGCCGGGGAGGGGGTCAAGGATGACGACGACGAACGATTCACACCACCGTCCCCGTTCCGTATTGGTGAACTAGAAGGTCGAAAGTGATATGAGACTGTCGGGGGAGGATCGGTATTGGGTGCGCATATACGGAGAAAAGTAGGAGAGTCCAGAAAAAATACACTGCGTGAGGGTAAATCGTTTGTGCAAGAAGCGTTTATCCGAAAGGGTTTGGTCCCCAAGAACGTCTGAAGGTCGAAGCTAGGGTTGTCGATCTCGGGAGTGGTGGTCGGGTAACGGGAGGGAGGGTTTAGACCGGTCAAGATCAAGCGAAACGAAGTAGAGAACTCGACCAGGCGTGGCTCTTCTGCGCCCCACTCCCTGTACCGCCTATTTGATCGCAGTCATCTACACCGTCCCGGGTGGGTGAGGTTTGCTCCCCAAGTACGTCGAATAAATCGACAGACCACCGTCGAACGAGCCCACGCTTGGCGAGGTTGCGTTCGCGTCCACATTCCCAGCCCCACCAGTCATCGGAGTCCAAGAAACTTGCGAGTTCCTGCTCCCCTGTTTCCTCAACGAGCTCTTAGCAGGCACGAGAACAGGGTTCTTCCTCCCCTGCACCTCTTTCAGGCCTGGTACGGCATCGGCTTGGGTGATACCAGGGCCTTGGAAAGCAGGAGAAACACGGCGAGGTGGTGTTACGCTGGGGGGGAGCGGTGTAGCGAAGGTATATGCGCGATCGCCGTCCGTGATAATTGCCTTGGAGAAGGTGGGAGATGGTTGTCGGACATAGTCATAGTACGAGTCATAGTCGCTGCCCTTCGCTGTTGGGCTGGGAGAAGGGGAAAGCGTAGGTGACGGTGTGGCCATACCGCGACTAGGAGATCGAGATGGGGAGGGCGAAGAGCTGAGGGGAATTGAGGTCGACGGACTTGGCCAAGCAGAGATACTTAAATTTTCTCTTGACTTGGATGGTCGGAGAGCGCGTTCTACTGCTGGTCCGGCAGGAGGTTGAGGTCGGACCCCAGGCGAGACGGAAACCTGTGGAATAGGTCTAGCGGGCTCGTGGGGAGGCGTGAATGACACAAAGGCCGGCGTCTTCTCCGGCGTTGTCGGAGAACCATAAGACTGGGCTCTGGGGTGCTTATCGAGCTTCACGGTCTCGACTTCTGAAACAGCCGGTTTCTGAATCAACCGTCGGGACTCCCCGTGGTCATCTAAATCCATAGCAGACTGAGACATGGGAGAAAGTATGGTCATTCCCACACGTCCAAGAGCCTCCTTCCCAGTTGGCGACAAAAGGTAGTTCTTCGTCGAGGCCGCAAACGACGCATCGCCTTCCTCCTCACCGCTCGAAGTGGAATGCGTAGGGGAGGGGAATCTCAAAGTAGGAGGAGGGATCCTTAGTGGAGAGACCTTCACTTTGGGCTTGAAACTCGTCTGCTTCTTCAGTGATTCGGCGGACTTAATGGTATCGTCCCAACCGGACTTGAACGGATCATGCACTGCCTTTGGAGGGGTTGTCAAAGGCACGGCAGTAACACCTTCCAATTGCCTATTTCACCCGAACGCAACCAAGATCAGTATCAGGTCAAGCGAGAGCGGGGGGAAAAGGGAGTGATCGGAATGGGAACAAGCGAACGTACTGAATTGGCAAGTCGAACTTCTGCTTCGGAGTGAATAAACCGATGGCTTTCTTCCTGGTGGCGATGCAGAATTGCAGCCCGGCGGTCCAACACTCTTCTGTGGAAGCGAACACCGCGGTGAGAACGAGAGCGGCGATCGGGGCCATCCACCAAATCACCTCCGTGCGGATCCTTATACCGGCGGCGGATTGTGACATGTTCTCCTCGGAAATGACCAAGATCAGATTGTCCTGGTGAACATCGGACCAAGAAGTGTACTCCAAGAATCCGAACTCTCCGATCAGGGAGGCCATCTCGAAGATGTTCACAAAGGCGGTGAGCGGGACGATGAAAAGGCAGGAGCCAACCAGACGGAAGAACATTGCGGTAGTCATCTTCGATCGAGGGTTGAGATGTTGACTGAAGAACGAGCAGCGACGATGATAGTTGTAGAATGAAAGGCCGGCGTAAAAGACGGTGATCATACAGAGGACGAGGGGGATGAACCAGGTTAAGAATAAGGCTGGGACCGATGGGTAGGTGGCCGCTTGACACCCAAATTCCTGCACGAGAATGAATCTGCGATCTTGGACAACAAAATCTAGTGTTCGGAGGAGATCGGTTTGTGGAAATGTCACAGAGAGCCACAGTTTCTCGGAACTCACGGAGGATCGCATATATCACAGGAACCACCAGACACATTGCGTAGTGAAACACCGACGTGAAGTATTTGCTGCGGGGGTCGTACGAGACGTCCAGAGTAGAGGATACAATTTCGAGTTGACGGCAAACACACAACGCTACAGCGGGCAGCGCCACCCGCAGGGCGTACAGGATAGGCGTAACTTGTAGATCATGAAAACGTCAGACACATCTGTGCCACCAGAACCAGCTTTCTAGGAATCACTCACCCAAATCACACCATCCTTCAGCACGAATTAACGCGTTGTCGGCCCATACGATGGCGTCAACACCTTGTATGATGTTACAAACGAGCAACCAGATGATTGCGAAAAGGAAAGGAATGTTGCGCGACCTCAGATGAAGCGGGAGGATGACAAAGAGCGACAGCACGGCAAGGAAAGAGAGGACTGGAAGCTCGACACGCGCCATCCTTGTGGGCGGAAAGTTGAAAATGGGAAGGGGGCGGATCCCCAAGGGTTGCGAAACCTAAGGGAGGACCAGGGCGATAAATGAAAAGGGACGGGCGTAAAACAGTTTCGACCGAGCGTGATATGTCGACATATATGTATCCGAGTTGAAGACACGGACACCACTTAGCGCTAAATCGCCCTGGCAGCAAAACTGAAGGAGAAGGCGGGGCGAGACCACCCACGAACAATTGTACATCCAAAAGCACAATAAAGGCATTGGAGACAGGTGAGCGGAGGCACTCGAACCGAGTCGAAATTTCTTTCATCGCCAGCGTCTCGGGAGCGTGTTCGCAGGTTTTTGAGAACAAGAAAACGGCTCGATATGGAGCGATGCCTCCGATCCGAAGATGGAGGCCCTTTTGTACTTCCTAATTAGGAACGACTCGTGGCGTTGAGTGTGAAAGGCGGGGTGAGGGCACGATGCACGGACACGGGTGGGTGGTGACGAAAGAGACCTGATTAGATTGAGTCGCGAGCGGACGGATGCGGAGGATATCGAGGAGCGGGAGTAGGTACGGTCAAAGCTGAATCGTGAGATCCACATTGGGGAATCATCGATCAGGAGTCATTGCACGGGGATGGGGTTGCATTGCCCGGTGAATGGAGGTGACTGGAGATACCGGATGCCCAGAGGTCAAAGCATAGTTTAGACCGGGGATGGCTGCCAACGGTACCGCATGGTCCCACAAAAAGGCCGAGGAAAAATTGATGATGCGAGGTGGTGTTGTGTCATGATAAATAACGAGGGTGGGGTCAGGTGGACCGAACTCTGTTCCCCTCCTCGACAATAAGCCGACACTCTCCACTTTCCGTGGCTGAAGGTGACATTGCCAGCTCAACGGTATTCGCGATGACAGGGATCGTATGACGGGCCGGAGACTGCCGAAAGAACAGAACAGGCGACGAGCCACCCATCCGTCGCCTCCCTACCGGCACCCCCAGTATCTCGCAGCACGCCCAGCCAAAGCATACCGCTCACCTCTCACCTTCGTTCAGTTTAACGTCAAACGCACGCGACCTACACCTGGAAGTGACTATCGACAAGTCGCAGGCGTCCCGGATTCTCTCCAATACAACGGCGGTCGACAGCCTTACCTCGTCTGCAACCGCCCTGATAGCCGATAAGCCCTCATTCCGCTGTCCCTCAAACGAAGAAGCAGGCCTCACCAATACACGGCCATTCGTTTCAGGCTCAGAGTCTGATGCGGACCAGGGCTTTGGGGCTGGATACACCGCAAGGAGTGAGGTATTTTCCCGTAAAAGAAATGTTGACTTTATGTTGAACTTTGAATCAGTTCTCCCGTGGGAAAGACGAGCCTTGAAACTAAGGTGATGAAGTAGACGAGAGCTACTCTCATTCACTAGCACATAACGTACTTTACATTTCATACCTCGTTTCGCGTTTTGGATACTAATTCAAATTTCAGCATGAACATTTCTTTCCTGGAAAGAATGCCCCGCTGCGCCCGGTGATACCTCTTAACCAGGGATAACTACTTCCGACGGCCCTCCGCCTTTCAATTGGGTCGTCATGCAGATGAACAGTTTCGACCGTGCTTTAAAATGGCGTATCAACTCACCCCTCTACTTTCCTCCCTCCTCTCCCTCCAACCATGTCCAAGGAGAAAGATCAGGCAAAGCTCGAGGAAGAGGGACCGGGACGCGCGATAGAAGAGGGCAAGAATGGGATCAACGAGAAGAAACTCTTGCGGAAACTCGATTGGCATCTCGTTCCTGGGCTGACTCTTCTCTTCCTTCTCTCTTTCATGGATCGGAGCAATAGTAACTCTTCTCGTCCTTTCCTTTCCTTTCTTTTTGCTCATCTTCTCCTAGTTGGAAATGCCCGTATCGAGGGTTTGGCCGCAGATACACACATGAGTACGTCCTTCCACAGCGTCTCCGGATAGCACGACCTTACCGCCAACTGAAACAAGCCGGAAACCAGTACCTTACTACGTTGACCGTCTACTTTGTCGGTTACGTCTTTTTCGAGGTCCCATCCAACATCATTCTCAGACTCACGACCCCACGGTTCTGGCTTCCGACTCTGACTCTCGTATGGGGCGCCGTTTGCACCCTCATGGGTCTCACCCACAATTTCGCCGGACTCCTCGCCGCTCGCTTCTTTTTGGGTGTCACAGAAAGTGGGTTCTTCCCTGGACTTGTGTTTTATACGAGTATGTGGTACAAGCGAAACGAACAACAGTACCGCATTGCTCTGTTCGTTTCCGCCGCCTCTCTTTCTGGTGCATTTGGTGGGCTATTCGTAAGTTGTCCTCGCTCTTTTCCTCGATATATCACTCACAAGACTTTAGGCGTTTTTCCTTGCCAAAATGAAGGGAATCGGAGGTTTGAACGGTTGGAGGTGGATCTTCATCATTGTGAATATTTCTATTCGAATTCTCGGTACGGAGGCTAATGTGTCTCTAGGAGGGTCTCTTGACCGTCGTGGTCTCCGTTGCCGCGTACTTCTTCGTTTATGACTACCCCGCGACCGCCAAGTTCCTCACCCCCGAAGAGAAGGAATACGTTATCGCACGACTCAAGGATGATAGCGACGCTACTCGGAATGAAAAGTTCTCCTGGGATGGCGTCATCCGAGCACTCAAAGACCCAAAGATTTGGCTCTACGGCTTCTGTTTCCAGACTATGGCCATGCCGATATACACGCTCAGCCTTTTCCTCCCCACTATAATCAGTGAGTTGGGCTACACTGCGGCTCAGGCTCAGCTGCTCTCAATTCCTCCGTATGCCGTTGCCTTCATTACTACCATGTCAGTCGCCCTGGTTGCAGAGAAGAAAAAGCGGAGGGCGCCGTTCATCATCGGCGGTTCCATTGTGGCTATCATCGGATATGTTGTTCTCCTCACCAGCAAACGACCACTCGTGGGATATGCGGGGACGATTATAGTTGCCGGAGGAGTCTTTCCCGCCACTGCGGTCGTCTTGAGCTGGCCTGCAAACAACGTTTCGGGTCAGACCAAGAGGGCCACTGCGAGCGCGATGCAAATTTCTATTGGAGATATTGGGCCGATTATAGGGACGCAGTTGTATAGGCCCAAATGGAGCCCGAGGCACTTCGTTGGGCACGGCACGGTACAACCTTTCGTGATCTACCTTAGAAACAGCGCACTGAACTCTTACGTTAGGCCATTGGTTACCTCGCCGCGAATATTTTCCTCGTAAGTATCTTGTGGTACGTGATGCACAATGAGAATGTGCGTAGGGACCGGGGCGAGCGGGATGACAGACTGAAGGATGCGGACGAGGATGTATTTCTAGGTGACGATGATCCCCGTTGGAGATTCCAGACCTAGTCCGAGGGGTGGAGGGAGGTCGTTCCAAGACTTCTAGTTAACTGAGACTACTCGATATCGGTGACACCTAGATCTCTAGTCCTCACACCACTACGTACCTCTCGTATCACATTTTGCATTCCATTCTTTGACCCGTCCTCGCACCGTCAACTCCCTACGTGGTCCACTCTTGTACATTTTGTTCCAACAGAACTTGAGCGCGATTTCGGTTTCTTTTTTTTTTTTTCCACAGTCGACGGCGAGCGCACTGAACAACAGACCCCTCCAGGCTTCCAGGCGGGGACGCAGAGTGCTTGTCTTACTCAGACGCTCACCACCTAGTGACCGGATTGGAGAATCAGGACTCTGCAATGGCGATTTATACGTTCATATTCGCCAAAGCCCTCCAGGTAAGCCCGGTTTTACTCAGCTGGCAAAGGGTCCGTTCCTCGTATCCAAAACACTCGCCGTGTTTTCCATTCCTCGTCCTTTCTAAATCGACCCCACAAGAATAGACATGGCAGGAGGCTCAAGCGAAGATCCTACCACCCCCACTGGGACCACATGACCATTCCAGGCCCCGCCCTACATTCATCACTCGGCCTTGGCCAATGGGACGATGAAACGAACCCGTGCATGGCCCGATCCGCTATCACTCTCCCAGACCATCTCGTCACAGAACCCCAACCTCGACAAAGTTGTGGCCACATTGTATCCCAGATGCATGGGTATTCCTCAAGAACTCGTAGGACGTATCATGGAGATACTCCAAGACGATATTGTGTCTCTCACGGCGTGTTCGCTGACGTGTAAATCGATGTACGCTTCAACCCGCCACCTCATCGATCATCCACCAAACACTCTACTTGACGGATGAAACAATCCAAAGGGTCGGCACGACCGGGCGTACGGCACAGCAACAAATTTGGTACAGATCCGGTGAACCTTCACCGGCAGAATTCTGGCATTTTATGATCAACAGTGGTTTTCCCAAATAGTATGCTCGACGTGTTTACATCAAGACAAGGAACTCGGCCGCTCTCATTCCTTACCTCAACCGACTGGAGACGCTTGATGGGGTCCACACGCCCACAATTTCCTCCACTGATATATGCGGGTTTATCTCATCCAAACACTCGCAGTTTTCCCATTTAAGTACAACCTTGACCACGCTTTCGGTCCGCTTTCCCCAGAATCCGCATCACTTCATACCATTTTTCATCGCCCAGTTCCCTAACCTCGAGAATCTTACACTTGAGCTTTTCCTCAGCGGGGAAGAAGAGTGGGGAAGACGGTACTCCTCGCGTGACTTTCCAACGCATCTACCCCTTCCACGTGGACACCTGCGGTGTAGCGGCGTTTCCAAGCACGGCTGTATGCTTGTCAGAGCGCTCGTTTGGGGTCTTCCGGATGGAATAAATTTCCGATCTGTGGAGCTCAGGAAGGTCCGCTGGAGACTGTGTCTGCAGCTATTGGGAGGGTGGAAGGATACTTTCGAGGAGTTCATTCTTACAATCGAAGGAAACGTTACGCGGGTGTATACACTTCAGATCGAGTTGGACTCATTTCCAGTCCAAATGGGATGTTCAGGGACAATAGAATTAGGTTGCCTCGCGCTCGTGCAGAACAACGCTCCCCGCAGACTCGCGGTTCGAGCTACGTTCGTTCAACTAATCAAAATCTCTCTCCGAGGACGGTACGGTCTCCGGTATTTTCTGAATTTGTTCTTGAGCTTGAAACACAGAGAGTCGCATTCATGTCGAACAACAGGCCACAGACTCGCGGGGATTGGACGAGTATTGATAAATGGCTTGCGAGGTGCCGTGGCGTGAGGTTGATCGTCCGGATGTATGGGAACGATATGTTTAGGAAGAAAGCGAGGGATGTCTTTCCGTTGATGGCGAAGAGCGGACGGATCTCGTTCGAAAGTTGCTCATCGGTAAACTGACACTGGAATTGATATTTTGGTATTGTCACCCCGTCGGATTACGGGGGGTTGGTGACACGGAGCGCGAGTGCAAGTATGTACGAGTACATCCAGGTAAATGCCTATCAAAAACGACGATATGCAGACGATACACCCCACTGCTGCGGAAGAGGGGTAAGCGGGAACTCCGGGATCTGTTGGCATAGGTGACCCGAACTCGTGCTGGTTCCAGATTCATATATTCAGGCCTCCAGGGGTCGCTTCAATCCGCTCCAGTTCTTGAATAGGGAAAGGACATGGCCCACTTCTGGCGACAGGCCCGGGTCGAATGTTTCCACAACCAGACCGAGGCCACTTTGTCAGGGAGGCAGACCTAGGAGCGGTTTCTCCTCACTAGGAATTTGTGGCGGGGTATCCGGCTCCGCTTGCTGTGACCTGGGACTCGGCGAGGACACGCGTCGATCGGACTCCTGAGCCGGGCCCTCCCCCAGTGACCTGCCCTGCACTAACGCTTCCGTACTCTCGACAATGGGAGCAAACTCCCAGAAAATCAAAGTCGTGGAACCTCGAGGGATCCTTCTACTCTTGTTTCCTCTGGATTCACCGTACTAGGGTAGACAGTTAAAGTTCACCGAGATACGAGCGGCAGCGCCGGCAACGGCCCGCTGAATACAGTACGTGAACCAATATAAAGGTGTTCACCGACCCCATCAAACACACACCCCACTTTGCCGTTAACCCCCATCTCTCCCTCCGTCCCTCTTCACCAGAGTCCCTCCGAGTAGGTGGTACCTCGACCTGCTAAAGCGTTGATATCTGATCACTGAATCCACTTTGAATACTCAGCTACGATGGAACCATCCAATACCTTCACGTTCTTCATGTCGGACGCACCGGGGATGGATCCCAGGCTGTTCGAGGTCCCCATTCTCTCCAGCTCGGATGACTTCGTGGCAGCAGTCAACCAAATGTTCCCAAATACGCTCTCCCGGGCGGGTGGTGATGATTTTATCACGTATTCAGAACCAGCCCCCGATGATGGCAGTAGCCAAAGGTACATCTGTCTTATCGCTTCCCCCGCGTGAACGCGCCCAATGCCGACTCGTGCTCTTACAGCTCCAACTCTCTCCCGTGTTCCCCTCAAACGTATGGTTACCACCCTCTTCCTTATGGCAACATCGATTACTGTCCCCCCTACTCCCCCACCACCACATTCGCGTCATCCCCCAGCCCACCCACAGCGTGTCGCGTCTTGGTCGAAGCGCAATGTGTCGGAGGGAGGCCGGTGAAGCAAAAGGGCGGTGGATACCACTGTTCTAGCTGCAACGAGCCTTTCGGACGTCGCGACGAGGCAAACCGCCACATCAAGACCGCAGGCATGCAGGTTACGTGCAGGTATTGCGATAAGCCCTCTTCTGCGAGGCGTGATGGTCAACGTCGCCATCTGCGTGGTAACAAGAAGTGTTTGAAAATATGGAAGGCTGGCCACAAGGCCGGACGCTTCACCAGTCGCAGCGTGGAAGATGCCTATTATTGAGGTCACCACAAATGTTGGCCACTTCCTGTGGGTGAATATGGACGGAAGCAACTTAGATCTTCAGGGTTACGCATCCTTCTCGGAGCTGCAGTGCCAGCGATGAGGGCCCCCGCGGGCCCGCGTCGCTGGTGATGCAGCTCCGGTAGGATGCGTGGTCATCGATAGTTCCAAAGTTTTTTTCGTACCAATAACTTCTCAACTTGTCTCAACTTTTCTCCTTGTTTCATTTCCTCGACGATTTGATTCCCTTTACTTCCGGAGGTAGTACCGTACCATGTGCAGTTTTGTTTGTATCCCTCCGCCAATATCGTTTTGAATCATATTTATTCTTCCCAAGCTCATCCGAGCGTGAGCGATCTTCATCAAGGCGGCCAAACTTGTATAAGGAGAGCTACGTAAATTCATGACTCGGACATGGTGGACGTGTCACTACCGGATGTGGCACATGGAAAAGTGTGGAATTTCTCCCACAATTAGGCGGGTCGATGGCGTTGCCCGGTCAGGGTTTGTTTACTTGATCTGCGGAACGGTCGGGGGGGGCGGCTTCTGATGCAAATCACAGCGCCGCAAAACCAAATCGTGGATCGTCAGCTCTCTACTTACAGTTACATCTGTGCCACGCGACCCTTAGTAGACGTACCCGTAATCGAGTCCTGTATAAAATAGTGGTACAGACGAATATCAACAGTAAAGTGGTTGTGCCGTGATCAGTCCTGACACAGGTACTTATATACTTCCTTGCAGTTACTCAACTCAACTACTTACTCCGTCACAAGCCTCCTTCACCAACGCTATTACATCTTCAGACCGGGGCTTGATCGCACATTTGAAAGGTTTAGGTTCCCTGATGCTAACATTAATCGCCCTGCGAATCGATGTCCCCAGGAAAACATACCGAATGACGGAATCGCCAGAGAATTCTGCTTCGGGAATTTCTGGATTTCCGTGTTCGTTCACAGCAGGCTCGATGTCAAATACAGCAGATACGCAAGCGATGACAAGGTACAAGGTCTGGAGTGCAAAGTCTCTGCCGACACAGATCCTGAGAATCACAAACTCAATCATTCACTATCTAGAAAAATGCGAATCGCGTTTCTTACCTCCTTCCAGAACCGAAAATCCTATCCTCAGGATTAAGCACCGATGGGTCGATTTTCCCGTCCTTGAGGAACCTTTCCGGGTTGAAGGTCTCTGGGTCGGGGTAGATGTTCGGATCGCTGCAAACCGCCCAGACGCTCTCCACCACGGTTGCCCCTGCCGGAATGAAGTATCCCCGATATACGTCGTCTTGTGTAACTCTGGTTGGGATGCTGATAGGGAGGGGTGGATTCCACCGGATGACTTCCTTCACAATAGCATCGATATAAGGCAAATTATTCCTATCCGAGAAATCCGGAAGACGGTCTTTTCCGACAACACGGTCCAGTTCGTCCTGTGCCTTCTTCAGCACTTTTGAGTTTCGGACCATTGCCAATAGGAACGTCTGCAACGTCAATCTTGTCTACAAGCGGCGTCAGCGAGGTAATGGAGGGGCCAAGGGGTCCGTAACACACAGTCTCAGCTCCAGCTACAGCCCTCTATGAGAACCACGAACGGGACGCGAAGACTCAAGAGAAGCCTACCACTAAACATAACACCTGAGACGTCTCGTATCATTTCTTCGTCGAAAGTAGTTTTCCCGTGATCTTCCAAACGAGACAGACAATCGGACGTTATGGAGTGGGAGTACCCCTCGCCGGACTGACCATTACACGTGAGATTTAAACGGAATCCGATCTCGGACCGTTCTGCGGGCTGACCTTCATGGCGTTCTTAACATATTCCATGGGGCCGTCGACGGATAGTTTGAACTTGTGGCGTGCTTCGTTGGCAATGGCCTTGAACCCTGTTCCTGGAAACCAGTCTGGGAGATACCGTACTGTTCGAGGTTTTGTCAGTTACCTGCGGGTGTTTTTCGGGCGCGTCAGGACGCACGGAAGGGGATAACATCGACGAGGAATTTTCCGGGAACCGTAGCGGCCGCAAATGCATGTGATGCATCCATCATTACCTTCAGAAATGGGTCTTCGGATGACTTGACGTCCATCCCATAGGTTACGGACATTATGAGCGCTCCAGGCATGCTTCGGGAGTTAGGTGATATGTAAGCAGCCGGCCATTGGGTGGAAAGGATGGGGCATAACGCACAGATCCACTTCCTGTATGAAACGCCCAGGTTCATCCAATAGACGTGACAAGAGACGATACGTATATTTGTATTGATGACTGTCGAAGCTTCCGGACAGCCTTACGTTTAAGACCTCATGGCAGAGTCGGCGGCGAGCCCTCCATTGGCTGCCGTAGGGCATCACCCCAAATGACCACTCCGGCGACCCGGTCCTGAGTGGCGGTTAGGAAAGAAACCTATTCGTAGAATGGGGTCCCCGTCTCACAACTGTAGCATAGGCGGTTGAGGCTGCAATTTGGTGTTAGGAGCGGAAGGTGAAGATGACGAGATCGCTGACTCTATCTGCGTATATGGCTGACCGTTTCTCAACCAGATCCGAAATGGCCTGGGCACTGCTCAGGACGACCATATCCTCGCCCATCAGCCGTAAGTATAGGATATCCGTGCCTTTCAGGAGACAGCTTCAGGATTGCCACGAAACGGAATAACTTGGAAGCGTACCGTGACGATTAGCCAACGACGCGAGGCTTTCCCAGATAGGGATGTCCTGGAGGAGATCCAAGACGTTCCCCAAGATTGGATAACCCTTTGGACCCGGTGGGTACGGCAAAGTGGGTTTCCTCCACTTCCTGAAAGCCAGGACCGAGGCACAGAACAGGAGTAGACCGAGCACAGGAGCGTCAAGCATGGCGGCGGGGAGGGAGAGTGTGGGGAGGGGGTTGTTCGGGGTCTTATACTAACGCCCCTCCCGTCATTGAATATTACCAATGTGGCGAACGGCGGAGCAGGCGGTCTTCGAGATCCGATCGACCTCTCAAGATTCTTAATTGACTCTCGCCAATTAGATTTGATAACGGGCGCAAGATGGGCCACCCGTTCTGGTTAGGATATTAGAGGAACGGTAAAAGGTATACGTCTGAGAAAACGTAACGCGCCAACACTATGAAAATTCAGCTCAACAGAAAGCGTTGGGGGACTCCCCAAGGAAAAAGATCCAGGAGCCATTTTCGGAGCGCACCGATGCTACAGAACTGGTATAACCAATTTTTCGTTGGAGGAAAGGAACCAGCGCATGGGGACTGGCCGAAAAACGGCGGTGGTTCGGAGTCGATACGATCTGCGGCCCTCCCAAAACTCGCGAGCCCGGTAATCACAGTCGATGTCGTCGCGGGGGTTGGCGATGACGATCAATTGATCGACCACTCAACGTCAACTCACATCCGGGACCCAACCCAACTTTGGTGAAACTCAAATAAAGCCTACAGGCGGCAGAGCTTGGGACTCCAATAGTTGTGGGGCCATACGTAAATCCAGGTCTGTTGCAGTCACATTTGAACGAGCGTGCGAGCGTAATTACACTCGAGACTGGTGGCTGAGTAGTAATGTGTAGAAACCTCCGACGAAGTCGTAAATGAGAACAGGATGGTCGAATAGGGATAGAAGCCTGGTTTGGTAAGAGTTACTAGTTGAGCTCACGAGACTCTATGGGGAGGAGGGGTCCCAAAGTCGTAGATTAGTATAGTTCCGTCTTTGGTAATACGCGTTGCTGATCTAATTTCCTCGAGCCGGTCCGCACCCGGAACACTGGCCATACGAAAATTCTGAGTGAATCAGATTTAACAAGAGTAGAATTTCTGAATAGGCAAGCTTGACATTACCATGAGCCATGAGGGATACCCTCACAAGCGGTTGGACTTTGGTTGTCCGTTTAGACAGTTGCCGAAGCCTCCCACTGTTGTTATGCATGTGTACACCGTAGGTTCACACGTTTTCCGTTCCCGGGACGGTCTCTGCACGACCGTAACTACTGTCTTCACAACCTCCTTCTGAATGTAATTCTGTGATACTTCGGGAGGGCGTGAAGGTCTGTGGTTTGCGGGATCCATACTGTCAACTCTCCTATTGGGTTACATCGGTGCTCACGCGACCTTCAGTAGACGGAGCCGTAACTGAGTCCGTATAGAATAGTAGTACAGACGAATATCGACAAGAAAAGTGGCTGTGCCTCTATCAGCGCTCACACGTGTATATACTTTCTTACGCTCACTTAACAACTTACTTCGTCACAAGCCTCCTTCACCAATGCTATTACATCTCCAGATCGTGGCTTGATTGTACATTTGAAAG
>Ga0307513_10005096_pt1 | contig 17389 bp, 18 predicted proteins | sample 15_EM_MG_FD_202174 | JGI IMG/M metagenome (GOLD analysis project Ga0307513, IMG submission 202174) | Populus trichocarpa ectomycorrhiza microbial communities from riparian zone in the Pacific Northwest, United States - 15_EM | ecosystem: Host-associated > Plants > Roots > Unclassified | place... | reverse complement strand
CCGCGTGGCAAATGCCGGCGGCTTTCGCTCGCGTGGATGATTCCGTCTGCCGAAAGCCGCGCCGAAAGCCGCGCTGCTGATCGAAAAGCCGCGTGGAAATTTCCGGTGCCCAGCCACAGAGCTCCTACGGAAGGGAGTTGCGTCAAGAGTTAAGGTTGGGTTAAGCGGTTGGGTTAAGGTTAGGCGTTAAGGTTGGGTTAAGGTTGGGTTCGGCTTAGGTTGTCTCGGTAAGGCTTATATTGTTTCTCGGTGAAGTTGGACGTGAGCGCGGCGCGTTTTTGGACGGCGTACACTAGAACCACGTTAACGGTTAAGGTTAGGGTTAGGCCGTTAAGGGTTGGGTTAGGGTTAGGCGTTAGGGTTGGGTTCGGTTAGGTTGTCTCGGGAAAGGGTTTATTGCTCGGCGAGGGTAGGTGTACTTCAGCGCGGCTTTTCAAATATCTCGTTAACCGTATAATAAATCGTGTATGCTACAGGTGACAAAATCAAAGAGCGACCAAAAATACATATAGTCAGATTGCAAGTCGAATTTTCATGTGTATGTGCGTGCCCTAAATCTCAATCGAAAGAGATTTCCGTGTACAAGCATGTGAGACGTATAGCGCACGCGGAAAATGCGTTTAGATTACATTATACAGGGATAAAACGGGGTTAAATATATTTTACATTGATTAATATGCTCGCTTGTACCAATACATTATACGTTAAAGCCACTACGGGTACCAGGATCAAGCCGTATTCGCTGGATCGAGAGTTCCCGAGGTGTGAGCAAGCGTGGGAATCCGCGTGGCAAATGCCGGTGGCTCTCGAGCCGCGCCGACCGTGGAAGAGCCGCGCGGAGAATTCCGGTGGCTGAAGCGCCAGAGCGCGCGAGCCTTCAAGTCCACGTCACCTTGGGTAGCACGTTAGATATGCAATATTAGGGCCACGTTTATAGAGAGAAAATGTAGTAAACGAGACGGTAAGATGGTCCTGCGTCCGATATATACGCGTTGAAGAGAAGAATCGCGTGTAAGATAGGCTATCGTCGTTGCTAGAACTAAATCTCTTCAGACGAGCAGCTTTGAGGGAAGCGAACACTTTTTTTCCAGACGACCACGATATATTAGTACTATAGCGCTATCTACGGGTGGGGTGAGTTTCGACGGAGACGAGCTGCAGAATTTCACGAGGTGTGAGCAACTGTGGGAAAGTTTTGATGGAGATATTAAAGCAGCGCGAGGCTACCGCAAGTCGTTACCATTGTACGACTGTGCTCTGCCAACCGGCACCACGCCTTCTCTCCGTCTCTGCTTCCACTCTCCCCTCTCTTCGATGCCACCAGGTCTCTGAGCCAGCAACCGTTGTACGGGCTGGTCTCCTCCGCCGACTCCGAGTCGACCGCGTTCCTCCGCCTCGACAGGCACCGGGAACCCTCAATTCTGGACCGGGAACCTTCTGGATCTTATCGCGGTCGCCGGAGCCTCAGTCCGCTGGGCATAAGGGTGAGTTTTTATATTTTTCTATGTGTGTACCGCCCGACGATGTCTTACTAACGTGTACAGACGATTATGCGCGCCGTCTATGGAGGGGCGTGAGCATGCAGTGGGAGATATCTCCGGGTCTACGGGCAAACGGCGGTGAGTTCTCTCTATTTCTGGGTTTGTGATGAATTGAAGACGATGCTCAGCGAAATCAGTTCCCCTGGGTCGTAGATAAACCTCGCCGTCGTTACCCCCAGTCCCTCCATCCTCTCTCTCTCTCTCTCTCTCTCTTTCGCTCTCGCATCTCTCTCTCTCTCTCTCTCTCTCTCGCATCTCTCTCTCGCTCTGCTCTCGCTCTCGCTCTCTCTCTCTACCCCGGGCGGCCCAGTCAGATCGATTCAAGACCTCACCCTCTCTCAAACTTCTTTACCCCTCCTCTCGCGTCAATCATATCTTCCCCCTCCCACCACATTCCCTCTGAGAACGGTAGTACCGCTCGGAGCAGACCATCAAGACTCCCGTTGTTATCGCGACGGTCGCGTTCTCCCGGCTCGAAAAGGTACGTTTATTTGTTGGGAAGGGGTCAAATGTATCCGGAGGGTTAACTCGTCCACGCCCGACTGAACCGTCGCTATGCCCCCCCTCGCTTTCCGGGAATGTTGGGACGTGGCGAGTTGACACGATGGAGAACATCGGCCCTAACCCGTTTATCTTTCTCTCTTTCCCCCCCTTCGTATCATTTATCGTTTACATGCGCTCATCAAGATATATCGGCATATCACAAGCACAACGGCTTGAAATGTCCGAAAGGTACGTCCGCGGCTTTTGCAGATAAAGGACAGATGCTAACGCATATATTGACCATAGCTGTACCAAATCCTGCTGCAAGGATGGCCCGAACAAAGTTAAACATCAGAGGCTACATCGGGATGGGATCAAAGTATTGACCCCAGATGGCGAGCAAAAGGTCTACCGGACTAAGTTGAAAGTGTTCCAATGTGTAGCACCCGGCTGCAACTACTCCTCCCCAGATTCGAACAGTTATCAAGTAAGCGTATACGATAAATATGATTGACACGAATCTGACTATAGACGACTACAGAGACACATCGGGCGCTGTACAAAGTGGGAATATCCGACGCCAGGGCCAAGTCAAGTCCCCTCGTCGCAGCGGCTCGATGAGGACGTGTCCATGTTCGACGAGATCCGAGTCGAGGGGTCCAACGGCAATATGTTTGTCAAGGAACCTGACACACCCGATGTGGATATGGTTGAAGTAGCAAAACCCAATTGCGACGAGATGGAGATGGACGTCAGCGATGGGCCCTTGATCCAGGACGCAATGAAGGACGCCGGCGACATAGCCCGGGATGACGAAGATCCAGACCTCACGCTCGTCGACGATGGACCAGTTCCAGGTTCCCTGAGCTCGGACAAAAGCTCCGAAGGCGATTCTCTGGACGTGTGGGATGGAGATGAAGATGGTGACTACAACGACGACGGCGGTGGCGACGGCGATGACGACGACGACGACGACGCCAGTGGCAGGCCTCACTCACAGGGCCAAGCAGATATTCCAAAGGCGGCATGGACGGTCGAGATGATCCAGACAGCGGAAATGTCGAGGCTCGGCATCTGTGTCAGTACTGCAGCGAAGGTTGTCGTCTGCCTCGAATGTTCCGCAGCCATCAAACCGCAGGAGTTGGATCGCCACCTCGCCAAGACTCACCCGCCGCTGTCAACCACCCACGTCTTTTGCCAAGGACTTATCGACGAATACAATCTACATCCCGACCCTCAGAACTTGCGACCGGGTTCAATCGTCACGGCCATCTATGGTCTGGATCTGGTGGGGGGGTTCATGGCTTGCGACGATTGTGGATACGCGTGTAGGGCGGAAAAGAGGATGAAGACGCACGTCAAAAAGTCTGAAGCATGCAGATCCTATGGCAAACGCTATGTCCAAACGTTTCGACCGAGTTCGAAGCAGGGGTATTTTGGCGTCAAGCTACACGACGCGGTGGACCCAATCGAAGATCCCCTCGATCCCCTCGTCTACCTAAAGGAGAATTTTACTCCGATCCCGTTCAGCCACATTCCGATAACGTGTCCGGCAGCCCAGGACACGAACCACTTCCTCAACATCGAACAGTGGCACAAACACCTCGAGGGTAAGACTGGGGCCGAGATTACCCATGCGGTGAGGGAACGACAGCCCGACCTTCGAACGGAAGTCCGGATATGTGTAGAGCGATTTGGAGAGGAGAGCACGAAGAAGCTTAGGAAGGCGGACCATGAACCGAAGGCTGCCATGGGCGACTACATTGGGTAAGTTAGGTGTGGACTGCACCCCATTGAGGGATTAACTGATTGGGACTTTAGCGTCGGAATTTCGAGCAACAAACTAAAAGACATGCAAAACGAAGATTCTAGGAAAGCCTATTGCAAGGTCGCGACCGATCTCGTCGTCTATGCCCTTGGCGTTATCGCAGGAGATATCGCTGAGGGCCTCACGACGAGCTTTACTACCGAGATGGCCGAAGCCGGGCAGAGACTCATCACCGCACTGCAGGGACCATCAACTCGAAATCAGAGCGACGCCCTTCAAGCCTTCCTCTACACGCTCTTCAGCCAAAAACGATGTGGAGGGGTTGACAAATACACGTTCCTCGCTTACAACTTTCTCGTCTTGTACTCGTTCACGGGAGACGGCAATCTCCAGCCCTGCAACAGCTTTACCCAGTTTTTCTCCAAGGTTGTTTTTTTTGCGCGGGTGGCGATATTCAACCGCATCACCTCTGACGCCGAACGTGACCACATGGGTTTCTTTGAGTGAGTTGGATCCCTTTTTCTGATTCCCTTTAGGTTGCTAACGCCGGTTTCAGAGTTTACGACAAATACAAATCCCTCTTGATGATACGATCGGACTATCCGCTATCGGCGATCTACAGCACAAAGAACCTGGCGAAGAAGATCTCGCGGGATGAACCACGTGACGACAAAGTCAACCTCGTCGGGTCGGGGAAGGATCTCGCTATATTTGGGAGGATCGCGATCCGGATGGAGAATTTTGGGGAACTGTATCGGAAGCTGTTGGACGAGGTTAAAGAGATGCAGCTTGATCTGTTTGGGGGCATCAGCTTTGGGGATGAGGAGTGGATGGGGTTCAAAGGGCCAGAGCATCTCGTCGACCTCGTGAACTCTCGTCAGCCGGGGTACTGTTTTGGCGAGGAGGAACGGAACGATATGAAGAAGTACGAGCGTGTCGGTCTCAAGGTCCTGTTTCATCACCCTCGGTTGAAGGATCGATACGGCTGTATGGTTTCGCCGGACAAGTTTATTCCGAACACCGCCGCTTGTCACGAATTTCTCCGACGAGCCTCTCTCGCAAGGACCAAACTGGCGAGCGCGACCCATATCTCGGTGGGAGGGCCAGCGCGAGGCACCGAGTTCACGGCCCAATACCTTCGGAACCATCCCCAAGGCGATATCCGAAACGTCAAGATCGTCGATGGAGATCTGTGCCTGGTTGCGGGCTATAACAAGTCATCGAGCGCGGTCAGTTGCAAAAGCGTCTTTTCTTGGCCACTGCTGATGCCAAATTTAGACTGAGAAACAGAAGAAGATATTCCGATTCCTGCCCAAGAGCCTGTATGAACCGCACTTTATCGACTGGTTCATCATCCGACCCGTGGAGATCGTCTTTGCCGCTATGCTCGGCCTCAATTCCGCCGTAGAGGACCTCAGGTTCCGGCTTTACCCTGGGGTTTATCGACCATTCACTTCAGAAGAGCTATCGAGGTGCCTGAAGAGGGACTCGGAACTCCACCTCAATCAGAGAATCGGTTTGTCGGAGTACCGGGACCTCCAATCCGCCTTTGTCAACGAACACAAGGACCCGGACCGTTTATCCGTACACTCTTCGGACGCTACAGAGGATCTACAACAAGGACACACGTCTTCCATCGCACGGGACTATTACGGCCTGACGCCAGGGGATCTGCGTGGTGCGGGCAAGGACACGATCAAGGCATACCGCCGGGCATCCAGCTGGTGGCAGCATCTGACTGGTAAGCAGACTCTTTAGGATGGGTTCGCGTGTACGAATAACGTTTAATTTTCAGGGATCGAGCGAATGGAGGTACCTGCAGAGAGTCGCCGAACGAACCACGGGTGTCAGGGGGGGTGCACGGCTCAACCATCAACGGCGACGCTGGAATCTCGGGTTGAAGAGTTGACACGGGAGGTGAAGGACCTAAAGATCAATATCCGGTCCTCTGTCAACGATGCAATGGGAGCTTCTCTCGCGATCCAGGCCCGAGGAAATCAAAATGCAACACCTTCCTCACAGCCCGAACGAGAACTGTTCATTCCCCACCCATCGCTCACCGAGATGCTTCACGAGTTTTTAGGGAACGCGTTGGCAACGTTCAAAACCCGCGAGCAAGCAGAGGCATTGGAAATCGTCATGTCGGGAGACCGTCATCTTCTTTTGGTTGGGCCGACCGCGATGGGAAAGAGCCTCGTCTATATGCTCCCGGCCTCTCGACGCGACTACGGCACCACATGTGTCCTCCTCCCGCTCTCCGCATTGCACTTGGACTTTGATCGTCGATGCCAAGACCTCAAGATAGAAAGCTCTCGATGGATGCCGGAAACCAATGAACAGCCGAGGACGAGGATCGTCTATGTGTCTCCCGAACACGCCCAGACTTCGAAATTCATCAACTACCTCATCGGGATGTCCCGCCTCGGAGAACTCGTGCAAGTTGTCGTCGACGAGGTTCATCTCGTCAAACTCCACTCTGACTTCCGGTTCTGCTTCTCGTTATTGAAGCCGCTTCTCAGTTCGGGTAAGTTTGATTGAATCGGTCCCAAATCGTGCGATCTGAACATCGGATGCAGGCGTACCGTTCTTGTTGATGACCGCCACCTGCCCGCCGTCCCTCCGAGCAGAACTCTTCTCTAGCTTGGGCATCGACGACTGCCACGTCATCCATGCACCCACAGACCGTCCAGAAATTTCGTATAACGTGAAGCTCTACCCGACTCGGGTTGAGGCGAAGAAAGCACTCGCGAGCGTCGTTCGGAAGCGGTTGGACTTGAAGAAGGACGATCCAGGGTTCCGGGCGCTGGTTTATTGTCGAAGCAAAGACAACGTGGAGGAACTCGCCGCGATGATCGGATGTAAGCCATTCCATGCGGATCTGCCGGAAGAAGAACGAGCGGCTTCCTTCAGGGACTGGATAGACGGAAAGCAGAAGGTCATGGTCTGTTCATCGCTGCTGGGTTGTGGCGTAGACGTTGAGGGGGTCAGCGTCGTCTTCCATTTAGGGACACCATGGTCGATCTTGGACTTTGTTCAGGAGAGTGGAAGGGCTGGACGGGGTGGTCGTCACTCGGTCAGTATGGTTTTTGCCAGTGAGGACGAAAGGGAGCCGGACGGCGACGAGGACCTGTACGGGAAGACGACGATGCGAGAATGGGTCCTCCAGCAATCAGAGTGTCGCCGGACTGCCCTCAGCTCCTTCCTAGACGAAGGTCGTATCACATGTACGCTGCTCAAAGGGGCAATTCTATGCGACGTTTGTAGAGCCAAGTCGAAGCAGGAGCACCCGAAAACGCTCATCAAGTTTACGGCTCTGGAAACCCGCAAAGGCGATATTCCCAAGCCCAGAAAACTCCCGCACGTTCCACCAACCACTTTGAGGTACGAAATGGACCGGATTCAACGGTGAGTTGCATCCGATTTGAACCTCTCCCCGGAATTTATCAACCGATCGTGGTTTTCCAGGACTCCGACTCTGGTTCTCGATCCGCCTACAACCCCTGGACAGTTGGAAACTCTAGGCGGTGGATCTGACAGTCGTGCGGATTTGATACGCAAGCGAGAGGGAACAACGAGGTAAGACCCGTGTCTCGTCCGACCGTCTGCCTTGATGACTGATCGTTTTCCCGAAGGGACGTTAACAAGCGACCAAGGACTGAGCAGGTCGACATTCGAGACGTGGAGGTCCAACGATCTACGAACCGCTTCCTCTTGGAGATCGAGGAAAGATCGATCCGAGCGATCATGCAGCGACGCATGAACGAGCCCCCAAGCGGAGCAAGCGTCTCCATCCAGAAGCAAATCTGGTCGACCCAGCTGAAGTTTGAGGTTAGCGCTCAGATGGTTCACGACGTGCGGGCAGACGTTGTAGCGAGGTATGGCGGTTGTTCGGTTTGCTATATGATCGCCGGCAAGGAGGACCGTGGTCATGAGTCGGGCGAGAGGTGCACCTCGCTGCCGCTTGCCGAGTCGACAGAGGGCTGGGAAGACTTTAAAAAGGCACTCCGGCTTCCGTCCCACATCATGTGTTTCAACTGCATGCTGCCAACGGTGCGTGTAGTATGGTTTGGGCTTGCCGACGACGCTGACATCATGCTGAACAGAATGAAAAAACGAACGTCGCGGGAGCCGTGTTCCACAAACCAGGAGAATGCGAACACAAGCACTTCATCCGACCCGTCTTGTTCGCCTTTTGCCTTTACGGCTTACCAGACCTCAAGGAATTTGTGAAGGTGAACCTAGGGGTCTCAGCGTGGGAGGAGGGTCTCGACTCGTTCAAGAAGTGGCTGGGAAAATCACCGGGAAGCGAGGCTCCCAATCATATTAAACTCTACTGGTGGATTCTGATGTTCCGGGGCCGGCTGCCTCGCGCTTAGGCATAGAAGAGTGTATTAGAAACCGATAGACGTAGCAGATACACATTTTTTCGAACCGTCTCGGACAGCATGCGGACAACACTCGCCATATCGAGAAGGTATGCTCGCCTGCAGATAGATCTTGGGGGCGAGACTTACTGCATTAGGAACGTATGCTCACCGGCAGCTATCAGCGACATTACTTGCCATATATAGAAGGTATGCTCGCGTGCGGACGGATCTCTCTCAGAGACGTCACTTGCTATATTAAGAAGGTGCGCTCGCTTATGGACAGATCTCTTGCGACGATACTTACCATACCAGGAAGGTTTAGTCTCCATCACGCTTCGACAGGCCATCGTCGAACACACCGCACGCGCATCCCGACAATGACCCAACCTTATCCTTGCCGACACACCTGCGGCTGCACGTACACGTCGACAAAGAAACACGACCGGGACAAGCATGAGGGAACTGGCCGAAGACACCGCAACTGTACCACGGAGTGTCCGAAACACGCTGGCGTCACACCGAACATTCTAGTGCAGACCTCTGATGATTACAGAACAAATTTGGACACCAAATCAACCACGAGTTCGCTCCGATCTACGAGCCGCGCCTCTTCAATATCGAGGAAGCGTTCCCGAGAGCCTACGCCCGATGAGCCAAACAAGCGCTCACGGGACCCAACCCCCGACGGGCGTTTGCCCAACGCTACCCCCAAGGAAGACCCGGAAGAGGCGCTAAAGCACAAGAAGGCAGAGCGCATGAAGGTAATTCAAGCCCTCAAGATCTACTGCGTTCTCGACCCTACGAGAACCGAAAAAAGCCGTGCGAAGACCGAGGGTGATGTCTGCTGGGTCGATGTGAAGGTGGGGGAAGAAGGAGCCAGGAAACTCACAAAGTCTGGAGAGTTGAAGGGCTACGTCTTTCGAGACCCTGTGAATCGAGATACGGTTAGGATGTACGACTGGGTGAGCGACGGACCGGCCAACATTTATCCGACATCTGACGTGAAGAAACCCAGGCATACGTTGGCTACTCGGCTTTCCGGGAAGCCGGATACGCAGTCGTGTTCAAGACTTGGGAGGAGTTCCGAGAACTCCTTATTGGAAACACCGAGGTTTGGGCAGCGGAAGAGCTCAGGAAGTCAGGTTTTGACTGCATCCTAGGGGGGATTGACCTTGCAATCCGGTACACCGGGTCCATCTTGTTCGTGCGATTGTGACTCTTATTCAGCGCTCCAGACCTCCCTCGAAGATCGAATCGGATAACATAGAACGAGATGCCATGCTCGCACTGGAGCGGGTGTTCCCGATATTCCCGAGCCCAAGGGGTTGCGACGTTCACGGAGCCAAGATTGAACTGAATGCGACTTTCGAAGCGATTGCAAAGGATATGAAGATGCGTCGGCCTAGGACCGAGCGACTAGCTGACCCTGGCAACCCCCCACACGGAATGGTACTTAAGCTCGAGTACAGCGATACGAGCCGGGATGTGTACATCCCGAAACGGTCGGGATTGGAAAAAGGGGTTGAAAAGGCTGCTGCCTTTGTAAAGGAAAGGACGGATGCATCCTGGGACTGTGGTTGGCTCGCCCAGGAGTATGTGCCGTTCCTCCCATTCGGCGAGATTCGGTTCATCATGGTGGACGGCTCTCCCGTGCGAGATATCGTGACGGGAAGGCACCCAGATAACCACCCAACGGACCCTGGCCAGCTGTGGTCCTACGAAAGCAACGATTCGCTCAAGAATATCTCGGAACTACAGTGAGTATTTTAGTCTCTCCGACAGTGCGATCCCCCCCCCCCTCTAATCATCCCGTCCAGGGAGCTCGTCAACCAAGGGGTCGAGTTGACCGAAGACAGTGCATTCGCCCAAAACTATGGAACGGAGGACAAGAACACCGCTAGGGCCAAGATCCAAGCGTTCGTTGAGGAGTTTTTGAAGCATCTCGTGGCTCTAGATGGAGAGAACAGCGATCTCTCTACGTTTTGCAGGATTGACATGAGCATATACGTCGACGAGGATAAAACGGTACAGTTTTTCGTCAATGAGGTCGAGAGGGGAATCACGACCTGTTTATGGACTCAGGATGGCTCTGGCCCAATCGGTCGTATCGGGACGGATCTCGCGTGGCCCTTGGCTCGCTGGATCGTCGAACGGAAGAAGAACTTGCAGATATATTAGTATATTCTACCAAATTTCCGCCGAACGAACGAATCGTTTATAACTGCACATCGGCCGAAAATCATTCTTGGAGAGCAAACATTCCAAAAACGGAAGGTCAGCTCTCCGATCAAACGCGTTAGGTTAGGCCCAGGTGTCGGTATTGGTTCGACTTCGACTCGTACTGCTATCGTTCCACCAAGAACGGTTGTACCGCTTGGAATGGGGACTTTTCTTCGGCCGGCCGTGTTGCCTTTTGGATCGATTCCCGATTTCACACCCCGCCGCGTCTACACTCCAGACCGAATCCCTCCCCTGGCTGTAAATTGGGAGAACAGGTAGGTACGTTTGTTAACAAGGCATCAGATTCTACGAGACGATACGTTTACGCCCGTAGAGCCCTCTCAGAATGCGTACGAACCCCGGTCAGCCCGCGATGGACCGAAAGTCGGACCTGTCGATAAACGCAATATCTACGGGCGCGTTTGTCCGCTCCAGAGCCTTCATACTTATATATTAATTAACAGACGTTGTGTTTCTTTATCGGACAACATATCGACATCGATATCAACGACCCGGGGGACCCGCGATTCAATCGAAGAAGGTCCAGCGCGCGTCCAGACCTCCAACGTCGGCCGTGTCGGAGCATGGAGTCTTCTCCGGGACCGGTCGATCGGCGGATCAGAGCTCGGTTATGTCAAGAATGCAACCGAGGGCCCAGTATTCCGTGTCTCACGTGTTGGGCCCTTTTGATTGTCACACCGGGCTTGCCGACGCTCTTTAAATTCCGCCGCAGTTCGCCGTCCCTTCTCTCTTCAACCATCCGCCTTCTCTACCTCCAAAACCGGTTGTACCGTTTGGAGCTAACTGCCCAGACTCTCTTTGAACGGTCGCTCTTTTTTCGGACCTTGTTTCTCCATATTCCTCGTTCGTTTCTTCCTTCGCTTTTGGGAAGGGTTAGACTAGCTCTAGAGTCCGTTCGTCCGCTCCCGGCAGAACCGTCGCTATGCCCCCCCTCGCTTTCCGGGAAAGCTGGGTGGCGGCGAATGGACTCGACGGCGAACTCGAACCCTGACCAGCCCTTTTCCGTTTACCCATGCCAACCCGCTCTACTTTATTTACAACCCAGCCCAAGTCAGAGGGACAGGGTTCTCGCACAGACCCTCAGTAAGTCCGCCGCTGTATTGGCTTCTAGGCTAACGACGTATTAAACAGGCAGGAGAAGACGACTCCGCCATAAACGTGGCAATTCAGTACACCGTTCAAGAGCAGGAAGACGGATTCGCCCGAGGCACGTGTTCGCAAAGATATATTAGCTAGATACCCAACCGCGTACAATACAATCTGATCAATTGCCTAATTAACTTGCGATTGGGGTTTTATTTACAGTTTCCGACCCTCCGCCGCAATGCGTTGCAATCGTGGGAACCCCATCAGCCGCGGGGAGCGAATCCGGATGACCGACGCCCAAGTCTACCATCCGTCCGACTTCTACACCTTGCTCCCGTCTTTCTCCCCTTCTCTCTCTACGATTACGCCTTCTTCGAACCTCTTCTGCGATTGTGAACCGTTGTACGGCCAATCTGCTTCACTCGATGAGCGACGGCGGGCGTTCGCGTGTTAGGATGGATGCAGGGAATAGGGCTACTGAAGCAGGTGCGTGGCTAGGCTATCTTTATGGACTCAGCCAACATGCTCTCTTTAAGACGAGTCTATGGCCTCCTGCGTCACATCGTGCTATCTGACCGAACACCGCGCTTGGGACCGTCAAGAATACAAGCGCGTGTTCATCTCAAGCCCGAACGTCGACTGGTGCCCAGGGATACGATCCTTGGGCTCCGGTGCGTACCTTCGAGTCGACGGAACGTTAGGTCCGGACGATCCAATCTGTTGGCCGCAATACTACCATCCCGACCTACCTCACCTTCCCTGCATCCCGACGCTCGACCCTGATCCCCAATCCCCCGTTTATCTATTTCGTCGCCGCCTTCACAGGGAACACGTCGTTTTCACAAACTTTTGGGAGAATGGATTGCGCGTCGCAACCCTCTCCGACGACCTAGTCCGCGATCTCGAGTCCGCCGTCTCCAATATGGCCGATCAAGAAAGGTCCTTTCTCTCTACCCACAGCCAATCCCACCCCCGCCTCAAGATCCTCATGCAATCTCTGAGGATCGCCGCGAAGAAGCTTGCAACGTCTCAAGAACCCGTGCCTGAACTTCGCATGACTTTTGGCATCGCCTCAAGATTCTGTTTCGAATCTCAGGGCTACATCGACTACTACAGCAAGTACCTTCCAAGACTCACGTCGATCGACGTCCCGACGGTCGACGCCAATGTTGTTGGAGTATGGACGAAGGATTCGACCGTTTGTGCAAAATACCTCAGGATGGGGATCCCGGTCTGGTTCGTTCGCAACGCCGAGCTCGTCCCAAATGCCTACGCCTGCTTTGAAGAGAAGATGGTCAAGCCGCGAGAGTACTTCGACCGTCCCCGGTGTCCAGAAGAGTGTTTTAGGGACGACCGGTCTGTCCTCAGAAGCTCGCCGGTTTTCCAGGAGCGCCAGATCGATACCAGAGTTCTGATGAACGAGATAGACTCCTTGGCTAGAAAAAAGGTGGGGGAAGAGCACCAGTGAGTATTTGCGGCGTTTACCGGCTGACAGGAGTCACTGACATAGTTTCAGAGGGCGAACGAAGCGAAAAATCGAGCAGGAGGATGGCGAGATACTTGCGCCCAACGGTACGTGGGAGAAACGGACGCCGCGTCGTAAGCCTAACCCCCTCTTCACAGCTCGCAAGAGAATCAATGCAAACGTTGAAACCGGTACGTGCAGATCTAATGTACAAAGACGAAGACTCAACGCTGTACAGAAAACGTTCAGAACGGTGAGCTTCGAGAGCTCATCGAGCCCAAGCCTACGAAGGCGTGGGTCAACGCTGCAAGATCGTGCGCGAGGATCCCTCTCGAGGGGGACCAACACCAACCTCGATTCGTCCCGCTAATCGACGTGATTACCGGGGTTGCATCCGAGAAGAAGGCCAAGGAGTTTGTTGCCGTGTGGAGGGTTATCCGACTCCCATGGCTCCGTCGCGTCTTCGTGGAGGGAAGGCCACCTTCTTTTGCGACTAGGAGGGCATGGAAATCGCTCGCCGCCGGCACATTCTCGGCCGGTGAGATCCAGCCGACCAGCGAAACCTCGATCGCTCGCATCAACTTTGCCGAATTTCTGGGGTTCACGAGAGTCCTTTCCATAAAGAGGGAGAGTTATTCTTTTTTGAAAGAGGAGATCCCGGGACCGGTGGATGACAAGATAACGATCGACATGGTCCGCGAGGCCGTTCGCGAACTCGCCGACCTCAACTTCTTCTACGACATGTTTGAAATCGAATACAGAAGGACCTACGATTCCCCCCACGAGATCTGCGACCGGATGCTTCCCATTGTACGGAACGACAACCTAACTCTCCCAGTCCCGGTTCCTCGCTCCAGGCTTCCTGATCGTGCAGCATGGCTGACTGCCGTGCGCGACTTCATGTCACCCTGGTCGGGGTCAAAGCCACCCTCATTCAACGTCCAGATTCCCGACCCCCCCACCCTCGGAAGTGTTGAGTCGCTCGAATCCGCAGTCGCAGAAGTCTACTGTTCCAACGTCACCCTTATTCTCCGCCGCCGTCCTGTACTCCCTCGATACCAGTAGTCGACGCTTCCCCAAGCCGTTGTGTATCATAAACGTTTTTCTCAATTGTGAATAAAAAATTTCTTGTCTCTCGATGAATTGCATAGTCGCCGACAAGAAGTTTGGGCGACGTGTGGACCAGGTTTGCGTTGGTGAACCGAATTCACGATCTCCTGCGGTAGGGCTGGTTCAATCCGACGTCGGGATTCCCACCTCATTAGTGAGATAAGAATGCTGGCCAATGAACAGGTTGGTTCATTCTCTTTTTCCCTCCCTTTCGCTCGTTATGACGTTTCCGTAGGGTTAGGTTAGATTTGTCCGCCGTATCGGCCTACTCCTCAATCTCGCCCACCGCTGATATCCATCCCCGACAACAATTCGACCAGCTTCTTCTCTTCAGCCGTGTATTCCAACCGACACCGGCTGTATTGGGGCTTATCGAGTACGCGTCGAGCTCCTTTTGCAGTACTCCGCTTTTCGTACCTCTCCATATACTTTATCGTGATATCTGTGCTCCGATTGGCGGAACTCGTCTCGCAAGGTTCCTCGACCCGCCTCCCCGACGGTGTTGGCTTCCCACCTCCGAGTTCTGATCGCCGGCGTCGTCTATACCCCAATCTGGCCAATCCGGGCCAGATAAGGGCCGATTATACCGCACGATTAAATATCCGCATTTTTGGCCACTTGTCGCGTTCGTCTTCCACTTCAATCGCCACTTTCCTCCAAGAACGGTAGTACCGCTTGGAGATGGCCATTCAATATATCCCTTGCCGCGATCCTGAAGGCTATTCCTTCGTCGGAATACTTCCCCCGGCCAAGATAAGTCCGTCGACGAACGATTGTTCGACTTACCGTTTATTCAGGACGTCGCGAACCAACCCAGATGCCAACACGGCCACAAGATTCGGAGTTTAACGGTTCAACGTTCAACGTTCAACCCTCAACGCTTGCTTTCTTCAACAGTATCGGAGTCGACGCCGGACACGAGGCCTGGAAAACCGGCCGATCTTCTTATCCGCATCATCTGGGGCTCCCGATTCGGACCCAGAGTTTCTCACCGTGGCTAGATGAAACGGTTGGTGAGTTCTATCGTTTTATTCGACGTTTGCGTGGAGGTTAATCGACCCGACACGAGCAGAACAGGTTCTTTGGATTCGCGGAGACGGTATCTTCTGTCGGGTTCAACACGATGCAAATACCAAACGACAACGTCACACCGCCATACCACTGCATGTGGTATACGAGAATCCCAACGGATACCCACCAAAGAAAACGACTTCCTCCTACAGGCACACCACACGCCTCGAGGAGAACACCACCTATGTGTTCGTGCACGGTACGATCTTATTCACTGCTCGTCCGACGTGCCTGACGTTCTTTTCCCCTCAAAGGTTAGCCCATCTTTGCAAGACGAGTATTCGATTGGGATCCGCAAGACGCGATTCCGATCGTTTCCTACTAATTACCGGTCCAGACTCGGCCCAACCCAACCCCAACCACCGCCACCATCCAACTCGTATGGATTGCCGATCTCCGTCCACATCCAACCGAGGGGATGGTTCCACCGAAGCCACGCGGGAGGTGAAAGGCGTGGTTAGGTTAGAAAACGGCAACAGAGGGAGCTGACGCGGCATGGATCGCAAAATCGGCCCAAGGTGAGTCGTTCGCGACCCTTGTACGCGAGAGAAAGGTGCGTAGCAAAGAGGATCAAGGTTCTGCATCAACGGTGGGTTGGGACTGGATAGGGGTTCCGAGCTAATCATATTGGAGCTCCTTAGGCTACGGCAGACGGTGGAGAGGGTTGAGAAGAGGCTGCGAGCGATGGAGAAGGGCAAGGCCAGGGCAGAGGACTCGGATGACAGTGACGGCAGCGGTAACGGGAGTAAGGACTGGTCGGGATGGGGTTCTTAGATGTGAAGGTGCGTGCTAGATTCTTGGGCGAATGTGGTCATGCGAATTCAATTATTTTTGTTCTTTGGACTCGCGCGCAAGGAAAATGTGCATCGGATATGAACGGGTATGAACGAGTCTACGATAATGTTTATGTAGGTGTCTAGTGGGAACGACTACACTATCGAGTGGTAGAGCGTGAGTTGGAGGCTTATATTGGCGACCGTGTTTACCTTATCTGGTAGGTATGGTCGCCCGACATAACCGCAGGTGATCGTTATGCGCCTCCACCAAGAACAGAAGTCCCACCGGAGCCGGTCGTTCGGCGTAGAAGATCGGGCCTCGCACTGCTTCGAAGTCAACCGTTTGATCGAAGAACGGAGCTAATCCCATCTCCGTGACGGGTGGATCACGGTTTGATCACTTCTCGGACTTCTCGAAAAAAACGTGGTGCGTTGGGTCTATTCCGTCGGACAAATGGCTCTACTATTTACGTTTTGACGACAGGTCTCGCCCCCTCGGCAAGACGGCCGAAGATCACACAGTGTGTGCATGGGGGTATTTATTCCGTCGCTGTTCTCCGCTCCTTCGATCTCAACTTCAACCACCATTCATTCCACGCGCCGTTCCTTCTGCCCCGACCTCTGAAAACAGTTGTACTGTTCGGAGTGACCCATTCAAACACTCCTTTTATCCATACGTTCGCTCGTTTTTCAGAGTTCGTTTGTTTCGCTTTTGGGAAGGGCTGGTTATGTAGTCCGACAGTTCGTTCGTCCGTGCCAAACGGAACCGTCGCTATGCCCCCCCTCGCTTTCCGGGAAAGTTTGGTAACGGCGAACGGACTCGACGGCGAACCCCAGCCCCAACCAACCCTTTATTCACCCCATGCCAACCCGCTTTGCCTCGTTTAGGGCTGCCAATCCCAACTTTGCTCGGAAGGACGATGGCTTCGCATGGGCCCCCGGTAAGTCCGCCAGTGCTTCAACTTCCGGACTAACACTTGATTCGATAGACGCAAGAAGACGATTCGGCAATAAACGCGGCGATTGAACGCGTCGCTCGAGAGCAGGAGCTTGAGCTCAGTGCCCAAGACCTTAAGCTCCCCCGGGAACCGACGATCTCGCCATCGATGCACTTATCGGCGCTGAGCCCGGCCAGCCCCAAGAACCCCGCAAAGCAGGCTGACTCGAAGCGCCAAGGCCCTTCCCACCGGCAAGTCCGGATGAAGATATTCTTCCGGATGCGACAGACCGTCAAGAAGAAGAACCAGATGGAGCGTCGGCGGATCGCGAGGGCAATCAGGAGCGCGATATCGGTGCCGTTTGAGTTTTCCGACCTACGGAGCACATACTCGATTCAGCATGGGAAGAAGGTCTACCTATATATTGTAAAAGAATAATTAAGGCTTAGTTAGTGGAATCGATAGGGGTCCGGTTTTTTTTTGGCTCGGATCGCTGTAGTCATACAGCGATCCGAAGGTTAGGATCTGAGGTTAGGATCGCTG
>Ga0307513_10005094_pt1 | contig 17391 bp, 6 predicted proteins | sample 15_EM_MG_FD_202174 | JGI IMG/M metagenome (GOLD analysis project Ga0307513, IMG submission 202174) | Populus trichocarpa ectomycorrhiza microbial communities from riparian zone in the Pacific Northwest, United States - 15_EM | ecosystem: Host-associated > Plants > Roots > Unclassified | place... | reverse complement strand
GCAACCACTTTGCCGTTGTCAATTAAAACAGCCGCAGCATCGTGCCGCATGGCGTTATGAACCTTGTACTGCTTTTCGTAAACAGCATCCCAACCCCCGGTGATTCCAAGTACAAGCATTGCCGTCTCCTCGTTAGATATGAGCTTAAAAATTTGTCGGCGGGCGCGCGACCCGGCAACTTGAAAATTACTCGACCGAGACGGCGCACGTCTCTTGTTCGAGATTCGCGTCGGTCATCATCTCGCCCATCGCCACCACGACCTTGCGCGCGCCCGTGTAAGGATTGCGCCCGTGCGCGATGCGCATGTTGTCGAGAATGAGAATGTCGCGCGGCTGCCAGGGGAAAGCCGTGGTGGCCTGCCGACTCGCCTCGCGTATCTCTTCGATGACGGAATCTTCGATGGGCGTGCCGTCGCCGTAATAGACGTTGCGCGGCAGGTCTTCGACCGTGAAGGTCGAGAGCAGTGATTCACGAATCGCCGGGTCGAGGCACGAGACGTGATGCAGTTGAAGTTGGTTGAAGAAAAGCATCTCGCCCGTCTTGGGATGCGGCATCACCGCCGGGCGAATCTGGCTGGTGCGCAGTTGGTTGCCCTGTTTCCACTGGAAGCCGATGGCCGCGTCACGACAAAACTGTTCTACTTCGGCCTTGTCCGTAGTGCGGAAAAACGACTGCCAGCTAACGTCTATGCCTTCGATGTAGTTCCGCACGTACATGATGCCCTTGTGCTCGAATCGCCCGCGCAGAGACGGATCGAGCAGTTGATAAAGTTTGCGACAATCGACGATTGGCGTTTCGCCGCCGTGCGCCGCGGCCTCGACGCAGTAGAAGCAAATCTTCAAAGGCCAGCGATGCAGGTGTGAGCTTTCGTTGTGCATCAGGATGGCTTTGTCGGAGGGGTACGGCGTCGACCTGTAGACTTTGCCCGCCACGCCTTCGCGCGGGAGATCGCCGTATTCGCCAAACAGGTCCGGACAGATGTTGAGGGCGAACCGCTCAAAGCGTGCGACGGAATCGACGTTGAAATCGCGGAACAGGATCGCTCCGTGCGTCGTCAATTCCGATTCGATCAATTCTCGATTGCCGCGCGCCCAGTCGATGAGATCGACATCGGCTCGCGCGGGCTTAACGACCAGAGGGAAGGGTTGTTCCGGCGACAGGTATTCCCGCCTGACAAGCTCGCCCTGCGGCAGCACGACCGCTTTCGGCTTAATATCCTTGAGGCGCATGCGATTGGAAACTTCGCGCCGTTGCTGCCCGACGCGTCGCTCGGTTTGCTCGCTCTGCGTGAGCAGCGATTTCAGCGCGTCGAGCGTCGCGGTGGGTTGCCTGACGAAATTGCGTAGGAGCGTCGCCAGATCGTCGAGCAGCTTCGTGATGGTTGACGACTCGAAGCGTCGCCCGTCGTAGATGGCGCGAAGCAGCAGACCTCTGCCGGGGCCGACGATGATGGTGAGCGGGTAGTTGGTCTGGCTACTGTGGCGGACGTTCGAGATGCTCAGACTCTGGCTGTGGTCTTGCAGCTTGTCGTCAACCGGATAATTCTGGAAAGTTAGGATGCTCTCGAACAGCGGCAAACCGCGCGGCACTTCGCTCCAACGCTGCACCTGCGCGAGCGGGCTGTATTCGTACTGGCGCACCTCGACGTGCGTTCCCTGAATCTTCTTCAGCCAGTCGAGCAACATGCCGTCCGGCGACATCTCGACGCGCATCGGCAAGACGTTGATGAAAATTCCGACCATCGACTCGATGCCCGCGAGGTCAGCCGGACGACCCGACACGGTTGCGCCGAACAACACCTCTCGCTGCTTGCTGTAATGGCCGAGCAGCAACGCCCACGCGCCCTGCACCACCGTGTTGAGCGTCAACTGTTGTTGACGCGCGAGCGTCTGCAAGTCGTTCAAGGTGTCTTGCGGGAGGTAGAGACGTTTTTCGTCGTAGCTCTCATCTCCGCCGGAGGCTGATTGACGGTCAACGCCGAGGGGCGTCGGCACGGTCACGCCTTTGAGCGCGTGTCGCCAGAACGCTTCCGCCCCGGAGAGGTTCTGATTTTGCATCCACTCGATGTAGTTGCGGAACGGGCTGGCGGGTTCGAGTTGCAGTTCCTGTTCCCGGCTGAAAGCGTCGTAGAAGCTGAAGACATCTTTCAAGATCAAAAATATCGACCAGCCATCGAGCAGCACGTGATGATGGCTCCACAGAAACTGATGCGTGTCGTCCGCCGTGCGGAACAGTGTGAGCCGCATGAGCGGGACGTTGGAGAGTTTGAACCCGCGAGCGCGATCCTGTTGCAGGTGCAACTCGAATCTCTGTTGTTGTTCTTCCGGCGACAGACCACGCCAGTCGAATTTTTCGAGCGGCAACGTGATGTGTTTGGCGACCACCTGAAGCGGCTTGTCGGCATGTTCCCAAGCGAAGGCGGTGCGTAGAATCGGGTGGCGTTCGATGACCGCTTCCCACGCACGCTCGACCGCGCTCTCGTTCAAGTCTTGAAACGTGCAGGACATCTGCGTCACATAGACGCCGGAGGCCGGAGCGTAGAGGCTATGAAACAGGATGCCCTCCTGCGAGGGCGAGAGCGGGTAGGCATCTTCAATCTGCCGGAGGTCGATGCGGCTCGCCTCTTTTTCAAACCTGACCTGCGCGAAGGCTCTTTCGAGGTCGTCCTGATCGAGTTGCGCGAGGGGGAAGTTGGCGGGCGCGTAGTCGGCCACGGCGACCGCCCGGCAATGGGCGATCAGCGTGCGCAACTCGTCGAGAAACGCCTGCGCCAGCGCGTCCACGGTCGAACTCTTGAAAGAGTCGGAGCTATATCTGAACCTCATCCGCAGCTGCCCCTCGAAGATGATGCCGTTGACGTAGAGCAGGTGCGGCAGCCGCCCGTTCGGACTTTGAATGCTGCCGATTGGTTCGTTGACCGCCATCAGCAGCGCATCCTCGGGGAATATCTGATCGGTCTGGCCGAGGTAATTGAAGCAGACATCGGCGCGTCGCATGGCGGCGAGCCGGGCGCGCCCGGTCGCATCGTCGCTGAGGTAGCGCAGCAGGCCGTAACCGAGGCCGTGGTTCGGTATCCGTCGAAGCTCTTCCCTGACGGCTTTCAAAGCCTCGCCCGGCGTGTCGGTCCCGCCGAGTTCGAGCAGGACGCGCGTCATGGTCGTGAACCAGCCGACGGTTCGTGAGAGATTGACTTCGCTGTCAGGCTCTTCGCGCCCGTGGCCTTCCAGATCGACGAGGAGCGAGCGTCCGCCCGTCCACCCGGCGAAGGCGCGGGTCAGGGCGGTGAGCAACACGTCGTTGATGCGCGCGTTGTAGACGCGCGGCACTTCGCGCAGCAACGCCTCAGTCTCTTCCCTGTCAAGCACCACCGACAAAATGGAAGCCGACGATTCGAGATTCGCCCCGCCTTCGTAATCGACGGGCAGGTAAGATTCCGTCTCCGGTGTCTTGCTAAACCAGAAAGAGAGTTCCTGCTGAACTTCGTTCGACTGCGCGTGCGCGACGAGGCGTTCGGCCCAATCCTTGAACGAAGTGGTCTTGGGAGACAACTCGACGCGCTCGCCCCGCGCGAGGCTGCGCGTGATGGCCTGCAAGTCTTCGAGCAGGATGCGCCATGAGACGCCGTCCATCACCAGATGATGCACGAGCACGAGCAGACGCGCCGCCTTGCCCGCCCCGAAGTCGAAGAGGGCGACGCGCAGCAAAGGTCCTTCGGAGAGGTTGAGGCTCGTTTGCAAACGCGTGGCAATCGCCTTGATTTCCCGCTCGTGCTCGGCTTCGGGCAGCGCGGATAAATCGACGTGCGCGAAGGGCGCGGCGTCTTCCGCGCCCGCGTTGCTCTGCTCCCAGCCGGACTCGCGCCGGATGAACCGCAGCCGCAACGCATCGTGATGAGCGACCAGCATTTCCACTCCGCGACGCCACACCGACGCGGCGAATTCCTGTCGCACTTCAAACAGGTAGCCCATGTTGAAGTGGTGCGGTTCCGGCAAGTTCTGCTCGAAGAACCAGTGTTGGATCGGCGTTAGCGGGAACGTGCCGGTGACGATGCCCTGCTCGCCCTGCGTGGCCGGGGCGTTCTGCGCAACGAGCGCGAGGGCGGCGACCGTCTGATGTTGAAACAACAGCTTCGGAACCAGATTCAGTCCGGCGCGGTTCGCTTTCGCCACGACCTGAATGGTGAGAATCGAGTCGCCTCCGAGTTCAAAGAAATTGTCGTTGATCCCGACGCGCTCCACGCCGAGCGATTCCGACCAGATGCCGCACAACAATTCTTCGACGGGCGTGCGCGGGGCTGCAAACTGGCTCTCCGACGCGGCTCGTGAGCGGTCGGGCGCGGGAAGCGCGCGGCGGTCAACCTTGCCGGTCGGCGTCAGCGGCAACGCGTCGAGGACGACGAACGCGGCGGGCAGCATGTGCTCCGGCAAACGCTCTTTGAGGAAGGCGCGCAACTCGCCCGGCAACGCCAACCCGCCCTGCGACGCGACGACGTAGGCCACGAGTCGTTTGTCGCCCGGCACGTCTTCGCGCGGCATGACCACCGTTTCGCGCACCGCCGCATGACGCGACAACGCCGCCTCGATCTCGCCCAACTCGACGCGGAAACCGCGCACCTTCACCTGATGATCGTTGCGTCCTAAATATTCGATGTCGCCGCTCGGCAGGCGACGCGCCATGTCGCCCGTTCGATAGAGACGACCTCCCGGCTCGCCGCCGAAGGGATCGGGCACGAACTTTTCGGCGGTCAGGTCCGGACGATTGTGATAACCGCGCGCCAGCGAGACGCCGCCGATGAACAACTCGCCGGGCAGGCCGACGGGCACGGGCTGCATCTGCGCGTCGGCGATATAGAGTCGCGCGTTCGTCACCGGGCGACCGATGGGCGGAAGCGTCGGCCAGCGGCTCGGCGCGTCTTCGAGTTGAAACGAACTGACGACGTGCCCCTCGGTCGGGCCGTAATGATTATCGAGCGTGCAATCGCCGAGTTGACGAAAAAGATTGACGAGCGCGGGCGTCACTTGCAGTTGCTCGCCCGCCGTCACGACCTCGCGGAGTTTCGACGGCACGGGAGCCTGTGTGTCGCTGAGTTCGGCAAGTTGCTGGAGCGCGATGAAGGGGAGAAACAACCTCTCGATCTCTTCGTCCGCGAGGAAACGCCGCAGGCTCACGGGGTCGCGGCGCACTTCCTCTTCAAGCAGCACGAGCATCGCGCCCGCGCACCACGTCGAGAAGATTTCCTGAAACGAAACGTCGAAACTGAGCGACGTGAATTGCGCCGTTCGCAGCACGCCGGAATTTTTCGATTGAAGGTTTTGCCACGAGATGAGATTGACCAGCGGGCGATGCGGCATCGTCACGCCCTTCGGCCTGCCCGTCGAACCCGACGTGTAGAGGACATACGCGCCGTTGTCCGGGTTCGCGCCGCTCGCCAGATTCGCGTCGCTCTCGCGCGCGATCATCTCCCAGTCCGTGTCGAGACAGACGACCTGCGCCGAATGCGCGGGCAAGTTGTCCAACATACGCCGCTGTGTGAGCAGCACCGCCGCCTGCGCGTCTTCCAGCATGAAGGCGAGACGTTCCTGCGGGTAGGCCACGTCGAGCGGCACGTATGCGCCGCCCGCTTTCAGAATCGCCAGCAGCCCGACCATCATCTCCACCGTCCGCTCGACGCAGATGCCGACACGCACTTCCGGCCTCACTCCGAGCGTCAACAGATGACGCGCCAGACGATTCGCGCAGGCGTTCAACTCCGCGTAAGTCACCAGCCGTTCGCCGTGCTTCACGGCGAGCGCGGCGGGCGTGCGCTCGACCTGCGCCTCGAAGAGTTCGTGAACGCATCGCTCGCGCGGGTAGTCTCCCGCGGTCGCGTTCCACCCGAACAGCAGTTGACGCCGCTCGGCTTCGGTCGTGACGGAAAACTCACGAACCGTCAATTTGGTATTCGACAGGGCGGCGTCGAGGACGTGCGAGAAGTGTCCGGCGAATCGCTCCATCGTCTCGCGGCGAAACAGGCGCGCGTTGAATTTCAAGACGCCTTCAATCGCCTCGTCTCGCCGTTTGAACTCAAGATGGATGTCGTTTCTGACATCGGGTAGTTCCGCGTGAATCTCGTCGAGCGAGACGGCGATGTCGAAGAGCGGGCACTTGTTGCCCGTCTCCGACAGGCCGAGGTCTTCGAGCAGGTTGGCGAACGGGTAACTCTGTCTTTCGTAACCTTGCGTCAGGCTATCGCGCACGCGGCGGAGCAATTCCTGAAACGACATGTCATCTTCCAGTTCGTCGAGAATTGCGAGGGCGTTGGGTTGAACCGTGACCGCGCCGGGCGCGCGATGCGCGGGGCTGCCGACGACGATGGCGCGGCTGCCGGAGTATTTGTAGAGACAAATTTTGAGCGCGGCTAAGAGCGTCGTGTAGATGAGGAACGGCGAGCCGCCCGTCAAACTCGTCAAACGTCGAGCCGCCTCGTCTTCCAGACGGAAATTGACGGAGGCTTGACGCAAAGAGTAGACCTTCGATCTCGGCAGGTCTGTCGAGATCGAAGCTCCGGTCAGTTCGCGCGCGAGCCGCGCCGTCCAGTAATCACGTTCTTCTTGCAGCTTGGTTGTCAGAATCAGCGCTTGAGACATCCCATCCTCCTCACACACTCCAGAGCGTCGGGCAGAAATCCGGGTCGGCATAATCGGGTCGGCCACCGTCGATGCGACACAGCATATCGTTGCGATGCCACGCCGTTTCGCCGTTCGGGAGCTTGTGCTCGCGATAGCGATTGGTGGCATCCTGCAAATGGACCGAGAGCGAGAGGCGCGGCTTGTCGCTGCGATTCGGCTCACTGCCGTGAATGGTCTTGCAATGATGAAAGCTGACCTGACCCTTCTTAAGATTCAACGGCACGCGTTTAACCGCGCGACCGTCGATCTCGAAGTTGCACGCCTGACCCGATTCGTCTTTGGCGTGAAAACCTTTGATCGGCGCATCACCCGACCACTGGTGGCTCTCGTCGATCACCATGAGAGTGCCCATCGTCTCGTCGCAATCATGGAAGGGAATCCATGCCGTAAGCATCTCGACCGAGGCGCAGGTCATCCAGTAGGCGCGGTCGGTGTGCCAGCCGATCCCTGTCTCCCGGCTGACCTCCGCGACCGGCTTGTAGATCATCTGGTCGTGCCAGAGACGAATCGAGGGGCTGCCGCTCAGACGCGCCGCGATTGCGCCGATGAGCGGGTGGCGCACGAGTTCGGAGAGCGCGGAATTCTGGAGCGAGACGTAGTCGTTGATGCGCAGCGACTCGCCGTCTTCCGGCTTCCAACCCTCGAAGGCTTTGACACTCGGAGGCAGACAGAAGTCGCGCTCTCCGGCGTAGTAACGCTCGCTGCCGAAAGCGAAGTCGTCGATCTCTTCTTCGGAAAAAATCTTCCCGGAAACGTAGTAGCCGTGCTCACGGTAGAAAGCTACGTCTTCGTCGGTCGGAAGAAGTTCGAGTTGTTCTGGAGTCAGTCTCATAATCACCCCTGTTAAGTCCTCGCTTACGCGTTGCCGCCGAGCGTCAACTCAAATTTGCCATACGGGCGACCCGCTTCAACAAAGCCGTTTTCGGTCGCTTTCAACAAGACCTTTTTGGCTTCCTTGATTTGCGGCGAATCGTCCGCCGGGCCGAGTCCCATCCCGTATTGCAGCCACGGCTCGTTGCCCATCGCGTAGATGTAGACGCGCTTTCCGCCGACCGCTTCAAGCAGATTGAGCGCAGCCGTCGAATCGCAGCCCTTCGTCCGGCGCGACTTGTCGTGGCTGTGTTGCAGCTTGATCGGAAGCAGCGCGCCATAGAGCCAAGAGAGCGGCGCGCCGACGCATTCCATGCCGAGGAACACGGTGTCGATGGGGCCGAGGATTTTGCGCAGGTGATGATAGAGATGCGGGTCGAGACAGTTGGAATCGGCGGCGAAGAGAATCTGTTCCCGTCCGGCGCGGACGACGTAGCCCGTCTTGGCGTGCGCGAGGTCAGCGTGTTCGCCGAGGAAAGGCACGGCGATGATCTCGCCGTCCGGCAGTTTGATCGATTCGAGCGAGTCGATCTCCATGACGTGCTTGAAACCGGCCTGCTGCGCCACGAGTTTCAAAGACGGGTCGGCGTAGAAGACGCCCGACGCGTGCGGCACGACGAGGCATCCGATCTTATGGCGCAGGCGAAGCAGCGTTTCGAGACTAAAGTGGTCGTGATGCCCGTGCGTGATCAAAACGTAGTCGATGTGCTCCGGCAGGTCTTTATACGAGAGGCGGTCGATGCCCTTCTCCTCCGGCATGATGCCGACCCACGGGTCGGTCAGGATCGAGACGCCGTTGAATTCGATCAGCACGCAAGCGTGCCCGAAATACCTGATCCGCACTTGCGAGCTATCCCACTTCTCCGGCGCGGGCAGAGGCTCGGTTGACAACATCGGCGAGAGAATCTCCGCGCTGTCCGGATTGAGGCCGAGCAGTTCAGCGATGAAGCCGAAGGGTTTCGGGTTGGCATCGATCTTGAACAACTCGTCGAGGTCGGTGCTGTTGAAAGGAATCGCCCAATCGAGTTGGTCAGGCGTTTGCAGGCGCGGCGTGCTCAGGAAGAAGCTGCGTGAGTCGTCGCGCTTCTGCATGAACATGCGCAGGGATTGAATTTCGGGTTTGTAGTAGGGGCTTTTATAAAGCAGGCTCTCGGAGAACCTGACGATGGGATGATTGTAATAATCGTAAACGAGTTCGACGTAACCGCGCAGCGACTCGGGCAGTTTTTCGTAGTACGGGTCGAGACTCTGACCCTTCGCCTCTTTGTCGAGGTAGTCGTGAAACTTGCCGAGCGACTTGGCGAAGGTGATGTTGTCGCTCAGATTGCGCTCCGTGTTCGACAACAGTTCCTTCACCTCTCCGGCGCGTTCCTTCGGAATATCGACGAACGGCCCGCCGAGGAATTTCGGATTCTTGCACGCCTTGACGTGAATATCAGGATTGGCGATGTAAGAAGAGAGCGTCTTCATTTGATAGTGCGTCATGTGCAAACTGAACGGCGCGGGCGACATGAGATCAGCCCACACAGCCCAGTTGTTGACGAGCGGTTCGATGGCTGTCGAATCGGCAAACCGGTATGTGATGTTTTGCGACATAAATTCCTCCGTTATTTGGCGAGCTTCTTCGTCGTCGAAGAGGCGGCTCGATGAGTGAAGACTATTTGGTTGACGATGCTGTTGATTCGGGCGGCGGGTTATTCAAAAGCGAACTGGTCGTGGCTCTCGAAGCTCGAAGCGGCGGGAGCCTGAAGCTCCTGCTCGCTCACTTGCACGGGGATGTCCAAGAGGCGCATTCCGGCATCGCGTACCACTTCCGTCAGGATGATTTCAAAATGCTCAAGCATCCGCGAGATGGTCGAAGCATTGAATAAGTCCGTCTTGTAAATCACGGTCGCCGTAATTCCGTGTTCGTGTTCGATGAGCGACATTTCGAGGTCGAACTTGGCGATGCCATTGTGCAGAGCCATGCCGCGCAAAGTCAGCCCCGGCAACTCGAAGGGCTGCGACGGATTGTTGTTGAGCGCGAAGAAGACTTGAAACAGGGGCACGTGACCGAGGCTTCGTTCGGGTCGGAGTTGTTCGACGAGCTTGTCGAAGGGCAAATCCTGATGCGCGTAAGCTCCGAGCGTCGCGTCGCGCGTGCGCGCCAGCAACTCCCGGAAGGTCGGGTTGCCCGACAGGCTCGTGCGCAGGATCAAGGTGTTGACGAAGAACCCGATGAGGTCTTCGAGTTCGATGCGGTTGCGATTGGCGATGGGCGAGCCGACGGTGATGTCTTCCTGCCACGTGTAGCGATAGAGCAAAATCTGGAAGGCGGCCAGCAACGTCATAAAGAGCGTGACGCCTTCGCGGCGGCTCAACTCGTTAAGCTGCGCCGTCAGATCATGCGAAAACAATCGCACCTCGGTTGCGCCGCTAAAACTTGGCGCACCGGGCCTCTTTTTATCGGCGCGCAACTCAAGCGGCTTGAGGCCGTCGAGTTGCCGCTTCCAGTAATCGAGATGCGCGGCGAGCCGCTCTCCCTGCAACCAACGGCGTTGCCAGACGGCAAAGTCCGCGTACTGCAAGGGCAACTCCGCGAGCGGCGACGGACGCCCCTGCGTGAAAGCCTCGTACAACGTCCCCATCTCGCGCACGAGCAGACGCATCGACCAGCCATCAGAGACGATGTGGTGCATCGTCAGCAGCACCACGTAAGCTTCTTCGCCGAGCCGCAGCAGAACGCTTCTGAGCAGAGGCCCCCGCGCGATGTCGAAGGGACGACGCGCCTCTTCTATCGCCAGTTCCGAAACCCTCGCTTCACGCTCCGGCGCGGGCACGTCGCGCAGGCAAATCGTGAGACGGCAACACGACCTGCACCGGCTTCTCGTCCGCAAACTCAAAGACCGTTCGCAAAACTTCGTGACGCCTGACGACCTCGCAGAGACTACGTTGCAACGCCTCCGCGTCGAGCTTGCCCTCGACGCGCAGCGCGACGGGGACATTGTGCGCGGGCGTGCCCGTCTCCAGTTGCTCGAAGAACCAGACGCGCTCCTGTGCAAACGACAACACGCTCGCGCCGGAAGTCTGTCGCCGCGTGATCGTCTCTTCACGACGGCTCCCGACGCCCTTTTTCTCAAGCATCAGCGCGAGGAGCTTTCGCTTCAGAGGCGAAAGCGCGGTGTCCGGCTGCCCGCTCTCCTTCATCGCGCCTCCGCTTTGAGTTCCGAGAGGTCGTTGACCATTGCGGTCATCAAAGGCGTGAAGTCTCGATAGGCGATGAATTCGGGGCGCGGGTCTTCACGATGCAAGAGCCTGTTTTCGACGCTGTTGTAAGTGACGAAGACGCACATCCGATCCCACGGCGAGAGATTGTTGGCCGAAGCGTGCAGCAGGTTTCCGTGAAAGAGCATCACCGAACCGGCGGGACATTTGACGGCCTGAATATTATTTCGCTCGACGAGTTTGGAGAGCGTATATTTGTCGATCTTATATTTCAGATCGGCGGTCAGGGTTGAGAACCATGCCGGCTCACCCTCGGCGGGATGCGGATGCCCGTTGCCGTTGCCATGTCCGTTGCCGTGACCGTTGCCATGCCCGTTGCCGTTGTTCGCGTCGCGGCGATGGTGTCCGATGTCGATCATGCCCTCTTTGTGCGAGCCGGGAATGACGAGCATCGGGCCGTTGAACTCGTTGACTTCCTGTAGAAACAGGACGGCGGTGAGCACGCGCGGCGTCGGCATGGAATCTTCCTTGTGCCAGTAGAGAAAGTCCTGATGCCACTCCCACTGGTCGCCCTCGAACGCGACCTTAGCGTTGATCTTGAACTGGTGGATGTAGACATCGCCGCCGAGAATCTGGATGGCGGGATTGATCATGCGCGGCAGCCTTGAGAAGCAGCCGTAGATTTCGTTCGTCATGTGCGAGCCGAAGACGGAACGCACCGCGCCGCTTTTCTCCGTGATGCGGCGGGGCGTCGGCTCGGAGAAGATGGCGGGAATTTCCGCCGTCAGGATTTTGATCTCAGCGGCGGAAAAATAGTTCGGCAGAATGAAATAGCCGTTTCTATCGTAGCTTTCCAATTGGTCAACGGTTAGTAGCACAGGGAACCTCCTTCACCTTACTTACAACAGCCGGCGCGGCCACGGCTTTTTCGGGCGAGATTTACTTGAATGACCGGCGGCGGGAACTGCGTTTGCCGGAGAGGGCGGAATGACCGCTTGACGTATAAAGTTCAATCCACAGATGCGAGTTCTCACCCGTCGTGTCGCTCGGCATCGAGCATCGCGGCGGCTTCCTCTTCCGAAAGATTTTCGAGTTCGACGAACACCTCGGCGATCTGTTCGAGCATGTCCGGCTCACCCGCTTCCTGTCGCATCTTTTCGGCGAGGCGGGCGACCGTGGGCGTCTCGAAGATGTAACGCAGGGGCAGGTCCATCTGGAAAATCTCGCGCACGCGAGACATCAACTGCGTCGCCAGCAGCGAGTGGCCGCCCAACTCGAAGAAGTTGTCGTGGACGCCGACGCGGTCGCAGCAGAGCACCTGCGACCAGATACCCGCGAGCACTTTTTCCGTCGCCGTGCGCGGCTCGACGAACGCCGCGTCTATTTCCGGTCGCGCCTGATCGGGGACGGGCAGCGCCTTGCGGTCAACTTTTCCGTTCGCGTTCAAAGGCAACGCGGCGAGCATCACGAAGGCCGACGGAACCATGTAGTCGGGAAGTTTGTCTTGCAGGAACGAACGCAACGCGGTGACGTTCGGCGGCTGTTCCGCATCCGCCACGACGTATGCCACCAGACGTTTGTTGCCCGGCACATCTTCGCGCGCCATGACCACCGTCTCGCGCACCTGCGGGTGTTGCCCGAGCGCGGCTTCCACCTCGCCGGGTTCGATGCGGTAGCCGCGAATCTTGACCTGATGATCCATGCGACCGAGAAACTCGATGTTGCCGTCGGCGTGATAGCGCGCCACGTCTCCCGTGCGATAGAGCCGCCCGCCCGCGCGCGTGGTAAACGGGTCGGGGATAAACCTCTCGGCGGTCAGGTCGGGGCGATTCAGGTAGCCGCGCGCCGGACACAACCCGCCGATGAAAAGTTCGCCGATGATGCCGATGGGGACAGGCTCCATCTCGCGGTCGAGCAGGTAGATTTGCGTGTTGTCGATGGGACGCCCGATGGGCGGGCGTTCCGGCCATTCGGCGGTCGAGCACGGCAGGTCGAGCGCGGTGACGACGTGCGTCTCCGACGGCCCATACTCGTTGTGCAACGAACAGTTTTCGAGTTCACGGAACATGCGTGCGATGCCGTGCGTCACCTGTAACTGTTCGGAACCGGCGATGACGCGCCGCAGCGACCCCGACAGTTGCTCGTGCGCGCAGAAACCGTCGGCGAGTTGTTGCAGGGCGACCGCCGGAATAAACAGGCGTTGAATCTCCTGTTCGACGACGACATCCGCGAGTCCGGCGATGTTCTGCCGCACGGCCTCCGGTATCATCACCACCGTCCCGCCCATGCCCCACGTCGAAAACATATCCTGAAAGGAAACGTCGAAGCTGAGCGACGCGAACTGGAGCGTGCGCGCCCCGGCGGGCAAGTCGGTGGTGCGAAACTGCCATTGAAGCAAGTTGAGCAGAGGCCGTTGCGGCATGGCGATGCCCTTCGGCTTGCCCGTCGAACCCGACGTGTAGGTGACGTAAACGAGATTATCCGCCGACACGACGTTCGGCGGTCTTTCGACACTTCCGCGCGCGATGCACGGCCAGTCCGTGTCCATCAGGACGACGGCGGCGTCGTGCGGCGGCAACGCTCCGACCAGACGTTCCTCTGTAATCAACACCCCGGCGCTCGTGTCTTCCAGCATGTACGCCAGACGCTCCGTCGGGTAGGTTGCATCGAGCGGCACGTAGGCTCCACCGGCTTTCAACACGCCGAGCACGGCGACCGCCATCTCAACCGAACGATCCAGGCAAACGGCGACCAACACATCCGCCCCCACTCCGTGACGACGCAGATAGTGAGCCAACTGATTCGCACGCGCATCAAGTTCGCGATAACTCAGCGATGTCTTGTCGAAGACGAGCGCGGCGGCCTCGGGCGTGCGCTCCATCTGCGCTTCAAAGAGTTGATGAATGCCGCGCTCCTCGCTCAGCGGCATCTCCGTCGCATTCCAATCCGCAACCAACTGCTGCCGCTCCATCTCCGTCAGCATCGTCAGCCGCGAGATCGGCAGGTTCACATCGTCGCAGATGCTTTCGAGCAACGTGCGCCAGTGACCCAACAGGCGTTCGATGGTCGAAGCGTCGAAGAGGTCCGTGTTGTATTCAACCCACGTGCGAAACTCTTTCCGCGAATCGTCCACCAGCAAAATGAGGTCGAAGCGCGACGCGCTGCTCTCGGACGGCAACATCTCGATGCTCAAATCCGCGCCCTTTAACGTCGCTCCCTGCGAGGCGTTTTGCATGCCGAACATCACTTGAAACAACGGCGTGCGGCTCATGTTGCGTTCCGGCTGTAGCTCTTCGACCAGCAACTCGAACGGCAGGTCTTGATGAGCATACGCGCCGAGCGCAGTCTCGCGCACACGACTGATTAACTGCCGGAATGTCGGGTCGCCCGAGAGGTCTGTGCGCAGGACGAGCGTGTTGATGAAGAAGCCGATGAGTCCTTCGATCTCTGCGTTGTTGCGGTTTGCAATCGGCGAGCCGACGCTGATGTCCGCCTGCCCCGTGTAGCGATAGAGCAGCGTCTTGAAGGCGGCGAGCAGGATCATGTAGGGTGTCGAACCGGTCTGGCGGCTCAACGTTTTCACTTTGCCGTGGAGTCCGGCGGGGAGTTCGACCGAGACGTGCGCGCCGCGATAACTCTGCACGGGCGGATGCGGCCTGTCGGTCGGCAACTCAAGCGCGGCGACGCCGCCAAGTTGCTTCTTCCAATACGCGAGTTGCTCTTCCAACGCTTCGCCCTTGAGCCATTCGCGTTGCCACTGCGCGAAGTCCGCATACTGCAAAGGCAACTCCGCGAGCGGCGACGGCTGTCCCTCCGTGAAAGCCTCATACAACTTCGTCACTTCACGAATCAACACGTCCTTCGACCACGCATCGAACACGATGTGATGCATCGTCAAGAGCAACACGTGCCGCGCATCGTCCAGACGCAGCAAAGCCGTCCGCACGAGCGGCCCGCGCGCCAGATTGAAAGGCTCCCGCGCCTCTTCCAGTATCAAGCGACGCTGCTCCGCGTCCTGCTCCGCTTCGTTCATCCCGCCGAGATCGACGAACTTCAACGGCAACGGCGTCGGCGGTTGAACCACCTGCACCGGCTGCCCCTTCGACATGGCGAACGTCGTCCGCAACACTTCATGGCGACGCACGATCTCGTCGAATGTCCGCCCCAATGCCGCGACATCCAGCGCACCCTTCAAGAGGAACGCGCCGGGAATGTTGTAGGCCACATTTTCAGGCTCCAACTCGTGCAGGAACCATAATCTCTGTTGCGCGAACGAGAGCGGTAAATCCATGTCTCGTGCGACGCGCTGCATCGGCGGAGCCTGCACACGCCCGTCCGCGTTGCGCGTGCTCTCGATGCTTTCGGCCAGTCCCGCAATCGTCGGCTGCTCGAACATCGTCCGCAGAGGAACCTCGACCTGAAACGCTCTCCGCACCTGCGAGACGATCTGCGTGGCAAGCAGGGAATGGCCGCCGAGGTCGAAGAAGTTGTCGTTGATCCCGACGCGCTCCATCTTCAACAACTGCTCCCAGATTCCACTCAACACTTCCTCCGTCGGCGTGCGCGGCGCGACGAACGATTCATCCAACTCGGGTCGAACCTGCTCCGGCGCAGGAAGCGCACGCTTATCGACTTTGCCGTTGCGCGTCAGAGGGAAGCTATCCATGATGACGAACGCCGTCGGCACCATGTACTCCGGCACTCGCTCCTTCAACCATCCCTGCAACTCCACCGTCTTGACCCGCTCTCCGCTCTCTCTCCTCCCCTCCACCACGTACCCCACCAACCGCTTGCTCCCCCCCTCTTCCTCCCGCGCCATCACCACCGCTCCCGCCACTCCCTCGTGCTCTCTCAGCGCCGCCTCCACCTCTCCCAACTCGATCCGGTTCCCCCTGATCTTCACCTGCTCGTCGCGCCTCCCGACGTACTCCAACTTCCCCGTCGGCAGCCATCTCACCACGTCCCCCGTCCGGTACACTCGCGCCCCTCGGCCTCCGCCCGCCGGGTGCGGCACGAACCGCTCGGCAGTCAACTCCGCACGGTTCACATACCCGCGCCCGACGCCCGCGCCTCCGATGTGCAACTCTCCGGCCACTCCCACCGGCACGACTTCTCCGCGCTCGTCCAGCACCAACACTTCCACCCCGCCGATGGGTCTGCCGATCACGGGCACGACAGCTGCTCCCGCCTCGCTGCCCTCCATCAACGCGACGGTCGCATCGACGGTACACTCCGTCGGCCCATAGACATTGTAGAAATCGATGCCCGGATGCGCGGCCAACTCCTGCCACAACCCCGCATCGACCGCTTCACCGCCCACCAGCACCGCTCTCAACTGTCCCCGCTCCTGCTGCTCCTGCTGCTGGTCGTCGTCTCCCGACACGTCGAGCAGCCCTGCGCTGATGAGCAGGCGTAACTGCGAGGGCGTGCAATCGAGCATCTCGATGCCGTGCCCGCGCACGTACTCCACCATCGCCTGACCATCTCGCCGCACTTCCTCGGGCACGATCTCCAGGACGCGACCGCGACAGACCTGCATCAACTGTTTGACGGAAGAATCGAAGGCCAGCGGCGCATTGACGCTCACCTTAATGCCTTGTTCTTTTACCTCTTGCTCGCTTCCCACCTGCCCGGCAGCTATTGCCCGAGCGTCGCCCCCAGTCCTCTTCTCACCACTCCACGTCCGTGCATAGACCGCCGCCTCCAACGCCTCCAGCAAGTTCACCACCGAGGCGTGCTCCACCATCGCCCCCTTCGGCACTCCCGTCGAACCCGACGTGTAGATGATGTACGCCACGTTCCCCCCGCTCACCTCTACCTCGGGGTTCTCTCCGCTGCACGCTTCCAACTCTTCTCTCTCGCCGTCCACACTCACCACCACGACGCCCGCCGCCGACTTCCCCTCAGCATCTATCGCCGCCGCGCCGCCCGGCACACTCCCTCGCAACCGCTCCTGCGTCACCACGACGCCGACCCCGGCCTCCTGCATCATCACAGCCAGTCTGCGCCCCGGCTGCATCGCATCGAGCGGCACGTAGCTCGCGCCCGCCTTGAGCACGCCCAACACGGCGACGACCATCTCCACGCCGCGTTCCATCAATATCCCGACCCGCGTCTCGACACCGACGCCCCGCTCTTGCAGGTAATGCGCGAGTTGATTAGCGCGACGGTTCACCTCTCCATAAGTGAGTTCGTGCGCGGCATCACAGACCGCAGGCCGCTCCGGATGTTGTGCGGCCTCGGCCTCGAAGAGACGATGCAGGCACTTCTCTGCCCGACTCCCGGCCTCGCCGCTCAAGCCACGGAAGTACTGACTATTAAGGTTGCTATCTTGCAGGGCACTCGTCGTCGTTCCCATGCGCCATGCTCCCAACACCTCGGCGCGTTCTCGCTGACCCAGCACCGGCAACCGGCTCACTCGCTCCTCTCCGGCCTCCGCCGCTCTCTCCACGACCGCCTCGTACTGCTCCGCCAACCGCTCCACCACTTCTCTCCCGTACAGTCGCGCATCGTAGTTCAGTTCGATGTGCATCTGACCGGCGCTGCCGTTCCCGTCGGTGCGCACGACCCTGAGCCACAACTTGCACGCCTCCGTACATGCCTGCTGGTCCGCCACGCTGAACCCCACGCCTCCGGCTTCCTGCCTCT
>Ga0307513_10005093_pt1 | contig 17391 bp, 15 predicted proteins | sample 15_EM_MG_FD_202174 | JGI IMG/M metagenome (GOLD analysis project Ga0307513, IMG submission 202174) | Populus trichocarpa ectomycorrhiza microbial communities from riparian zone in the Pacific Northwest, United States - 15_EM | ecosystem: Host-associated > Plants > Roots > Unclassified | place... | reverse complement strand
CAGGCCACCTCTCCGTCTGATAATGAGCTGTGGCCTGCTCTGGCGAATGACTTTTCTTTTTCCAAGTGGACATAGGACCCGTTGTTGCCATCATCAATGGTCTGGAATTATTGCTGTCTGTCTGAGTGAATAACCTTTTGCCCTGCTCTCAATCCAATCTAACTCGGAATGTACATGATCAGGCTGCATATTGACTGTGTATTTTCGCCAAATAAGCAACTCAGAGGACAACCTTTCGCAACTTCGATCGCCCCGACCCGAGCGGGCGTTTGGTTACGTCGAGAAGCCATTCTGCTTTCCAACTCAGGTACTTACCCTGTGTCGGCTTTTCGGATTTGAAAACACTCACCTTGAATAATTGCTGGGCGAACCTTTCAACCTACCGGATATATTTGTATTGCATGTACTTTTAAGCACAAGCTTTTTGGTACTGCCTTGCTGAAACGTTGTTCGTCCCACCAGGTGATACGACATTCAACGGACATCACCCCGGAATTCGATTCTGGCCTAATTTCTTGAACCGTTCAAGTCCCAGGATGTAATTTCCCCCCTTCGCTATCCCAGCGAATGGTTTCAGTGGCATATATTTGGAATCTAATAGGATGATGCCTTCCTACCAAGTTATATATGCTCAGAGATTAGATACACTCAATTCGGATATGAAACCGCTCTGGGGATAGTATAGGATTGATAGGCGAAACGCAACTGATCCGGCAACCGATGTCGTTACTGATCCATGGCATGTCTGGGAATCCGGGGCTTGTATTTCCTGTCTCGCCGATTCCCACATGCCATTAGTTTTTCGCCAGAGACCCAAAATCTCCCAAAGGTTGCAAGGACTAAAGGAATATATAATCAAATATTTAACAGAGCAATATGGCAGTAGTGCTAATAGGGGAGGAAGCATTGGGAGAGAAATAAGGACTGCGCGTCGCGATGCCTGCGTGATGTGTGTTTCGGTTATAAATATTACGAACGATATAACCAATAGAAATCATGCAGTATTGGTCCTACGGACAGGATGGAGGTTCTCGGAAGCCTCGCTTGTCTTCATATTCTAAAATAATCATTCAAGAAGCATCAGCGCTGATAGGCCGCAGTGAAAGGAAGTAAATTGGACTCACAGATTTCTTGTGGCTACTCAGAAGTCTTGGGATGGACGATGAACTCTGAATCATAGGTATGGTGACTGTACCCCAAGTTTGTCTGAGAGCAGGTCCAGTAGGTTGACCACGTGGATGACAAAAACATAGCCCGGTCGCAGATGAGCAGTTGAGTGGGCGCGTTGAAACAACCAACTTGAGGAAGCCAACGTTGATTTTTCCTGGCAGCGAGTAGGTGAAAGGTGGCATCCCCCCAGAACCATAGCCAATGGTCAACGTTCCATCACTCTTCTTCAAAGGGGGGTCGAGGAAGTAAGGTCCACTTGATGGTGGCTGATAGTACGTACCTGATAAATACAAAAATCAATTTCGGAATCTGATTGACAGCATCAAAGCCACTCACGGATACGAGTGAAGTCGCTGTTGTCAAAATAAAAAAGGCTGGGATATAGGTCGTAAGGTCCGGTATTTGTTAATTTGACGCCGTAAGAACACCCCTCCTTAACAACAAGGTGGATCATGCCGTCGTGCAAGAGGTTAGAACTGCAGGGCCACAGCTCAGGTTCGTTGTCTTCGAAGAACGACGACGCCTGTTGCAGCTGGTAGAACTCCACGCAGATATCCTTCGTCACGTCTATATCAACACTACTGCGATCGAGCTCGCGATAGAAAGACTGGGCCTTGTGAAGAAATGAACCGAGTTTGTCCCAGGTAACTTCGATCGTCGGAAGTTGGTAGTACCCATGCTGTGTCGCCTTTGTGTCTCTAACTGTGATAACCACGTGGTTCTCCTGGATACTTAGTTCGAGGTGCGCTTTATGTCGAGAGTCGACGAACTTGACATTACGGAGATCACGCCCCCAGGCCCGCAGTATTTTGTCAATGCGCCCAGGAGAAGTGAGGCGATCAGATGGCTTGGGAACATAGAGGCGGAGAGCATTCCCTTGGCCGGTTTGGGTCTGAAATGCCACTATACCCGAAGGCAAGCCAGATATGGGCAGGCCACCAGCACGCTTCATGATGGAATAGAATGACGTCGCTTTGTCGACAACGTAAGTTCCAAGTGGGTTGGGCTCCTGTGCAACGTAGAAGGCGAATTCAGCGCCTTCGGTAACGCCATGAGCAATGCCAGCATTAACAACAGTGGCGTTGAAGATGGGATCATATCGAGGAACGTATGAAATGGGAGTAGGGGAGATAACTTTCGCATTGAACAAGTATCGATCTTGACGGAGACCTTCACACTGAGGATTCTGGCTGAGAGTGGAGTCCATAAGCCAACGGGTAAGACAACACTCAGAAGAGGGTAGCTTGCCTAAAAATCGCGCCTATTTTATCAAGAATGTCGCAATATCTTAACTCATGGGGAGGGATTTCTCGAAATAGTTCAAGTAGTTTGGTCGTGAATGCTCCTCGCCCATCGCTCTCTCTGGCGACTTCGGAGGGGCGGCAGGCCGCAAGGAGAACATGTGAAGCAAGACCACATGGAGGTGCGTGCTCATCCCAAATGTGTAGATCGAGAGCGTTTGTGTGGATGGATGGATCAAGCTCCACTGATCGAACCGAGTCACCTCTGGTCCCAGAGGCCGCATGACAACAGTCCAATATTACTGTCTTTTTCGTTACGGTCAGACAAGGTTTTAAACATTAAAAAGGAGACTCACGATGTTATCACCCTTGCTATGAGCGATTTTATCCAGTAGGAATCCAATCGTGCGATCTGGAATGCCTGGAATTTCACGGCCCGCTTCTGAACAGTAATCCTGAGGCACTAAGACTTGAATCCTGCTACTTGGTCCGCCGCATTCCCAGCCTTCGGGTGGGTCGATTTCTGAACCGTGACCAGCGAAATAAAACACGATGGGATCCCCGGGTTGTATACGTGGATTTGTGCTGAGCCCTTCGAGGGCTGAGATTATGTTCGAGCGCGAAGCAGTTTCGTTGGTGAGAAAGAGAATTTGGTCTCGAGGAACGTGATAACTTGTGACCAATAATTCCACGAAGTCAGCTGCATCTTTCACAGCGCCGCGAAGTCGGGAAAAATTTCTCGACTTGTAATCGTTAATTCCACAAACCACAGCAAAAAGGCGGGGCTTTGGACTAAAATGAGGGTTTTTAAGGTGTGAAGCGGGGAAGAGTAAAAACTACGAACTAGGAAACTAGTGCGGTTGGTACTATGGAATTGGCACTGGTGGCGAAGTAAAAATTTAAAGGCTCTAGTTTGAGAATATGACTCACTTTTGGAGCTTGGTTACCGAAGAATTGTTGCCCCTTGGACTGCAACCACATTGCCTGCAAGTGACAACGGCCGTGAGCATAGTAAGTAAAGGAGGACTTAAACAATGTGGGATACACCAATTGAATTTACGCACATAGTATTTATACCTGAGAAACAGCGAGGCACGAACGGGGTGCTTTCCTCCGAGGCCCGGAAAAAGATGTGATTAATCTCCTTCTTTCGTTTCGCATAATTAACATGGCACGGAGTAGACTCAGTTAATTTCGATAATCTCGATCTAGATACAAGTATTTGGTCGCAGTCTGCTTGGCGCTTAGGTCTATGATCACGAGTTTTCAGTCCGAGAACCAAAAAAAAGCTGTGATACAGTTCTGGGACGACTGGAAGACTCACAAAAGAGGGTAACAATTGACGGTGCAGGAGATAGAATGGAACCATTGCCGAATTTTTCGAAGGATTGGGATCCATCGTACCAAAACTGGTCAGGAGTGATGCTTCTGTATCACATGTCTCAGTTCATTTTGGCCGCGTAAAACAACACGCACCTGCTGCCTGCTGGCATCTTGTAAACACGAGAATGCCAAGCGTATAAGGAAGAGGGGGGGAGGAATTTAGCGGGAGATATTTAGGGAGGGATAAGTAGAAGGAAGTATGGTTTTGAACTGATAGAGTAAAGTGACTGATTTTCGTGGGGCTCTGGGTGTTGAATGTTGCTCTAGGGTGTCTTCGGGATTCGCTCCATATTCTCGGGGCGAGCCTGATGGAGACCGTGTGCCAGCCGTTTGCCAAACGGGTGTGCAGTGTCTTGTTAGTTGATGATATACGTTGGGCAGGCCATTGTGTCAGAATCATGGAAGAGGCTCGTTCCAGGATAGTCTGACGATGGACGGAGTCCAACGTAGAGGCGTCGAGTAGTGTAGTGGAGGAGGATAGAATGGATGTGGCAGTTTCGCGGAAGACATCAAAGCGAGGAAATATGTGATGAGTCTTCAATGGTATGACAACCGAAATAACACCATGGTTGAGTTCCATTGGAAAGGCGGCGAGAGAGTGAGAGCGAGGCAGACCGAAGGTAGAGCTGCACGGCTACGGAGAAGCAAGAAAGGGTTGAGTAGCTAGGCCCTAAGGCCTAAGGGGTGGTGTGCGACCAAAGAGTGGGGAAGGAATCATTGGTGCATGATATGTATCTAAGGAAAAGGAAAAGTAATGAGAAAGGAGGGAATCAATGAATTGATTAGGGTTAGATTCAACCAAGCCATGAGAGGGAAAGGGTAGTGGTGAGGGAAGGAGGGGGGTATGGTGGGGATGGGAGGCGATGTGATCAGTGAGTCGGTTCATGTTGGCAGGGAGTCGGCGGTATGGGTTTTGCGGTAGAGGAGAAGATGTGTTGGTTGTTGCTTCTGAAATGTCTAGGATCCAACGAGGGTTAGCTGTGAGGACATGAGTGGAAGGTGACGGAGCCGAGATGATCAGAGTAGAGTATAGTTCTGGGTAGTTTTAAATGTAGGGCAATGAGAGATGTAGCGACGATGCCATAGCATTCGCCATGAAGGATTCCGGTCTCGGATCCATGGCTGGAGATGGATGCGGCGAAAGCATTGCCATTGGCAACCACGGCGAAGTTTGTGTTAGAGATGCGTGGTGATCGTCAATCCGCCACTTGAGAAGGTGTCGGAGGGTGCTGTGTGGCGGTAGGGGTTAATTTCGTTTGCGGGGAAGTAAAACCGGATAAGTAGCTCCGGATCAAATCTTCGCTCGCAAGGTGTAGAATGAACACGGTTCTTTGCCAGTTCAGAGAGGATGACTCCCAAGAGCCCATCGTTCGGGAATTCCCGTTGATGGGACTAGATCCCAGGAATTACGCCGCCCTCCTACCCACTTACGATGGATTTAATCACCTTACTTGCAAATGGCAACGCCTGGACAACCTTGGTCACCCAATTCTTGGCACGGTGAGTTCGATCCACCGGAATAACTTACAGGTTAATTACTTGGCTCACGGGTTAATTGCTATTAAGCATGGTCTTGAACTTTAAAGGGCTTCGGTATTGTATACGTACCGAATGGGTTGAGTTTCCAGACATCAGCAAGCGAGGTCAAGAAATAGGCGTGAAGCCAACAACGCCTAATCCTGACCGTTGACGGCAGTGGTGAAATGATTTGGACATGCCCAATGATACGCGATCCAAACCATCTCGATCCCCGAGGCAAGCCAACCGCCCTTTCAGACTCTACCACCATTGTCAAATATTTGGAAAAGCGCTACCCCCAACCCCAAGTTATTTCAGTTGGAAGCGCGGCACTCCACTACGGGTGGTCGCAATTGGTACATCAGAACCTCAGTACGAGCCTCGCCAAGTTGGTGGTCCCACTATGCCCAGGTGTGCTTTCGGAAAGAGGAAAAGAATATATCATTGCAACACGCAAAAAGTGGTGGGGTCCCCTTGAAAACATGTGTCCAGATCGATCAAAGTCCTGGGATAGCGTCAAGGATGCATTGGATGGAATTGCAATTGCACTTGATGCTAATGGAGAGTCGGAGAAAGGTCTGACAGTTGTTCCTGGTGAAGTGACCTATGCGGACTTCGTCACAATCGCACCGTTACTCTGGGCATCTGTAGTTATAGACAAGGCCGAAATGAATGCCCTGAGGAGGTGGAACAACGGCCGCTGGGGGGCCTGTTTTGGATTTTCACTTTGAAGTGGCTCGTTGCGGGTGGACTAGGTAGAGAATATAAACAAAGTTCTCCAGTTCTCTGGATTATTGATCGAGCACACTTTGATGAATCAACTTATCGAACGAGAGGTGTGGGGCACATTGATGGGACCGGCACCGAGCGCCTAAGCAGCTTATCTCCGGGCGCTCTGGAAAGGCATGACTCAACGCACCTCATTGAATCTAGGTTCTTATTTCTTCATTGCCTCCCACGTATCCATCCTGCATGTCCTATCATCCGTCCCCCACACTGCTCAATCGTAATAATGTCTTGAACCAGCTTTATGTGTGAGTGGTGGGAGTAAATACTCCGGTCTCCTCGCCGACAGACTTTGATTTAGGGAGCGAGAAACCGCTTTTCAGAACACAGTCATGAATCGACTAAAAGTCGAGCGCAAGACTCAACCTTCGTTTGACCTGAGCCCTTCTTTGGCGCTAACCGGAGAAGCATCTCAGTAGTAAGTCCATCCCCTTCTTTTTTTGGTGATCACAGGTTTCGACGCTGTACTCAGTCAGATTCCCCGGTTGTTTGCCCTCATCATCGGAATTAATGTATATCAGAATCATGGGAATCTTCAAGGCGCTGTCCCAGATGGACAGGAATTCAAAAGCTATCTGATGAAGCGGCTGTGCGTCCCCGAGAGCCATATCATCACAATATTCAATCATCGTGCGACCCGAAGCAAGATAATCGAAGGCTTTCGAAAGCTCCGCGACAACGAGGACATCAAAGAAGGGGATCCTATATTCATATTTTATGCCGGACATGGGAGTCAGAAACCTGCGCACCCAGACTGGGTGATAGAGGGCCGCAACGTAGAGATGGAAGGTCGCAACGTACGGATGGAAGATCCCAACGAACAGACGGAAGATCCCAACGTACAGATGAACATTCGCAAGGTACAGATGATGGAAGTCATCCTCCCTTATGATTGCGGTGCTATCAATGAGGAACACCCGAAAGGGGTGGAACCTATTCCTGACCATACGATCGGCATTTTGATTGACGAGATTGCAGCAGAGAAGGGTGACAATATTGTGAGCACTTTTTTGGACTTGTTGACATATCATTTTCACTCACGCCTTCATACAGACTGTCGTGTTTGACTCTTGCCATTCAGCGTCGGGGACGCGTAATGAGGATGACAACTCATTGACGCTTGTTCGCTCTGCGGAATTGGAGGATGTTCCATTTAGAAAGGAAACCGATCGTGAAATATGGGAATCTCTCTCAAGAAGCGCCTGTCCCCACGAAGCACATTCGCGTCGTGCTCTTGGGTCCCATATGTTGATATCGGCATGCAAATCGTCAGAAAAGGCGAGCGAATATAGCGGTCATGGGAAGCTCTCGATGGCTCTCCTCAAACTTCTCGATCGTGATAACACCTCATCCAACAAGCTCAGGTATCGTGATATTTTGGCCAATATGGAACCTATTCCTCAGTCAGTGTGCTTCTGTTGTCGCTATGAAACATCTGTGTATTTATTCCACCTCTTTAGACAGAACCCTCAATGTGAGGGTCATTTCCAGGATCGGCTCCTGTTTAATGGAAAAGTTCTCCTCCCTCAGAAGGTTTACCCCATCCGATTTGACAAAGGCACCTCGAAGTTTACATTGGGAGCCGGCACTGCCTGTGGGATAGCAATTAGCGCAGAATTTACGGCGTATTCCGATCCCGACGAGTTGCTCAACCCATTGGGGACGTTCGTCGTTGAAAGGGTGTGGCCATTCAAGTCGGACATAAGACCGCTTGGCACCTCGTCGAGTACCTTTCCCAGTCAAGGAGCCTCCGCTAGGCAGACGAAGGAAGGAAACATCGAACCCTTTCGTCTCTACATTCCTCCCAAAGATAGCTTCCATCTTCGATACCATTCAATCCGAGCATCAAACACAGTGGATCTGCGGGGCGTTTTCCTCGTCAACAATCCACGAGAAGCGCAATTAAAGATTTTCACAAGCCAGCTAGACGGTCGCCTCACCTTCGTGCACACGGACAAGAGGGTGACTCGGTATGGAATGAATTTTGTGACGGATGAAGTGGAGTCAGATCCTGCTATCATTGGGGGGGTCCTCGAGACCGCAGCTCGTTATTTCCGTGAACTCAATCGGACAACTGCTTTGCATGAAATCACAAATTTTATCAAGGTGGAGTTCTATAAACTGGATTTCCCGAGAGTTCGTGCTGCAGGCCGTCCAATACTCGAGCTATTAAAGCCTGTCGGACCGAACCTCTGCCAGGAAAACATTATCAACTTCGTGGTCGATACTGCAAAACCGCCATATGGGTTTAAGATCATAAACAACGCTCAAGTCGACCTCTATGTAAATGCATTCTATTTTGATAATACAAGCTTTGGAATAGGTGAGTTTCATTGTAGTTTTCCTTCCGCGAGAACGTCAACCGACCAATTGATATAGTACCCTACTATATCACCAATTGCCCCAGCGGAGGACATGAACTTGAATCACCCCTAAAGAGTAATGGAGAACTCTGTGTTGGATATGGGTCTGGGGGGTGGAAACCTTTTGGCTATGAACTCCGGGAGGGACGAAATTTGGATGTCGGCTTTCTCAAGATCTACCTCTCAACACAACCGGTTGATCTTTCCGGCATACAGCAACAGTCGGCATTCCTAGGGGAGCCCCGTACTACCATGGACTGGCATCTCAAGCCGCACGATGCATGGGATACCATTTTAATCCCGATAATTCAGCGTCGAAACTCAGTTCAAGTTGAGCTGGAGGGATGATGAATGGGCGTATAACAGGGCAGCGTTTAGCTGTGTATGAATGTTGGGTAGATCAAGGTTTTTGGAGAGAGGTCGGGTTCCGATGCGATCAAATTAGGAATTTAGAATGGGCGCTGAATTCTAAGTACTGGAGTGTTGTCAAGTATAGCTTGGCAAAAATTCAAGGAACCTCTTGGCGACTTAAAGGGATTTATGTCCAGGTTTTCTCAACTAAGTAAGGAGCGAGTCAAAGTAATGTAAAATCACTCACAGTGATCACGTCAATTATGTAGACAGCGTCGCTCAAACGCAACTCAAACGATTAATTTTCCGCTGGATTTTGCGAGATAGCTACTAGTGACGGCCTATGATCAATGTAAAGATTCAGTGACCAAGAGTAAGACCGCACGACAACGATTGAAATAGGAAATATTAACCACCAAGAGTCCAGTGACAAAAGTGGTTTTAGGTGCGATCGCAGGCACACCGGGCCGGCGGCACGGCGGAGTTTGAATACGTGTAGATAGTCGCGTTTGTACGTTTATTGGCGCCTTAAGCGTTTGGACAGCCGTATCAGAGTATACCCAACTTTTTGGGGTGCCTGCGTTGGACCTCAAAATTTTACATCCACCAACATCACACCTGAAAATACCTGTGCACTTTTGAAACCGTGAGAGGTGATCAACCAACCACAGATCTGAGATACTAGGTGAGCCTCGCAGAACATTGAAACCGCTATAAGCCGAGAGAGTTACTGCCAGTTCAATAATCTGCTTTAAGGAGTGATGATTCAAGCGTGTATCGGACGTGATACTCAGCATCTGCCCAATGGCTACACCGGTCTTCCTTAGGCTGTCCTAAAGAGAACCAACACGTCAAAACGAGTCGCATGTATGACTGGATTCAGAAGCACTAAAAGTGGAGGTATACAATGGCTTGTAAGCTAATTATACTGCCCGAGGTAAATCCATACATCGCTTTCATTGGATTGTCAGGGCATCCATATTCGTTCCGATGGGTCAACACTCACCTCCTACAATGAGGATACCCGATGTGTCCTTTGTGGCAATGCTTGCGATAGTCAATACAGCAGAGGATATGCTGGCAACGAGCAAGATATTGTATCGACCCCATGTGTCAGCCGCCATCCCTAGAATATAAATATGTGCATATGGAATCAGCTCGCGCAAGCTGACCAGGACGGATGCATCCAAAATGTCAAATAGGTTAGTACAAGCAGGTCGCCATTAGAGGACAAACTGTCACTACAAATGAGGCTGCATTAAATATTGATATTGAATAGAATATCGTATTCGAACTGAGTCCATGTATCATTCCATAACTTGGCAGGTAAAATATGAGGAAGAAAATGCCTCCTATCCTCACTTCTAAATAAGCTGAAGAAATACCCGGAGATTTAACAGATCGAATATGCTGAAAAACATTCCAAAGCCGTGGCAGTTTAGATCACTAAATCAACCATTGGACAGGACAACCTTAATAACCCATTAGAAGAAGGCGTATGCCGGTTGTCTGAAGAGAGAATGGGTAATATTGGACCTAGGAAATGAAGGGGAGAAAAGGGCGGAAAGACATATTCCTTGCAGCAGCGCCTGTGCAAGAAAGAACTGCCGATGTTCCTTGCTGTCAATTAAGGTCAGACTGTCCAAAGGAAGGCCTCGACTGGCACTAACCAGATACTTCGCATCATGAATAGGAAGGAAAATCCAATTTCCCCTTTTATAATCAGTAACTGCAGAGTTCTGGACAGTGAGAAGATACTAGGAATCATTTTTTAAGTGCTTTAGAGGGCTTCAAGATAATCCAAGAGTTACTAGAATGTTTGAAATGCCCCAATCCATGCGATCTCGCTTTCGATTTGTCAACCAACTGATGAGACTTATAGTATGCCTGGAAACTGTGGAGGCTGGATGGAAGAAGTTTCACTTGAATAAAATCTCACGTTGAGTTCCACTTGAGTACGCGAATCAAAAATCAGTTGACAAGGAGAGCAATGAAGTTTATAAAAGGCGTACCGCCGAACACATTGAAGAATATAAACGAGGCGAAGACGGCCAGCCAGGCACCAGTAACGACCTATAGAAATTAGTGTTACATGCAAGGCTGATAATTTGATTACTGACAGTCCAAGTGTCCCGACCTCTGTAGGAAAGCTTTTTCCTTTGGCCAAGGGTTGGCCGAGGGTGTTTCTGTCTCTTCCAGGGATTTTGGATCGGAATCATCGGATAATGTTTGGTGGTCTTCTGAAGTGGCTCCAAACTGACCAGATGGTTTCTCTCTGTCCGGTGATATACAGAGTCTATGTCCAGACAATCCCGGAGGGAATGTGACTCGAACCCCTGGTAGTGGGGATAAGGGGGAAGGCCTTGTTGTTGAAATTTGAGTAACCGGTTTACTTTAAGCCAAATTTAAAGAGGGTACATATTACATACCGTCAGGAGTACAATTTCACTCCCATGTCGAGATTAATGGGGTAGTGATTTTGTTCGTTTGAAGGGGCGATGCCCTGCGACAAGGGGTACACACCGGCAAATTCTGGTACACGATGCAGGGGGGGTCGGATGACTGCCTTAACCAAATCTTTTCTGGGACCTAAAACAAGCACTAGATAGGCAAAATCTGCACGAAAGGTGCTTCCAAACCATGTTTTTCTGATATTCACAACAGTATCTCAATGATCTCATGCATTTTTGACCTATTTTTGTACATTGACTGCAAAAAATTGCAAAAAAACTTGACTGTGGGATCTCAGAAAATTTTTGGGCTGCTATGTCATCGGCAGGTCATTGCACCATATCGCTGGTCATCAACGATGAGTGCAATAAAGACATTAGGAAGGCTTAAAAGCCCAAATACATGTTATAGGACTTAATAGAACCAACAAAAATTGTGGAAATGCGCTCATCAGGCCGAGTTCGGCAATCAGGGAATTTCTTTATATAGTAATAGGGGGAGGGGGGGTAAAAAAATCCTTAACTGTAAAAAAGGGCATGATGTATGGGACTTTTTCCTTGCGTACCCCTTGCCCTGCGAGCGAGTATACGTAGTGTCAGGTATTTTTGTCCAATCTTGCCGCGGCACTAATATGAGCTAATTAGCTTACTCAGCAAGGGTCCAGGGTATATTGACACACTCCCCAAATCGGGACTACCTACTGGGCCACAAGGATTCGACGTCAAGAGGGCGAGCAAATTCGAAAGCACATATATTTCCTCTTTTGTTGTTTGCAGGGTCGTTTGACTGTGCTTTAGTTATCAGCTCAAGTCGACTTGAAATTTGAAACTTATGCATTAAGGTAAAGCTGGTATTCATCATATCATATATCATATTTACTGGGATTAGGAGAGCGAGAGTGGTTGGAGACCCTGCACCATCTTGGACGTCCACTCTGCCGCCTGCCTTCCCATTTAAAATTTTCACCATCTCGGAACAGGAAGCACACCGTGGTGCGGTTCGTCGGTGCATCGGGTTGTTGGCAGGTATCGCTGGTGTCACGGGGCAGGAAGGATGTGGGTGGGATACTAAAAAAATCCCTCGCGCTATTCAAGTTCATATGTGTGGTGCTCCGGGTGTCGTTTTGGTCAATCCCGGGTTCTTTGTACTTTCTTCAGTGGTGATAGTGGGAGGACGGAAGTTACTGGGGGCCCGTGCCAATTGTGCTCGTTTTTCCTGCTGAGATGGTGCCATATGAGGTGGTGTTTCAGGAAGGGAAGAATGAGGTGGGTCACCTGGTATCTCAGTATCCTGTCCCCCCAATTCCTGGCCGTGGGCGCGAGGGGATGGGCAATTGACGATGGTGGGGATGACCTCGATTTGATCATCACGCTGTCGAACCCGTTTCCCGTGTGTCGCACTCCCCCATCTACAACACATTACACAACTGTGTGTCGTATATCTACCTGTCTCCTATCGTGGAGTGTGATGCTGTTGGTAAATCCTCACAAGAGTCAGCATACATTATTTCCGGAGGCTGGAATTGACGAGGACACTGACCATGAGGTATGAAGGACGTACGTGGCGATCCAGAAATAGGAAGTCCGGCTGACCAGTAGCATTACATGGTTGCAGACCACCTGAAAGAAAAAAAGGAAATCTATCAGTTAATACGGTCGTAAAGCCTTCTTGATTTACGAACACGAAAAAAAGTGAATGATTGATCAAGAAATAGCTGTGGAGTTGATTTAATCGGCCTCAGACCGAACTGATTCTGGATCTCGTAAGTAGATAGGGAGAATCGTAAATCCAGCGGGTTGAACTTCCTGTGCCTGAAGAATTAATAAGCCATAATTTACTTATGGAAACCTGTTGTATAGATATTGTAACTCATGAATGATGAGAGGAGCATCGCATAACGGAGGATGATAAACAGACTACTTCCAGGCGCATTGCACCCCCACCTTATAAACTTGAAGAGGTTTGAGCCATGATAAAGTTGCTGGGCGGGGGAGGTTCGGTGATTACTTAGTGATCATCACGATACCCGCGGTATCGGAGCTCTCACTCTCCTGTAAGTATTGAAGGCGTCGAATGGTACGTTATACATCTGCATTCGGACCTCTTCAGGGGTGTTTTAGAGGTCGGATCTCGCTCGGCGTTCCGGAACATGATATCAAAAGGATCATTGCACTTGACGTTCATAGAGAATTATAGGAAGTCTGGGAGTTGTGCCTGGTGATATGTGGACCTCGTCATAATCGCACCGTTGCTCTGAGCATCTGTAATTATAGTCAGGGCCGAAATGGATGCTCTGAGGGGCTCGAACAACGGCCGCTGGGGGGCCATTTTGTATTTTCACTTTGAACGTGGCTCACTGCGGGTAGACTAGGTAGAGCATATAAGCAAATTTCTCTTGTTCTCTAGATTATTGTAGGGCACACCGGCCCGCCAAAGCTTAATATGGGACCGGGCGCCTAAGCAACTGTTGCTTATCTCCGGACGCCCTGGTTATTCTTGGAAAGCATCACCAACGCACCTCGTTCAATAGGTCCTTATTTATCCATTTCCTGCCACGTATCCATCCCGCATGTCCTATCAGCCGGCCCCCACACTGCTCAATCGTAATAATGTCTTGAACCAGCTTTATGTGTGAGTTGCCATGGGAGTAAATACTCTGGTCTCCTCGCCGACAGACTTGATTTAGGGAACGAGAGACCGCCTTTCAGAATACAGTCATGAGTCGATTGAAAATCGAGCGCAAGACTCAACCTTCGTCTGACCCGGGCTCTTCTTTGGCAGTCAAGACCGAAAACGAAAGCTTAAAACAACCTCTAACCGGAGAAGCATCTCAGTAGTAAGTCCATCCCCTTCTTTTTTTGGTGATCACAGGTTTCGACGCTGTATTCAGTCAGATTCCCCGGTTATTTGCCCTCATCATCGGAATTAATGTATATCAGAATCATGGGAATCTTCAAGGCGCTGTCCCAGATGGACAGGAATTCAAAAGCTATCTGATGAAGCGGCTGTGCGTCCCCGAGAGCCATATCATCACAATATTCAATCATCATGCGACCCGAAGCAAGATAATCGAAGGCTTTCGAAAGCTCCGCGACAACGAGGACATCAAAGAAGGGGATCCTATATTCATATTCTATGCCGGACATGGGAGTCAGAAACCTGCGCACCCAGACTGGGTGATAGAGGGCCGCAACGTAGAGATGGAAGGTCGCAACGTACGGATGGAAGATCCCAACGTAGAGATGGAAGATCCCAACGTACAGACGGAAGATCCCAACGTACAGACGAAAAGTCACAAGGTACAGATGATGGAAGTCATCCTCCCTTATGATTGCGGCGCTGTCAATGAGGAACACCCGAAAGGGGTGGAACCTATTCCTGACCATACGATCGGCATTTTGATTGACGAGATTGCAGCAGAGAAGGGTGACAATATTGTGAGCACTTTTTGGACTTGTTGGCATATCATTTTCACTCACGCCTTCATACAGACTGTCGTGTTTGACTCTTGCCATTCAGCGTCGGGGACGCGTAATGAGGATGACAACTCATTGACGCTTGTTCGCTCTGCGGAATTGGAGGATGTTCCATTTAGAAAGGAAACCGATCAAGAAATATGGGAATCCCTCTCAAGAAGTGGCCGTCCCGACGAGACATATTCACGTCGTAGTTTCGGGTCCCATATGTTGATATCGGCGTGCAAATCCTCGGAAGACGCGAGGGAGTATAATGGTCATGGAAAGCTCTCAACGGCTCTCCTCAAACTTCTCGACAAAACGTCACCCAACAAGCTCAGGTACCGTGATATTTTGCCCAATATAGAACCCATTTCTCTGTCAGTGTGCTTCTGTCATTGCTATAAACCATTTGCGTTAAATGATTTTCTTCCACTTTTTTTTAGACAGAACCCTCAATGTGAAGGTCATTTCCAAGATCGACTGTTGTTTGATGGCAAAGTTCTCCTCCCCCGGAAGGATTACCCCATCCGATTTGACGAGGACACCAAGAAGTTTACCTTGGGAGCCGGCGCTGCCCATGGGGTATTAATTAGCGCAGAATTTACGGCGTATTCCAACCCTGAAAAGTTGCTCAACCCACTGGGGACGTTCGTCGTCGAAAGGCTGTGGCCATTTCACTCGGACATGAGACCTCTCACCTTTTGGAGTATCCTTCCCAGTCAAGGAGCCTCTGCTATTGAGTCGAAGGCAGGAAAAGTCAAACCCTTTCGTCTCTACATTCCTCCCAAAGATAGCTTCCATCTTCAATACCATTCAATCCGAGCATCAAACACAGCGGATCTGCGGGGCGTTTTCCTCGTCAATAATCCACGAGAAGCACAATTAAAGGTTTTAACAAGCCAGCTAAACGGTCGCCTCACGTTCATTCACACGGACGAGAGGGTCACTGAGCATGGAATGAATCTTGTGAGGAATGGAGTGGAGTCCGATCTTCTTATCGTTGGGGGAATCCTCGAGACCGCGGCTTGTTATTTCCGTGAACTCAACCGGACCCCTGATTCGCATGATATCGCGGGTCTTATCGAGGTGGAGTTCTATAAACTGGATGTCCCGAGAATTCGCGTTGCAGGCCGTCCAATCCTTGAGCGATTAAAGCCTGTCGGGCCGAACCTCTGCATTGAAAACAAAGTCATCGACTTCGTGGTCTCCGATACTGCAAACACGCCATATGGGTTTAAGATCATAAACAACGCCGAAGACGACCTCTATGTAAATGCATTCTATTTTGATAATACAAGTTTTGCAATAGGTGAGTTTCAATGTAGCTTTCCCTCGGCGAGAATATCATCTGACCAGTTGATATAGTGCCTTGCTACACCACCAAATGCCCCAGCGGAGGACATAGTAAACTTGAATCACCTCTAAAGGGTAATGGAGAACTCTGTGTTGGATATGGGTCTGGGGGGTGGAAACCTTTTGCCTACAAACTCCAGAAGGGACAAAATTTGGATGTCGGCTTTCTCAAGATCTACCTCTCAACCCAACCGGTTGACCTTTCCGGCATACAGCAACAGTCGGCATTCATAGGAGAGCCCCGTACTGCTACGGAGTGGCATCTCGAGCCGCAGGATGCATGGGATACCATTTTAATCCCGATAATTCAGCGGTCGAAACCCAAATCCTAGTTGAGCTAGAGGGAGAATGAGTGGGTGTGTAACAGGGAATAGTGATATGTACAAGCATGTAATTGTGTATTATGAATGTTGGTTAAATCAAGATTTTTGGAAAGAAGTCAAGTTCCGGTGCGATCAAATTAGGAATTTAGAATAGGCGCTGAATTCTACTGGAGTGTTGCCAAGTATTGTTGAGGTGGACGCGAGGACGAATAGATGACGGTAATAAGGAAGGATAGTTCGTATGTGACTACGTGACAAAGGAACGTATTTGTAAGTACACGTGACCAGATATATACGAGGTTGAACATCTCAACAAGTATAACTTGGCAAAAATTCAAGGAACCTCAACAAAGGGCTTTATGTCCAGGTTTCCTTCAGCCAAGTGAGGAGCGAGTCAAAGTAACATAAAATAAATCACAGTGATCATGACAATTATGTAGACAGCGTCGCTCAAACGATCGATTTCCCGCTGGATTTTGCGAGGTAGCTTCTAGTGAAGGCCTATGATCAATGTCAAAGAGATCCAGTGACGATGAGTAAGACTGCACAACAACGATTGAAATAGGAAATACTACTCACCAGAAGTCCAGTTCCAACGGCCAACGTCACACCTGAAAATATCTGTGCACCCTTGAAACCGTGAGAGGTGATCAACCAACCACAGATAGGTGGGCCTAGCAGAGCACCGAAACCGCTATAGTCCGAGAGAGTTACTGCAAGTTTAGCAATCTGCTTTAAAGAATGAAAATGCTAGCTTGTATCGCACCTGATACTCAGCATCTGCCCAATGGCTACACCGGTCTTTCTTGGATCGTCCTAATGAGAATCAACATGTCAAAATGAGTTGCAAGTATAACTGGGGGGGCGCACTAAAAGTGGAGGTATACAAGCAGCCTGCATACTGATTATGCTGCCGGAGGTAAATCCATACAGTGCTTTCATTGGATTGTCAGGGCGTCCGTATTGGTTTCGATGGGTCCAACACTCACCTCCT
>Ga0307513_10005092_pt1 | contig 17394 bp, 4 predicted proteins | sample 15_EM_MG_FD_202174 | JGI IMG/M metagenome (GOLD analysis project Ga0307513, IMG submission 202174) | Populus trichocarpa ectomycorrhiza microbial communities from riparian zone in the Pacific Northwest, United States - 15_EM | ecosystem: Host-associated > Plants > Roots > Unclassified | place... | reverse complement strand
TTAATAAAAAACTAATAATAAGATTAAAAATAAATGTTTTATTTATCGAAATAATTAAAAGTAAGGTTTACTTTAGGTATATATGGGATGATAAAAAAATAAAATCAATTTATAAAAAAAATCATAGATTTAGTTTTCCTCTTTGAAGGAATTAATTAGTGGGTTGGAAAAATGTCGTCTTTTGCTCTAATATTTTCTTCACTTTCTCTATAGTTTTACCTTACACCAATATTGTCAGAAAATGATACAATATACTTCTTGTGTTATATCCTTCAAGATTTCAATTGAAAAGGAGGGTCGTAAAAAATTTAATTTTTATAAACATATCCTTAACTCTGTATCTTCTCTAGATATGTCTGTGACTGAGCTCCATAAAGAATTCCTATTTAACATTAATCTGTCCATCAAGTTTTTGATCCCCGATTAAGATTATCTTGATAAATGAGATTTTACTCTGTAATTTTAATGCATAGCTGTCAATGACCCGAAACATGCAAATTAAAATTCAAAGTGTGAGCATTGAATTTCTTGTCAGTTTACACATTTCTGCGGTGTTTCCTCTTTCCATTGATTGAAGAGCGTCTAAGAGGAAAAACTGAAAAGGCAAAAGTTCTGTTGTACACTGAAAAAGAGCATGATCAGAAATACACAAAAACAAAGATGCATGAATCCTTCTCCACTAGCGGCTCTCGTCCATCGGATCATTGTGGTTTCAAGACTGATGCCCAATCATTGCCCTCTTTGTTCGATTCCTCAGACCTTTAGGAAACTGTATATATATTCCATATAAAAGATGCCCCAAGTCTGTGCAAGGGCATAAGGGGACGGAGGACTTGACAGAGGGCTGAGGGGTGGGTGAGATGTTATGTCAAGAAATGATTTTGGAAAATTTCTTCATATGTGTTGAATAACTAAGATAAGATAGGAGTCTTGCACAAGGCAAGAACATAGGCTCTCCAAGACGATTGACCAGAAGGAGAGAAGGAAGGCTCTGTATCCTTAGCACGTCAAACACTCCTTTGCACATTAGAGAAATTGTCGAGTTATTCCTGCTTCTGCTTCTTCTTCCTTTTTCTTTTTTTTAATAATAGTCGAGTATTATTATAGAAAGGTGCTAGAGCCAAAATTAGAGGCTAGCTAGCATAAAAGAAAAACAGAGGACAATATATACAAGACAGGGGGAGGAAGTAATAACATAACATAACATATAATATATATATATATTAAAAAAAAACTTGAGTTAACGCATCAAGTCTACTATCCGAATCATGAGATCAGAATAAGCAAATTTAATGTTAAGAGATGAAATTAAAGAAAAAAACCATAAAACATATATGGTTTAACAATATTAAATTAATTATTAAAATCTTTCATTTTATATATATTAAAAATAAATATTAATAACTATTATATCAATTTGTGAATGTTTCAATTTGAATGCGAATAAATATTTTATATATGACATTTTTCTTAAGAATGTCTCTTTCATTAAAACCAAAATTATTTAACATGATTAGATTTAATACCCAGATGAGGGTTTAGGTCATAGATTGGCCTAATACTCGGATCAAGATTAGGATCATATATCGGACAAGTTAGCTTATGTTGAATGGTGTTAATCTAAAATTGTATCATTTTAAGATTTTTTTTTGAAAAAATCATAATTGAGTAGTTAAAAAAAGTAAAACTAGTTTTTGACTGAGTTAACTAGGTTGTGGGTTGATTTATTTAGTCGATTAGGTTTGATTGGGTCAACTCTCACTTAGTTTTTTCTAAACCTGAATTGGGTTAGGTTCCAGATTAAAATGTTAGGCTTGAATTAAATTTTAATAATGCTGATTAAAACCACATTGTAGAAAAAAAATTAAATTGCATAAAAGTAATTAACTGAAAACTTGTATTCCTTCTTGTAAAGCTGAACCCATGTTAGTTTTATTGAAGGAAAACTATGAATCAAAGGTTAATGCTACTTTCATGACGATGACGAATATAGAAGACTTGCTACTTTCTTTATGGAAATAACGTGTGGAAAATCATGCCTTATTTTTTATGGCGATGGCAAAATCAAAGAATATCGTTGATAAAATGAACCACAAATGATATTATTTCTACAAGACTTGTCATGACAACAAGTCTTCTTCTTTTTCTTTCTAAAGAGTCTATTTTTTGTAACACAATCAACAAGTAAGATGGATGGAAATTTGCAGTGTGAGATGGGTTTGTGAGACTATATATTGTCATCTGTATTTTTTCCATGATATAGGCTAGTAGGATGGTCCATGAGACCATTGCTATATATCAAGCGTTTTTTCTACGAGAAGGGTCCATGAGACCATTACCTCATAAGCTTGGGAATGGATAATATGATTTAATTTTTATTTAGTTTACAAAAAAAAAATTAAATGCTTATGTATAAAAAATAAATCTCAAGTGTTAGAATGCAACCACTGATTAATTAATGGACAATGAACCTTGGATTAATACATGACGCAACTTTCAATGGAATTATATTTGTGGAGGTATTTACTCGGATGTGAATTATATTTCTATTTTTTTATTTTTAAAAAAATTCTATATACTACAACTAGCTTAAGAAAGTCAAAAAAATTTAAGTGAAAAGATATATATACACACACACACAAATATAGTCAAATAAATCAAGAACTATGTGTGTTAATAAGTGAAAAAAAAACCTTAAACGATAACTCAAAATAAAAACTAGAAAAATCAAGAGACAAGTGTATATCAAGATATTTAATTTTACAAGACGTGACATTTACGCAGTATTGTTTTCTAAATTTTCTAATTAAAATAATTTTTTATTTGATCAAACGATAATAAAAACAGACACACACATTATAAATTGATTGAATAAAATAAAAAAGAAAAAATAATATGCAAAGCTGTACATATTAAAAATATTATTTGAAAATAAATTTCTTTTTATTTTCAAAAATAAAGTTCATCTATGTAAAAGATTTTAAAAAAATATATATTAATCAAAAAAACCTCTTCAAAAATTAAATGCATGATTAAAAAATAATCATCATTTTAAATAGGCTTTTTAAATAACTAAAAAGAGAGAAGGGATATTAATATAAATATAAATATAACTAAAATTAAGATTATTTTAAAAAAAATAGATAAAAAAAATTTTAAGCAAAAAAAAGTGAACAGACAACGGTGAGCTTAACTCATAAATTCAACTGAATTTAATATTTTTTTCATTAAATTTATTATAAATATAAAAAAACAAAATTAATATCATTCACGGTAAAACATAAATAAAAAACAGTACAACCGCATAGTATTCACCTCAGGCATTTTCTTTTAAATTTATAGCCGAACCTTAAAAATAAACTTTTGTGCTCAGTATCTTTTTAAGGTGAATTAACAAGTTTCAACTCAATTCTATACCTTCTTTAGATAGATGTGTGACTGTGCCTTGATTTTCTCACAACCATTAAGATGGTTCGATACCAAATAAATAGAGATAAATTTATTTCCTGTTATTCTCCGATAGTATCTTCGTTCCTTTATAGAACTTTCTTGGAGATGATGAGCTCCCACTCCCTTTTGACTTTCCTGGCCTCCCAAATATAAATAAAGAATTCCTCTTTTCTTCGAAATGATGAGAATATTTTAGAATATTCTGGTTGACGCCAGCTGTCAACAACTATCTTACATTCCCAGCACATGCCTTTGCAAGATATTAAAGGCTCATCTAAAAACAATTAACTCTGATATCGTTAGTTTATAACAAATTAGCAAAGACAATTATCTCTTTTGTATTTCTAACCATTAACGAATTGAATATATAATAAATACCGAGTGAAAGAATAAATTTAGTTGTATAATGTGCTAAAGTTTAAATAGGCGACTTTAGAATCACCAAGAAAGCAGTGAATCACTCGAGAAGATTGTTTTTCTTGAATAAGTGCTAATGTTCTTTGAGGGGTCCAAGCACCATATATTGAAAGAAAGAACTAGTTCAAATTGAAGCACCGATTGATTAATTTTAATGGCTGGTCATTTAAACTTGGGTGTTTTTTCGGTATTAATATATTTATTCCTCAATTATCATAAAAAATTAAGAAAAAACTAATAATAAGATTAAAAATAAATGTTTATTTATCGAAATAATTAAAACCAAGGTTTACTTAATTAAGGTATATATGGGATGGTAAAAAAATAACAATAAAATCAATTTATAAAAAAAAATCATAGATTTAGTTTTCCTAAATTTTAAATGTAGTGTTTATAATTAATTAATTAATTGAGAATTTGAGCTCTTCTAAAAGTTGTCTATGGACTTTTGTTTTCCTTAAAACCCTTGAGCACTTCCTTCTCTAAAATATATGTCTTTGTCATAACTCAGGGGCTCTGTATCTTTTTAAAGTGAATTAACAAGTTTCAACTCATCTCTGTATCTTCTCTAGATACATAGAATTCCTATTTAATATTAATCTGTCCATCAAGTTTTTGATCCCCGATTAAGACCATCTTGATAAATGAGATTTTACTCTGTAATTTTAATGTATAGCTGTCAATGACCTGAAACATGCAAATTAAAATTCAAAGTGTGAGCATTGAATTTCTTTTCAGTTGACACCTTTCCGTGGTGTTTCCTCTTTCCATTGATTGAAGAGCGTCTAAGAGGAAAAACTGAAAAGGCAAAAGTTCTGTTGTACAGTGAAAACGAGCATGAGAAATACAGAGAAACAGAGATGCATGAATCCTTCTCCACTAGCGGCTCTCGTCCATCGGATCATTGTGGTTTCAAGAGTGATGCCCAATCATTGCCCTCTTTGTTCGATTCCTCAGACCTTTTGGAAACTGTATATGAGATGTTATAGAATAATTTACCGAGAGTGGCGGAGGACTTGACAAAGGGCTGAGGGGTGGGTGAGATGTTATCTCAAGAAATCATTTTGGAAAATTTCTTCATACGTGTTGAATAATTAAAATAGGAGTCTTGATCAAGGCAAGAACATAGGCTCTCCAAGACGATTGACCAGAAGGAGAGAAGGAAGGCTCTATATCCTTAGCACGTCAAACACTCCTTTGCACATTAGAGAAATTGTCGAGTTATTCCTGCTTCTTCTTCTTCTTCCTTTTTTTTTTTTTTAATAATAGTCGAGTATTATTATAGAAAGGTGCAAGAGCCAAAATTAGAGGCTAGCTAGCATAAAAGAAAAATAGAGGACAGTATATACAAGACAGGGGAAGGCAGTAATAACATAATATAGTCTATATCTTTTTAAGGTGAATTAACAAGTTTTAACTCAACTCTATTTCTTCTCTAGATGTGTCTGTGACTGTGCCTTGATGTTCTCACAACCATTAAGATGGTTCGATACCAAATAAATAGAGACAAATTTTATTTTCTGTTATTCTCCGAAAGTATCTTCGTTCCTTGATAGAAATTTCTTGGAAATGATGAGCTACCACTCCCTTTTGACTTTCCTGGCCTCCCAAGTAGATAAAGAATTCCTCTTAATAGATTTTTCTTCGAAGTGATGAGAATATTTTAGAATTTCCTGGTTGACGCCACCTGTCAACAACTATCTTACATTCCTTTAGCATTGTGTTACATGCCTGGGAGAATATTAAATCCAGGTTTATTTTTGCGTTTTATAAGTATTTTTAAAAAATTTATTTTTTAATTTTTATTTATTTATTTTAAATTAATATTTTTTTAGTTTTTTTATATTATTTTAATGCATTGATGTCGAAAATAATTTTTTAAAAATAAAAAAATATTATTTTGATATATTTTCAAGTGAAAAATACTTTAAAAAACAACCGCAATCACACTCTCAAGCATACTCTAAAGGCTTCAATACCTCTCTAGCAATAAGATTATTTTTTTATTTGTCCCCGAATACAAGTGTCATTTATCGAAATAATTAATTTAATCACACAAAAAAAAAAAAAAAAAACCAACTACCATGCCATTCCACAATTAATTTTTTATTTATTATGATTTCGTGTTATGTTAACCAGGCAACATTTAATTACCATGATATAAAATACAAAAATAATGGGAATATCGAAAACATGCTTTATATATATATTTTTTATTTTAAAAGTACAAATTTTACTCTAATTTTACTCTAAAACTATTGTAAAAAGATATTTATTTTAAATTTATTTATATTTTTATAGTTCAAAAATTAAAAGTAAAATTAACAGAATTAATCCAGACTCATCTAAAAACAATTAACTTTGATATCATTATTTTATAACAAAACTAGCAAAAGATATTTTATTAATCACTAACTTTTCTGGTTATAAATATATTTGTAGTTGTCTTTATCTCTTTTGTATTTCTAACAATTAACGAATTGAATATATAATAAATACCGAGTGAAAGAATAAATTTAGTTCTATAATGTACTAAAGTTTAAATAGGCGACTTTAGAATCACCAAGCAGTGAATCACACGGGAAGATTGAATGAATAATTAAAGTGATTTTACTAACCGACAAGTTGACCCCAAGTCAAAGTCTTTTGTGGAAAAACATGAATAAAAGGTTGCGTTTTTTCTACGAGATGGGTCCGTTACACCATTTCCCCTCAAGCTTGAGAAGGGATGATATATGCTTTAATTTCAACTTGTATAAAAAATAAATCTTAATGTAGTGTGTTAGTGTCAAAAATCATCTCAACTTAATAGTTTAAGTTGTTAGATAAGGTCCAAAGATATAATTTATATTATTCTCTAACACATACTCTCAAGTGAAAGCCCTTTGAGCTTGAAACTTGCACAAATCCACATTACCTTATGTTTGATTTTTATCAAATAAATAAGGATGGTGAGATTCTAACTCGTGATCGCTTGATCATCAAGGCTCTGATACCATGTCAAAGAATCATCTCAACTCAATAGCTTAAACTGTTAAGTAAAGTCCCAAGATATGATTTATATTATTCTGTAACAGTTAGAATATAACCACTGATTGATTAATTTTAATGGCTGGTCATTTAAACTTGGGTGTTGTTTCGGTATTAATATATATATTCCTCAATTATCATAAAAAATTAAGAAAAAACTAATAATAAGATTAAAAATAAATGTTTTATTTATCTAAATAATTAAAAGTAAGGTTTACTTAAGGTATATATGGGACAATAAAAAAATAACAATAAAATCAATTTATAAAAAAATATCATAGATTTAGTTTTCCTAAATTTTAAATGTAGGTCCCGTTTGTTTGCTGGAAAGTAGTTTTCTTTTGGAAAGTAAATTCCGGGAAAGTGAATTATTTTCCGATGTTTGGTAGTGTAATGGAAAATAAGTTGGAAAACATTTTCCAGTGTTTGGTTATGTCATGTAAAATGAGCTGGAAAATAACTTATTAATATTTTATTTTTTTCAAGTTTATTAAAATAATGAGAAACAAATCTTACAAATTAAAAAGTTGAATGAGAATGAAATTAAAAAAAAAATTTCATAAATTATCTCAAATAAAATAAATAACAATCAAACTAATAGAGATCAAATCTAAAAAATAAAAAAATTGAAAGATGAAGAAATTAAAATAATAATAATTAACATTTTATAAATTATTTCAAATAAAATAAGTAACAGTCAAATGAGGACCAAATTTGATAGATAAAAAAATTCAATTAAAAAATAATAAGAAAAAAGCAAATAATAATTATAACAATGAAGACCAAAGTTAATATAAAAATTAAATTCTAAGGGATGAAATTGAAAAACAAATATTCAAAACAATATATATATATATATATATATATATATATATATATATCAATCAAAAGTTTGAGGACCAAATTTGATATAATCAGCAAATAATATGACATTTCTAAATTTTTCACAACTTCTGGAAAGTTTCAGCCCAAAAATAAAAAGAAAACACTTTCTTGGAAACCAAGCCAAATTTTTCTTTGACCGGAAAGTGTTTTCCGTTGACCAACTTTCCTAATAACAAACAAATACAGTAAAGTTTGAAAAGTGATTTTCCAAAAACTACTTTCTGGGAAACAAATGCAGCTGTAGTGTGAATGCATTCCGCAAGAAAAAAAATAGTGCAAAATTAGCCTTTCAAGAAATAGAGAATCTTCCTCCTTGAAGGAATTAATTAGAGGGTTGGAAAAATGTCGTCTTTTGCTCTAATATTTTCTTCACTTTGACTATAGTTTTACCTTACACTGATATTGTCAGAAAATGATATATACTTCTTGTGTTATATCTTTCAAGATTTCAATTGAAAAGGAGGGTCGTAAAAAATATAATTTTTATAAACATACCCTTAACTTAATTTGGATGTGGATAATTGTTTGCAATATATTTACATCCAATATAAACAATTCATCAATGATCAAGTCGGCATTGGTTAGCTAAAATATTGAAAATACTTACTCTTTTTTTTTTGGTCATGCAGTTCCTATATATATATATTAGTTGAAATTTCATGATGTCCATTAATCCTTTTAAATTAAAGTCAAGTTATTAATTATATCCTATAAATTTCTAGAAAAAACTAATTCTCTCAAATTTCGTCGTCTTTCTTACAAACTATAGAAGGCGATTGCTACAAACTACAATTTCAAGATGAAATTGAGAAATCTGAAGGAGCAACTAAGAATCTACCAAAATCTGACCAAGTCGTTTCACTAGTGGTTTCAATTAAAAAGCTGAGAGGCAGGCAATTCCCCACAAACCCTCTTGGATCCCATAAATGAAACAATGATACAAGAACAATAGACCCAAGGGTCATCAAAATCACCGCGTTTATTCAGTAATGTGTGAAGCCACTGAGCTAAAGAATAAATAATCCAAGAAAATTCCACCATCAGATTACCATTAATGTAAGGAATTCCTGCTTCTTTTTTAGAAGATCTTCTGGTTGTATTTGGTTAATATCTCATGCAGAAGAGACACAAATATATAAAAGACATAAACAAGTTTAATTAAAGAGATAGAAACACAAAATAAATATGTTTATAAGATAATTTTAGAAATAAAGACATATTCTTTTTGTTTCTATGGTATCCGGGCGCCGGTCTCCGTCTATCCGGAAATGCTATTATTATCTATGATTTAGATTAGTATCATAAGTTTTATTATCATCAAACGTTTGCCTTTCACTTTTGCTTGTCTATAAAGGAATTTGATTTCATTCAAAACACAATCTAATAATTTTGTAGGGATAAAGAAGACAAGCACGTCGCAAACTGATCAATGGCCATTGAAGTAGACACAACACTGAGTAGCACCACCAGCTTTTACTTGCATTTGGCTTGAAAGACGAGTGGACTACATCAAGCAAATAACAAAAAAAGCATGTAAAGAACTATGATTAATTTAATAAAAAGTATCTTGCAGTATTAGAAGGTTTCAGTGATGCCTATTAAAACATATTTGTCAAGTGATTCTTTATCCTACATTGGTTATATATTTATTCGAGGTGGTACTACTATTTGTTAGAAATCCACAAATACTATTCATCATCTTAGTGTTCATCTACTCCTCGGTCACTATGGATTAAAGTAGTAATATTTTTTAAAAATTTCAATTTGATTCTTGATATTTTATTTCACACAATTTAACTCTTTTGAACCCAAATTAATACTTATTTGCATTTTTTTTTTGGGAGAGATGGTTGAATTAAAAAATAGAGGACTGAAGTGAAAAAAGCGGCTGGAATAGGTAGCGACTTTGAAATTTATCTAAAAAGTTCATTTTTATCCCTCATTTTTTTTGGCTCTTAGGTGACCGGTCCCTTTAATTTTAAAAAAATTAATTTTGGTATTAAACTTTATTTTTCTTATTTTTCAGACTTTTCTTTATGGGAGGAGAGAGAGGAACTCGCTAGATTCTAGTGTAGAGAGAGAAAGTTGTCGTTGGCGGCGATTCCAGCCATTGAAATAATCGATTTTTTTCTAAAATAATTCCATCTAAAGAGAGGAGTTTGAATTAATTGTGTGTTTTTTTTAGGCCATTGATTGTTTAACAAGGTTCCTAAGGTATTTTCTAGGAGTTTTAAGTGACAAATGGGTTAAAAATAAGTTTTTAGGTGAAAAAAACATGAACGTCGGTTTTCCGGCTACAACAATGGATGGAATCTAGGTGATGCATTGTCTCTTTTTTTTCAAAAACATTGTCTGCCCCATTAACTTAAAAAAATAAAGCCCCTGTGATTGGCCAAGCTTGTCAGGCCCACCAATATCTGATCTCATTCTTTCTTTCTTTTTTAATTAGTACCTATTTTTATTTAACTTTTTATTAATTTTATGTTTTACTAATACATCGTCTCTATGATTGTTTTGGCTTATTTAGAATTTTTTAAAATGTCAAGAGTTTGTTTAATTATATTGATTGTATTTAATTTTTAAGAAGGTTAATATGATTCATTTGTAATTTTTTTATATATATTTATATATGGATTAAATTTACCTTTAAAATTTTATTTATTTATTTATTATAATATTTTTAATATATACAGCTTTGTATAGTATTTTTTTCTCTATTATTGTTTTCAATAAATCTTATAATCTGGACATATCAGTATGATTGGTAAGGTTTGGTTTTGGAGGAAAAAAAAAAAATCCAACCACATCAATTTAATAAATAAATTGAACCCATCAAATTAAATGTTATGGTTTGGTTTATTTCAATTTATTTATTTTTATTAAAAAACCAATATAGTTGATCTTTTTAACATTAAAAAATCAATTGTTTAGTTTCATTAGGTTTAATTTTTTTTAATCTCTTAAATCTAAAGCCAATTTAAGATCTTTTAAAACTTTCTAATCGGTTGGTTTTTTCAATTAATTTTATGTTGATTTTTTAAACTTATTTGGTTATTTTATTCACTCATGGATATAAGAATCTCGTTATAAGAACTAAAAAAAAAAAACAATTACATGTCGTAGCCATGTTTTCACATGGCTTACGTAAAGTTCGAACATTAAAATGGTCTCTAGATAATAAGAACCTGTTTGTAAGTTTAGCGGAATTGTTTTTTAAAATATTTTCTAGTTTAAAATATATTATAATAATATTTTATTTATTTATTTTATAATTATTTTTAATATCGGTATATTAAAATGATCTAAAAATACTAAAAAAATTAATTAAATTTTTTTATAAGAAACCGGTTCGACTGCGAGGCTAAGGAAGTGTTTGAAAGTATGGTTCTGATAGTTTTTTAAAGTGATTTGTACTTGAAAATATATCAAAATAATATTTTTTATTTTAAAAAAATTATTTTAACATCAACCCCATCCAAACAATGCTCACAAAATTGAGCATCAACCTAAACATAAACACTTATTTGAGACAATTATCCCTCGAAAGCAAACAAAAAGCAATAATGCGGTTCATTTCCTAACCAATTCAATATTAAATGATAAAATAAAAATATTAAAAATAATTAAAAGACCAAAAGCAAAAAAAAACATATTCTAATGGTGGGTAAACTCGTCAAACTTGTGAATCGGGTAAGCCGAGCTAACATGACAAACTTATAAATTGGGTCATAGACTCCACTAGAATTATAATTTGTTTTTTAAAGCTATTTGTTTTTATTTAACTATATGATAATAAAAATAGATAATTACAAAATCAAACACCAACTTAATACCGAGATTTTTTTAGATCGTGATAACCTCATAAAATATGAAACAAAACCAATTATGAAACTAAATTTACAATTAATCCAGTATCCAAGGATGAAAAAAAAACTGATTTAAAAAAGTTAATCTTGCCAGATCCACAAACCAAGTCAACTAGCCAGATATATCCATGGAATTTATAAAGTTTAATAACATAATTTTTTTTAAAATTATTTTTTTAACTATATAAGAAAAAAAATAGACTATAAAAAAGTCAAGTTTAATTAAAAAAAAAAAAAGAAACCCCCACCAAACTTGTAAACCAGGGCAACTTAAGTTACCTAGCAAACCCACAAACCATGTTAACCTTATAGAAATGTAAAATAAAAAAAAATTATAAAGTTAAATTCTCAACCATCTCAATATTAAAAGATAAAATCGATAAAAATAAATTTGAGAAAAAAATCTTAACAAAAATTAGAAAACAGAAAGAAAAATGAAAGAAAGCAAAACATTATGGATTACTATTGTCATTCACAGTACAATGTGTGTGGGTGAGCAATGATTTTCTCACACCCTTTAATTTTTGTTACTTTATAAAGTTTTATAACATGACCTTTTTCTAATTTTTTTTAATTATATGAGAAAAAAATAGACTATTAAAAAAGTCAAGTTCAATTTAAAAAAGAAAAATACAACCCACCAAACTCGTAAACCAGGACACCCTAGGTTACTTTGGCAAACCCATAAACTACACTAATCCCATATAAAGGAAAAAAAAAAAAAACAAATTACGAAACTCATTTTTCAACAATCTCAATTTTAAAAAATAATATTGACAAAAATAGATTTGAAAAAAAATCATAACAAAAATTCAAAAAGAATAAAAAGAAAAAAGAAAACAAAACACGGTGGATTACTATTGTAATCCATAGTGTAATATGCGTTGGGTGAACAATGGTTTCCCCTACATCCTTTAATTTTTGTTACTTCATAAAATTTAATAACATGATTTTTCTCTAAAATTATTTTTTTAACAATATGAGAAAAAAAATATACTATAAAAAAGCCAAGTTCAATTAAAAAAAAACCTCACCAAATCCATAAACTGGGACACCCTGAGTTACCTCGACAAAATCGCAAACCACATAGAAAGACAAAATAAAAAGAAAAAAATTTGAAGTTAAATTCTCAACCATCTCAATATTAAAAATGAAATCGATAAAAATAATTTTGAAAAAAAATCATACATAAGAAAAACAATAAAAAGGAAAAAATCATGTGTTCAAGGGGGAAAAAAAACAAATAATGTGAGGAAATATTATTACGATCTATAGTGTTTTGTGAGAAAAATTGCAGTGCTATCCCTATATATTTTAGTTTTTCTTATGATAATAATAATTATAGTCTCTCATGTCTCACAACTTTATTTGTTTTTCTTGAATAAGTGCTAATGTTCTTTGAGGGGTCCAAGCACCATATATTGAAAGAAAGAACTAGTTAAAATTGAAGCACCATGAGTTTCTCTATGGCTTGGTTTACCAACACTCACCATCTGCTGGTGCGGCAAGTCATGAACTAGCTGGCTAGTTTTTTGCTTCCTTGGTTTTAGAAGCTATCCATGTGTTCAAAGAATAGTCAACAAAATGTAAGTATCTGTTTCCTGATATGTTCAAGTGCTGCAAAATAGTAAACATTGTATTTAAATGAAAGAAAAAGAGAAGGGCAAAAGACTGCCATGAGGCAACCTCAAGTATCATACACCTCTGTTTTCATCTTTTTCATTTTTCACTTGTTTCTCACAAGAAGCGAACATAAAGTGCTGGGAAGTAATTTTTTGTTGCAGCGTGAGATAAGGTTAACTCATTGTATTTTCATAAATTAAAGGGATTTCTCTTCTTTTCTTTGTCATTTACAGTGCATGTATAAAAGTTTTCTTACTCAGAGTAAATGCTATTATAATGTTTTCACTTGTATATCTTGGAGCATAGCCATAGCCATAAATGGAAGGTTCTTCCGGTTCAAGAAAATTAATCATGAAGCTCGTAACTAGAATTTCAGATAGAAGGGTGACCAAGTAAACTCCTATACCCTGTACCTCTGGAATTTCAGACAGAGCATAGCCATAGCCAATGATTCCATTGTATACATTTCTGATATTGGTGTGGTGTATGAGTTCACGGTTTTTTTTCATTGCTGCTAACTTATCTATACCTGCCTTGTCATAAAAAATTAAATGTCATGTTTTACATGTGCAGAATCGAGACATTAAAGAGGCATTTTCTGTTTTTTGATCAAGAACTCAAGAAAATTACCAAATAGTTTGAGGAAAAGATTTATACTGCCGTCACCGATCAGGTATTCCACTAATATGTGGATTTATGCGTGTACACATGTGCGTAGTGTGTCCACACTTCCTCACTGGTCATTTTGTAGAAGTTCACATCTTTTTGTTAATTCTCTTGAGAAGTGTTTTATTTAGAGTGACCACGGTCCTTTTCAAGAACAAGGGAAGTGTGCAAAATGCAAATATATAACGAATCAATGCATACATTGAAAGAATTAAATTACAACTGAAATTGCTTGAGTAAAACAGTGTTTTCTCAGCCATATATATACACGTAAAGTCTGTTACAATGGAAACTCTTTATAAGAGTTGTAGTTACAAAAGGATTCATCTGCAGAGATAGGAACAATGCAGAGACAGGAACGAACAGAGAACTGGAAACAATGAAACACTGTGTGACAAATATCAGTGTTTATCTACAATCTTAGTATTGTGAACGTTATCCTTATCATTCCCCCGTAAACTGGTAGGGATATCTGTCACAGAAAGTTTATCCCGGAGGTAACATAACCGATCAGCCGTGTGTCCCTTGGTAAAAATATCTGCAGGTTGTAGAGAGGTGGGAACGTGTTGAAGTAGTATATCTTTGTTGGCCACCTTTTCTCTGACAAAGTGGTAATCCACTTCAATGTGTTTTGATCGGGCATGGAAAATAGGATTGGAGGCAAGAGCTAAGGCACTTATATTGTCACACCATACGACTGGAGCAGAAGCAAGAGAAACCTGCAACTCATGCAACAACATTCTTAGCCAATACACCTCAGCTGTCACTAGAGCCAAACACCTGTATTCAGCTTCAGTACTGGATTTTGACACTACAAGTTGTTTCTTAGCAGACCAAGATATGAGATTGGACCCAACAAAAACACCATAGCCACAGGTGGAGCGTCTGTCGTCAGGATCACCGGCCCAATCAGAGTCACAATAGGCATTGATTGCAAAAGAACCCGGTCTGTAGAAGAGACCATAATCAAGTGTGTGTTTTAAGTATCGTAGCACACGTTTGGCTGCTGTCCAGTGAGCAGAAGTAGGCGCTTGCATGTGTTGACAGAGTTGATTTACTGAATATGCAATGTCAGGGCGTGTGAGAGTTACATACTGTAAAGCCCCCACTGTTTGCCTATATTCAGATGGGTCTGGAATACTTTCTCCATCAAACTTGGATAGCTTAGACCCGGAGACACAAGGTGCATGGTATGGGCGGATACCAGTGAGTTGCACATGGTCCAGAAGATCAATGATATACCTGGTTTGTCGAAGATGTAACCCTGATGAATTGCGTATGGCCTCAATTCCCAGAAAATATGTCAACTGGCCAAGATCTTTCATAGCAAACTCAAGTTGTAATTGAGATATAAGAGTGGTAATAAAATCCTGATCATTTGAGGTAACCAGAATGTCATCCACGTAAACTAAGAAGAATGCATGGACATTGCCACGATGACAGACAAATAGTGAGGGATCAACTTGTGAACTTTGAAAATCAAGAGCCAAAAGAGCAGTGGACAGTCGATTAAACCAGGCACGAGGAGCTTGTTTCAACCCGTAAAGAGATTTATGAAGCTTACAAACGAATTCGGGGTGTGCAGGATCAACAAATCCTTTGGGTTGTGTCATATAAACTTCCTCTTCTAACACACCATGAAGGAAGGTGTTAGAGACATCAAGTTGACGAATATCCCAGTTGAAAGACACAGCGATGGTAAGAACCATTCGGATAGTAGAAGGCTTGATGACTGGGCTAAATGTGTCAAGAAAATCAACCCCACTTCTCTGTAGATATCCCACAGCAACTAATCTGGCCTTGTGACGTTCAACACTGCCGTCAGGTCGCCGTTTGAGTTTAAAAACCCATTTACATGGAACCAAATTCTTACCAGGGGGACGAGAACATAGTGACCACGTGTCATTTTGTAACAAGGACTGAAATTCACTGTCCATTGCCGCACGCCACTCAGGTATGGATTCTGCTTGAGCGTAGGAACTGGGCTCGACACAAACCAAACCTGCATGCAAAGCTTGAAGGGGGTGACGAGTGGAATATAAATGAAAATCAGGGAACCTACGAGGCTTATGATGACCCGTCTGTGATCTAGTGATTATTTTTGTGGAAGGCTCATGAGTAGCCAGGGCACCATTTTGGAGGTTAAGGATGGCATTGTGGTGGTGGTCAGAAGAAGGACTAAGAGCTGGTGCACTAGGTATTGGAACGAATTCAGAAGATTCGGGTTGGCCAGAATGGAGAGATGGGAGAGAGGAGTGGAGATGGTATTCATTTGAATTAACAGCTGGAGCAATATGAATATCATGTAAGGTAAGGTCAGCAAGAGCCTGGGTAGGTGAGGAAGTTGCTGAGGGAGGAGGAAAATCAGAGGATGAGGAGAAAATATGTGAAGGAGGAGTGAAGAACAGACCTGGAGACTTACCTGAGGAGGAGACGCAGTTGGCAGGACCTGTGATAATGGAGTGTGCAGGAAATTGCTCTTCTTCAAAAATCACATTTCGAGAGATATAGACACGTCTGGATGAAGGATCTAAACACCGAAATCCTTTGTGATTGGAGCTATAACCAATGAAAATACAAGGCATGCTACGATATGATAATTTATCATTTGTGTAAGGACGAAGACATGGAAAACATTGACATCCAAAAGCTCGAAAATATGTGAAGTCTGGAGGAAGATGAAAAAGACGTTCATATGGTGAAACATAATCAAGAATTTTAGTGGGTAGTCGATTAATGATAAAGATAGCGGCGAGAAAAGCATCAACCCAAAATTTCTTAGATAAGCCTGATTGAGCTAGAAGAGTAAGTCCATAACATGACGATGTTTCCTCTCAGCGAGGCCATTTTGTTGAGAAGTGTGAGGACATGATAGTCGATGAAAAATTCCATTATCCCTTAAAAACTGTTTAAAAATGGTGGAACAGTATTCACCACTATTATCACTTTGAAATTGTCGAATTGTGAATTGAAATTGTTTCTCTACTAAAAGTTTGAATTTAACAAATGTAGAATAAACATCAGACTTATTTGAAATAGGAAACATCCAACAAAAACGAGAAAAATCATCAATAAAAATAACATAATATCGACAACCACTCAAGGAAGGTGTGGAAGTGGACCAGACATCAGAGTGAATTATTTCTAGGGGAGCAGTGGATTCTCTTGATGAATCAGAAAAGGGCAATTGTTTAGACTTGCCTAGTTGGCAAGGTGCACAAATTGATGTTTTATTGATGGAATCACTAACTGGAAGAGAAAATTTGGAAATAACACGACGAAGAATTTCTGGGGAAGGATGGCCCAGGCGACAGTGCCAGATGGAAGTAAGAGCCTTGACGCCAACAGTCATTGTGAGAGCATGATATGGTGAAGCAGATAGTTGACGAAGGTTGATTGGATACAATCCATTATCACTTGGTCCCGTCAGGAGCGTGTTCCCCGTCAGGATATCCTT
>Ga0307513_10005091_pt1 | contig 17399 bp, 12 predicted proteins | sample 15_EM_MG_FD_202174 | JGI IMG/M metagenome (GOLD analysis project Ga0307513, IMG submission 202174) | Populus trichocarpa ectomycorrhiza microbial communities from riparian zone in the Pacific Northwest, United States - 15_EM | ecosystem: Host-associated > Plants > Roots > Unclassified | place... | reverse complement strand
GGAGGCAAGTGGTCAAAGGACCCTCCATACCCTGTAGTCCTTATGGACTACTCCCTGTAGAACTAGGTTATATTCTCCAGGATTTAAGGAATCTGATAAGCAGATCAAACCCAGGTTCATTGATCATGTGGCCAGTCGGGTCCCTCCTGCGCTCTTCCAAGTAATCTCGTATACGAAACCCTCCAGGCCCACCCCAACGCGTGAGCCCGAGTAGAGGGCGGATTCGTCATCCTTTGGAATGCCGTTTATCCCGGGAACGGGAACTGTTGTCTCGCTGCTTAATTCTAACCATATTCCACCCCACGTCTCAAAAACGGAACCAGGTGGTCACAAAGGCATTCATGTTTCAAGCAAGTTGCATCCCTGAATAAGGTTACCGGTCCTCGCACCATGCCGTTCCCTCGTGGTGCCCGGTTCACAAGGCAGGCTCCGAAGCGCAACAAGAGTTAGCCACAGCCAAGGTCCCTGTCCAATTCTTTGACCTCGACGTCTACCAGGACAACATGGAGAGTTCTGAACCTGTCCTGACGCTTGCGCCCGACGCGCCAGAGGTGCTCCAGAGAATCTTACCCAAAACCTTACGATTCAACACCAGCCCCTCAAAGCACAAAGTTAAACTACTCGACTATGCTATCAAACACATTTTCGTCCCCCCAAAACTGCCAAATAGAGCTGATGGTACTCCGCAACTCGAAAACGCGCTCCTTGGTCTCGTGAGAGATTGTGCGGAGAGTTTCAAGGATAACCCCGAGCCAGGAAGTGATGCTCATGCGGGATGGGAAATTATTTGTACGATGCTTGCCAATGCTATAAAGGTACACGACGGAGAGTTGACCGAGGACGTGGTCAACAAGGTCATCAGTTCGATGGCCCCAGGAGGTGAGCTTTTGCCGGTCTTCTACTATGCCTGTTAATATCCACTCTTTACAGATATACTCCCGATCTACATTGCAGCACAGAATGCCGCCATCATCCTGCGACGTCCCATTACCGATCCCGCTATTTTCACGCTGGAGTCCTTTGAGGTCTTGCCACCGCCCAAGATCGTTACGCATACCGAAGGAAAACTCCGCATTACATACCCGTCAGTCGGTCGGCTCTCTGCTCCAGCCACACTGGCTGTCTACAAATCTCTGGCCGAGTTCGTCGCATATTACGCGCGGAATGTTATGGCCGATGCAAAAACACAGAAACTGGTCAAGAGAGAGAGCACGGAGGACCCTCCGAGTCCTAAATATATCACCGAGCTTCTCACTGGGATTATTCGCGGCATGTCGCCAAACCCTGAACAAGCGTTTAGGCAAACCACCTTCATTACGAAGCACATTAATGACCATGCTCTTTGTGATAAAGATGCTGACGCTCCGTGGCGTCGCAGCCCGATCTGGCTCATGTTGAGGGTTACGCTCCAGACATCCCTTCACGACTTGGACCTAGACGCACGGTTCTCCTATAAGTCGTTCATAGTCTACACACTCTCCTCTATCCTCAGTGCCGCCTTACGCTTCAAGCAGCCTGATTACCTCCTCTTCATTATGAACGCGAAGCTTGCGCGCCGTGTATGGAAGCTTTCGCACGCCAGTGTCATTCGAGGTGGATTATTTGTGATGGATATTGCCTCCGAAGTGAACACACTTGCATCGGACAAGCTCGAACGGCGTTGGAAACGTTTGCAGCGGGAGACGACCAGGAGGGTCGACTGGGAGGTGCCGACGGGACAGGAACTCATGGCAGCCGCCCACCTGAAGCCTCTTCAATCTCTTCCGTATCTGAAAAAGGCGAAGACGCGCGGCGCTGGGGTGCAGAGCCACGTTGGATCAAAGGAGTGGCTAGTTCCGGAAGGCAACGACTATGCAACACGACCCAGATGCGTCTCCGGTAGCTCCGTTAAACCCGAGGTGCCCTCTACTCTCAGCAAAATATCCTCAGCCCCGCTTGAACGCACAATTCAACTCTATGATTTCGAAGTGTGGGTTGCCGATGAATTACGAGCGGTCGATCTGCCCCAGATCGATTTGATTAAGCTCAATCAAGCGCTCAACAGGTATACTGATACCTCGTTGACTCATTACAAAGGCAACCCTGAACGGCTCTCCGTGGCTTTTCTCACCATACTCGAAATCTGGATGTTTATTGACCGCAAGGCTATTGATTGGATGCCAAAACTCAAGCATTACTCACCAGAGATTCCGGTCAATATCTTGGAACCCCTTCTCCTTCCATTCCATCGCCAGATGGAACGTCTCAATCGAGTCGAAATTTACCTCGAACAACGTCAATCCGAGTGCAGCGGCAAATCAGCGATATTCTATGATACTAAGGATCGCGACTCATTTGTCAGCTGGTTTTTCGGCCAGTCCGCTGATATGCAAACCACGCTCGAGAAAATGGAAGATGAGGCTGAGCAACAAACTCGCCAGAAAGAGGTAGAGATGGAGAGGATGAATACCCAGTACCGTGCGGTTAAGCAAGCAATGGATTCTGCTGTCTGTACAAAGGAAACAGTTTTCGAAGAGGACGAGATGGTGACTAAGCACCCTGCGTGCACGAAGTGTTCAAAGGAAAAAGAGTTGAAGCGGATGAAGTACGTGTATGCACTCATTTTCTTGCCTGTTTGGCTCATTGTTGTCATTAGATTTACAGTATTTGAACGTCCTTTGCCAGACGACAATATTACGCGCAGATGTGTTGTCTTTGAACTTCAACCTCCACATCAGTTTACGATCTGGAGAGACGCAACGTACGCGATTCTTTCAGCTTGTTCCGGCGGGATCAAGGAGAAGCACGATGGAAAACCATGGCTCATCTCATCATACCCGAACTACAAGAGTCGTTTTTGTCGTTCATATGGAAGTCACAAGCTTGAACTTGCTTCCCATCGGACCAAATACGACAACGAGCGAAAGCCCCCCCTTTCACACGATACAGTAATCAGGCCGCACTCAATGTCAAAGTATCGAGTTCTCAACGATGGCTTGTGGGTATCAAACCCTTTCTCTTCGGATTCAGAAACAGCCTTCCGATATCTTCGGAGCGTATGCGCTATGGAAGTTACTGCCGACGGCCCGTACAAAACACTCCAATTTGCTGTTTCGGGTACGACTCATACCTCCAATCAGATCATCGCCTCGCAGGACGCCTGTTCGACGACGATTACCCTCCATGACTATGAGGCGTTTGGCCATCTGCGTGCCGGACGCAAGTTGCAATGGCGCAACATGTTGAAGGAACTTCGTAGAGGGATCTTGTCGATTTCCCATAAGGATGTTCACGTTCTCTTCCTGCAAGCGTTGTGGCAAGCAGAGGCAAAATCAAAGCGAAACGCGTGGCGTCGAGAGGCCCATGCAGATGCAGCCGAGCCGGCTTTTGGATCGGAAGCCTTGAAGGAGATGAAGGAGTTATTAGACAAGATTGAGGACAACTGGACGTGGTCTTATACCTGTGGAACCCTGATCGCCATGGCCGCGCGAATTCTGTCCCTCACAAATGAGCGGGGTGTACAAACTGCGGCCGTCACATTCTTGAAACGGGCTAGAGGGGTGGCCCATCGATGGCTGAAAGAGATTACGGGAGCTCAGGGGAGGAATGTTCTAGATGACACCGACATAGGAACCAAGTTATCGGCAGAAGCAAGTCGACAAAAGCAAAGGCAAATCCTTCTAGTTGCCTTGGTCTGTTGCAGTACCTTCAATGTCGACGAATCGCTCATCGACCATGTCCTCGTTCCGGCACTAGATATTTCCCTTATTGTGGAATGTCGCAATCTCATATACATGAACAAGCCTCTAACCCTCAGTAGCCTTCCCTTCGCGTTGCGAGCCCTCTTCGACCGTGATCAGCTCCTTGCGCTCCGTCTGTTGCCGAGATTGGCAGATTGCATTCGCACTCAGCCAGATGTAGGAGGTGGACTTAATGTGGGAATACGAGCACTATGGGGTGCATACATTCCAGGCGGGAAATGGGTGGTTTATAATAGCCCTCATGAACGGTGGTATACTACACGAACCGCGGAAGAGGATGACCTTCGGGGTATCGATGTCCATTTCAATCTCCTTGGTACGCATATCTTGCATGTCTGTCGGCTTGGCTAACTATGTCCTCAGACGGTGCCCTCTATGTCGATCGCACGATGTTTGGTAGACTTCCCGATGCATACACACAGCACTCAACATATCTGCGGTTGTTTTCTGGTTTTGTACGCACTACGTCTGCGCCACCTATATTGTGACTAACACCTTTCGGCAGGGAGTTCTTGAAACTGGACCGTCTACTATGCCAGGAATGGACTATCAAACGAAACGATTGGTGTCTGGTTGGCAGGTGTGAATACACCATTTTGCGTACGTGGTACTTTCTAACTCCCAAGTAGGTTCACTTCGCGATCAAGGGGAACGAGTTGGTCATTCGGTGTCGCCAGGACGATCAAGTATTCGAATTGATTCCAGACTCTAAACTCACTTCTGTGCTGCCACGCTCCCTCGTCAGCGACTCCACTCACTGGTATAACATAAGGACCTGTGTCACCGAGATTCGGCCTTTTTCCGACCCCTGGACTCCAAATCTGGAGGTGAATTGGTCCACAGCTTTCCACCTCAACGATCTAAGTCGTCAGCGCAAGTCCGAAATCCGGCAGTTTCTCGTCGACCCTAACCATCCAATCAGTCGTGCAATCCACAAGGTCTTCGCCCCTCTTGAGCCAAGCATATTTGACCTCCTCATCACCTTCAACCACGGGCCCTCCACCAATCTCCAATCTCAAAACCTCGTCATATCCCTCCCTCGATACAGCCTTGTTTTCGCACTCACCGAACAAGGCGATCTTGACTGTCTCAGCCATCGTGGCTATCTCGTCGACCCCATCCAAGATGTTGGGACGTTGTATGGGTTGTCCAACATGCTTGTACTTAGATCCCATTCCAGATCTGGCCATAAGAGGAGGTTGATTCTCCCTGTTGGTTCCATTCGGTCGTCCTCTGATGGCAATACACACCCAGATGTTACCATCGACATTCAATCCGATGCGACGTCGGTCAAATATCACCTTTATGAGGTTGACGATCTTCTAGGCCGTCTCCGTGATAACACGCTCCTCAGTCGACTCTACCGGCTCTATCTTCATTCCCTCACCTCACATCAGCTAGTCGATCCTTTGCTGCAGCGCACTGGTACAGAGGAAGCGTTACAAGGGTTAGCCCAAGGGGAGACGTTTTCCTTCCAGACTCTTCTTCCCGAAGAGGTCGAGTTGCTTCGAGAAATCGGACAACTCACGCCAGTGCGGTGTCTCTACTCGAAGCAAACCAACTCATTGGAAACAGTCCAACGTAATACCACCCTTCCTCCAACTAGCGAACACTACAGCTTTGCTGCAGCCGTCCGCAAAATCTTGGACTACTGGATGTCCATTCGCGTATTCCATCTGGACTCGCATATTCCAAAAGAGACCGATGGAGACAAATCGTTCTCGCTAAAATACGAAGAGAAAGCTCACCAAATGCTCACTCGTCGATCAGCAGTTCGACATGTTCTCTATGCATCCTCACAGTCTCCTGACCACAATTCCACTGCGACTCTAGTAAAGGATGAGACCTATACTGCTCGCGATTGCCTCGTGGGGCAGGGTTCGATCGACCGAGAGGAGACGGTTTTCGATATGGCCACACTTGCACATGAATGGCGTAAAGAACTTGATGTCACAACACAATTACCTGGCGTACTCAAAAAGTGGGGGAAGATCTCGGCGCTCCAACCAAAGCTTTCTCTGGATTATTGTAGTGGGTGGATCGAAGAACCTCTCAGGTCAACATGGCGATCACTCTACGAACTTTGCCGCCACGCTTCCAGGGATGACCGAACTAGGCTTGCCTTCGTGCTAGCGACACTTGCCTACCATAATCCAAATCAGCGCCAGCTTTACGCCACTCTCCTCTCATTCGCTACAAATCGCATTTTTGGACATCCTCAACACGAATCTCCCAATAGCGGGAACCTCGATTTCAGCTACGGCGAGACTCCGACCTCAAGCCAGCTCAAGTCGTTGATCACAGCGAATACGGTGCCGTTCAAAGACTCTGAAGAGTATACAGAACTGCTTCGTGCAGGTTGGACAAGTGTTCGCGAACAAGAGATGCGATCCATGTATGGTTCCCGTCGGCAGCAAGATATTGACGATTGTGTGGCAGCCATGATACAGTTACGCGAACAAGATCACATTATCCCCTCGGTTCTTGCTCACTTCTCTCTGTTGAGGAAGAGTAGTCTCCTGAAGGGGCTCAATACGCTATTCAAGCACTGTTATCAGAACCGGTGAGTGGCTCGCTTAGCCTCGATGTTCTCTTCCTCACTCATGTCAAAGGGCTTTTTTCCGACACCTCAATTGCTTGCAAGCAGAACTCGCTCGGGTCAGAACTCCCACCACCGCAAACCATCCATTTCTCTGGGGCCTTCAGCTTCCTTTACTACCTCAGGGGTACCATCCTCTTATTACCTGGTCCACGTTATTTCAAAGAGCTACTTGTCGCGCCGATCCAAAACCGACGATGCACCGGCGCCTTCCAGACTTTGTCACTGCCACTAACGTGACCGGTTCGACTTTGGAACAGCGCTATACAACATTGCTCCGTGCCAGTGAGGTCGCCTACACAGAGTACCTTCGAAGAGGCCAGAACGCCACGACCGTGTCCTTGGATGTCGAAGCTGAAACTGCTCATCGCACCAGTGCACTCCAGGAGATCACAAACGATATCACGTCCTCTATAGGACCACGGGCCGAAAATGAGCATATGTTGGCAAGGAGTGGACTGTGGCCGCGTGTTTCACCACGGAACCTGCTGGAGAGACTAACTATATCGCACAGAGACCTCCTCAGCGCATCATGGAAGGCAAAACTTCTCGATTATGCTCAAGCCATTGCCATGGTCCAGCGCGCAAGGAGGCTCTCTGAACTCTCAACGCAGGAGCATCGAGCAGAATATGAGAGAGAGGCGAATAATGATGGCCAGAGTGGCTGGGATACGTTACAGAATCCCGACTGGTTGTTGGTTGAGTTGGAGAGCAACCTTCTCATCCGTCAAGTTCAAGCCGAGATTGCGATGGAGATGCTCGAACCCAGGTCCAAGCAAAACTCGGTAATGCAATTGAACATGGGTGAAGGAAAGTCATCTGTGAGTTATCGGGTCACTGAAGACTGGGACTGGTTATTGACTGCTGCCCATTCCCAGGTCATTGTTCCAATCGTTGCCGCAGCGCTCGCCGATCGATCCCGCCTGACTCGAGTCATTGTGCTGAAGCCTTTAGCTCGCCAAATGTTCCGCCTTCTGTGTCGCACCCTTGGCGGCTTGACCAATCGCCGGATCTTCTATCTGCCACTCGAACGCTCTCTGCGACCTAATCCTGGTTTAGCCAAGAAGATCCACGACCTCTTTGTGGAATGCATGGAGATCGGTGGTATACTCCTCTGTCAACCTGAGCATATCCTTTCCTTCAAGCTCATGGCGCTCGAGACTCTCTCGACCTCTCCTTCTTCACTCTCCCACTCTCTCCTTCGTTCCCAGAGATGGTTAGAAGGGAATGCAAGGGATATTCTCGACGAGAGCGATGAAATTCTAAGTCCAAAGTATCAGCTGATTTACACCGTTGGCACGCAGCATGCCCCAGATGGAGATTCTATGCGTTGGAAGCTAGTACAAGAGGTCTTTGATCTCATCAGGACCTGTACCTGTGATGAAAGATACAAAGATTCCCTATTCGTCGATGGTTCACCCCCACGATTTCCACAAGTCAGGATTTTTACACAAGAATGCGGTGAACACCTTCTCCGGACAGTTGCAGAGTACATCGTGTTCTGGGATCTTGCTCCTTCATTTTCTTTCCGACGCTTCTCCCCTGAAGACCGGCAGAACCTCTTCCGGTTCATCACCAAACAAGCGATCGATGACATTACCTACAATCGTGTCATGCGTATTTGTGAGAACCAGAATGGACTGGACAACATGACCATCCTCAAACCCATCCTACTCTTCCGAGGTCTCATTGGCCATGGTGTCCTCCTCACAGTCCTGAAGGAAAAGAGATGGCGCGTAGACTACGGCCTTGACGTCAGCCGTTCCATGCTAGCGGTTCCCTACCGCGCAAAGGATAGCCCGTCGCCTCGTGCCGAATTTGCACATACAGACATCGCGATCTCCCTAACCTGCTTGACATACTACTATGAAGGCCTCACTGATACTCAGCTGGCGGCGTGCTTTGAGCAGCTGTTCAAAGCGGATAACCCTGATCGGGAGTATGAAGAGTGGATCAAGGGCTTCCGCGAGAGCCTGCCCCCGACACTCCGCTCTCTACGAGGTCTCAACCTCAAGGATCCCGTGCAGCGCAACGAACGCATCTTCCCCCAACTCCGTCACTGCAAAGCGGTCATCGACTTCTTCCTCGCCACCCTTGTATTCCCAAAGTATATGAAGGAGTTCTCGCACAAGCTCTCGACGAGTGGATGGGATCTAGCTCAAGACCGAACCTCTTTTGGCCAGCTCGTAACGGGTTTCTCTGGGACCAACGATAACCGTTTCCTGTTGCCGCTGACGATCAACCAAGTCGATATGGAGGCACACTTGCACACCAATGCAATGGTCTTGCACTATCTTAAACAAAGGGTGAACAGCAAGGTCATCCGTTTGTCCGATGATGCTACTAGTGTTCGTGGGATGCTCGAACGCCTCCGAAAGGAGGAGCCTGATGCACGCGTACTATTGGATGTCGGTGCTCAAGTGCTGGAACTTCAGAACCAAGGCGTAGCAGAACTGTGGCTGGAAGTGGATGCTCGTCCAGATATTGAGGCGGCTGTGTTCGTAGACCCGAAGGACGACCTGCGAGTGTTGCGACGAGATGGAACCATGGAACTACTGGTATCATCGCCCTATTTAGAGCAACTAGGTTGCTGTGTGGTTTACCTCGATGAAGCGCATACCCGTGGGACGGACTTAAAACTGCCGCCATCCTCACGAGCAGCAGTGACTCTCGGTCCGAGGCTCTGCAAAGACAAACTAGTACAAGGTACGTCTGTTCGTTCCAGTTTGAGTCGGTCCTGACGAATGAGCAGGATGCATGCGGATGCGGAAGCTCGGTTCTACGCACTCTATTTTCTTCCTTGCATCGACTGAGATCACTGAATACATTACAACCGCGACCGGAATAATGAGCTCGAATATCACCTCGAAAGACGTAATCGATTGGTCTATTAAAGAGACACTGGCCCAGCTACGAAGCTGTGCGCCGCTCTGGGCCAATCAAGGATTCATTTTCAATGACCACAATGTGGCCTGGGAGAGCTATAAGCGAGGAGTCACGTCCGCTGCCGGCTTCACACGAATTCTCAAAGAGAAGGAGTCGCATACTCTGGAAGATCTTTACGGAGCGGGGCACATTGACCAGCAGCACGGTAAAAGCAGTCAGGTTGGACTTAAGCGGGAGATTCAGAGGCAGTATGAGGAATTTGGTTTGAACCATTCGGATTCCGCAAGGATGCAGGAGGAGCAGGAGAGGGAGGTAGCACAAGAGAAAGAAGTAGAGCGTCAGATTGAGCGACCACCCCCCGCCGTTCCAAGGGCACATAGTCTCCACCTAGACGTCAAGTTGCTCGTTTCGACCGGCGTTACACCTTGCAAATCCCTGGCTATTGTGCCCGCGGTTTGTTGTCTTTCACAAACCACATTGGGCCACTTTGTCAAGAAGTCTGGTCGGGATGCTTTCCCTTGTATTTGGGTTACGGGCGACTTCTTGAAGACTGTCGAGAAGACGCGTGGGATCTTCGCAACTTCCACCCTGCTGGACGATTTCTTACGTCCTGTAGAATGGATTCTCTCTAGTACCAAGCAACCGCACCTCGTTCTCCTAAGCCCATTTGAGGCAAATGCGCTCATCGATGATATCCGCCAATCGGAGTTTGTCACGTTGCACACGTACAGAGCCAGAACCTCCCGAATGATGCGGTCCTTTGAGGACCTGCGGTCGTTCATGGTGCCCCACCGCGAAACATTGCCACCATTCCCATCCAAAGTCACCAACGAACTCAACCTCTTTGCCGGTCAGTTATACTTCCAGACGATGGGCAATTACGAGGAGATATGTGCCATGCTCGGGCTCTATCTGAAAGAGCTCCCGGAAGCCCTGAACCGTTATTCAGGCGCAATTGGTGTCGCTGGTTTTGTTCGAGGGTCAAAGGCGAGGGCGGCGTTAGGTTTACAAAGTGCCCAATTCTCTGATAACCCGGTCGAATTCCTAAGGAAGTTCATCGGAATGCGACGAAAAGGACAAGGTTTCCTTTCGACGCACCTGGGACAAGTGCTACACGCACGTAAACTCGATGAAATTGACTTTAGTGAGTCGCTTTGCTTTCTCCAGTCTGCAATAGCTGAACATGACCGGATCTAGCCTAATCTGAAGACATATGCCTTCCGTGAAATGATTTTGTGACTACCTCCATATGCGAACTAGTTATTTGATGTCTGCTTGCGATGAATTCATCCTTATCTCGTTGAATCACAGGACGAAAAGCAACCCAATGAGGCTTTGGAAGGGTTGGTCTCGGACAAGTACTGGGTATAGGCGGAAAATGAGAGACAGCCCCCACCTCCTGTTTTTTTCCCTACGCTGGGTATGATGCCGTTCCACTCGGTTGGCAATATCCTTCAGCGGTCGCGAACGATATCCGGATTGAATGTTGGAACGTGATCCAATTAGGTAGGTTACAATGATACTTTACTATACCGAGGAAGCAGTGGGCATCTTTGCAGCACTAGTACTGTCACATAGTTCCGTCGTTCTGCGACATCGGCACTACGCCCTGATGGCGCTGCTGAGGTATATAAGAAAGTCTCCGCAACGCAAATACAAAGCGGGCAAAACCGGCAATAAGTGCCGACGAACGCTTCAACTGCGAGTCCTATGAATATCCATGTTGATAGTTGAGACTTCTCTGTGGGTTCACTGAAGATATTGGTGCGTCGAACTAAAAGTGCGCATTGACTGATCCGAGATGAAGCGGCGCGGAAGGCGACCAGTATCCAGAGTAGACCGTCCCTCGATGTACGGGAATCCAGTTAGGGACGTGCATGAGAACAGATGTCGCCAGTTCGTCTGGTATTGGGAGGGTGGTTTCGTATCGGCGAGCTTCACCTGGGACGACTGTTTCCGACAACCGCCCCGCTGTGCACCTTGTTTCTCTGAACTCTGAACTTGCCTTGTCCTTCACAGTCTCATGCTGTCGCTTTGTTATGTTGGCCAATGGCAACGTTTTAAAAAGTCACAAAGGCTGTCACGAGTTGAGTTCCAACCCTGATAACGGCGTTCGGACCGTCTGATTAATACTTACATACAGAAGGTCTATTGCCTTTCGACTGCCGGTCCTCACACTATGCCGTTCCCTCATCGCGTCCAGCCGATGCGGCAAGTACAAAACACTCCAATTCTCTGTTTCGGGTACGACTTATACCTCCAATCAAATCATTGCCTCGCAGGACGCCTGCTCGATGACTATTACACTCCATGACTACGAAGCGTTTGGCCATCCGGACGCAAGTTGCAATGGCGCAACATGTTGAAGGGACTTCGTAGGGGGATCTCGTCAATTTCCCATAGAGACATCCAAGTTCTCTTCCTGCAAGCGTTGTGGAAAGCAGAAGCAAAATCAAAGTGAAACCCGTGAAACCCGTGCAGATGCAGCCGAGTCAGCTTTTGTTTTGGGTTGGAAGCCTTGAAGGAGATGAAGGAGTTTTGGACAAGATTGAGGACAACTGGACATGGTCTTATACCTGTGGAACCCTGATAGCCATGGCCGCGCGAATTCTATCCCTTACAATGAGCGGGATGTACAAACTGTGGCCGCCACGTTCTTGAAAGGGTTAGAGGGGTGGACCATCGATGGCTGAAAGAGATTACGGGAGCTCAGGGGAGGAATGTCCTAGATGACACCGACATAGCAATCAAGTCATCGACAGACGCAAGTCGACAGAAGCAGAGGCAAATCCTTCTGGTTGCCTTGGTCTGTTGCAGTACCTTCAATGTTGATGAATCGCTCATTGACCGTGTCTTCGATTCCGCACGAGATATTTCCCTTATTGTGGAATTTCGCAATCTCATATACATGAACAAGCCTCCAGCCCTCAGTAGCCTTCCCTTCACGTTGCGAGTCCTCTTCGACCGTGACCAGCTCCTTGCGCTCCGTCTCTTGCCGAGATTGGCAGATCGCATTCGCACTCGGCCAGAAACACGAAATGGACTTGACGAAGGAATAGAGCGCTCCGGGATAATTACATTCCAAGCACGAAATGGGTGGTGTATAAAAGCCCTTATTAATGGTAGTCCACTACACGAACAGCGGAGGAGGATGGCCTTCGGGGTATCGATGTCCATTTCAATCTCTTTGGTACGCATAACCCGCATGTCTGTTGGCTTGGCTAACTCTGTCCTCAGACGGTGCCCTCTATGTCGACCACACGATGTTTGGGAGACTTCACGATGCATACACACAGCACCCCACATATCTGCGGTTGTTTTCTGGTTGTACGTTTTACGTCTGCGCCAACTATAATGTGACTAACACCTCTCGACAGGGAGATCTTGAAACTGGCCCGTCTACTATGCCTGGAATGGACTACCAAACGAAACGATTAGTGTCTGGTTGGCAGGTGTGAACAAGCTGGTATAACATAAGTACTTGTGTCACCGAAATTCGGCCTCTTTCCGACCCCTTGACTCCAAATCTGGAGGGAAATTGGTCCTCAGCTTTCCAGTTCAACGACGTGTCGGCGCTAAGTCGTCAACGCAAGTCCGGACTTCGACAGTTTCTCGTCAACCCTAACCATTCGATCAGTCGTGCAATCCACAAGGTCTTCGCCCCTCTTGAGCCAAGCGTATTTGACCTCCTCACCACCTTCAACCACGGGCCCTCCACCGATCTCCAATCTCAAAACTTCGTCATATCTCCCAATACAGCCTTGTTTTCGCACTCACCGGACAAGGGGACCTTGACTGTCTCAGCCAGCGTGGCTATCCCGTCGACCCCATCCAATATGTTGGGACGCTATATGGGTTGTCCAACACACTTATGCTTAGTTCCTGTTCCGGGTCTGGCCATAAGAGGAGGCTGATTCTCCCTGTCGGTTCCATTCGGTCGTCCTCCGATGGCAATACACACCCAAATGTTACCATCGCCATTCAATCCAATGCGACGTCGGTCAAATATCGCTCTTATGAAGTTGATGACCGTCTAGGCCGTCTCTGCGATACTACGCTCCTCAGCAGCGCTATCGTCTCTATCTTCACTCCCTCACCTCACATCAGCTAGTCGATCCTTTACTACAGCGCACTGGTACAAATGAAGCTTTACAAGGGTTAGCCCAAGGGGAGACGTTTTACTTCCAGACGCTTCTTCTCGAAGAAGTCGCGTTGTTCCGAGAAACCAGACAACTCACGCCAGTACGGTGTCTCTACTCGAAGTAAACCAACTCGTTGGAAACAGTCCAATGGAATACCACCCTTCCTCCAACCAGCGAACACAACGGTTTTACTGCGGCTGTACGCAAAATCTGGGACTACTGGATGTCCATTCGCGTATTCCATCCAGAGTCGTGTATCCCAAAAGAGGCGGACCGGGGCGGTTTATTCTCGCCGAAGTATGAGGAGTATGCTCACCAGCAGCTCACCCGTCGATCAGTATTTCGAAACGCTCTTTATGTACGCACAGTCTCCCGATTATAATACCACTGCGCCTCTGGGAAAGGATGAGGTCTAGGTTGCCCGCGGTTGCCTCATGGTGCAGGGTTACCGAGAGGCGACAGTTTTCGAGATGTCCAAACTTGCGCATGAATGGAGGACTCAACGTTACAACGCAGTTATCTCACGTTATCAAACAATGGGGCCAAATCTCAGCGCGTCAGCCAAAGCTCTCGCTAATTATTGCAGTGCATGCGTAGGCGGGCCTCTCGATTCGACGTGGAGATCACTCTACGAACTTTGTCGCCATGCTTCCAGGGACGATCAAAACGGACTTGCCTTCGTGCTAGTAACGAATGCTTATTATACTCCAAATCAACGCCAACTTTGCACCACTCTCCTCGCATTTGCCACACACCACGTTTTTAAGCATTCTCCACATGACTCTCCCAACAACGGGAGCCTCGATTTCAGCTACGGCGAGCCTCCGACTGACAGTCAGCTCAAGTCGCTGATTACTGCGAATGTAGTGCCATTCGAAGACTCCGAAGAACATGAAGAACTGCTTCGTGCAGGCTGGACAGGAGTTCGCGAACAAGCGATGCGATCCCAGTATGGTTCCCATCCGTGGCGAGACATTGACAAGTGCTCGGCGGATATGATATGGTCGCGTGAGGAAGACCATATTTTCCCTTCAGCACTTGCTCGTTTCTCTCTGTTGAGGAAAAGCACTCTTCAGGACGAACTCGGCACTCTATTTAATCACTTCTCTCAGAACCGGTGAGCGGTTTTCCCAACCTCAACATCCCCATACTCATACACTTTAAAGGGCGTTTTTCCAACATCTCGATTCCTGGCAAGCGGAACTCGCGCAGATAAGAACTTCTGCCACAGTAAACCACATATCCCCTAGGATCAGTAGTTCCCTTTATTACCTCAGGAGCATCACCCACTTGTTATGTGGTCAACGTTTTTCCAAAGGGCTACTTCCTGTGCCGATCCGAGACCAGCGACGCACCGACCCGTTCCAAACTTTGTCACGGCCACCAGCATGACCGGATCGAATTGAGAACAGCTCCGTGCAACATTACTTCATGCCAGTGGCATCGCCTACGCAGAGTGTCTTCAAAGCGGCCAGAATCACATAGCCGTGTCTCTGGATATTGAAGCCGAAACTACTTATCGCACCAACACACTCCAGGAAGTCACAAGCGATATCACGTCCTCTATAGGACCGCGAGCCGAAAACGAGCATATATTGGCAAGGAGTGGGCTGTGGCCGCGGGTTTCACCACGGAACCTGCTGGAGAGATTAGCTATCTCGCAAACACACCTCCTCGGCGCATCATGGAAGGCAAAACTCCTCAATTGTGCTCAAGCTATTGCCATGATCCAGCGTGCAAGGAGGCTCTCCGATTTCTCATCGGGGGAGCATCGAACAGAATATGAGAGAGGCAAATAATGATAGCCAGAGTAGCTGGAATACGTTAGAGAATCCCGAATGGTTATTGGTTGAGTTGGAGAGCGACCTTCTCATTCGTCAAGTTCAAGCCGAGATTACGATGGAGATGCTCGAACCCAGGTCCAAGCAAAACTCGGTAATGCAATTGAACATGGGTGAAGGAAAGTCATCTGTGAGTTATCATGTCCTGAAGACTGAGACGGGTTATTGACTGCGGCGCATTCCCAAGCATTGTTCCAATTGTTGCCGCAGCGCTCGCTGATCGATCTCGCCTGACTCGAGTCATTGTGCTGAAGCCTTTAGCTCGCCAAATGTTCCGCCTTCTGTGTCGCGCCCTTGGCGGCTTGACCAATCGGCGGATCCTCTATCTGCCACTCGGCCGCTCTCTGCGACCTAATCCTGGTTTAACCAAGAGGATCTGTGACCTCTTAGTGGAATGCATGGAGATCGGTGGTATATTCCTCTGTCAACTTGAACACATCCTGTCTTTCAAGCTCATGGTGCTTGAGACTGTCTCGACCTCTCCTTCTTCTTCACTCTCCCAATCTCTCCTTCGTACCCAGAGATGGTTAGAAGGGAATTAAAGGGATATTCTCGACGAGAGCGATGAAATCCTAATCAACTGGCTCACATCGTTGGCAGGCAGCATGCCCCAGATGGGGATTCCATGCGTTGGAAGCTAGTACAATAGGTCTTTGGTCTCATCAGGACCTGCACTTGTGATGAAAGATACAATGATTCCCTATTCATCGATGGGTCACCTCCACGGTTTCCACAGGTCAGGCTTTTTACACAAGAATACGATGAACACCTTCTCCAGACAGTTGCAGAGTACATCGTGTCCTGGTCCTTGATCCTTCATTTTCTTTCCGAGCTTACCTCTCGCTCCGATGCGCTCAAGGTATGGGCCTCTTGGATACAGAGGTGATTTCACATCGCCTCCTTGCTTGAGACGTCAATTCACACCGCTCGGGACCTCGTTTCCCATCCGACCCGTCTGGATTTAGCCAAAACCATATTTCCACTCGTCTCCTGTAGTTCCTATATAAACTGTACGAGCTGTTAGGACGTTCTATAGTCTTAATCTCGACTTGGACTCACCCCTTCTCTTTCTGACTGGCTTGACGTCCGATATCGAAAATATCGGTTAACAATCCCTTCGATATCCCTTCAAACCCTAACACAACTTGTGTGATCTTCCTGGAGCCTATCCGCATTAGGTTTCAACAAATCTCGCGCTTGTTGGCTTCGGTTTACTTGCTTGTAGTTCAGTACCTCAATAGAGGGCATATTCACTGTGGCTCTCGTAACTCTGGCTATGATATCAACAGGTGGCCATCTACCTTGCTGTCCCTTCCCCCGACTTGATAGCTCGATGGACGACATATTTATTGTCACTCCCGCAACTTTGTATATCAACAGATGGCCATTTACCTTATCACTCCTAACCCCCTCTCTTTCGGACCTTCCGCTCTCATGTCTCAGACTTGTACATGAAAATCACTGTCTGAATTTGCAATCTAGTGGTTACACCATCTTTACTTCGTGCGGCTCTCTTCATTTTCTAATATTGTCGCTCACCGGTGCACGCCTTCTGGACTACTCATGTCGACATCTGGTTCCGGTGGTACTTTTGGTGAGCCGGAGGGTGGTCGGGGCGTGTGCATATGCGGTCGGGGGAGCCTGGGTCAGGATTGGCGCGCGTTGCTAGACCAGGCGTGAGGGACGTCTCTGGTGTGCGACGCGATGAACATGAAATAGGCGGACCCACATTACTTGATGAGAAAGTGCCACAGGCCCCGAACCCATTGGTCAAACTTTCGTCAAACCTCCGGGCTCGCCGCCACCGCCGTGCTCGGAGCCATCCTAGGAACAGTAGTAGATACTGGGGATAGCAAATGTGCGAAATGTTGTTCAGTGGATGTTCACCAGGGGCTTTCTCGACGGCCCAACGTCTTAGTAGGGGCCCATTTACCGCTGGATGTGCCTGGGGTCGTAGTGGGGGCCAAGTTGCAGCGTGGAGAATGAAGGGAACCCGGTCCTTTTCGCTGAACTGGCAAGGTCCAGCCAAGAAGGTAGACCACGACCGAACGACCAGAGCTCCGACCATTAGTAAATATCGGGGCTGAAGAAGAGTAGTAAGGTATCGAATAATAAGAATGAGGATGGTGTCACAAGGGCAGAACCAATGCTCGTGACAAATAGACAGAGCAGCCGTACCAAAGGCATGAAC
>Ga0307513_10005090_pt1 | contig 17399 bp, 12 predicted proteins | sample 15_EM_MG_FD_202174 | JGI IMG/M metagenome (GOLD analysis project Ga0307513, IMG submission 202174) | Populus trichocarpa ectomycorrhiza microbial communities from riparian zone in the Pacific Northwest, United States - 15_EM | ecosystem: Host-associated > Plants > Roots > Unclassified | place... | reverse complement strand
AACAAACATCTCAACAAACTCCGAACCTGAAATGGAGAAAAACGGAACACCCGCTTCACCAGCAATTGCCTTGGCCAGAAGAGTCTTCCCAGTACCTGGAGGTCCAACAAGAAGAACACCTTTCGGAATGCGAGCCCCTACTGCAGTAAATCTCTCAGGCTTCTTGAGAAACTCCACTACCTCCATGAAATCCTGCTTTGCTTCATCCACTCCAGCAACATCATCAAATGTCACCCCAGTGTTTGGTTCCATTTGGAACTTTGCCTTAGATTGGCCGAAAGATAAGGGGAAACCAGGACCACCAGGCCCACCCATTCCTCCTGATGAGCGTCGAGAAAGGAGGAACAGACCTCCAATTAAGATTAAAGGAAAAGCCAGGTTTCCAATCAGGTTGAATAGCAGAGAACCAGAGTCCTCTTGAGCATTATGTGCTGCAAAGTCAATGTTCTTCTCTCTAAACTTCTGAAGCAGCTCTTGGCTGAGTCCTGGAAGTTGCACACGAACTCGCTGGACCCGGTTACCCAACTCAGGGGAAACAGCCTCTACAATAGCGATGGTTCCATTCTCATACAAGTCAACCTTATTCACCCTACCCTTATCCAAATACTCCAAGAATCTAGAATAAGACATCCTGGAGGAAGAAACACCTTGCTCATCAGCGTATGCTCTCCCACCTCCCAGTAAAGCGGATCCACTGATTCCCCCAAGCAAAACCTTCAGAAAACCCCTTCTTGCATCATGCCGTCTCTTGTCCAAAGCTTCCTTTGCAATAACATTTCTTGAGGTCTTAGATGAAGGAAGGAGATTGGTAGAAACGAAAAGGTGACCGCCACAGAAGAACTCCTTGGTCGAATTCTGCTTGGCATTACCGGTGGCTGACAAACCGTTTCCAACTAGACACGCTGCCGAGGACGCTGCCATCTGGAAGCATGCGAAAGCAAACATTTAGTTCAATAACAGTAGTAATATTAGATAAACAGTAGTCACTTCTTCTTTATCCATGCTTTGACGTGAATATTGTTTCTTAAGAGTTTTTTCAACTTCAAAATAATTCTTTTAAAAATCTTTATTTGTAATATTAAAATCATAAAAATAAAAACACTTGAGAAACACTAATCTAATAAACTTTTTTATATAAATAAAACATCCCATTTCAGGCAGGATTTATTTAAACCATTAGAATAAGATTCATATCATAATTCGATCGAATAATAAATTAACAAATAAAATACCGAAATTAATTTAAGAACAAACGTATCTAGAAAAGGAAGGAAATGGAGAAGAAGCAGGAATAGCGTAGCATAGCATACCTTGACAGAAACAAAGGAGAGGAGAGGAGAGGATTACTTGTGAATGGAACTCACTAATGGCTGTCAGGGTTCCTTTATATATGTCTACTCGGAGGGGAGGGGGAGTCATTACCTGTTGTCGTGGATTTTTCACGCTCTTGAGTTCACAGACAAAAATAAAGTTTGGATGTGGATGAGGAATGGCGTACGTGGCGCTTTTCTCGTGGCGGAATCCCAGATAATTCTTTTCTTTCTTCCGGTTCTTTGATTTTGCGCGCGCGAACAAATGTGAGATATTTAATTCGATAAAGTAATTTAATTCTGAGATTTTTTTTTCTTTTAAAATCTATTTTTTTCCATCTCTTCTTCTTCAATTGAGAAACTTCGTCTCTAGTCACTTGTAATTTCATAGTTTTTAAAGTCTTCTCACCCAAAATAATTAACAAATAAATATATGTAGCTGAGTCTAGAATTAAATAACCTCTTGCTTATCTACAAAATTGCATGTTTTAAAATCAACCAGTGGAGAAACATCCTACATAAACAAATATATTTATATATTTACAACCAATATCTTGTAAATATTTAATAAGTGATTAATATGAGATATATCTATTTATAAATTCTTTAAAATATCTAAATTCTATGTTATTTTGAATAAATATAAAGGTCTTTGTAAAAAAAATAAAATAATTTTGAATAAATATAAAGGACTTAACCATTTAAACTCGAGACTTGGGTCATAGACTCTACTGAATTTAATAACTTTATTTTTTAAAATTATTTTTTTAATTATATGATTACAAAAATAGACGCTCGTAAAATTCCAGCATTAACCCAATACCGAGACATTTATTTGTGACCGTGATATCCTCATAAAAAGCAAACTTAAGCAAACTATGAAACTTAATTTTCAATCAATCTAAGTACCTGTCAAATAAGTGATCATGAACTCAATTCTTAGGTGACTTTCTCTCTTCCATCTCAAACTCAAGGATAAAATGTTAAGAAAATAAACATTTAGATCAAAATTAAAATTATAAATATTATAAGGACTGTAATGGAAGAAAAAAGGAAAATAGGTATTTTCTATTGAATTTGAGATTGATAATGAGATTTCTTCTATTTTTACATTTTTATCTTCTTTTGCTAAATTATTTCTTTCCATAATAAATATTCATAAATTGATCATTAATTTGGGTGTAGAAAACTGCAATTAAAAAAAAAGTTTAAGGATGAATGAAATTTATAACCGCCAATAGCTCTATCCCCCCTTTTTCTCCCCCCCCCCGTTGCCTATTGTAACACAACTCTAGGTCGTATCCTCACATATTAGGCCACCCCCAACACTTAGTAGTGTTAGCATCACTATCTTTGTTCAGTTATTTCTAAATATTCCCTACACCAAGTAAGCAAACCTACTCATTTATGTTTTAGGTTAATTTATTGATGTTTTTGTGTAGTAGTTTGCTTGTATATTTTTAATAGAGAATTTTGTTATATTAAAATATGATTTATATGTTAGGATTTGTTTGGAATTTGGAGAAATTTGATTTTGTTTATAATTTGATGAAATTAGGTTTAATTTTGTGACTTAGATGTATTATACTTGAATAAATAATGAGTTATTTAATGGGTACCAATTATATTTTGTTAATTTTATTGTTAAGTTAGAAATTTTAAGAAAATTGATTTTTTATGGAATTGATAATAATTAAATTGTATTAATTTAAATTAAATAAGTTTGAATTGAACAAATGATAGATAATTATTTGGGTACCGAATACTTGTTTTTAATTTGATTTATTTTGTTCATATTTTGATGCGACATTGAATTTTTATACAAATAAAAATTGGTTATTGGATTGTGAATTCATTTTTATTTACCAAAGTTGAATTTTGAATTGAAGGTTATATTATTAATAAATGTTGTCATTACTATTCTATACAGGTTTCATAAGCAATGGATGATCATTCTTAGATGTATCGAGATTCACCCTAATAGTTATATAGGGATGATTATTATAAAAGGGGTTAAGGGTTTTATTAATTTTGTACTTTCAAAAAAGTTCTACCAATTAGATGCAATGATGATGCATCTTCTAAAAAAAACATTTCGCAGAAAAATACTTGTGTTGATTTGCATATAGAGAACCCTTTGTTTCTTATATGACCATGTTAGATATGATTGTTAGCTCAACATCTAGCTCTAGCAACATACATGAAATTGTAGATGATAATAGCAATTATTATAGGAGTATGGTGATGGATGCAATGAGAATGAATCATGATTATTCATGTGAAGGTTCACGTGTAGATGAAGAACTAAATATAGATATAGCACGAGTTTTCACCATTAAGTCAGATTATAGGTTGTCTAGGGCTGATTATGATAACATCATTGAATGGGCAAAAAACATTTTACCTTAAAGAAATATGTTGAAAGAGAACTTTTATGTTGTAAAATCTATAATGGTTTGGCCTAAAATACAAAAAATATTGGTATGCCCAAACATTTACATGTTGTACTATGATAAAGATGCAAATTTAACTGAGTGAAAAACATATAGGCATGCTCAATATAAACCCAATACCGATAAAGGAAGGACACTAATCGCATACAAAAAACTATTTGATCGAGACGTTAAGTTTTTTAGTTACTTTTGGAAGGTTTTGTGGGGTAAGTTAGGAACTAAACTTTTATATTCTACTACTTGTCATCCACAAACAGATGACCAAACTGAAGTTGTTAACCGGACTTTGATTCAATTGCTAAGGGCTATCATTCAAAAGAATCTTAAAAATTAGGAAGATTATTTGTCATTCATTGAATTTACATATAATCGTAGTGTGCATTCTACTACTGATTATTCACCATTTGAGATTGTTTATGGTTTTAAGCTTTTGACACCATTAGATTTGATTTCTTTACCTGCTGATGAAAATGTTAGTCTTAATGGTAATAAAAAAGCACAGGTGGTGAAAGATCTTCATGCAAAGATTCGACAACAAATAGAAAAGAAGAATGAAAAATATGCAAACAAAACCAATAGGGGATGTAAATTGGTGAGATTTGAACCAGGTGATTAGGCTTGGATGCATATGAGGAAGGAAAGGTTTCCTAAATAAATAAGATCAAAGTTGATGCCTCGAGGAGATGGTCCTTATCAGATCATAGAAAGGATTAATGATAATGCTTACAAAGTGGATCTACCAGGTGAGTATGGTGTTAGTGATACATTTAATATTTCTAATCTTTTTTTGTTTGATGTAGGTGATGATTCGAGGTTGAATCCTTTTGAGGAGAAAAGGGATGATGCGATCTAACCATCAAAGGATCCATTGGAGGTTCCATTTGGTCTAGTTGCTAGGCTTAGGGCTAAGAAGTTCAAATAAGCTTTCAATAGACTTCTTCAAGATACATGGGCTAAGGTGGACTTCAAGAGGATTTCTAATAATAAACAGCAAGCCTTGATTAAACTGATTCATGTTCAAGAGGGGCTTGTTGGTGGAACAAAGACCATTACACAAGGATTGGGAGAAGAAGACTAGATTCAGATAGTTTGACCTTTCGTTACTCTTTTGGTCATAACTCGAGCTACAGAACATATTTGGATGTGATTTCCATTGTGCTGGAAACTAGACTTTCATACATTTCCAACGGTATATGGCACACCTTCTAATTTATTAAGACAAGAGAGAACCATCCATTTTAAGTTGGGCTTTGTTGTTGCCAAACAGAATGCAGAAACAACGAACTTGTCTTATTTAATTAGTTGGGCTATCAAACTTTATTTATTTTGAGAAGAGACATTTTGTTTGGGTTTTAGACTTGTTTATCTTGTTTATTTTAATTAGTTTGGGCTAGTTTTAGCTTGGGTTGATTATTATTTAAATTGAGTTTATGTGAAGCCCATAAGGGAAACTAGAGTTTTGGCTTGGAGTTTAAATACTCTTTAGGAATAATTTCATATTAGAATTTTATAATAATTTCAGTATTGTAGCCGAGTTTTTGGTTACTCAATCTTGGTTCTTGATTGAACTTTCAATTCTTTAAAGAATTGATCATTATTTTTTGTAAATTTATACTTCATTTGCTCGTCTCCAGGTGTAGGTGTTATGATTGAGTTGGTTTATAATCTTGTTGCCTTGGAGCAAGTCTTTCATTGTGATTAGCTCATTCAAATCTCAACAAACTTGGATTAGATTGATCTTGGGGTCGGGAATTCTATTAAATTCCGCTAAGGTTCGCATCTAGGGCAATCTTAACTTTTCCCTTATTTCCCTAACTATTCTTCATTTCCTCTCCTCTCCCCCCCCCTCTCTCTCTCTTAAGTATAAATGGCCAACATTCTCTCTCTATAATCTGGGGTGGTGCTCTCTCTCTCTTTTACACAATAATAATGTGCTCTTTCTTTCTCTCTCCACCACTTAAGGTTTGGTATTAATGGTTTGATGATTTTTTCTTAGATTCATTGGTTTGTTCTTGTTTGTTTAACTTATAATGCATGTTTTAAGTACTATATCCATGTTTATTTGCAATTAATATCATTATTCTACTTAAATTTTGGTGGAGAAATGAAAATCCCTAAATTTTAGGTTTGATAGGGTTTGCAATCTGAATATGGAAACATTGGTTTGAGTTATCCTTAGTGATTTTGTGTAGAAATAACATGATTAAAATGCAAATTGAAGAAATTAAAGCCATGGATGATTTTTATATTGTCATTCTATTTATTTATTTTTATTATTTATGAATTTGAAATGAGTTTATAGAAATAGTGAAACTTATGCTTGTGGGTGATGATTTGGTTGGAGAATGTGGTTTTCATCATTTCTAAAAAAAAATTAGTTGGACCCATATAAAGGAGGTGCTACTAAAATCTTGTTAAAAACAAATAGACACAGTAATACAAAAACGTATAAACCATATATATATATATTGTTTAGATACCGAGAAAAAGTTTAGTGTCGAGAAGTATCACTTCTTCTTCTTCTTCTTCAAGAGTAGTGTTGTTAAGCCTACGATGCATTTAGGTGTTGATTTTAAAGAGACATTTGTTGCACACGCTACCAACACATCCTCATTGAATACAGGTTGCAAATCTGATGTCCAATCCGCTAGAGAACCATTTTCTACCAAGCTTATAGCAAAATGAAAGTCGGATTACAACATATAATAAAAAAATTTATCGAAGATAATATTAACGACTTGATATAGTTTGTTTATATATCATTAAAGTATTTATATAGTTTTTCATTAATTAATTTATTTTCAGGTTCACAAATATAAAAGTTCTCATATGAAAACGTCGACGATAAAAGTGTTGATGGTAGTGCATTTGTTTCAATGAGCCAACTTAAAAGCATCCTAAATGGATACCTATGGTTGAGGCTTGATGAGGGAAGTTTAAGGCAAGTACGTATGTAATCAATACTTTAAGTTAATATGTAATCTTTTAAATTTAGAAACTAATTATTTTACAAAAATTATTATAAGGAAAGATTTTGGTGGGACTAGGTAAACTCTTGGGTGGCCATGCAAGTCTAGAAAAAGTTTTAATGTATGAAATAGTTTTTGTAAGATTTTAATATTTTTTGTTATATTTTTTTTGTTTAATTTTTGAACTAGTTTGCATGATTTTTAGTATGACCCACACCTATACAAAGAGATATGACGAGTGAGATGACTTTGAGGAGTGGAAGAATTGTTGACCACCCCACATCACTCAGAGTAATTGGGAGAGATATCTAAAGTTCTTTACATCAGAGGGTTTTAAGAGGCAATCATAAAGTGGATCCTCAAACAGAAACAAAGGGATTTATGGTTCAATTAGCAAGCATACCGACAGATTGCTTCCTTTTATTAACCATACAAAGCACTTGGTAAAAGTCTTTTTTAGATTTTTAATTATTTTTCTTAAAATGTTAGTGATTATTTACGACAATGTTAACTAATGATTTATTTTGCAGGCTACACAACTTGGACACGAGCCAACTTCGATGGAGTTATATGTGGAAACACATATAGAAGAAGGATTGACAAAAAGGGGTGATATAGTTCATGGACAGTCGAGTCAAGGCGTTTGTTGTATGTAAAATTTGAAACCTTTTGAATATTTTTTGGACTAATATTTTTTGTTGATATCTTTGACTTTTTTTATATAGGAAACATATAACTTTAACATGCATACCAAACAAGGAAAGGACCCTTCAACCCATCTGAAATATGATATGAAGTTGTGGTTAACTATTGGATCATATGGTAGACCTAATATGAATCAAGTTTATGATATCTCTATGACTATAACTTAGGAAATGAGAGCGGGTTGTAATGTCTTGATCGTAGGCACCCTATAATCCCGCCCGAGGCAGCCATTATCAACCGTTTAGGAGTTGGTTCAAGAACAAATTGTTGTTGGGACAACTGATCTGAGGGTCAAACTAGAGGCGCAATATGAAGAAAAAAGTAGGAAGCAATGAGAGCAGATGATGGCATACTTGTTGAAATATTATCCTCTCACTCATGGACCTCTAGTAGATTGTCCTCCCCCTCCGCCTCCACCTACAACTTCGGCTTCTTTCTAATGTAAAAAGACATTTGTAATTGATTTTACAATTAAATTAATAATATAAAATATGTTTTTCAATTTAAATTAGCTTGTTTAATGTTATCTAATGTCAAATTGTTTGATCCAAATAAGCATGTATTAAAACAAAAAAAATTACTTAAATACCAATAGAATCACCGATAAACAAAAAGAATTCTATTTGTGATTTTGTCAGTAATATAGACCTATTTTCCTCGAAGAATTATAGAGTTGTGAACTATTTTGATATACACCAACAAATTCACTGATATACTTTTTATATCGGTGATTTCCTTAGGGAATTCATTAGCTATACGTGATATATTATAGATACTTTGTCCATCAACGATCCATCAATAATATTTACTAATGTATTGGCCGATAGAAAAACGATCGGAAACTATTTTTTTATGAGAATATTCTGTCGGTGTTTCTGTTGGTAAGTAACTTTACCAATTGAATTACCTATGGACTAGAAATCCCCAACTAGACATTTATCGATGACATGTTTTCATTTGTAAATTTATCGGTAATTAATCCATGAACAAGATCTATATCTATATAGACATATAAACTCATAGAGCCATACATCTCAATTAGAAAAGAATCAATAGAAAAAGAAAGAATCAGAATTGATCACTATATTTCTTGAAACAAACGAAATGGAAACGAAGGATGAAACATAAATAATGGATCAAGTCCTCTCGGAGACTTTCTTAAGAATAAAAAAGAGGTAAATACCATGGAATAAGGTTTGATCCTATTTATGAGGGTTTCATAAATATTCCATTCCAAAAAAAAAAAGCAAGTTTGAAACAATTGGGATTTTTTTTAGAGTGGATGCAGTTGCTTATTCATTATCTGGCAAGTAAAAATAAAAACTTCATTATCAATTCTACGATAATTTTTTTGAAAGCCTTTCATTTAGTTCTCTTTGATGAAAGTTTTATTTTCCCAAAACGTATCCTAATTTCTGGCCTATTTTTTTTTGTAATGATTGATTCAACCTTTGATAAAATAGATATGCATTGATTATATTTCTTCTCTTCAACAAGTTAGTAATGAGTATAACGACACTATTATTCTAATAGAGATAAGAACCTATGATTAGATTTTCAGGAAATTCCCATCACTCTAAATTAGTTCTCATTGAATTACCAGCTAAATAATTTATTTAAAAAGAATAAATCATCCTCACACAGTCAAACGACTTGTTACATTGTAAAATAAAAGTAACTAAATAATGGAATCAAAGCTAGGGTGTGTGTGCAAAATTCCTTATGCTAACAAAAAAAATTAAATTGATTAAGTGGTAAACTCACTACCATTATCTGTTTGTAATTATTTAATGAAGGTGGAAAAGAGATTTTCTGCAATTGTTTTAAAATTAATAAAGGTTGCAAACACGTCAGATTTTTGTTGCAAAGGATATAACCATGAATAATATGAATAATCATCAACAAATAAAACATAGTAGTTATATCCACCAATTGACTTAACAAGGGAAACCCAAACATTAGAATGGATTAAAGCTGAAGGAACTAAGGATTGACAACTAGATTATGAGAAAAGGAGTTGCTTAGCTTTGCCTAGTTGGCAAGCTGAATAAAAATTTAAATTATTGGAATGGCTTTTGATAAAGAGTTTTTTTGAAAGTTGGGGAACATTCTAAAATAAATTCATGTTTAATTAGTATCAATATTTTTTTTTTCATTTGGAAGCATTATTTGTCCCTAAATTACAAAATAAAGCTTTTATGCAATAGGGATAGACATGCTCGCTTAATATCACCTTACTTATATATGAGGGAACTTGTTTCTACATTAAGTTAAATCACTTTGAAATCAAGGACCACATATTAATCAAGGTATAGCATAAGTGTTGAGATGACCAAACTCTGATGATTATACATGGAACTGAAATCACATATAAGTGGTACATGTGCTCCATCTTATCTCCTCTCCCGGTCCCCGCGAAGACCCACCTGCTTCTCCTTCTTCAGCCCCTCTCTTCTAGATTAATTGTATTTGAACTGATAAATTTTTAAATCTATAATAAATATTTTTATTTTATCTTAATTTAATTTATTTTAATTATTTTCTACTTTGTTTATTACATTTTTTTAAGAAAAATATTTTAATAAATTATTGACGATCTTACCAATGGATTATGTTAATTGGTATATTTTAGAGAATTAGAAAAGAATTACTAGAAATGCCACTAACACTATTTAATCACCAACAATTTAATTTTGTTGGTAATATTAAAAAAATCACCAATGAAATTACAATCTGTCTTTTTTGTCGATGATATGTCATATTCACCAAGGGATATACTGATGTAATAAAATGACTAATTTGTTTTGGCACACTTTTCCATCTGTAAATTCAATTGTGATTATATTACTAACCAACTGACTAGTAGAACATAAATCACCGACAATAAGTTTTTTGATGACCAGTAACTGTTTGTGAGCCCATGGGTTTAAAGTCATGCTGACGAAATCAATATCTAACTACTAACCAAATATTTCATTGGTACATTACAAAATTCTTGTAGTGGTGGTGTGCGTTGTGTTTCCTATGAAAAGGATGAGGTGTTACATATTAATTGTGAATGCTTTGCTAAAACGATTTCTAAATGAGTGAAATTTGAATAAATATTTGATTATATTAATAATTGGATTGTGTGGTTATTGAGATGTTGTATTAGGTTGAAAATTTTAGTATTGAAATATAAAAGTAACAATAATTAGATAAAATGATATAAATAGATAAGGAAATAGATAAAATGGAACTTAGAGATTTTATGATTAGTCGATTGATAGTCATATATGAATAGTAAAAGGATGTTCTAAATTTTATTTAAGTACTAAATGGGATTGTGTATGTCTAGTTGCTTGTTTTAATGTTATGCTTAGGTATGGGTTGAAAAGGTTGAAAATTATGAGTGTTGTTTCAAATTGACCAAATGATTAAATTTTTGAAATTTTTTAGAAATATAAATAAAAGTTTTGTTGATTTATGTTATTTCTACGTTGTTGGGTATGTTGACAAGAGTAGAAATTAGGACTATGTGAAATTGTATGTGCATAGAAAAGCTTGGTTTAAATTGTTATGAGATGTTGTGTTTATGTTTAAGCGTGAGCATAAGATATTGTATTGGGATAAATTCTTGGTTTAAAAAAATAAACAAAAATAAACATAATTTGATAACATAGAATGCTTATAATATATGGAAGCCTTAGGAGGTGAATTGAAGGGTTGGCATATATGGAAATGGAAAAGTGTTTTATTGGAATGTGAAATCATTGTAGTGGACTTTGAATGGTTTTTAAATGTTGGAAGACATGTTTGAAAAACAAATATGAAAATTATAATAAAATTATGGATGTTGTTAAAATTAGCCAAAGCATTAGTTGTAAATTTTTGGAAATTTGAGAAAGTTGATCTTGATTGTTTGATTTAATTTTGTTGATAATTATGTTCAAATGCTAAGTGTAAGATAGTTTAAATTCAATTCCCACCATGTGGTTGATAAAATGTTAAACATTAAAATTCACTAATGAAAAACTAAGTTATATAAACATTGAAAATTCATCGATAAAAAACAAGGTCTTTTGAACATTGAAATTCGTTGGTGAAAAATTAAGTCATTTAGACATTGAAACTCATCAATGAAAAACTAAGTTATTTTGAACATTAAAAATTCATTGATGAAAAACTAGATCTTTTATACATTGAGATTCATTAACGAAAAATTAAGTCATTTAGACATTAAAATTCATTGATTAAAAACTATGTTATTTGGACATTGAAAATTCATTATGAAAAACTAGGTCTTTTGGACATTGAAATTTGTTGACAAAAAATTAAGCCATTTGGACATTGATAAGTTACTATTGAAAAGTTAAGACATTTAGACATTGGATGTTAGTATAAATGGATGCTAATGTCAATGAATGGAAGGGATAAACAAAAATAGTATATCCATAAATTTATTTACAAAAATATTTGAGTATGTAAATTAGTAAATGTGATAAATGGTCCAGGAAAGTTTAAGTAATGATTTGGGATGTTCTATTGGAATGTAGGAAAAGTGTTTGGAGTGGAACTTGACTTTTCAAGAGCATGTATAACACGAATACAAGGTAAGAGAATGCCTTTTCTTGCTAGTTTTAATTATTTAAAAATGTTTTGATAGTTGTTAAATTGTTTTAAATGAATTTTAAATTGTATTGCGTAAAATTTAAAGCTATTTACGTTTTGTAATTGACCACAAAGATAGTAATGTTATGTGTTAAATGTGATAAACTACAATGACAATAATCAATAGATAATTATGATAAGTTGTAATGGCAATAACCAATAGATAATGGTGATAAACCGTAACAACAGTAACTAATAGATACATGTAATACACCACCCTGGTGGTAGTTAGTGGACAATTGTAATCGACCGCAATGATGAAAATCAATATTTGATTATGTCTATCCCAGTAGCATATATATATATATATATATATATATATATATATATATATATATGAACAACCGCAACGACAAATATCCACTTATAAATTGTAAATGATTGTAACGAGATATACCAATGTATGAACCTTAAATAGACCACAATGTTGAAAACATTAAAGATACATAGTTGGTCATGTAACAAGATTAAGGTTATGAATATGACTAAGGTATTAGATACTTAGTCGGCCATGTAACAAGACTAAGGTTATGGTATTGGATATTTAACTGGCCATGTAACGAGATTAAGATTATGAATATGTTAAAGAAATATGATTTATGGAAGGAGTTTAATATGAGAAAATTAAATTGATCACCATATCATAATTTAATACGAGTACCACGACAATGAGAATTTAATTAAATATACCACAATGACGGAATTTAATATGTGAAATGTTAAATTATCACAACACTAAGATTGAATTATGGAATGTAACGATGAAAGTTAATACAAGAAATGTGAATGTGAAAGGTATAGATGGACCACTAATGGGTCAAATAAATATTGTGAATGTAAAAGGTGTAGATGGGCCATAAATGGGCCAAATAAATATTTTGAATATAATTTTATAGTTGAGTCATAAATGGGCCAAACAATTATTGGTTAATATAAATGTATAGGTGGGCTATATATAGGCCAAATAAATATTGTGAACGTAAAAGGTATAGATGGACCATAAATGAACCAAATAAATATTGGTGAATATAAAAGATATAGGCAGGACATAAATGAGCCAATTGAATATTTGTTATTGAAAAATATATAGATGGGTTATAAAATGGAATATTGAATAATTAAGGATGAAAATCTAACAAATGAGCTATGAGTGGGCATGAATAATAATGGAGAATGAAATTCTAAGATAATTTTGGACCATGAACTAAGAGTATTGTGAAGATTTTATAGAAGTGATTGAGTTCAAATATAAGAGATGATTGTAATGGGAATCATGAATTGATAGAAAATATGATGAAAAAGTACTTGGGTTATGTTATTCCTAGATTTGATAAAGTAATTTATTGAAATGAATAATTGTATACTGAAAATCTTATTTTATATTTTTTTTATGTTCTACAAGTGTTTTATATTCATTTAATGTATCTCGAGATTATGTTCACACCTTCAAATTTTATTTTTATTTTGGGAAAAATTTGCAAAATTAGTTAGTATTACAGAATAAATGATTAGATGTCTACCAAGCCAAAAATAATATATACATTGTAATGATAATAAAAAGGAAGGAGATAAATACATAAATACCTTTTATGGAAATTATATATTCAAGGAAATGTCATAAATTTATTATCTTGTATTTAATATTGTGTATCTTTATTATATGTTGACGAAAGTGGGAGGGGGTAAGCTCAAAGCTACCTTATATATATATATATATATATATATTTTACATACACGATAATTGAAAAGAAAATAATTACATAAAATATTTGTGGATGATAAGTAGTAGAAGATAACAATTTTATTACTTATTTTCCCCACAAAACCTTTTAAAAGTAGCTAAGAAATTTAACATCAAGGTCAAACACAATGCATTTAGATACCCTATAGAGCCAAACTATCTTAGTTAAAGGTACGACTGGAATATTGAAATCCTTAACAAATCTTCTATAAAAACTAGCTACACTATGAAAACTTTTTACCTTAATGATTTACTTAGGTGTGAGCCATTCTTGGATAGCCCTAACTTTTTTCTTGTCCATCTCAATACATTTTGTACTAGCAACATATCCAAAAAATACAATTTTTTCCATGCAAAAGTTATACTTTTTTATATTAGCATATAAACATTCTTTTGCAAAATAACCAATACATTTCTTCAATTCTCAACATGCTCCTCTAAATTTTTTTTATAAATCAAAATATCATCAAAATAAACTACAACAAACTTACCTATAAAATTACACAAAACATGGTTCATTAATCTCATGAAAGTACTAGGAGCATTAGTAAGTCCAAAATACATAATCAACCACTCATAAAAACTATATTTAATTTTATAGACAATTTTTTATTCATCTCCGTTTTTCATTCTTATTTGATGATTTCTACTTTTTAAATAAATCTTAGAAAGCATACAAGACTCATGTAATTCATCTAACATATTATGAAATCTAAGAATTGGGTGTTTATAATTTATCATAATATTGTTGATGGCTTGAAAATCAACACACATCATCCAAGTCCTATTCTTTTTTAGTACTAATTAGGTTTCTAACTCATGCTTTCTCTTATACACTCTTCTATCATCAATTCTTCCGCTTGCCTTTGAAGTTCCCTTGTCTCATTACGATTACTTTTATAGGTTAGCTAATTAGATATAGATGCTCTAGGTAAAAGATAAATTTGGTGCTCAATTCTCTTAATAGGTGGCAACCTACTAGGAATCTCATCAGGAAAGATATTGTTAAAATTCTGTAATAAAAAGCACAAACACTAGAAAGATAATTATCAAGGTTATTAGTGTTAAAATATATCTCATTGTATATAAAGAAAATAATAGGCATGTCAAAAAAATAAGCATTCTTAATCTCACTCTCATTTGCATAAAAATTAATATATTTCTTTATTTTTTTTCACACTCTTGTTTTCTCACCCCTCTTTTCTTCTCTCCTATTTTTTTCTCTTCTTTCTTGGTCAAATCCTCATTAATTCCTATTTTGGCCAAATCTAACCTTCTTCTCTCTTGGATCTTTTTTTTTTCACTTTTCATCACATCCTCACATGGTTGATTTGTTTTCTTGAGCTTTGCTTTCACCTTACAATTTCAATTGGTTTTCATCATTTGTCTAGGGGAGAATGGTACAAATATGAATATCTTCACAAATATGAATATCTTCACATCATTCTCAAAAGAATACTTATTATTAAACCTATCATGCTTGTTTTTTCTATCAAATTGTTAAGAGTCTCTCTAACAATAAATGAGTAGCATGTATAAGCATAACATCACAAAACATCTCATCCTCCACAATCATTCAATCATTGAAGTTATTTCATATTTAATAGTGTTTAGATTTAATTTTCTAACAAGTGTAGTACTAGCAACATTAGCACAACTCTTACTATCAAAATTCACACTATATATCTTATTATTTATATAGCATATAGCATGAAATATGTTCATTTGTTACTTTATATCATTCTCATTAATCTGATACCAAAGTCTTTACATCAACTGAATATTGAACATCACTGTAATTTTTAAGTGGTGATATCTCATTCTGCATGATGTTTGAGGCAAGGGTGTGTTTGTTTGGGATTGTGCCTTGAGGAGTGTTTTCCCCAAGCTGGTGCTCTCAGGTATGTTTGCTTCTCTACCCGAGTGTGTGACCTAAACATTCTAGCTCAACTCAGTCTAGAGACTAGTGTATTGTGAGTCAGCTGGGTTAACTGAGTTTTGCGAGTATTTTGTCACCCTTACTGGTCTAAAAGAGCAATGAGCTTTATGATGTGACTGGATCCAAGGAGGTATAATTTACACTTGGGCTTTGAACTTCCGAGTACGCTTCGCAACCCATTAGATTTTTAGACTGTTTCTTTGAATTTTCCCTCACACTCTGCATCATACGCCTTGTGATTATAGGTTTAAATCTTCAACCCATCAATTACATTTTATTTCCAAGAGAGATTAATGCAAAATACATGGAAGTACGAAAACGTAAAACTTGCAATAAAGGAAAACATCTTAGCTGAATATTTGCTTATATCACCGAATTCCAAAGAAAATCTACCCGCAATATGTAGGTAGTATAAGACAAGCAACAATTACTAATCACGTAAATCCACAAGTGTACGAAACACTGCAAGAGTCATCAATCTTGATAGTGTATTCATGGCGAGTCCTTGAAAGGAAGGGTGGCAAGCGGACCAGTAATTGACAGACACATTCGTCATCCACATCATTAAGCCACCGGCAACAAGTATCTTCTTGCGTTCCTCCATGGCCATGCCTGTGTCCGTTCCTATGCCCGTGGTTATTATCATCATCTGCAGGGAAGACAACGGTGGAGGGAATAAGGGAGGTGGTGGCTGGTGGCGCTAGAAGTAAACTTCCACACGCATAGTTCACCAGTGCAAGTTGGGAGACACACAGTGGGCGTTGAGGCATAGGATTCAGCTGGCCATTAGCGTCGAACACAAGTAATAAGAAGACAGCGAAAAATGTAAGCACAAGAACCTTGAGATTCTCCATATGTAACTACAGTATATGTATATCTCTCTATTTGCAAGTATACATGCACCAGTACAAATTGAATGTTTCTGAATCTGATATAAATCCTAGCTAGCCTTGCGTTCCTTATATACGGATGTTCTGCAGTCATAACCTTTTTGTTTCTAGTAGTTGAAGTTTTGATGCTTTGGAAGATGATTCAAGTGGTGATCAGGAGCGAGGCTGATATGTTTAGGTATACATTAGAGAAGAGAACAGTTTCTGAATAGTTACAGAAAGGGCATTCGTTTTGCGTGCTAAACAGTTAGGTCGCCTATTGTACAAGCATGGAAGTTCATCTGGGCTATTTGACTAGCAATTTTTTTTTTTTTTTTTATTAATGTGGGTGTTCGGACTAACTTATACGCATCTTGATTAATCACACAGATCCTAAAATTAACAACCATATAAGTCTCAAGTAACCTTAAAATTTATGGAACTCGAATTGATAACTTTTAAGAAACAAACTCAAAACATAGTGGGCTTTTAATGGGCTTCGTAATGGGCTTTTAGTGGATTTCTGATGGGCTTATAAATGATATTAATAATATCTAATTTTCTTTAAAAATTCCAAAGTATATTTAATTTTTTTGCCACTAAATATTCATTTATATTAAGTTGTTATTGTCAATCTTGTGTTCAATATATTTTTTGCCTTTCTAATTTTTTTCTCCTGCTTCAAAAACATTTAAATAACACATAGTCACACATCAATAAGTTAAAATCCAAATTAATCCAAATTACAAACCAATGCCTTCAA
>Ga0307513_10005089_pt1 | contig 17401 bp, 27 predicted proteins | sample 15_EM_MG_FD_202174 | JGI IMG/M metagenome (GOLD analysis project Ga0307513, IMG submission 202174) | Populus trichocarpa ectomycorrhiza microbial communities from riparian zone in the Pacific Northwest, United States - 15_EM | ecosystem: Host-associated > Plants > Roots > Unclassified | place... | reverse complement strand
CCATACGGGAACCTGTACAAAAGATGAGGTTAGTTGGATGGTGGATGGGCTCATTACTCACCAAATCTTCAAGCTGTCGCCTTGCCTGTTCGACAACTCCTTCTTGACCGCTTATGACGATACACATTCGGCTGAGATCACGGATCTCTGTTCGACATACGACCAAAGAATCGATGTTGAAACCTCTTCCAGCGAGGATACCTGATACTCTCGACAAAACTCCAGGTTCGTTTTGAACGAGGCAGTTCAAGACGTGTCTAAGGGAAAACGTGAGCATCTCGGATTTACATAGTGCGTCCAATTCACTTTTTGTATGGCTCGTTGCTCGGTGGTGGGGTATTGTAGAGGATGTTTGTGACCGCTTCCTCAGCGGACATAGGTCGGGGGGCATCGGTAGCCGGAAGTGGCGGAGGGCGCGCTCGTCGATGTGAGAATTTGTAGTCGAGAGCCGACGTGGAGTCCTCGATAGTGCGAGGGGGTTTAGACAATATTTCTGCCGCTGGGCTGGGCGTTGAAGTCGAAGCACAACGCGCCAGACGCGCTGTAACTGCTCGATGCGATATGTTACGGCTTAGGAGGGCATTTACAGCCCTACAAGCCACCGACGACGACGACCGGAACATTTCGACAAAATCCGGGGAAGGTCTGAATGACTCGTCCTTTGTATTCGGCCGACCCGTCACAAATGAAATCGTGTGCGAGCATGGAATAGTGATTTGGTATCCCAGTAGCATGTCATGGCTATTAAACGCCTGTCTGACTCCTTTCAGTGCTTCCGTACAGTGTGCTTACTCCACATTCGAATTGCGATTTGTCTGAAGTAGGGTACCACGCTGATAGAGCTCTCTTTTGCTCACGTCGACAATGGCTCTCATGGTGTAGTCTATACAAAGAAACCATCGAGGAGGCAATTGGGATTGGGAAATAGAATAGCACCTGTAAAATTATTCGTCCAAAATAACGAGCCGATGAGGTGGGCATGGTGTCTCACGGACAAAATAGCTGCTTTTATTGACTTACACGGTTAGGGGTCGTGATGTATCGGGGTGCGCGGCACTCGGTAAAGGATCTTAAATTCCCTACCCAGCCGCATGTTTTCTACATACAAGGTAAAAAACCTAAATGACCCTCTGTTGTGGTGGCGTTTATTCTTCAAGAGAAATGGCCGCTGCTACTGGAGTTATAACTATTTGGCTTCACCCAACTGCTTCCGATAATGCTCGACAACACGTTCCTAGAATGTCCATGAGTGGTTTGAATGCGCACAAGAGAACGAGGTACACACCACAGGAAAGGTCTCTTTCACGCTTTCTCGGTTCAGAAGCGCATCAACATAGGTGGCGAACCTGGAGAATTTTTTATCTTGAAGGACGCCGTTGAGAATGGTTCTCCCTTCCTCCGCTTTGTAGCCCCCTACGGCTTGCTTGAGTATAGCCATGAAGTGCTGAAAGATTGGGGCAGCAGCAGCATCCGCTGCGCTGAACTGCTCCCCCAGGAAGTATGGCCCTGTGCTCTGTTTGACGAGGAGTCCTTGGAGTGCCGAGATACCTAATTACTCGAAATTCACTCCTGGCCTTTATAAATTAATGGGCATATTCACCTTCAAGGACGGTCTGTCCACCATCTTCCGCATTCCCCCCTAGGAATGCGAACCACGGACCTACGAACTTGGTCGAGAGCGTATCAATGAAGAAACGGATCTGAGCCCTTTGAACCGGGTCGTTCGGATACAAGTTTGTGGAGGGAAAGAGGTCGGCAATGAATTCAAGAAGGATCAAGGATTCAGAAATCTTGAACGATTCGGGAGAAGGATCAGTGGGGTTGACCTTTGGCCCACCATAGGTCATCGCTGGGACCTGGGCATATTGTGAGTGTTCAACTCTGAGCCGGAAAGGTTCAAGGAAGACAAACCTTCGCATAGGGGTTGACCTTCAGAGCATACCATTCAGGCTTGTTCTGGAGGTCGACTTCATATTCCGTATAGGGTGCCTTGGCTTCCTTCAGTGCGGTGCGGGCACGTTGGGCCCATGGGCAACCCTGAACTCAGGGATGAGTCACTGGATAATGAAAGTATAGTGGATTGACCGACCTCGCATGAGTACAGAGTGATTTGTTCAGTTTGAGTAGACATAGTCGTTGCTACGAGCCTGAAGCGCTGACGATGAGCCCAGGGTGCTATATATCGCTGCTGGTGGCTTACTGAGTCGCGAAATTACGCAAAAGGATGACATGGGCCTGTGTGCTACTGATTCAGTCTTGCGGACGTCCGTATTGATTTATTTCTGGCGGACGTCCGATCGGTATCCCGAACTTTCACTTCGCGCTGACGGAGATTAGTAGGTACCCAGGTGGTGAGGCTATATTTGACTGCAAAGAAGGTCCAGGGGCCATCTTCTCTGGCAATGTGGTGCATGTAAGTCCTGCCAACACACCGTGTGTCCGGTGAAAACCCTGGCAGTCCTTCGCGAACCCTCTTCCAGGTGGCCTCGAATGATCATACCACATTCGCTGGGATGTCGCGTGCTACTTGAGCCAGAGGCAAGTGCTTTTAAGGAGTATATTCCTCTGTACTATGATGACGCTAATTTTTAAGCTTTTCGACAAGCTGCGGAACGATATCGTAAAGGTCTCCCACAATCCCAACGTCCGCGACCTGGAATATTGGTGCATCAGGATCCTAGACGTCCCCATTAGCATCTTATTCTCGTATACATCACATTGCGCACCTTGTTGATAGCAACGATCATCTTTGAATCCTTCATACCCGCTAAATGCTGGATCGCGCCGGATATCCCAATGGCGATGTACAGCTCGGGAGCAACGATCTTGCCGGTTTGACCAACTTGCAGCGAGTTGTCCGCATACCCCGCATCGACGGCTGCACGACTTGCGCCAACTGCCGCGCCAAGGACCTCAGCGAGCGGCTCGAGGGTCGCATTGAATGTCTCTCTGTTCTTCAACGCTCGTCCACCAGACACAACGCGCTTTGCCACGCCTAAGTCTGGTCGGTCCGACTTCGCGACTTCGGTCTTGAGGTGCTCTGTCACCTTCTCCGCATCGGAAAGCTCAACAGGCGCAACTTCCTCGACAGTAGCCTCGTGCTCAGCTTGACCAGGAAGAGGTGCAAATGCAGTACTGCGGACGGTTATGACTTTGAGCTTGATGTCAGCGTTTGCGCGGACAGTCGCAATCGCATTCCCCGCGTAAATGGGCCGGGTGAATGTGGTACTATCTGAAGGCTCGTTGTGGGATATAGATGTGATATCCGAGACAGCAGGGAGGTCGAGTGTTGCAGCCACGCGGGGAAGGAGGGATTTGGCGGCAGACGAATGGGCGGAGAAGAAATGGGTGTATTTGCCTTCTTGCTTCGTAAGTACATACTTGAGGAGGGGCGTAAGAGCCTCTGGTAGTGGGGGGCTATAGGCGGGGGAAGACGCATGAATTATGCTGGTCAAGCCTTTCAGCCTACGAGAAATTAGCAAAAGTGTGATAGAAAAACGGTATCAACAAGCCTCTTCGCAGCAGGTAAAACTGTCTTGACCTCTTCGGGACTGCCGACGACGATTCCGGTGACGTTCTTGCCAATCTGAGCGGCGGCGGCGAGTGCAGACAACGAAGCGGGAGCTACAACTCCTCCTTCATGCTCTAGTAGTACAAGCGAGTGCGTCGACGCGTACCGCACGTATCCCCGTCCCACTCGAAGCACCGGTCGCAAAAAGATCATGGTTTGGTCCAAGCTCGCCGAATTTCAGTTTCGAAAGCGAAGCGGTGGGGAATCTCTTCAACGAGGGATTCCTTCACGAGGATACTTTCGACTACTACAGTAACAAGTGCCTCACAGGCATCGATAGGTAACAAGACGTGACGAGGGTCAATCGGGAAAAAGGATATAAAACACAACGCAGCGACAAAGCCTGGGAGCGATCGACAGTGACAATGTGTACAAGTGAGCGACATGCAGACTCAAGCTCAAGATAATGTTGATCCTTATACATCAGCCTGTTCAAATCCGTTAGCGGATATTCTCACTAGGCTCGTATAAACGAACCACCACAGCCCTGGGAGCACCACGTCCTCTACCATTACCAGGAGCTCCAGGTCCCGCACCACGGGGAGCGCCGCGCCGTTTGCGGCCCCTAAACCCTCCGAACCCACCGACATATTGGCCTGGGCCAAGGAGTCCAATACCGCCGGCCTCACCAAATGTCTGCACATTCCTATCTCTCTCTTCCTCTCTCCTGGAGCGGCCACGTCCACGTCCCCTGGCACGTCCGCGCTCAGCAGGGGTCGATTCCGATCGCTCAGGCTTCATCTTATTCGCATCCGAGGAGATGGAGTCAAAGAATGACTTAGTGGGGTCGTAGAAGGCATCCTTCTTGGGTTCAGCGTTTTCGGCGTGTCCGTTGGTAGGGTTTTCTGCACCATGAGTTGGGCTGGTGGCCTCCGCTGCGGCGGGTTTGGGCCGCAAGACCGGGTGCCCCTGTGCTGTTGCCTTCTTATCGAAGCGTTGGTTGCTCGATTGGAAGTCAAAGTCTGTGGTCGGAATCGACGCGGCAGCTGGAATTGGTGCAGTATGTCGACCATAGCCGCGGCCGCGTCCACGTTCTCCTCTGTAAGCTCCACGACCACGAGGTATTTCACTGTGACCACTAGATAGGTTCATGTTACCCATCGCACGTCCCACTAACGTAAAAAAGTCAGGATTCAGGAATCATGTAAGACGAAAGGCACACATTGGGCAGTGGATGTAGATTGCTGTGCCCGTACAGGTGGCACGTTGACTGGTGGAGGGGCGCGTTCAGCGCTGAAGGAGGTGAACTGGTTTGATGGTTGCGGCGGAGGAATAGATTGCAAGGGTTTGGCCGAAGGCGAGGGCGGTGTCGGAGGAGCAACTGGTGTTGAGGTGGCTGGTGGTATAGGTTGGGTGGCTGGTGTGTGGGGCAGTTGTGGCTGTAGAGGGGTTAGGGCGGAGAATGAAAACACAAGGGAAATAAAATAAGGAGAATCAGAAGGAAGGCAACGGAAACATCCACATGGGGTTTATGCGCTCTCGGACGTGCGAGCCATAGCTCATTTATATCCGTAAATGCTTCATCATAGCATGCAAAGCCTGGCCAGGTTTCTTTTCAGGCTTAAATTTCACGACAATTCGCAATCGTGCACGAGTAAGTTCTACAAGAAAGCTCTCGTACATACCGTGGTAGGAGCAGGATTGTCAAACCGGAGGTCACTGAGGTCATTTGCCATGAATTCGATTAAGGGGAAAGGTTGCTCGATGGGCGGAATAAAGACAGGAACAGGACGGTGCTCAGTGCCAAAGGAGCGGACTATAGATGAAAAAATACATAATCAGCACTCGGTGTCAGGGGTTCCAGCGATGGGAGCGTAAGGACCATTAGAGACTTGTATTTTGGCAACGGTGTGATCGACATTGACGAGCACCCCGGTGTAACGGATGCCTTGTTTCGATAGCAAGTTGCATTGCTTGCTGCAGGAGGAAGTGCGCGGGGCGGAAGTCAGACGCAATAAAATCGCAGAAAATCACAAACAACCAGAGACAAATTCCAGTGTGTGTGCGTGAGTATGATGACATACCCTATCCACTGAGAAAAATCAGCCATGGAGGGGTGGGAGAAGGGAGGGACGACGTTGAGTTCAAAGTGCAAGACAAACAAACCGTGCTTGCCGCAAACCGCATTCTCGACTTTGGTACCGACAACAAGAGGATATGTCGGGAGAGGCATCCACAAGCGTTGGCCAATCAGCCTCGTTCTACGCCGTCCAGCACGATTTGGCGAGCGTTTCTGGGCAACAGGACGAGACGTCAGGCGCCCATGAAGGCGACCCCGCCCTCCAGGAGAAACGTAGAAAGGCCCGGGAGAGGCAAAGAAGGAAACGGGAACGAGATAGGGCAAATAGTACACTCCGCGCTCCCATTGGGACGGGAGCCGGAACAGAGGCCATGAATAATGCAGAGGCTCAGCGAGCAGAGCTCAAGAAAATAAAGGCTAGAGAACGTCAGAGGAAACACAGAGAGCTGGTCAAGGCTCGGAGGAACCAGGAGCCCACAGCACTCGTCCGCGAGCCCAGCCAGTCTCACATTGTCCCCGTGGAGCCACCCCAGGAGAGGGCGTCTGTAGTCGCACCACCGCCTCCGCCTCAAAGTAAGACTCTTATCTAGTCTGAGATCTGGATCTAAGACGCCTTTCTAGCCCAACCTAATCAACCCAACAATGTCGAGGCTGGCCCATCTGCACCGACCCATCATACTGTACTGCAAGAAATGACGTATACTGAGAGATCCTCAGCACCATCACAGTCTGTTGTATCGCCCGTTTCTGTACCATCACGCGTTCCAGCGACTATTCCAGATCGAGGCGATTTCTTCGCGAATGCACTGCTCTCGGCTGTTAGTCGCCTACCCGAAATTCGCAATCACCTTTTTGAGACGCTGCGTATGACGGAGGATGATCTTATGAGCTTCCGTGGAATTCTGTCTGCTCAATTTAACCATTGGGATGATCAGGTTTGAACTGCATACATATGTAAAGAGCCTAGCTGACACCACTCGCAGAGGATCAGGATAGCTCATACCATCGCAGGGCATGTCGGCCGTATTGCCGGAGCCCCTGAAAGCACACTTGTTCCCCCTCGATCGAGTTGGGCACAAATGCCGGCGTCGACGAGTCAAGCCATGGTTCCCTCTTCATCCAGTCTCCAACCCCACCCCCACCCACACCCTCTCACGCCTCTTACTCCACCATCCCAACCCCTCACGCCTGGGGACGCTAATTCATCGACCATCCGTCGCTCCGTCAACGCCGTCTCGCACGCTGTAGCAACGACCTACACTCAGCCACCTCAACAGGCGACCGCTGAAGCCCAACCACAATGGAAGCCGCAATCCTCGTCTGCGCACGGGACTGCCCCTGCAACGCCCCACCAGCCTACAAGGAGCAGCACACAAGATCACCCTACCATCCAAACGACCGCTCCTCCCACTAGCAATGTACAATCACATCCACCACCGCAGCGCCCTCCACAAATCCAATACGTCCAACATGCGACACTTGCGCCTCAGCAACAACACCAAAGCCTACGTCCATACCACTCCTCTGCCGCCCCTACTGAAGCACAGATCCCTCACTCACACTCGCACTCGCACTCGCATTCACATAATCAAGGTGCGTATGCCTCCACATCCCCTGTGGTCCTCCAATCTCGTGGAGGGCCTGTACATCCATCGGTCGGGCCAGCAAGAGTACATCACGATCAGCAGGATAAAAACCATCGGCACCAGCCATACTAGCGTTTCAACTTGGACTTTATGATCGGTATGAGATATGCGATACCCTGATAGTATACGCGACCAGGGTTGCCTGTATCAAAGTATGAGATGACCTTTGCTTGTACAGTACCCGTTGTTGCGATTTTGGAATGTATTTCGGTCCACTTATGGTAAATGGATGTTTTCTGACCACTCCCCGCTGCGGTCCCTATGCTCCAGTCCATGGCTTATTTAAGACGAGTTTTAAAGGATAACCTTGCCTTGGAATTACTCCTTAGTTGATTTGGTACAACGAAGCCAACCGCCTGAGCTCACAATCCTTGCTTTGAATCCTCGCTTTGGCCGGTTTCCTTCTGTTCCCCAAGCTCTCTTTACTACCAGGAAGGTTCACGATGTGTTCAGAATTGGGGAGACAAATATTTGGTGACCATTCAGTTGCAACTCGCTACTCATACTTTTCAAGTCGACTTTCCAGGTCACCTGGGCGAGCTACGGATCAAAAGAACTCACGTATGTGCCTCTCGTAAAGCGAAGAAGACAACCAGGATTGTGTGTCGCAACCAAGGCAACTACCCTTTCAAGTCTCGTGCTTCATCATATCTAGAACCTGAAGACACTTCGATCTCGTTTGGTTCCAGGGTCTTGCGATGGACTTCCGCAAACGGTCCCAATAAGGCCCTCACAATTCACTACATGCATTTACAGGTCTACAGCCAATGCCAGACCTTGTTTACGCCTAGGCTCTGTTAGGATGCCCATTTATATGCAAAAGGAAGCGACGAGGGGCTTCAGACGAAGGTCATCAATAGACCAAGAAATAGAATTTACGTGTGCTCTTTATGTGTGAGACGATGCGACACAGGCCAACTTCGGGAGAACCTACACCCGTGGCATCACGGGCGCTGGTGTTCGCTTGCTAGATACGGATTCAGCATGACTACCCAAAACGCGTTATTAATGACTGGCCCACCAATCTACCCGTCCGCCTCGCTAATCTTGCGTAGTGAATGACCTAGTTTGCATCGATCGAGATCGAGATTAGGGACTAACTCGATGCTCTCTTCCGAAATTTGTTCGACCCCTTCCATGGCGTACATTTGCAGGTTCTCGAGTACAGGCATCGATCGTAGTAATCCGCTGAATTCTGAAACACCAGAGTGAAGTTCTCCATGTATTATTGATCCTTGACAGGTTCGGAGAAGCAGCATAGGAATGTAAGCCCCTCTGATTCGATTGCAAGATGCAATTCCTCTAGAGCAGGAAGATTTAGCTTTGCGAAGAGGCTATCCGCTGAGTGAGTATTATTAGGCGCGTCGTTTGGGGTGAGAGGGTTACATCCCCACTCTTGGACAACATACTCCAGAGATAAGAGTAGGTGCTTATGTCTCTGAAATTGTTGAAATACCATGTCCGGTGCGTTAATGTTAAGAGAGCGAACTCGAAGGAAATATGGCGGAAGAGCTAGCGCTCCATCGAACTGGCTGAGACGTAGGTGTCACAGGCGAGGTCCGTACGGGAAGGCTTGGTCTAAGGGGGCGGGGCGCACTTGCCCTCATCCGGGGGTAGGAAAGCTTAAGAAGCTCTAGGAGTAGGATAGACCATCATCGAATGTAGCCCCTGGGTACATTGGTACAGTTTCAGGCACCTCCACCAGTGTACGTTACATCCGTGTGAACCGATTAAATCCTCGAAGGTTGCCCCAAACTCTCCTCGCTGTCCAGCTGCCACTTGTACATCGTCGACGTGGATATAGAGTGGGGCTGGTGGTCCAGTCTTCTTGAGCATACGTCCAAATTAGCCTCGATAATGGCCTCGTGTGGGATCACCAGGAGAGCTCTGCCGTCGCACAGCGAGCAGAGAGTGCTAAAGGGTGTTCCAAAGAGACTCGTGCTCAATTCATATGGAATTCCATAATTTGGAGACCAGGAATAGCATATAAATATGACCGACCAAGACTGTGGTAACGTTCAAAGATCGCCGCCACCAGTTCATAGGGAAGGGGTTTTATCGCTATGTTCTTGGACTGTCTGTGTCTCGGGCATCGTAGACAGTCCATCTTCTTGATGACCGGCAGTGAAGGGGAAGCCTGTCCGGCACCACTGGATTTGGCAGCTCGGATGGCGTCTGGGTGAGTTCCATATGCACTTCGGTTGGTAGAAGAAGGGGACAGAGGCACGCCTGTCCAGGCCATGTCCATGACCGCCGACGATTTTGATGGAGAGGTTTCCACGTCCTGACTCAATTGGTGATTGGCAAAGCCCCGGTCCCGCTGACTGCTGCGAGAAGCAGGGTGGGGCCATTTATTTGACTTGACAAGGAAGTCTGGGATTGCAGTACTATCTAGAGGCTGGGTGGCAGCCGATTGTACGCACGATGCACATAATACTGCCCCAATACTCAATCTTTTTTGGGTTCTCTATTAGCCAGACCTAACCTCTTTTCTACTTATAGCCACTACTATCGCTACAAATACAACAACGGATATCGTGCGGCTACTCGTCATTGCTAGGAATGTTAACACCCTGCTTGGGTGGAACAAGAGGGATAATCCTCCATCTTGTTATGTGCAAGTTTTCAAGTGATCACTGCAGTCGGTGTTCTCGCTGTTGCGGCACGGAACGTGGGACCGCATGCAGGACTGCAGCGAAGGTAGGCCCCGAGCCAGTATGAGGCTTTAGCCTTTACCGAAGCCCAAGTGTTCGCTCTCACGAGTGACCGGATGAACCTCGGTGAAAATACTGTATTTTCATGATACCTGTATGGATCCTCTAGTGCACGCCTCACTTAGAATTCATTGTTACTATAACCCCTGATCTGGCTGTGAGTCCAGTCAATTAACTCTAACGCCGGCGGCGTTGGCGATGGCAACTGGGAGTGAAAGAGGACAAACTCCCAAGGCAGTTATAGTTCAATAAGAAGACATGAGGCCAGGACCAAGGACATAACTGATACAGGTCGTCACCAACCGATCCCGTGTAACAAGCACTCCTTCCCATGTCTTGAGCGGAATTCCGTAATTACCAGCACTCAGTGGGCCGTGAGAACGACCTATACAAATAAAGATGAAGGAACCCAGTGACCACCGATGTAGCGAGGTAACGGCGATAGTTGAACTATCTACGAATGCGCGTATTCCCCCCCGCTACCATTTTCCGGAGGAAACAGAGCCTCTCCGCAGCTCTTCAATGATTCTGTCCTGTTCGGCGCTAAAGTGAAGGGAGAGAGCCCGTTGCTCCACGTGGGAAAGGAATAAAGACCAGGCCTGTGGGTCGCCATCCTTTGACTGAGAGAACGACGGACGTCGAGATCCTCTGCTCCTTTCCGACATCCGCTACATCCGCAACAGCTGCACCCGGGTTAGCCTCCGAGTGTCTCATGGCCATCACAGTGTCCTTCACACTGTCATTATAGTGAGATTGAAGGACAAAGTGTGTGTTTATAGAGCTTTGGATTGTGGTTGAATGCGCGAGGACGTAGGCGTGTTTCTGAAATGATGGAAGGCGGGGAACGTGTGCGGAGAGGAGCGAGCAAAGATGTCAAAGGTGGGAGAAGGTGTCGACAGGTGGCCTGTACTCTGCATGGCCGCCGAGAGTGCGTCAGTGTTCCATTAATCCTAGTGAAGGGGTTCGGTTAATTGAATGGGCAGAAAGTGGATGTGTCCTAGCCTGGGAAATGCCACTATCTCGAGGACGCACATCAATGAGTAAGATTCAGGATACGCTAGGCTAGGTGCTCTTTGGGAGTAATCAGAAGCCAATTAACGCATTGTGAATGATAACACCGGGATTCGGAGTTTACTTGAGCGGCCGAGTCCTGTCCCCGGTTGCCGTACACAGGCGAAAAGAAGACACTTGAACCAAGTGGATACATGCTCCAAAGATCCACGATTCGGGGTGAAGCGGTACGAGCGCAGAGCCCTCTAAGGTCATCTCATGGGCCACGAAGTCCCCGAACCAAAGTTGTGCTAGCCATCGTAGTGTGATAGAAAATGGGTCAGTAGATGGCTCGTAACTACCTGGTAATAGTCCGAGATATTGAACCTGCACTGATATTGAGGCTTTTCGCGGTAGACATTGTTATCATCGAGCTGGCGACACCTGTGCCCGTCTCCGCTTTTTGCGGTTAAGATTCCTGACATCGGCAATGGGGACTTCCAGCAACTCTAACGGTGACAGGATGAGAATGCTTCGCAGTACACGTTGTCTCTCTTCGGGCTGAACTCGGGCCCAGTCCTGGAGCAAACGCCGCCCGAGCGCGGGTGCGGACCGCAACCTGCAACCTGCGACGGAAGGTCAGTTGCAGTCCCTCGAGCGCTTCTTCGGGAGTTATACGTCACGCCACAGCTTCGGTGCCATAGTAATTTAAATAAGGTTTACAGGCTTCTTTCCATAGGTTTTCTTTTTATCCAGGTCGTTAATTTCAATTCAGATGACAAGTCGGGTTCACACTACTGACTCCTCAACACGCTGATCATATCAGTGGGAAAGTGGACGTTGACTATTGAATTCGGAACCCATCACGAGTTCCACAGGGCCTTATGTACCTGATTCCGTTTCGAGCGAATTATCTCCATCCGATGTCGCACTCTGCATACTTATCGGAGGCGCCCGGCACGCACACGGCCTGAACACCGTGTTGAACGTCAATCTCATCACCGTAGTGGCTGTACATCACATCGAGGCCCATTCAACTGGAGACCCGGGTGAGGAATCCCGTCTCATTTAAGAGGAATCCCAGGTCTCATCTCCCATGTTTCATCATAAAACCCTTCTGCCATCGTTTCTTCTCCACACACCAATCGTGGCCGTGGCTGTATCCTTGACCTCTTGAAAGACAGGCAAGACCGCCGTGGTACCCACCCCTTCTTAGATCCCGATCCCCGCAAGCGACAGTAATTATTGTGCGGCCCCCTTGAGATGGCTCCCACCGATCCTGCTAAGCGGCCACTTCTTGTGTCCGCACGATCAGGCTCCTCTACGTCCACTGTAGCACTATCCACGGAAACCCCTAGCCTTGTAGGACGCATTAAGAGCTTTGTATGGCCTTATATCAAACTTGCACGAATTGATGGTCTCTTGGGCGTTTGGCTTACCTTTTGGCCATGTGGTAAGTTCGCCTTGTAGCGACCTCTTCTCTCGTACATGTAGCGACGGGCTCACTTCGCTGACAACTTGTCTCATTAAAGCATGGGGTGCAACTCTTGCGGTATATTATTACAGCCTCCCATGGCAGCAACTGGCAACTGTCATACCTTTCATGTTCGTCGGATGCGCACTATTGCATTCTGCTGCATGTGTTTGGAACGATTACCTAGACCGCGAGGTGGACCGCCGTGTTGGTAAGTTGTTCCGGGTTTAACCCTAAGTGGTTACTGACCTTCAGTTATAGAGCGCACAAAGCACCGCCCCTTGGCAGCTGGCATCGTCTCCGAGACTGGTGCATTGGTCTGGACCGTGGTGCTTCTTGCGCCGTTTATTTGGGAATTGACACTTACAAACCGACTTTGGTGTGTCACCAAGTCTGTCTAAGGGTACACAGCTTTGACATACTCTCCATAGCATGTGGGTCACACTCGCCAATCTGCCATTCCAGTTTGGATACCCATACCTTAAACGCATCACTTACTGGCCATCATTCTTCCTTGGTGCGGCGCTCAATCTCACTAGTGAGCGCGCGTCTAACCGAGCTACTCCAGGCATTACATTCAGTTGGGGTTCACTAACTGGCTGGTCTGCCATGACCGGGGAGTTGCACCCCCGTATCTCTCCCATACTATACCTGGGGGGGGTGTGCTGGGCATTTGCTTACGACACTATCTATGGTTACCAGGTAATATCCAGTCAGGTTTCTGCGTGTGACACACTCTGACCTCTATCAGGACAAGCAGGACGACCCGGCTGCGGGGGTCAAGTCGACCGCGCAGGTTCTTGGCGACAATGCCAAGCCATTCCTATACACGCTTGAGGTGCTCTTTATTGCATCTCTTGTCTACATTGGCGATCTCTGCAACTCCGGTCCTCTGTACTTTATTGGTACCGTCGGTGCTGCGGCTGCTCATGTTCTTTGGCAAGTGGCGGCGGTTGACCTCAACAACCCTGATAGCTGCTTCAATTCGTTCTACTCGAACTCGTGGATCGGTTGGCCAATGTGGATCCCTCTGTTGGGAGATTACTATTTCAAAGTGTACTACGCTCAATCGTAAGGGCGACGTTCTGGCTTATGTACTTTTCCTTTTTATGACCTATTGTTGTTCATGTAATCAAGAAATCTTCCACTTCTTGGGTCAGATTTTGCGGTCGGGCAGGTCGATCTGCCCTGAAGTACTGGGTCCAATCAAATGGTGTGCATTGACTGGGAGAAATGCTACATTTATGCATATGGCCCTTGTTTCTCGGTCCTTGATCTTCTCGTGCTCAGCTTTGTGCTGATTGGCTTCAGCCCATCATCGGAAACTTCCGGACCCACTTTGGACCCAACCTCATCCCCGCCTTCTTGCAGGGAGGGATAGTAGACTTGAAACTTTTGGGGATAATACGACGGCGTCGCATCTCTAGCCACGTTCAGCCGACCGGCCCAGTGTTCTGCAACGCTGTTTTTGCCTTAGAACATACCTCAGTACTTCCCTTTAGTCTGTACGCGGAATAGCCTTCAGAAATATCACGACTCGATGGCAGAAACAGAGAACGAGGAAGCCGGTGCATTTCTTGCGTGGCTTTCCACATTCGAGCTCTCCCAACCGGTTGAGAAACTCTCCGATTTAAGCAATGGATCGGCCCTATTTGATGTACTCTCTACAGTGTACGTAGATATTAAGCCCAATAGCCGCTAGTTGGTGCTGCGCTCGTGTTGTCCACTTGTGCTGATGTTCTGCCATGGTAATTAGCGACTCAGAGCACTTCCGCAACACCCCTCAAGTGTCTACCCAACCTCCAGATAACTGGCCGCTTCGCTTCATTACATTAAAGCGACTCTTCCGTCTCATCAGCCAATACTATACCGAGGTTCTGCGGCAACCGACCTCAGCTATCGACGTACCCGACCTACAAGCAATTGCAAAGGATTATGATGTTGGTCAGACGCTTGCACTATGTCGCCTCACTATCGCTATTGCCGTTCAGAGCTCGCAGAACCAGAAAATTATTGGTGGTATCCAGCAGTTGAAGGAGTCCGACCAACACGCTCTGATGCGAGCTATCGAAACAGTACGTGTATTTTGCATCCCACCTTGATTTGAAATCCCGTTCACCGGTCCGCTCCAGGTCATGTCGGAATTGGCACCCGTTCAGCACGCGGGAGATGATATGAATGAGTAGCTAATTCACGATTTGACCTCACGTACGTGTACTAAATGAAACGTTCACAGCGATGACCATTACTACGAGAGCCAGAAAGAGCGGAGGCGGCTTGCTTCTGACAAGGAGACCTTGGAGAAAGTCTATCAGACTCTCCTTGAAGAGCACCGAACACTGCAAACAAACTTTGTGAGCTTTTATCGTCAAGTGCCCACGTGTGCGGGTCTCACGGATGGTGGCAGGACGATGCAACGGCAGAGAAGGAAGACACCGTTGTGCAACTCCGTGCCCTACGACGGGAGATGGATGACCGACGGAATGAAAAGGCGGATGTAATGCTACGAGCGGAGATTGACCGACTCAGGGCTGATTTGCAGAAAAGTGAAGACAATCTCAATACCGCAGAGGTGGACCTTGACAAGCAAACAAATCTTGTACGAGAACTAACTCGAAAGGTGGGGCCTTGCCAATCGTGTCGCTTGGTCTGCTGACCAGCAGCTCAGGTGGAGGAGTTGCAGGTCAAAGCCGATGAGGCAGTTCGACTGAAAGACCAGGTGGACGAATACCGACATGCCGCCGATAAGCTCCAGAAGACAGAAAATGTGATGGAGAAGTACAAGAAGAAGCTTGAGGAAAGTGCCGATCTCCGTCGACATGTCAAAGCCTTGGAGGACCAGAACGCGACTCTTGTAGACCAGAACGCGGCTCTGGAGGAAGAATATCGGAAAGTCTCGGCATTCAAGCCTTTGATGGAATCCTATAAGAACCAAATAACCGAACTGGAGACAAAACATTCGTCGCGCGCGAAGGAGATCGACATGCTTAAGTACGAGCTTGACCAGGCCAAAGCTCGGCTGAAGGTTTCTGCCGAAGAGCGCGTGAGAGACTCGGAAGCTCTGGAGTTGTATCAGGAGAGGGTGCGAGAACTCGAGCTTGCCGCTCCTAGATCAGCAATACCAAAGACACCTAACACGGCCACCTCGCCCGATGGATTCAATAGCACGGCTGGAGTGGGCGGATCCTTGGAGGGTGAACTCAGAGCTAGCGAGGAGGACGCAGCGGGCGTCCAAGGTCTCGGCGGAGAACTCGACGACGCCTTAACCGGCACCACCATGACCGATCTCAAGCTCCAGATCCGGAAGCTCAAGCGCGATTTAGAGGCGGCGAGCAAGAACCAGGCTGAGGCTAGTCGGATACTTGTATTGGAAAACCTGCTCGATGATGCGAACCGTATGAAAGCAAGATATGAGGCGGATTACCTCCAGGCGCACCGAGAAAAGCTCGTTCTACAGACGGAATTAGAAGAAATTCGAAGTGGAAGGGCATTGGGTGACGGGTGAGAACCTGAGTTTACTATAGTGTACACGGCTAAGTATCTTTGCAGACCGGAAGCCGCGATCGCATTACGACAACGACTCAATGAAACAGTAGAGCAGCTGGATGCCTTGCGTAAGGAGCATACCGAGACGGGAGTGAAGTTTGAGACCCTCAACCGGGAGTTGACTATCGCAAAATCGGACTGTATGTCATTGTCTTTTCCACGTTGAGCAATTTGACTAATCACTCTATCCAGTAAACCTTGTCAACAAGGACCAGCTGGACATCCTCAACTCGCTTCGCGAATCAGTCAATGAAGACAAGGTTGAGCTTGAAGCAGACGTTGCAAGGTTGCAAAAGCAGATCCGAGACCTCTCGGACAAAAACAAAATGCAGCTTGAACAGGTCAATGCTCTTCTACTTGAGAAGATTTCCATGCAGTCCGAAGGACTCGGTCAGCGTGAGCGGATGTTGGAGCGAGAGCGAGAATTTGGGGATCTCAAAACAAGCTTTGCTGGGAAGGATCTCCCAGAAGAGGTCAAGACCAGGCTGTTGGGACTTCATGAGGAGAATATTCAGCTTAAAGAGCAAATCAAGACAGCTCAAGAGAAGCTGAACCGCGCCAAGCAGTTTATCAAAGACCAGGATAAACTTTTCAGGGAGGAACACGGGAAGAATGCCGTTTCGAGTGGAGTATGTAGTGATGTTTCTTCCTCGAATGATAGATACACTGACGACGTTCGGAAGGCCGGGGCTTTCGACGAAAATGAGGAAACGCTCCGCTCACAAATCAAGATTCTGGAAGAGGAAGTATCGCGGTTCAAAGTGGGTATTGTTCACCACCAAGATGTCGAGGAGGCGCAAACCTAATTGTTTTTTTACCTCAGCGACTCAAAGCCGACGCTGAACGACGATACCAGCAGGAGCAAACCATCATGCTCGGTCAGATATATGCTCTTGGTCAACAGCTACAACGGTCTGCAGGCACGGCGCAGGCATCAATGCACACCGGACCCACGAGTTGGTTGGGCCAACAACGCAAAGGGGTAGGTAGAGTATCTCTTGACCTCTTTCGTGTTAGGCTAACGGTTCATCCCATCCAGCTCAGCCAAACCGTTCGGCGATGATCACGATTTCCTTCACGACTATTAATGCCTGGCACTCTTTCGCTTTGGTGGATCCATGGATCTATTTGTAAAACTCTCCCCTTTTATAGAATGGATACAGTGGAATGCATTATAACTCAGGAGTACATTTGATGACTCCACAAAGAGTGACTGATACCATAATTTTGGAGACTTTAGGACACCTTTTAAGGAGGACACAAAGCTCAAGGGCGATGGTGGAGTTGAGGAAAGCAGACAAGGACCATCCGTTCAGGCCCAAAATATAAGGTCACACGAAGGAGATAAAATAGCGAGAATAGATCGACCCAATATATACACGTAGCTCGTCTCGAGTCGAAAAAAAGGTAACTATTCAAATACTCAAGGACACCGTGACT
>Ga0307513_10005088_pt1 | contig 17402 bp, 15 predicted proteins | sample 15_EM_MG_FD_202174 | JGI IMG/M metagenome (GOLD analysis project Ga0307513, IMG submission 202174) | Populus trichocarpa ectomycorrhiza microbial communities from riparian zone in the Pacific Northwest, United States - 15_EM | ecosystem: Host-associated > Plants > Roots > Unclassified | place... | reverse complement strand
CCATCACCGACCTGGACCCCTTGCGCTACGGCCTGCTGTTCGAGCGGTTCCTGAACCCCGAGCGGGTGTCGATGCCCGACTTCGACATCGACTTCTGCCAGGAGCGGCGGGAGGAGGTGATCTCCTACGTCCAGCAGCGCTACGGCCGCGACCGCGTGGCGCAGATCATCACCTTCGGCACCCTGCAGGCGCGCGCGGTGCTGCGCGACGTGGGCCGGGTGCTGCAGCTCTCCCTGGGCCTGGTGGACCGGCTGGCCAAGATGGTCCCGGCCAACCCCGCCAATCCGGTGACGCTGGCCAAGGCCATCGAGATCGAGCCGCGGCTGCAACAGGCCAAGAAGGACGACGAGGCCGTCGCCCAGCTGCTGGACATCGCCCTGCAGCTCGAGGGACTCTACCGCAACGCCTCGACCCACGCCGCGGGCGTGGTGATCAGCGACCGGCCGCTGATCGAGCTGACGCCGCTCTATCGCGACCCGCGCTCGGACCTGCCCGCGACCCAGTTCAACATGAAATGGGTGGAAAGTGCGGGCCTGGTGAAGTTCGACTTCCTGGGCCTGAAGACGCTGACGGTGATCGACCGGGCGCTGAAGTACATGGACCAGCGCGGCGCGGCCGTGGTCATGGCCGACCTGCCGCTGGACGATCCCAAGACCTACGAGCTGATGAGCCAGGCCCAGACGGTCGGGGTGTTCCAGCTGGAAGGGCAGGGGATGCGCGACACGCTGCGCCAGCTGCGGCCCGGCTCCATCGAGGACGTCACCGCCGTGGGCGCGCTCTATCGCCCGGGGCCGATGGACAACATCCCGGCCTTCATCGACTGCAAGTTCGGCCGCAAGCCGATCGACACCCTGCATCCGAGCCTCGAGCCGGTGCTGCGGGAGACCTACGGCATCATCGTCTACCAGGAACAGGTGATGCAGATCGCCCAGATCCTGGCGGGCTATTCGCTGGGCGAGGCCGACCTGCTGCGCCGGGCCATGGGCAAGAAGAAGAAGGAGGAGATGGAGCAGCAGCGCGCGCGCTTCATCTCCGGCGCGGCCGAGAAGGGCGTGGGGCCCGAGCAGGCCGGCGGCATCTTCGACCTGGTCGACAAGTTCGCGGGCTACGGCTTCAACAAGAGCCACGCGGCCGCCTACGCCGTGGTCTCGTACCAGACCGCCTGGCTGAAGGCGAACGCGCCCGTCGAGTTCTTCGCCGCCTCGATGAGCCTCGACATCTCCAACACCGACAAGCTGGCGGTCTTCTACCAGGACGCCAAACGCTTCGGCGTAAAGATCCGGGCGCCGGACGTGAACCGATCCTCGGCCGATTTCGCGGTGGCCGACGGCGAGGTGCTCTACGCCCTGGGCGGCATCCGCAATGTGGGCCTGACGGCCATGGAGCATGTGGTCGAGGTGAGGAAGGCGGGGGGTCCCTTCCGCGACCTCTTCGACTTCGTCGAGCGCGTCGACCCCAAGCAGGTGAACAAGCGCGCCTTCGAGACGCTGGCCCGGGCCGGCGCCTTCGAATCGCTGAACCCCAACCGCGCCCAGACGGTGGCGGCCGCCGACGTGCTGGTGGCCTATGGGCAGTCGGTGGCCGCCGAGCGCGCCTCGTCGCAGGCGAGTCTGTTCGGCGGCGACCAGGCCGAGGCCGCGCGCCCGCGGATTCCCAAGGTGGAAGCCTGGAACCCCGTACAGCGGCTGGACGAGGAGCTGGCGGCCGTCGGCTTCTACCTGTCGGGCCACCCCCTGGACGACATGGTCGAGGCGCTGCGCCGAAAGCGTACCGACCTGCTCACCGACGCCATCGCCAAGGCCGAGGCCGGCGCCGAGGCTTTTCGAATGGCCGGGGTGGTGCGCCGCAAGCAGGAGCGGGCCTCGCAGTCCTCCGGCGAGAAGTTCGCCTTCGTGACGCTGTCGGACCCCACCGGCGAGTACGAGGTGCTGTTTCCGCCCGAGGCCCTGCGCAAATGCCGCGAGCTGCTGGAACCCGGCCGGGCGGTGGCGATCAAGGTCCGCGCCAAGTCGCGCGACGGCGAGGTGCGGTTCTTCGGCGACGACGCCGAGCCGATCGAGCGGGCGATCGAGAACGCGGTGGCCGGGCTGCGCGTCCACCTGGCGCCCCGCAGCGCCGAGATCGACGCCCTGAAGCGCCGGCTGGAGGCCGTGACCAATCCGCGCGGCGGCGAGATCATCCTGGTGGCCGGCGTCGCCGGCGGCCGCGAGGTGGAGCTGAAGCTGCCCGGCCGGTTCACCCTGGACGGGGCCGTGCGCGGCGCGCTGAAGACCGCGCCTGGCGTGGTGTTCGTCGAGGACCTTTAGCGGCCGGCGCGGCCGTAGACGTCGACATAGCCCTTGGGTTTGGCCGGCGCGGGATAGGGGTCGACGCCGCCGCGGTTGGAATAGACCGACTGCGGCTTGGCGGGCTTGAAGACCGATTGGCCGTAGGCGGGTTGCCTGTCCGCCGGCTCGATCTCCTGCACGGGCGCATAGACGGGCCGCCGCGGAGCGCTGGCGGACGGGACCTCGCTGGGGCGGCCGAAGGTCGGGACCGAAGCGGTCGCCGGGGCTCTCGAGCTGCCGAAGGTTCCGCCGCTCGACCCGAAGGTCCCCTTGGACGATCCGAATGTCCCGCCCTGGCAGGCGATGGTTCCGGACGCCACGGTGAGCAGGCCCAGGCTCAATGCGATGACAGGTTTCATTATGGTCCCCCAACGACCCCAGACTGTACTTCGCGGACGGCGCTTGCAAGCCTGCGGCCACCAGCCCCCGGCGACCCTTGCATTTTCGCGGGTTTGCGCCTAATTCCGCCCCTCATTCCACACGCAGGCGTTTGGCGACGCGCGGGGAGACATCCCGCGCTATCCACTCCGGTCCCCCTCGGGGGGTGGCCTGCGGAGGTTCAACCGGAAAAAGGACGACACGGCCCATGGCGCTTCCCGACTTCTCCATGCGTCAGCTTCTCGAAGCTGGCGCCCACTTCGGCCACCAGACGCACCGCTGGAACCCGAAGATGGACCGCTACATCTTCGGCAGCCGCTCGAACATCCACATCATCGACCTGTCGCAGTCGATCCCGCTGCTGCACCAGGCGCTGGTGAAAGCCCGCGAGGTCGGCGCCGCCGGCGGCCGCGTGCTGTTCGTCGGCACCAAGCGCCAGGCCTCCGACCCGGTGTCGGTCGCCGCCAAGCGCTGCGCCCAGTACTATGTGAACCACCGCTGGCTGGGCGGCACGCTCACCAACTGGCGCACCGTCTCCCAGTCGATCGCGCGTCTGCGCGAACTGGAAGGCACCCTGGAAGGCGACAACCAGACCCAGGGCCGCACCAAGAAGGAACTGCTGCAGCTGACCCGCGAGCGCGACAAGCTCGAACTGTCGCTGGGCGGGATCAAGGACATGGGCGGCATTCCCGACCTGATGTTCGTGATCGACACCAACAAGGAAGCCATCGCCATCCAGGAAGCGCGCAAGCTCAACATCCCGGTGATCGCGATCCTCGACACCAATTCGAACCCCGACGGCATCACCTATCCGATCCCGGGCAACGACGATGCGGCCCGCGCCATCCAGCTCTATTGCGACCTGATGGCCGACTCCATCCTCGACGGCCTGGCCGCCGGCCAGGTGGCCTCGGGCGTCGACCTGGGCGCCTCGGAAGCGCCGATGGAGCCGACCCTGGCGCGCGAACTGACGCCGGAGCCGGCCCCCGCCGATGCGCCGGAAGCCGAAGCCCCGGCCGCCGATGCGGGCCAGGAGACGGCCTCCGAGCAGCCGGCCGGCTGACCCGCCGTCGTAAAACCGTGAAGGCGGGGACTTCTATTCCGAGGTCCCCGTCGACGATTCAAATTCGAAGGAGCTGAGCATGGCGGACATCACCGCTGCGCTGGTCAAGGACCTGCGCGAGAAATCCGGCGCTGGCATGATGGACTGCAAGAAGGCCTTGCAGGAGAACAACGGCGACATGGAAGCTGCGGTCGACTGGCTGCGCACCAAGGGCCTGTCCAAGGCGGCCAAGAAGTCGGACCGCGCCGCGGCCGAGGGCCTGGTGGCCGGCCTGATCAGCCCCGACGGCACGACCGGCGTGCTGATCGAGCTGAACGCCGAGACCGACTTCGTGTCGAAGAACGAGACCTTCCAGGCCGCCGCGCGCGACATCGCCGCCGTGGCGCTGGGCATCGAGGGCGTCGAGGCGATCTCGGCGGCCAAGACCGCCAAGGGCGAAGTGGTCTCCGACCTGGTCACCAACCTGATCGCCACGATCGGCGAGAACATGCGCCTGCGCCGTTCGGCCCGCCTGTCGGTGTCGCAGGGCGCCGTCGCGCTCTACCTGCACAACGCCCAGGGCGACGGCGTCGGCCGCCTGGGCGTACTCGTGGCCCTGGAAGGGGGCGGCGACCAAGCCTTGCTGAAGGACGTGGGCCGCAAGATCGCCATGCACGTGGCGGGCACCCCGACCCCGCCGCTGGCCCTGACGACCGATGACCTCGATCCGGCCGCCGTCGAGAAGGAAAAGAAGTTCCTCACCGATCAGGCGCTGGAATCCGGCAAGCCGATCGGCGTGGTGGAGAAGATGATCGAGGGCCGCATCCGCAAGTGGCAGGAAGAGGTCGTCCTCCTGAAGCAGCCCTTCGTCATGAACCCGGACCAAACCATCGAGCAACTGATCGTCGAGACCGCCAAGACGACCGGCGCGCCGCTGGCCGTGAAGGGCTTCGTCCGGTTCATGCTGGGCGAGGGCGTCGAGAAGAAGACCGACGACTTCGCCGCCGAAGTCGCCCAGCTCTCGGGTCAGGTCTAAGGTTCGAGCAACTCGAAAAGGGCGCGGCGCGTTCGACGCGCGCCGCGCCCTTGAGCTATCTTGCACCACCAGATTCGGAAGACTCCGCCCGATGCCCGACGCTCCCGCTCCGCTTCGCTTCAAGAAGATCCTGCTGAAGGTCTCGGGCGAGGTGCTGATGGGCGATGCGCCCTTCGGGATCGACACGGCGACGCTGGAGCGCACGGCCGAGGACATCAAGGAAGTGGTCAGCCACGGCGTCGAGCTGTGCCTGGTGATCGGCGGCGGCAACATCTTCCGCGGCGTGTCCCTGGCCGGCCGGGGCATGGAGCGGGCCAGCGCCGACTATATGGGCATGCTGGCCACCGTGATGAACGCGCTCGCCTTGCAAGGCGCGCTTGAGAAAATCGGCGTCTACACCCGCGTGCAGTCGGCCATCCCCATGGACGCGGTCTGCGAGCCCTATGTGCGCCGCCGCGCGCTGCGGCACCTGGAGAAGGGCCGCGTGGTGATCTTCGCCGCCGGCCTGGGCGCGCCGTTCTTCACCACCGACACGCCCGCGGCGCTGCGGGCGGCGGAGATGGGCTGCGAGGCCCTGTTCAAGGGCACCAGCGTCGACGGCGTCTACACCGCCGACCCCAAGAAAGATCCCGACGCCAAGCGCTATGAGACGCTCAGCTACCAGGAGGTCCTGGCCAAGGACCTGCGGGTCATGGACGCCTCGGCGATCAGCCTCATGCGCGACAACCAGATCCCGATCGTGGTCTTCTCCATCCGCGAGCGCGGCAATTTCCTGAAAGTCCTGCGCGGGCAGGGCGTGTTCACCACCATCGCCTGACGACAAGGCTTGACGACAAGGCTCGACCGACAAGGAGAGGCGCCCATGGCCACCGCAGAAAAGCCGGTGCTTTCGAAATACAAGGACCGCATGGACAAGGCGGTGGCGGCGCTGAAGGAGGAGTTCGCCTCCCTGCGCACCGGCCGCGCCTCGGCCCACCTGCTCGACCAGGTGCAGGTGGAGGCCTACGGTTCGACCGTGCCGATCAACCAGGTGGGCGCGATCAGCGTGCCCGAGCCGCGCTCGATCAGCGTCAGCGTCTGGGACAAGGGCCTGGTGGCCGCCGTCGACAAGGCCATCCGCACCGCCGGCCTGGGGCTGAACCCGGTCGTCGAGGGCCAGAACCTGCGCGTCCCGGTCCCGCCGCTGACCGAGGAACGCCGCCGCGACCTGACCAAGGTGGCCGGCAAGTACGCCGAGCAGCAGAAGGTGGCCGTGCGCAATGTGCGCCGCGAGGCGATGGACGACCTCAAGAAGGCCGAAAAGGACGCGGTCATCAGCCAGGACGAACACAAGCGGATGGAAAGCGAAGTCCAGAAGCTCACCGACGAGGCGGTGAAGCGGGTGGACGAAGCCTTGAAAACCAAAGAACAAGAGATCATGCAGGTTTAGGCGTCCGCAACCGTCGCGAGAGGACGAGCAGGATCCCCATGGCCGTCGGCAAATCCCAGCAGACCAAAGGCGCCGATGCGACCGCGAAGGCCGCCGCACCCCTGCACGTGGCCATCGTCATGGACGGCAACGGCCGCTGGGCCAAGCGCCGCAGCCTGCCACGGACGCTGGGCCACCGCGCCGGCGTGGAGTCGCTGAAGCGCACGGTCGAGGCCGCGCCGAAGCTGAACGTCCGCTGGCTGACGGTGTTCGGGTTTTCCACCGAGAACTGGAGCCGGCCGGCTTCGGAAGTCAGCGAGTTGATGGCCCTGCCCAAGCGCTATTTCGAAACCGACCTGGCCCGGCTGGAACGCGAGGGCGTGCGCGTGCGCGCCATCGGCCGGCGCGACGGGCTCTCGGCCGAACTGGTGCAACTGCTGGACGACGCCCAACGGCGCACGGCCCACAACGACGCCTTCCACCTGCAGATCGCCTTCAACTACGGCGGCCAGGCCGATATCGCCGATGCGGCGCGCAAGCTGGCGCTGGAGGTGGCCGAGGGCCGCCTGCGGCCCGAAGACATCAACGAGGCGGCGTTCACCCAGCGCCTGTCCACATCCGAGACCCCGCCGCCCGACCTGGTGATCCGCCCCTCGGGGGAGCATCGGCTGTCGAACTTCCTGCTCTGGGAATCCGCCTATTCCGAATTCGTCTTCCAGGACGTTTTGTGGCCCGACTTCAAGCCCGGTCACCTGAAGGCCGCGATCGACGAGTATTACACCCGCGAGCGGCGATACGGCGGAGCCGTGGCCGATGACGTACTTGCCACAGGGTAGGCGCTTCGACTGGTCCAACCTGGGCGTGCGCGTGGCCTCGGCGGTGGTGCTGGTGCCCGCCGTGCTGGCCGCGGTCTGGATCGACCTGGGCTGGCCCTTCCTGCTGCTGATCGCCGTGGGCGTCGCGCTCCTGGCCATCGAATGGGGCGGCATGACCGCGCCCAAGGCGCCGCTCCGCGTCGCCGCGGCGGTGATGGCGGCGGCCCTGCTGCCCCTGTTCCTCGCCTATAGCGGCCACGACGCGTTCGGCTGGATGGTGCTGATGGCGGGCGCCTGCGCCGCGGCCCTGGTGGCGCGCGGCGTCGCCGAGCGGCCGGCCGACGCGGCCTTCGGGGTGCTCTATATCGGCGCGCCCTGCCTGTGCCTGGTGTGGCTGCGCGGCACGAACCAGGGCCATTGGTGGACGCTGATGCTGTTCGCCGTCACCTGGGCCGCCGACATCTTCGCCTTCGTCGTCGGCAGCACGCTGAAGGGCCCCAAGCTCTGGCCGCGCTTTTCGCCCAACAAGACCTGGTCCGGCTTCGTCGGCGGGCTGGCCGCGTCCGTAGCCACCGGCGCCTCCATGGCCGCCCTGCCGGTGTTCCAGCTGAACCTGGCGGCCGCGGCGGTCATCGGCCTGCTGGGCGGGCTGGCGACCATGGCCGGCGATCTTTGGGAATCGATGCTGAAGCGCCGTTTCGGCGTGAAGGATTCCGGCGACCTCATTCCGGGGCACGGCGGACTGCTGGACCGGGTGGACGGGCTGATGTTCGCCGTGGTCGTGGTCGCCGGCGCCCGGCTGATCAATCATCTGGGGTGGGCGCATTGACCTTGCCGCGGCGCGTCAGCGTGCTGGGATCCACAGGCTCGGTCGGGGTCTCGACCCTGGACCTGTTCGAGCAGTCGGGCGTCGAGCTGGAGGTCGTGGCGCTGGCCGCCGGCCGCAAGGCCGACGTCCTGGCGCAACAGGCCCTGCGCTGGCGCCCGCAACTCGCGGTGATCGAGGACGAGAGCAAGCTGGCGGAACTGCGGCATCGGCTGGCGGGCTCGGGGATCGAGACCGCCGCGGGCGCGGCGGCGGTCACCGCGGCGGCCTCGGCCAGCGAGGCCCAGTGGGTGATGTCGGCCATCGTCGGCTTCGCCGGCCTGGCCCCGACCCTGGCGGCCGCGCGCAGCGGGGCGATCGTGGCGCTGGCCAACAAGGAAAGCCTGGTCTGCGCCGGTCCCGCCCTGTTGCGGGCCGCCAAGCTGGCCGGCGGGGCGATCCTGCCGGTCGATTCGGAGCACTCGGCGATCTTCCAGGTGCTGGAGCCCCAAAACATCGCCCAGGTCGAGCGGCTGATCCTGACGGCGTCCGGGGGCCCCTTCCGCACCTGGACCCAGGCAATGATGGCCAAGGCCACGCCGATTGAGGCCGTAACTCATCCAAACTGGAGCATGGGCGCCAAGATTTCGGTCGATTCGGCGACGATGATGAACAAGGGCCTGGAGGTCATCGAGGCCGCCTACCTGTTCGCCATGGCGCCGGAGCGCATCGAGGTCTTGATCCATCCCCAGTCGATTGTTCACAGCATGGTCGAGTATGCTGACGGCTCCACCCTGGCCCAGCTCGGCCCGCCGGACATGCGCGGGCCGATCGCCTGCGCCTTCGCCTGGCCTGACCGGCTGCCCTGGCCCGCGCCCAAGCTTGACCTGACCAGGTCCGGGCCCTTGACCTTCGAGACCCCGGACCTCGAGCGCTTCCCGGCGCTGAGCATCGCCAAGCAGGCCCTGATCGCCGGCGGCGCGGCGCCGGGCGCGATGAATGCGGCCAATGAGGTCGCCGTCGCGGCCTTCCTTGACCACAGGATCGGCTTTCTCGATATTGCCGCCACGGTGGCTGAGACCCTGGAACGCTTCGATGCGGCCGGGGGTCTTTTGGTGGGGACCCATGGCGACCCCCTGGAATGCGCCAGGGAAGCCGACGCAATGGCGCGCCGGATGGCCGGCGAAGTCGTCGCGGGTCTAGGCCGTTCCGGAACAGGCTGAAGGAGCTTCCCGCCTCATGCTCGGCTTTGCGCAGACCGCGCTGACCTACATCATCCCGTTCCTGCTGGTGCTGACCCTGGTGGTCACCGTGCACGAACTGGGACACTTCCTGGCGGCCAAGAGCTTCGGCGTGGCCATCGACCGCTTCTCCATCGGCTTTGGCCGGCCCATCGCCCAGTGGCGCGACAGGTCGGGCGTGGAATGGCGGATCGGATGGATGCCGCTGGGCGGCTATGTCCGCTTCGCCGGCGATGAGAACGCCGCCAGCGTGCCCGACCAGAACGACCTTCAGAGCCTGCGCAGCGAAATCGAGCGGCGCGAGGGCCGGGAGGGCCTGAACCGCTATTTTCATTTCAAGCCGCTCTGGCAGCGGGCGATCGTCGTCGCCGCGGGCCCCTTCGCCAATTTCGGCCTGGCGATCGTGCTCTTCGCCTTCCTGCTGATGACCGTCGGCGAACAGGTCATGCCGCCCCGTATCGACGGCGTCCTGCCCGGCAGCCCGGCGGCCGTGGCCGGCTTCCAGACGGGCGACCTGGTGGTCGAGGCCAACGGCCGCAAGCTCGACAACTTCCTCGACCTGCAGCAGCTGGTGGCCCTGCGCTCGAACGCGCCCACCAGGTTCGTGGTCGAGCGGGGCGGGCGCGAGGTGGAGCTCACGGCCACCCCGGAGCGCCGGATGGTGACCGGCCGGCTGGGCGGTGAGCAGCGCATCGGCGTGCTGGGCTTGGTGGGGCCGCAACGGGCGACCGACCTGACCGTGCGGCGCTATGGCCCGATCGGGGCCCTGGAGGGCGGGGTCAAGCGCACCTGGCGGGTCCTCAACACCACGGTCTACTATCTCGGCCGCCTGATCGGCGGGAAGGAAAACGCCGACCAGCTGGGCGGCCCGCTGCGAATCGCCCAGGCTTCGGGGCAGGTGGCGCAGGTCGGCGCCGAGGGCGCGGTGGGCGTGGGTCAGGTCCTGCTGGGCAGCGCGGTGGCGTTGCTCGGACTCGCCGCTGTGCTGTCGGTGGGAATCGGCTTCATGAACCTGTTGCCCGTGCCCGTTCTCGATGGAGGACACCTGTTGTTCTACGCCTATGAGGCGGTAGCCCGCCGTCCCCTCGGTGCTGGGATCCAGGCCGCGGGCTATCGGGTGGGCCTTGCGCTGCTGGTGGGATTGATGTTGTTCGCCACCTGGAACGATCTGCAACAACTCCGCGTGTTCAAAATCCTCGGCGGACTCCTGTCGTAAGACACCGCCCCTTCCCCCGTTGACGGCTGATCCGATGCAAAGACATAGCGCCCACAGCGCCGCGCTCGCCTCAGGCCTCGCCCTGCTTTTGGGGTCGACGGCGCTCACCACACCCCAGGCGGCCCGCGCCCAGGCGCAGCCCCCGGGGACGCCCGCGGCGCCCGCGCCCGCGCCGGTCGCGCCGCCTCAGTCAGGCGTCGTGCAGCGCATCCTGGTGCAGGGCAACGAGCGCATCGAACCGGCGACGGTGATCTCCTACCTGCCGATCCAGCCGGGCGAGGAGGTCGACGCGGCCAAACTCGACCTGGCGCTGAAGACCCTCTACCGCACCGACCTGTTCTCGGACGTGAAGATCAATCTGCAGGGCGGCGACCTGATCATCCGGGTGGTCGAGAACCCGATCATCAACCAGGTGATCTTCGAGGGGAACCACGGGATCAAGGAAGACAAGATGCGGGACGAGGTCACCGTCCGGCCCCGCGGCATCTTCACCCGGTCCAAGGTGCAGGCCGACGTCCAGCGCATCATCGAGCTCTATCGGCGCTCGGGCCGCATCTCGGCCACCGTGACCCCGCAGATCGTCGAACTGCCGCAGAAGCGGGTCGACCTGATCTTCAAGATCGACGAGGGGGCCAAGAGCGGCGTCCTGCGGGTCAACTTCCTGGGCAACAAGGAATTCTCGGACAACGACCTGCGCGACGTGGTCGTGACCGAGCAGAGCTCCTGGTACAAATTCTTCTCCAGCAACGCCAACTACGATCCGGACCGGCTGGAATACGACAAGGAGCAGCTGCGGAAGTACTATCGCAACCGCGGCTTCTACGACTTCCGCGTCGGATCGGCCGTGGCGGAACTGGCGCCCGACAAGAACGGCTTCGTCGTCACCTACACCCTGGACGAGGGGCCGGAGTACAAGTTCGGCAAGGTCTCCGTCGAGACCGAGCTGCAGAAGCTGAACAAGGACGTCCTGAAGCAGCTTCTGCCGATCCGTTCGGGCGAGACCTACCAGGACGAGAAGATCGAGCAGGCGACCGACGCCCTGACCTTCGCAGCAGGCGCCGCGGGCTTCGCCTTCGTCGACGTCCGCCCGCGCTACACGCCCAATCGCGAAACCAAGACCATCGACGTGACCTTCGACGTGAAGGAAGGGCCCCGCGTCTATATCGATCGCATCGACATCATCGGCAACACCCGCACGCTGGACTATGTGGTGCGGCGGGAGCTGAACGTCGCCGAGGGCGACGCCTACAACCGCGTGCTGGTCGACCGTTCGCGCAACCAGGTTCGCGCCCTGGGCTTCTTCAAGGACGTGACCATCGAGGAGACGCCCGGCTCGGCGCCCGACCGCACCGGCCTGCAGGTGAAGGTCGAGGAGCAGCCGACCGGCGAGCTGTCGTTCAGCGCCGGCTATTCCTCGGTCGACCAGCTGGTGCTGGACCTGGGCGTCACCGAGCGGAACTTCCGCGGCCGTGGCCAGAACGTGCGCGCGCGGATTTCCGTGGGTTCGCTGCGCCAGCAGGTGGACTTCTCGTTCACCGAGCCGCGGTTCATGGGCCGTGACCTGCAGGCGGGCCTGGACCTCTACTCGTACCGCTACGACCTGACCGACTTTTCGGCCTACAAGACCACGACCATCGGCGGCGGCCTGCGGGTCGGCTTCCCGATGACGCTGAACTCTCGGATGGGGCTGCGCTACACCCTGCGCTCCGACGACGTCTCCATCGATTCGACCCTGTGCGACCCGGCCGCGCCGGTGATCTCGCGCTCGCTCTGCGACCAGCGCGGCTCGTTCATCACCTCGCTGGTGGGCTACAGCTGGCGTTGGGACCGTCGGAACGACCCGATCAACCCGACGCGCGGCTTCTACACCGACATCAGCCAGGACCTGGCCGGCGTGGCGGGCGACGTGAACTACCTGCGCACAGAGGTCGACGGCGGGTGGTTCCACGGCTTCAACAAGGACTTCATCCTCAGCCTCACCGGCTCGGCCGGCTATGTGGAAGGGTGGGGCGGCGACAACGTCCGGATCAACGACCGCTTCTACAAGGGCGGCAACTCGTTCCGCGGCTTCGAGACCGCCGGCATCGGACCGCGCGACGTCAATCTGGGGCGCAGCGATTCCCTTGGCGGTAAGGCCTACGCCATCGGCACCGTGGAGTTGACCGTGCCGACCTTCGTGCCCGAACAGTATGGGATCAAGGCGGCGCTGTTCTCCGACGTCGGCACGCTGGGCCTGCTCGACAAGGACGACAAGCTGACGATCAACGCCACCACGGGCCAGCTGGAAAAGGACCCGTTGATCTTCGACAAGCTGGCTTTGCGGGCTTCGGCGGGGATCAGTATCTTCTGGAGATCCCCGATGGGTCCCATCCGCTTCGATTTCAGCCGTGTTTTGGCCAAAGAAGACTACGACAAGACCGAAACCTTCCGGTTCTCAACGTCAACCAGGTTCTAGGATCCCCATGAACACCAAAATTCTTGTCGCGACGTCGCTCGTCGCGGCGCTCTCGCTTTCGGCGAGCTCCGCCGCGCTGGCGCAGGCCGCCGCGCCCGCGGCGGCCCCCGCCATCAGCCACGGCCCGGCGCTGCCGGGCGTCTGCGTCCTGTCCGTGGAGGGCGCCATCGGCGCGTCCACCGTCGGCAAGTACGTGAACACCCGCATGCAGCAGATCATCGCCCAGGTGAACGCCGAACTGAACGCCGAGAAGACGGCGATCGACAACGAGGCCAAGACCCTGGACGGCCAGCGCGCCACCCTGGACGCCAACAGCTACGAGCAGAAGGGCGCCGCCCTGCAGGTCCGCGCCAACGCCCTGCAGCGCAAGGCCTCGCTCCGCGATCGTGAAGTCCAGGCGACGCAACAGAAGGCGCTGTCGCGGGTCGGTCAGGAACTGGATCCGATCATCCGCACCGCCTACCAGGGCAAGCAGTGCAGCCTCCTGATGTCGCGCGACGCCGTGGTGATCGCCAATCCGGCCATGGACCTCACGCCCGCCGTGGTGACCGGCCTGAACGGCAAGATCACCCAGTTCGCCTTCGACCGCGAACGGCTCGACCAGGCCGCACCGGCCGCGCGCTGACGCACGAGCGCGGGTCGATAAGGACCCCCATGCCCGATCCGCGCTTCTTCGAAGACTTGGGACCGGTGACGCTCGGCGAACTCGCCGCCCTCACCGGCGCCGAGCTTGGCCGGGCGGACGCGGGCCCGCGCACGGTGCGCGGAGTGGCCATCCTTGGCCGCGCCGCGGACGACACGGTGGCGTTCCTGGCAGATCGGCGTCACGCCGCCGACCTGCGCGCCACCCGGGCCGGGGCCTGCTTCGTCTCGCCGCGCGACCGGGAATGGGTTCCAGACACCTGCGTCGCCCTGCTGACGGCGACGCCGCAGGCGGCCTACGCCGCCGCCGCCCAACGCCTTCATCGGCCGCGCATCATCGAGCCCGGCCCGGCGATCTCCCGCGACGCCGACCTGGAAGAAGGCGTGGTGATCGCCCCCGGCGCGGTGGTCGGCGCCGGCGCGCGGATCGGCCGCGGTTCGGTGATCGGCGCCAATGCGGTGATCGGTCCGGGCGTGGCCGTCGGCCGCGACTGCCAGATCGGCCCCGGGGCCTCGATCGGCTTCGCCCTGCTGGGCGACCGGGTCCAGATCCTGGCCGGCGCCGTCATCGGCGAGCCGGGCTTCGGCGCCGCCGCCGGTCCCAGCGGACTGGTCGACCTGCCGCAATTGGGCAGGGTCATCGTGCAGGACGGGGTGACGATCGGCGCGAACAGTTGCATCGATCGCGGGGCCTTCGACGACACCGTGATCGGGGAGAACACCAAGATCGACAACCTTGTGCAGATCGCCCACAACGTGCGCGTAGGCCGCAACTGCGTGATGGCGGCCCATACCGGCATTTCCGGCAGCGTGACCATCGGCGACGGCGCCGCCTTCGGCGGTCGGGCCGGGGTGGCCGATCATGTGATCATCGGCGACGGGGCGCGGATCGCCGCCGCCGCCGGAGTGATGAAGGACGTCCCCGCGGGCGAGACCTGGGGCGGATCGCCGGCCCGGCCTCTGAAGCGCTGGATGCGAGAAACCGCCTGGCTCGCCAAAATGGCGAACCGCCGCAGGGAGGGAGCCGATCAATGAGCCGGAAGGCCCCGGAAACCGAGACGCCGCAGACCGAGATCGACATCGGCGAGATCCTGCGGCGGATTCCACACCGCTACCCCTTCCTGCTGGTGGACCGGGCGGAGGAGTATCGCCCGCACCAGTCGATCGTCGGCATCAAGTGCGTGACCGTGAACGAGCCCTTTTTCCAGGGCCACTTCCCGGACTTCCCGGTCATGCCCGGGGTGCTGATCGTCGAGGCCCTGGCCCAGACCGGTGCGGTGCTGATGTCGAAGTCGCTGGAGGTGGATGTCGCCGGCAAGACCATCCTCTTCATCTCGCTGGACAATTGCCGCTTCCGCCAGCCCGTGCGGCCAGGCGACGTGCTGAGGATGCATGTCGAGGTGCTGCGCGCGCGCGGCGACGTCTTCAAGTTCCGTGGCCGGGCCCTGGTCGGCGAGAAGGTCGCCGCCGAGTGCGAGTTCGCCGCCATGGTGGTGGAGACCGCGTGAGCGCCGTGGCCAGCCCGGACATCCATCCGACCGCCATCATCGCGCCGGGCGCGCAGTTGGGCCAGGGGGTCGTGGTCGGCCCCTATTCGGTCATCGGCGAGCACGTGGTGATCGGCCCCAACACCCAGGTGCTGTCGCATGTGGTCATCGAAGGCCACACCCGCATCGGCGCCGACTGCACCGTGCGCAACTTCTCCAACCTGGGCGGGCCGCCGCACCACACCGGCTACAAGGGCGAGCCCACCGAACTGGTGATCGGCGACCGCAACCTGATCTGGGAACATGTGACGATGCACATCGGCACGGCGGACGGGAACGGCCGCACGGTCGTGGGCGACGACGGCATGTTCATGGCCACCAGCCATGTGGGCCACGATTGCGTGGTCGGCGACAACGTCATCCTGGCGCACTCCGCCACCCTGGGCGGCCACGTCCACATCGGCGACTTCGTGATGGTCTCGGGCCTGGCCGCGGTGCACCAGCACTGCCGGGTGGGCCGCTACTCCTTCATTGGCGGCCTGGCGGCGGTGACCAAGGACGTCATCCCCTACGGCATGGTCTGGGGCAACCACGCCCACCTCGAGGGTCTGAACCTGGTGGGGCTGAAGCGCCGCAACTTCTCCCGCGAGACGGTGAGCGAGCTGCGCACCGCCTACCGCTCGCTGTTCGCCGACGAAGGCACGTTCCAGGAGCGGGTGGACGACACCGCGGGCGCCTTTTCCCACAGCGCCCCGGTGATGGAGATCATCGATTTCATCCGCGCCGAGGCCGGCCGCCCCCTCTGCCTGCCCGAGCGCGAAGTCTGAGGTCCCATGCTAGGTTCGCGCGATGCGTAAGCTCGGTCTGATCGCGGGCGGCGGGGCGCTTCCCGTCGAGATCGCCAATGCCTGCGAACAGGCGGGACGGCCGTTCTTCGTCGTCCGCCTGAAGGGTTTCGCGGGCCCCGAATTGCTGGATTTCCCCGGCATCGACGTCGGCATCGCCGAGCTGGGCAAGTGCTTCAAGGCGCTCAAGCGAGCCGGTGTCCAGGCCGTCTGCCTGGCCGGCAGCGTGGCGCGACCCGATTTCAAGGCCCTGAAGCCCGACCTGCGCGGCCTGGTCGCCCTGCCGGCCGCCATCTCGGCGGCGCGCAAGGGCGACGACGCCCTGCTGCGGGTCCTGGTCACCGAGTTCGAGAAGGAAGGCTTCGCCGTCGAGGGCGCGCACGAGGCCATGGGCGACCTGGCCCTGCCGGCCGGCCCGTTGGGCCGCCATGCGCCGGGGCCGGAACACCTGGCCGACATCGACCGCGCCCTGCTGGTCGCCCGCGAAATCGGCCGGCTGGACGTGGGGCAGGGGGCGGTGGTCTGCGAGGGCCTGGTGCTGGCGGTCGAGGCCCAGGAGGGCACCGACTCCATGCTGCGTCGCGTGGCCGAGTTGCCCGTCGCCCTGCGCGGAAAGCCCGGGGCCTGCCGCGGCGTGCTGGCCAAGGCGCCCAAGCCCATGCAGGAGACCCGCGTCGACCTGCCGACCATCGGCCTCAACACCGTCCATCGGGCCGCCGCCGCCGGCCTGGCCGGCATCGCTGGGGAGGCCGGGCGGCTGCTGGTCCTAGACCGCGAAGAGGTGATCGCCCTGGCCGACGACCTTGGCCTGTTCATCGTCGGCGTGGAGTCCTAGAGCATGTCAGGCGCAAGTGGGGACCGGTTCGCCGCCCGGACATGCTCTAAACTTTTGAAACCAGGGCCGTGACCCGCTCGCTCTGCGTGATGCTGGTGGCCGCCGAGGCGTCGGGTGACGATCGGGGCGCCGGCCTTGCGCGCGCGCTGAAGCGCCGGCTGGGCGAGACGGGGGTCCGCTTCGTCGGCGTCGGCGGCGCCCGGATGGCGGCCGAGGGCGTGGCGAGCCCCTTCGACATCGCCGAGCTGTCCATCCTGGGCCTGCTGGAGGGCCTGCTGGCCTGGCGTCGCGTGGTGCGCCGCGCCGACCAGACCGCCGCCATCGCCGCGCGCGAGCAGCCCGACGTCGCCGTGCTGATCGATTCCTGGGGCTTCACCCTGCGGGTGGCCGCGCGGCTGCGCCGGGCCGATCCCAAGCTGCCGCTGATCAAGTATGTCGGGCCGCAGATCTGGGCGTCGCGGCCCGGGCGGGCTCGGGTGCTGGCCCGGTTGGTGGACCACCTGCTGACGATCCATGCGTTCGATGCGCCGCTGTTCGAGGCCGCGGGCCTGCCGACCACCTTCGTGGGCAATGCGGCGCTGGCCCTGGACTTCTCCAAGGCCGATCCGGCGCGGCTGCGGGCGGACCTGGGCATCCCGCCCGAGGCCCCGATCCTGCTGGTCCTGCCGGGCAGCCGGCCGGGCGAGATCGCCCGTGTGGCGCCGGCCTTCGAAGACGCCGTGAACCGGCTGAAGGCCGACCGTCCCGATCTGCATGTGGTGATCCCCGCCGCCCCCACCGTGGCCGACAGCGTCAAGGCGCGCGTGGCCGGCTGGCCGCATCGGGCGCACGTGGTCGAGGGCGAGGCGCTCAAACTGGACGCCATGAGGG
>Ga0307513_10005087_pt1 | contig 17404 bp, 24 predicted proteins | sample 15_EM_MG_FD_202174 | JGI IMG/M metagenome (GOLD analysis project Ga0307513, IMG submission 202174) | Populus trichocarpa ectomycorrhiza microbial communities from riparian zone in the Pacific Northwest, United States - 15_EM | ecosystem: Host-associated > Plants > Roots > Unclassified | place... | reverse complement strand
TCTGATGTACGCCAACAGTACAGAAGGTGCGTGTTTGCTGAATGGCTTGGCCAGCGATTGGGCTTCTGCCTCCAGGGATCGACCACCAGAGGAAGGGGCAGATCCACCGAGGCGAGACCGAAGAGTCATCTTTGTCGTTAGCGCGGTGATTAGCCTCGCCAGGGCCTTAGCCTCAACTTCTCCCAATGGCTCGGCGGATGTGACCCATCCTGGTAAGGAACTTGCCACGATGTCACCTTGCTTTCGTCCAAGATTTGGACGAGGGGATTTGAGAGCAGATAACAAGCGACAAAGGATGAGAGCGAGGTGCGGAAGACTTGCGGCAACTAGGTCGCGTCGATTGCGTACAAGAGCTGACGAGACGTTGGTAATACGAAGGTACAACGATGGACACGTGTGATCTGTGTGTCCAATAGCAGGTACTGGTTGCAAGAATTTGGCGAGAAGGACCCATATACTGACTACCGCGTTTTGTTGAAGGTGAGCTGGCTATAAAAGGAGTGTCTGTTTGACACAACATTTCGCTGATCTATCGTATGTTACCCACCTTTTCATGACATTGAGCCACCACGAAGGCAAGGAGATGGGTTGAGAGTCCAATGGAACCAAGCTCCATGCTAGTAAATGAAGCAAGCATCTCCGACATATGCTCTTGCGACACTTTGAAGGTTCCTATAACGTATGTTAACCATGTTGTACTTACGTCTCCTCGGCATAGACGCACCTTCTGGAGCGTTGTGCAGCATAACGGTCGACGCATGAATGGAAGTACCCTTTCTCTCATCAGGCGCTACTCTCAAGTCTTCACAAAGGATGTTTAAGGCCCTTTGGTACTCTACGACACTGAGAGACTTGGTGGCCTTCGCTAGTGGCGTATCAAATGACACTGGGATGGACGAACCTGTATCCAATTCTATGAGAATTCCATATTGGTAAACCATAGTACAAACTGGACTCACCGAAAACAGAGGTTACCTCGAAATAAACAGTAAGCAGCAAATCGATCGCTTTGGTTTGCTGCATTGAGCCCGCGTGCCGGACATTTTCAGCTAGGATCCAGAGTATCTCTGCCTTTTCATTCATACTGCCCAGCGCCCTTTCACTGGTTGATCCATTCAAGGCGGCCCGTTTGACCGCCAGTGGAATGAGGATCGTCGAAATATCTGAATGGAGATCTTTGGATACACAACGGGGTAGTATTCAAAGGGCTTACCACCGTCACCAAGCCAATGTTTCACCTCCAAATAGGCTCGACAAGCTCTGAGCACGAGCGTCAAACGGGTGGTGTTCAAACCTTGCGTCAACTCGGTTTGAAGAAAGGCTTCGACCTGGGATGCACGCATTTTTATGAGGCCCTTGACTACATCGGGGAGTCTGAAGCACATAAGTCGGTATCGGTAAGGGCATCGGGAGGCGGAGAACCCCGACATACTGGTCGACCTTGAATTGGGTAGCCAGAAGAGAAAACAACCTTGAGAGTGATCGGAGTGATTGGGGTGACTCATGTGAGACTATAATCGAATCTGAGGCGAGAATGCTTTCTAGCGCAGTAGATGTGCCTTCGATCGCGCCGCGAATGCACAGACTAATGACCAGCGTCAGCTATTTACCAATCCCAGGTCTAACTGCATACTTATATACCACATTCAAGAGGTCCATATGTGCTTCCAGGATGGTAGGTCGCCCACCTTCCGCCGGGACGCTGCGAGACTGCAGCAAGAACAGTAACAGTGCTGCCTCAGTAAACTAGAGAATGTCAGCTTCCGTCATTTTCTTGGCCGTAGTGGTTTATCAGCCTACCAAATTGCCTGTTCCACTCTCTGGGGCCAGCCGTGTACTACAAGCCTTTAATTTGGCGGATCGTCGTAGCTTTTCAGAACAGCCGCCAGGCAGTCTAAGGGTTTCATTGGAGTACCATAGCGCTACGTCCGCTAGAATTGCTCGCTTGGCGAACTCTTTGGCTTTTGCCCGGCCAATCCATTCTAGCGGACACAGAAGTAAGAAGTTAAATATGTCGAATACGTCAGTCGATAGATCTTCTATTGGAATGTTCGCTAAGGAGTTTGGCTTGATGCAATTTGCGATATCCTTTGGGGAAATCGATTCGAGCCAGGTCGTTTGTTCGCTCATAAACGCCAAACTCGCATCTACTCAGAACAAATCAGTAATTTGATATGAAGAGAGCCCTTGATGGGGTTCTACCTCGCAAGTTGCTCAACTCCCAGAAATTCGCGGAACGTAGCAATCCCATTACGACGTGTCGGACCGTAATACCGGAGGAAGCTTCATTTTCCGTAAAGGTTTCTTTGGCTTGATAATCACCAACGTATCGCAGTAAAAGTCGGACGAATCGTTGCATCTGGCTTGTGTTCGAATGTCGACTATAGGTTCACAGGTGATCAGTAGCTTAGGTCAACAGATCTGAGTGTAGCTCACTTTATGGATGTGAGCCAGTGAGTGCTGGATAACGCCCATAGGGCTACTTTCGACTCGGCTGAAGAAAGCCCTACCCCCCGGCCGTTCCAAATCGAGGTGTCACCATCTTGATCTTGTCTCTCTAGTTCGCTGAGTACGGCTTCGACTATGGATGTATCTCCATGCTGGAAAAGCACACGTGCCTTGAAGAAATCGATCAAAATTTGTGCCCACAGAATTGAACCTCAACCGACCGCTTCAATGCCCAAATCCCCAGAACCTTGTTTGTGAAGTATCTCCACCAACCCCTGTTTCCCTTGCTCCTCTAATGTAGGTAAACCGCCAACCCACCGACATCGGGTCACCACAGCCGAATATAAATGCAACGCAGCAGCGCCAACAGCGCCCCATACCCACGCATCATCGTGCCCATCATGAGGGCAGTTGATGGAGAACATTATAGCGGGAAGGATTGTATCCGCTGTAAGAGACCGAATCGTCGTTCGAAGATTCTCAAGTACGGTGGCAGGAAGAGATGATGCGGGAAGTCCGGGAAGTACATAGCTTGCTAGTCGAAAGAGAAAGGCAGCACGAATAGGGAGCGATGGTGACACGCTTGTAAAGGTACTGCATTGTTTGTTGTACTTATTTTTCTCCAAAGGACCCCGAGGCAATTCTTGAACGGAACGGAAAAGATCGCCGAGAATTCGAGAGAGCGTCTCTGCTACCTTAGGTGTTTGTCCCGGTGTAAGGAAAGTGCTTATCGATTGTATGAGCTGTGAACCATGCCAACGAGCGAGGAGGGGCCCATTCATAATTCCACAGAATGCATGGAGCGAAGAAGGCGAACCGTTTGAGGTGAGAGATGCGAGGATTTGATGGATGACATCGAGGTAGTCGGGTAGAGTACGTGTTTTAGAGTGATATTCGATGATCACGCGAATGAGATCTTGGCACGATGAAGAGGACGAAGGATAGCTCTGAATTCCAGTGAGCGTGTCTAATTGAGGAAATAGGATCCACCTACAGTTGCACAGGCTTGCAAAATATTGGGCAGATGAGGCTCGACAAGAGCATAGTTCAGGCCAGATATGATCGCTAGACAGCGGAATACTGAAGGGTGATGTTCGGATTGGCCCTCTGTGGCATGATTAATTTCATGTACCTTTAAACTCACAATGCATACCCATTGAAGGCGTGGCGAAAGACCGGCAGCATGCCAGTACCGTGTTCTGAATCTCCTCGTTCCACGAAGCACCTGCTGTTGATACCAGCTTCATCGATTCGACGATCTCCAATGTCTCCGCACGAGACTTCCAGACGGAAGGAGCATCGTCGGCCGAGTCGTAGAGCAGTCGCAGTGAGGTAAAGTATTGTACTGGTGTTGTTGAAATGCCTGCCTGAGCGAGAGTGGCCTTTTGTTTTCGGAGTACTTCCGAGTGTGTCGCGAAGAGCCTTGGGAGCACAAAGGCCGTCTCCTCCACTTTCTCATGTAACGACGTTCCAAGGTTATAAAAGAGAGACTCTGCGTCACCTGGGGGCTCTAATATGGTCCGGAGAGCTTCTTGAGAGCTGAGAATGTCGGTTCCGATGGCCCAAAGCGCACGGTGCAATTTGGATACGCTTGCGCTCTTGGTTCTCCAGAGAGACACAATCCATAGTGGGAGGTGCTCCTTCACAAAGGTACCGTATATCTGCAGTCATTTCAGCATAGTGTTGGCACTTTTATGAAACTGACCTTGGCCTTGTTGCTCGACGTTTGGAAAGCCGGCGAGAACCCGTCAAACTCCAGAAAAGCTAGATCTGATACAAGTGCATCGATATGAGTGGAGGATAGCGCATCAATACATGCCCAAAGACATTCGAGAATCGTGTCGAGACGCGACTTTGGATACGCGATTGGCAAAACAGATCTGAGTACTGGTAGAGCATGTTCTAGCAGCAGTTGCTGTTGAGGTGACTCGGCCAGAAGGCGGAATATTGAAGTGAGAGTAGGGACGACGGGAATTTTATAGAGAACAGTCGGCAGCCAAGTTGGGGGGGTCGGCGAATCTCCAAGCAGGATTTCTCGGAGAAGTGACCATACTTTTACATCTTCTATCGCGGCGGGATGTTTCAGAAGCCGATTCAAGGCCCAGTCGGCTAAGAGCTGAGATTTTGCTGGAAGGTAAAAGGTTTGATTATTGTAAGCATCGATTGCGAGTTGAACATCATTTGATTGTCTGAGGGCCTTTACGAAGGAGTCTGCCGTCCAGGTCATCGGGGAAAGGGTACCGCTTCTTCGGTTCCGTTGGCCGTTGGAGGCGTTCAAGGTGAGTCAAGCAACTCGAGTGACCAAGGGTGGACACAAAGGAACGACAAAGAAGGTGCCCATCTCGTTTCCACCTTGGACCTTGGACCACACCTCATCGATCTCATGTCTCGTCTCAACGCGGGGGCCTACGAATTCGTCCCGGGGCAGGGTTATCGGCCTCCTCAAATCCGTCAGGACCAGCAAGGGCAACAGCAAGGGCAACAGCATCAACAAGGGCAACAGCAACAGCAAGGGCAACAGCAGCAACCAATGCAGCCGCCTTTCCAGCCACTGGACCAGTACGGCCGCCCATTGCACCCTCAATACCCCTATTATGGGCAGCAGCAGCAAGGATATCCTCAGCAGCAGTATTGGAACCAGCAGCAGACGCCTCCTTATTACAATCAGCAAGTGCCCCCGCAGCATTTCCAGCAGCAGCAGCAATCCCAGCAACCTCCTCAACCTCCTCGTCCTGCCGCGCCACCGGCTCCCCAGCCCAATCGTCTTCCATCGGAACCACAAAAACATGTGACAGTTTCTCTGAACATCGGAGGGTCAAAGGCGACCCCTCCACCTCAGGAAAATCCCGTCGAGGTGAAATCGGCCCCAGCTAAAGAGGCACCTGCACCTGGGCCCGCGCCCAAAGCCGTCTCAAAATCGGGAACATCGACGCCCCGACAGCATACCTCGGGGACAGAAACTCCACCAAAAGGGGCGTCAAAGTCAAAGACTTCCGTATTCACCATGGATCGGGCAAAGAACGATGCGGATACGATCGTCAAGGACCAAACCGGAACTGCCGATGAGGATACAATCAAGGAGCTTTACGGCGAACTAGACGAGGAGGTTGTGGATCCCAATGGTTCGTTTCCATTCGTGTTTTAGCTGCTTGTTGCATTACTCATTGGTATTTACAATAATCAGTCAAGCTGCACCTCAACGTCGTATTCACCGGTCACGTAGACGCCGGAAAGTCGACACTTGGAGGCCAGGTTCTGGTCCAGTGCGGAATGGTCGATAAACGAACGCTTGAAAAGTGGGAGCGTGAATCTAAAGATGCGGGACGGGAGACCTGGTATCTCTCATGGGCACTCGATTCGACTCCACAGGAACGTGACAAAGGGAAAACTGTTGAAGTCGGACGCGGTTACTTCGAAACCGACAAGAAACGTTATACAATTCTTGATGCGCCGGGCCACAAGACTTTCGTACCTAGCATGATCGCTGGTGCTGCTCAGGCCGATGTCTCCGTCTTAGTCGTCTCAGCACGAAAAGGAGAGTTCGAAACTGGTTTCGAACGGGGGGGACAGACACGAGAACATATTACTCTCGTACGCACCGCCGGTGTTAACAACATTGTCGTCGTTATCAACAAGATGGACGACCAGACCGTCGAATGGGACAAGGCTCGCTTCGACGAAATCAAAGACAAAATCACTCCCTTCGCTCGCACGTCTGGCTACAACCCCAAAACTAACCTTATCTTCATCCCGGTGTCCGCCTATACGGGACTCAATACCAAAGCGCGTTTGGACAAGTCAGTGTGCGCCTGGTGGGAGTAAGTATTTATTTCGTTAACTGCCACACGCACCTCGTCTCATTGTTCGTCTGGGCGCAAGTGGGCCATCCCTTTTAGAATACCTAGACAACATGCCTCCGCCAAACCGCAAACTCAATGGCCCGGTGATGATGCCCGTCTCAGAAAAATATAATGACATGGGTACGGTTGTGGTAGGCAAACTCGAATCGGGTCGGGTGCGCAAAGGCGACCCACTGATGATGATGCCGAACCACATAACCGCCGAAGTAGTGGCGCTCTACAATGAAATAGAAGACGAGGTCACCGCGGCGTTTGCTGGCGACAACATACGCCTCCGACTAAGGGGTGTTGATGATAAGGATATTAGCCCTGGATTCGTCATCACTAGCGTGCACAAGTCAGTGCATGCTGTCAAGCAGTTCATTGCTCAGCTGGCAATCCTCGAGCACAAAAACATCATCTGTGCGGGATACTCGGCTGTAATGCATGTGCATACGCTCTCGGAGGAAGTGACACTTTTGGTGGGTATGCAATCTCGTTAGCTGTTCCAAGCTTACCTACTTGACGACAGGAATTGCTGCACTATCTCGACAAGAAGACAGGCAAGCGGTCGAAGAAGCCACCTCAATTCGCCAAGAAGGGTATGTGGCCATATACGCGCCACATAGGTGATGACTTACGCCAGAACCAGGCATGCAAATCATTGCCAAGATCGAAACGACTGCTCTTGTGTGCGTCGAACCGTACAAAGATTATCCTCAGCTGGGTCGATTCACCTTGCGGGACGAGGGAAAGACTGTTGCGATGGGGAAGGTATGTTCTCCCTTCATTCCCTATTGTTCAGAATTGACCTCAACATTTTGCGATAGATCCTCAAACTGGTCGATGTGGACGCCGTAGACAACGTCACGAGAGCGACCGCAGCCATGACTGTCAATGAATAAATGAACCACAAAAATCTGTGTCGCAAAATTGCCCTGTAATGTAAAAGCCATGTCCCCACGATCTCCAATAAGTTATGGACCTATTCACCCGATAAGGGGGTTCCATGGACAAAAGGAACATGTGAGCGTGCTAAATAACGTGGTCGCCATTATTCCACTATTTACCGAATGGACTGCGCACTACCCAAGCAGCTTTCGGCATAATTGGAACAGCGGAGGTAGAGAATTGCAGGCGCATGTCATGGCAGCGAGGTCCATCACCAGAGATGGGAATCATCAGAAAGCAAGGAAAGCATAGGTAGAACAAGACGAGACGGGGATAGCAAGAAAGAGACACATTCACAAATACATCCCGTTATGCAGCCTCCAGCACGAGGAAACAGCAATTTCAGCACAGACACGATATGCACCACAGGCAAGATCGGCATGCACAACGGGAGCCCGAATTTCATGTGAGACGAGAGAGAGGACAATGAACCATACAAAGCAATCTGGACGGTCATGGCCGCAGATCTGAGGTGGTTGGATGGGATGGAGTAAAGTGACGTTGGTCATTCAACGCTGGTCGTAGGTGCGCTTGCGAAGAGTGGGGTGGGGGAGAGGGGCTTGTCCTTGTTGGTTGTGGAAGGTGTTTGGGCGATGCGCTTGGCGGGTGTAACGTGGACGCCCTATCTGTACAGGTGGGTGATCGCTGGGAGGTTGCTGGCTCCAGTTAGGAGGTGGCATGGAGTGAGGGGGCCACTGGTAAGACTGTGCTTGCTGTGAACCATGGTCGCCAGACGCGGGTCGGAACTGACCCTGTGGTCCCGTTTTGCGCTTCTTGAAGGCGGGGCGCGCCTCAAAGCTACCAAGAGTATCAAAATGGTTTACATGGCTAGCCCCGATATGCGCAGAGCGCAGTGGATAGGAGTGAGAAAGCGGACCAGAAGAGAATGACGGCGTCGGCATTGGTACCGGCATTGGGGGATATGGAATAACCATAGGTGGCTGCTGAGGAACCGGAGGTGTAGGCGGAGGGATGTAACGATCAGTTCCCTGAGCGGTAATACTGAACGTGTTCAGCGGGTGGTTGCGTGGTTGAGAACTCTCGGGTGGTTTGAAAGATGGATGGTATACACAGTCACCCTTGGTCAAGTGGTGTGGTGCATATCCGAACCGCTGAACGTACTCCATGATAACTCGCCATTCATCGCTGGTGTATCCAGGGTGCGGCTCGTTCTTGTCGTGACAATCATTGGCACCTTGAACCCTATGAGAGTATGGACAGCGAAGGCCAAATTTTGAACCAAAGGTGCCAGTTTGGTTCCCGCCAATCCGATCCTGAAGGCGACGTCTCGTTTGTCTACCATCCGTCCCATAATTCTCCGATCTCACCTTTCCGAATCGGTAGGGAGGGGGTGACCCTGTGATGGGCACCCTCGCTTCAGAATGCAGCATGGTTGGAGTTGAGACTTTCTTCTGGCTGCAGGAAATGTCGAGTCTACTAGCCAGAGAGCCTCGACCCCCGACGCGAGTTACAAGTAGAGTCTCATTCTCCTCGTGATGTGAAGTGTCCGCCGTGTTGACAGGGGAAGCCGGCCGCGTCCATTGGGATTGGGGTTGTGTGTCCATTCGGGGAGGCGTGTAACCTCGTCGAGGATGCACCTGAGAGGAAACGACATCGCGAGACCGGCTTCGAGAGAGCGATTCTCTCCTGCTCTCGATCCCACTGATGCTGCTGGAGGACTGAGACCGGACATGATTGGTTCTGGTAATTGAGACGTCATGATCAAGGCGATCGGCAACTTGCTCGTGGTCGCCTACGAGTGATTTAGGACTAGGAGAGCGACCACGTTTTGACGCAGCTCTGTGGACCGGGTCCGAAGAAAGACCTCTCATCAGGCAGCCATCAGGCGAGTAGTAGGATTCGTGGTTGCCGTTATGACGATAGGACACATACGAGACCTCGCGATGCTGTGAATCACGGGAATAATCAGTGCGTGATCTTGTTTCTACCGCTGGAGAGTTGCCTTTTGTTGGAGAATGAGCAGGTGAGCGCGTTCTGGAGCGACTCCCGTGCACTGAGGGGGATGTTTCAATACGCCTCTGATGCACCTGCCTGGCATTCCAATCCTTCGGTTGACTTTCGACAGCGTTCTCAACTGGGTTGGCGTCTCTGGCCTTTCTCGTACGCAGGGTGTCCATCTGACTAGGTGGTGCGGTGCTTTGTGGAAATCCGGCGCCATTATCAAGAGCACGTCCTTTCGATGCTTGCACCTCAAATTGAGGGCAAAGAATCTCGACATCAGATTCCACGGGGGCAACTTCTCTCAGGAGAAAGGTGGTCGATTCTGCATGACTCCCGCCTGGAGTGTAAGGCGGGGTATACTGGCTACGATTCGGAAAGTCCGTTGCCAGAGGGAGGAGTTCTGCTCTCTGTAGCTGCGAATTGCCACCAGACTCCCCCTGCGAGGTTCCATCAATCACGATGGAGGACGGGGCGGAGACAGTCGAGGGGCTGCCAAGCTCAGGTCGATTGTTGCTCATCACCAAGTGCACGACGAAGTCAACTCGACTTCCGTTGGGATGAGGTGAAATAGATATAGGGATGCCATGAGATACGACCGGATAAGGAGTCTGGCAGGCGGTGAGGTGCCATCCCACGGTCGGAGTGTGGACATACCGCATCTGGTAGAATAACCTCGTGGTCAGAGTCCACTGTCCAGTAGTCAGAAGCCATATTGGGGACCACCATGATGATTTTGACGAAGCGCGGCTACGAGGCTGGCACGGTAGGCGAAGCAGACGATGTATGGGAAAGCGCGTAGATAGCCTTGTGTACTATTGTTCTTCGGTGTTTGAGCGTAATGGGTTGTCCAGCTGGGCTAACGGGGACAAGCTCGATTTGCCGAGGAGTCGGGCTGAGCGTGTTTACTCGGTATGAGCGGGGCGGTGGCACAGGAACGCGTCTGGATGAGGGTGCAGCTTCAGTGAAGGCGCTTGTACTGCACACTGTAGACGCGGATGTGAGGGGGCTCGCTTTGTTTGTCGAGCAAGATCCAACCGATATTCTAGAGGAGCGAGAAGACTGAGGAGGGGGATGGAAAGGAGATACAGGCCTGCTCGTTGAGCTGGCTGCAGCAGACGGCGATCGGCGTGCTGCCCAGAGTCGTGGAGGGGAACAAGTTACCTCTGTGCCTTGCGGCTTTGGATTTAATTGCACAAGCGCGCTTCATCTCATGCGGCGCGGATTGTCATCGGAAAGTGTCAATTTATCATGTATATATACACAGATATTCGTCCAACCCGCTTTCCGAACTAAAGCCGCAGCGGACAGGCCGTATTCCGTTTCGACGAGGACAGGGATGCGTGATGATCCTAACAACGCATTAGGGGCCACTCTTTGTGACAACGAAGACTATTCGGACCTGCGTTATACTTGTTGTTCATGGGCATCTTCTAGACTTTCCGCTTCGATCCAACCTTAGCAGCGGACGACTGAACTTCTTCCTGCAAGCCCACCCAGGACGCTTACAGAAAGCAATTCTTGTGCTTTCTCATGCACTCGAGCATTGCAGCGGATGGTAAGAATAAACCCCTGACCACCATTGCGCCTGACATCGGGTTTTGATGTGTCCTTAGCCCCCATTATGCTAGAACATAACGCTTAGTACTCTGTCACACGTTCTCGTTTGTTACGGGATATTTTGGTACCGTTATACAGATGGCACCCCTCTTTGACTTTCTGTTCAATGTTCTTCTTGTCCATACGGCGGTGTAATAAAGCCGCATGTGGCCTTGAGCATATTGATGCACTCCTGACGAGGTTGAACGGATTATGGTACCGCCCTTAGCTTAAAAAAGAAAACAAAAATATTATTCTCGCACACCGGGACTCCGAACACGGTCTACGTGTCATCGAATGGGTACTCGAATGGCGCCGGCGGGGGAGTCTCAGTTGGTTCATCAACCTGCATGCCTTCCGCAGGCTTGGGAGCCTCTTCACCCCCGAGATCAGCAGGCAGATCAACATAGTTGATCGGTTCGCCCGGCGTCCGGTCAATAAGCATCAGAATACCACCACCACCCGCTCTCGTCTTCCCACCCCCACTGCGTATAGGCCGCACAGGCTGGAACCGGGCTTCGGGCGGGAAAGAGATGTGTGCCAGCTGCGCGGGCGTCACACGTGAGAGGTTCTGGAGTGTCTCTGACGACGGCTCCTTCTCTTTTCGTTTCGATGCCGCCTTATCTTTGTCCCTCTCCTCTTCCGCTTTCACTGTGGAGGCTTCATCTTTCATCTCAACGTCTCCACTTCCTGCGCCGGTAGTTCCAGAAGGCTTGGGCGACTTGACGTCTGTCTCCATTGCCTCTCCTTTTTCTTTCTTCTCCTTTGCACGGGCTTTTGCCTTCGCAGTAGTGGAGAGAACGGCGGTGGCGACCTTCTCCACCGCTTCTTTCGCAGGGGGCTTGGTAGGTTGAGGATATGCGAACAAGCTAGGCTTGGCGTTGGACGTAAACTCGAACGTTGGCACCTAAAAGTACCGAGAATCATCAATACCACCACCACAGACAACGCTCACAGAGCATACCTTCAAATTCTCTGTTAGGCCGATGACAGCAGTAGGCTCGAAGGCAAGCGCGACGCAATGCGCCAGAGGGTACCAATACCAAAACTGGCAGAACAACGCCATACCGATGATGGCGTTCATGTTCCTACTCCCTGCACAGCTTTGTAGGCTAATGGTAACGTTCCGCCCGCCAGCATCTATTAAGCCTTGTCCGAGAGCGGCACCAAAACGTGCCATAGGGTCCTCGTGCTTGTCTCCGATGATCTTGCTGTACACAGCCCGCGTTGATACGCTCGCAGTTGAGGCCGCTTCGGATTGCTGAACCAGAATCATGCCCAGTGCGATCAGCGCGCCTTGCCGCACGAAGTCGACTGGGTCTTTAGCCATTGGTTCAAGGATTTCCACCGCATCCTGACCACCAACGGTCGAGTCAGATTTGCGCTCTGACAGACGAATAAATGATTTAAATGCGCACCTGCAAACCGGTACCAGCACAAGCGATACCAAGAGCCAGGGTTGCACCACATCGAACGTGAGGGTTGTAGCTCTCACTCAACAGCTGGACTAATCGCGGCACTTGACTTGGGTTCTTGAAGAGAAGGAAAGCCAGAGAGGTAACTGCTGCTCGCCGTACATCGTCTGAGGTATCCGAGACAGCAACATGGAGCAATTTCCGTACAGCCTCATTATCGGCTGTGCCTGCATATGCAAGTGCGATAGTGTACACGCCTCCGTATCGAAGGATGTGGTCCTGTGAATGTCAACGAGAATTACCTCCGTTTCTTGACAAAATAATGGCAGAGACGCACCTTATCAGACAGAAGGGTATCGATGATGTTATCCGCCTGCTCTTGTCGTCCATAGAACATGAATGCAATGCCCATCGCAAGGCCACGGATGATTTTCTCGTGCTGTGTCTCATGCGCATACTGCAGCATCTCGTCCAAGCACCGCCCCGACGCAGACCCGAGCATAACGAGACCCATAGCGTACCCACAAGCCTCACCCGCAATGGCAGAATCGCTAAACAGCGTCGTTCGCAAGTCCTCGTACGCCTCTGTGGCCAGTGAGCCAACATCCATCGTTCGGCATCACTAAAGAATACTTACCCTCACTCTGTCCTCCAATCCCTGAAACGCCGAGTCCGAGAGCCGCACCATGCTGGAGGACCTCATCCGAGAACGCCTTGAGCTTGCTCCGCATGTAGGTCTCGATATGCGTCCCTCGCCCGATGTTGATTAAACCAAGTGCATACAGCGCTCCACCCTCGGAGAATACACTTCCCGTTGCGCCAGGCTCGTCACCAGGCAGGTATGGCTGCAACAAAGACATACCCTTTTCCAAGTTGCCTTTATGTATGCTCCCGAACGCCGCAGTAGCGGTAAACTTGGACCAGTTGCTTGCTTTCACCAACCAGTCCAGATTCTCCCTCAGGAATACGTCCGATCCCGTCCCGGAATGCATGTAGGCGTTCTGCAGCGACAGAGCGGTGTGGTATAACGACGATCGTGGCTCGAGGGATTCACGAGTATGCTTGAGAATCAGCATGTCGACATTATTGTTCCGCTTCAAGAACTCGCAATACAATTTCGTGCTGCTCTCGCCGGAGAGTATCATCTTCAAGCTGTCGTATTCTTCAGGCAGCTGTTGCATGACCGTTTGAAGAAACTCTTGTACGCCGCTTTCAAAGAGGTCATATGCCACTTGGTAGGCGAGAATGAGCTTGTCGGGGACGAGGGCTTTGAGATAGGCAACGGTGATTTGCGGTGAGGAGAGGGTCACGAGGATACGGGTCACGGCGTGAATATGGGAAGAATGTAATTCGAGAGGCGGGAAGAGTGGTAACAGGAAGCGGAGGACGGCAAGACGGTACGAAAGGGTGAAGGAGGTTTCGGAGACGGCGTCCATGACATAGACGAGGAGATCGGTATCGTGGGTGAGGTCGTGAACTCGAGCTATTACGTCCAGTCTTCGCGCTTCAAGTGCAATACCTAGCGCTTGGGAGAACTCGCTGTCCTCGATTGCACGGTGGAAGATGCCCTCGATGATGCCCTGCAGCTTGGGATCGACCTCCTTGCCAGTGTCTGTTAGTGGGTCCGTATCCGGGTCATATTGGTGCGCAGTTCGCGTCTTGATGTAGCGGTCGACCGCTTTGGCTGGAGAGGCATACGCGTCAGCTAGGCGTTCAACTCGCACCAGAAGGAAACCACGCAGTGTAGAATACGTCTAGGGGGTACTAATCGCGTAATGATACCGGTATTATCGTCGTACGGCTATGATTTAAGCGACGGCACGTAGCGAAGTATCTGGATACATGCTGGAGGTGCACTTACAGACGACGGTCTCAACATATTCCTCTGCATTCGGGGACCTTGTTTGGGCATTGAAAGCTTGACCAGCAGACAGAGCAAACGAGAGAGCCTCTTCGTATTCGCCGAGGTAGTAGTAAACCTTGCTAACGACGAGGGCGGCCAGGTCTCGCGCGTCAGAAGGCAGGTCTTCTGCCTCGTAGAGAGCTTCTCTATCGTGTATATTCAATACATCATAGATAAGGGTGCTGAGCGACGTACAAAGTAGTTAAACGCTCTGATATCTCAGCCCAAAACTGAGGAACGAGCGGGTTGAGAGATTTGAGAGCATGGCGTTTGAGATCGCCATCCTCCTCGTCGAGGAGAGCAAGTACTCCTGCTGCAGAGGTTGGTGGCCGGGTCATCGAGATGGAGCAGGTTCAGAGGAGACGCGTATGGTCCAGCCTCATTAGAACCAGGACGCAACCAAAAATGCAGGCTCTGCAACGAAAGCGGCCTCATCGACTTCCGCGATGTCTTGGACAGATTGTACAAAGACGAGGAGTTAAGCTCAATGTGGTGCATAACCCAGATATCAAGAGAATGAAACACTTGAAGGAGGAAGGTCTCTCAATTTCTACGAAGCCGATTGTCCACGACGCAGAGCCAGTATTCCGAGGCAGATTGCAGGAGCACGTCAGATTCTTCGACAAAGACTTCATGCACATAACTCCGGAGGACGAACACGTCGGTCTCGCAATCGTTGGGCTGCACCCAGAGACGCGAAAAGGGGACCTCCGGAGAAAACTTACTAGCCTCGGAACAATACGCCACGGTTGGATCTGTGCGTACGTAGCTTCCACTCTCTTCATTCGCTGCTCACGTTATTTCGTTCAACAGGGACCGAGTCCGTTGTCCTCGTTCGCTTCCAAGACCCGCGCTCGAGGGATAGTGCCAATAAATGGTTGGAAAGCTTACAAAAGTACCCTTTCCCCGTTCTCGACCGCGACGAAGGGCATTGGAATGCTCCCGCTCCCTCGGATTGGCCAAAGCTCAGATTTGAGCCTCTGACGACCAAGTACGACTTCATAGAACCGAAGAAAACAAAAATACTTCTCTTCAGGAGCTGGTTCACTCGACAACCCATTCTCGCGAGACTTGTCGAACCCTACAGAACCGAGTCAGAGCGTCCAAAAATCGGTGAGGCTTTCCTCTCCTCTTCTCATAATTACTAATGTATTTCGGCTTGTTACCACAGCATGGACAACCTGGGGCGCACACAACAAATCGCGGCAGGAATGGTGGGTTGAGTTCCCAACCGTGGAACTGGCGACCAAAGCGCGGGACGAACTGCATGGAAAATGCATACGTGTCCCATCATCCTCCCTAAATACCCAGCTACGCGTACGATACCCCATGGGGACGGAGTACCATCTCTGGGTGCAGCATACCGGTCTGCACAAGGTCCTTCCCAAGGGTACTCCTCCACCATTCCCTATCCCCCTTGGGCTATAGTACTACTGTCTGGCTAGACTGTGTTTGCTCCAATACCTTGATATGCCGCATTCCGCCCATATTAATTAACCCCCCTCTAACGTCACTCAGACAAAGACTTCGGGACAATGAGCAAGGTATGGTTTTGAAACACTTGCAAGCCATTGTAGAGGTCGAGAGGTATTTAGCGCACACGCAATAAATCCATTGAAATTCATAAATTGTGTATAGAGGGTCGAGGTACATTAGTGGTGGACGTGTGTACAATCCAAAGACTCTACTCTTCAGTCAATCCGGCGTCGGTCTAAGCCCAGAGGCAGTTCAGTAGCAGTTGTTCGAGCTTGTGGTAGCGGAGATTCTCCAGGCCCACGCAGGTCAACCTTTAGAGAACAACAAGTCCCTCACGCCGTCTGAGTCTTTCCCATCACGGAATCGCCAGGCTGTTTACTCTTATCCTTTCCATTCCCTGCAACACCGAAGCGGACCACCCCTCGGAGTGTACCCCAGACGGATCTCGTTAGTTTTTCCTCCCATAACTGATCCTCAGCTCTTTCTCGGGCCAAGTATAGTGCGACCCAAGGGGGATCTGTTTGCACCGGTCCTCGCGAAGGGAGAGGGTGAGATTCCTCCATCAACAGTGAAGCTGGGCTGCTAGTATTGGGGCAAGCACTTTGCGCTAGCTCCGAAGAAGTAATCTCGGCACCGGTTATTGGGCTATGACCAGCATTTACTACACCGGTAATTTTGTGCTTCTGTCTGTGAAACAGGCCGGCACTGGATGGAGCAATGAGACCACTCAAAATAGCATTATCACGAGGATGCCGTTCCACAGAAGTCGCTCGCGCAAGTTCTTTGGAAGATGATGCTGGATTGAAGTTATTGTAAGAGGCCTGACTGGGACCGCCAGAAGAATGACGCCTTTGAAAGAAGTTGGGGGGTCGAGTCTCTTTCTGTCCGGATGTGCCCGGTTCAGAATCACGTCTGTGGGGCTGTTCAGTGTCCACAGGCCCGCGTGCTGCCTTTGCGACGTCTTTTGCTATGTTTTTCAGTCGCCGTTGTAGTTTCTCCATGTCCCGACCCGCGTAGTAGTTGTGGCCCCCCTTTGGGTGAAGGGGATGAGATGTAGATTCAATCTCAGCCGATGGTATGGTGGCCATGTCGATTTGAAAGTGCCCGTGTTCCTTTTCTGACGTCGGTACATTGTATAATGTGCCTTGGTAGAGGTAGAAGGGGTTTGAGGTCATATGAGCAAAGCCGAATGACACGGGGGGCAGGGCAGGGACACCTAGATGGGGTTTCAATATGAATTGTCGGCCAAGTACAGCCAGAACTTACCATCATTATAGCCAATAACTGTCCATTCCGTAAGGGCTGCTTCTCTTCCTCGTCTCTCTCGAAACTCTCGTACCAGCTCATTAAAATGATCGACCAGTGCCTGATTTGCCAGACGGGGCGGACCGAAAGAAGCGATTGTAATATTGACGGAAGGAGGAATGGAAGGTAGTGGGTGACAACCCTGATGAAGTTCGCTCTCAAGGCTGATTCCTTCATGAAGAATGTCAAGGAGGAACAAATACGATATCGCGGTGCCAAGAGAGTGGGCTGTCAGTACCAAGTCCCACTCGCCACTGCGAGTTCCAGTCTCCCTGTGTAAATATTCTATCGCTTCCCTGAGAGCCTTCCTTGCCGCCGTTCGCACACCTTGAAATACCATCTGAAATCCATCATGGACTCGCCACAATTCCCTCTTGGGATGCAAGAAAGATGTTTGGTATCTCGCTTGGTTAGCTTTGATATCGTACATTGCAAGACGGGCATTGGATGTGCCGGAAAATGTGAGGATCACTTGTGGCCGGAATGGTGCAATGACTATGGGAAGGAAA
>Ga0307513_10005085_pt1 | contig 17406 bp, 11 predicted proteins | sample 15_EM_MG_FD_202174 | JGI IMG/M metagenome (GOLD analysis project Ga0307513, IMG submission 202174) | Populus trichocarpa ectomycorrhiza microbial communities from riparian zone in the Pacific Northwest, United States - 15_EM | ecosystem: Host-associated > Plants > Roots > Unclassified | place... | reverse complement strand
AGCGCGCGAAGTGGGACGAAAACCAGCGCCGCAAGGAACGGCCGATCGCCTGGGACGAGTTCCCCTCGGTGGTCGTGCTGAGCCGCACGTCGGCGATCCCGCCGCCGGTTGCGGCGCATCTGGCAGGGCTGAACGGCAGCCACGCCCACCACACCTTCGAAAGCGGTTGGGACGACCACGTGGCGCAGACCATCGTGCTGCCGCTCCGCGATCTGCGCGGCAGCGAAATCGGCGAACTGGTCGTGCTGCACCCGATCACGGCGGGTGTTGCCGAGCGCAACCGCACCGCGATCGGCGTCATCGCGCTCGGCGTGGCGCTGGGCGGCTCGCTGATGGCGTTTTTCTTCATCCTGCTCGGGCGCGTGGAAAGGGACGTCGCGGCGCGAACCGCGAACCTGAACCGCGCACAGCAGGTGCTGGCGACCGAACAGATCGAGCGCCAGCGCGCCGAGCGTGAACTCGCATCGCAGCAGGAGCGCAACGCCCTGCTCGAAGAACAGGCGCGCATGGCGCAAGAGCAGGTGCTGACGAAGAAGGCGCTGGAAGACCGCAGCGCAGCGCTGGCCAAGTCGCTGGCGCTGCTGAGCGCAACCCTCGAGTCCACCGCCGACGGCATCATCGCGACGCGCCACACCGACGCCGCCGAGCTGGTCTACAACAACCAGTACGCCACGATGTGGGGTGTACCGGCGGAGCTGCTGACGCGTGGCATCAGCAGCGAGTTGGTCGCCTTCGTCGCGACGCAGGTCAAGGACCCCGAAGACTTCGTCGCCCGTGCCAACTTGACGCGCACACGCCGCGAGGCCGAGACTTTCAACGTGCTCGAACTGAAGGACGGCCGCACCTTCGAGCGCCACGTCAAGCCGCAGCGCATCGGCGGCGAAGTGGTCGGCGTCGTGATCAACTTCCGCGACATCACCGAGCGCAGGCGCATCGAGACCGAGCTGCAGGCGGCACAGCGCGAACTGCTCGCCAAGGCGCGCCAGGCCGGCATGGCCGAGATCGCGACCAACGTGCTGCACAACGTGGGCAACGTGCTGAACAGCGTCAACATCTCGGCCGGGATGGTGGCGCGCACGGTGCGCGAATCGCGGGCCGCTGGCCTCGCGCGGGTGGTGAGTCTGTTCGACGAGCACGCCGCGCACCTGGGCGACTTCCTGACCCACGACGCCAAGGGCAAGCTGCTGCCGCTCTACATGAGCCGGCTCGCGCGGGCGCTGGCCGCCGAACAGCAAAGCATGCTCGACGAACTCGACTCGCTCGCCCGCAGCGTCGACCACATCAAGGAGATCGTCGCCACCCAGCAGTCCTACGCCGGCAACACCGCCATGTTGGAGCCGGTGCAGGTGGCCGATCTGGTCGAGGACGCGCTGCGCATGAACACCGGGGCGCTGGCCAGCCGCCAGGTGACGGTGGTCAGGGAGATCGCCGAGCTGCCCGCGCTGCAGCTCGACCGCCACCGGCTGCTGCTGATCCTGATCAACCTGATCGGCAACGCCAAGAACGCGCTGGACGGCAGCGCCGGCGAGACCCAGCGCGTGACCGTGCGGGCGCAGATGGCGCGCGCCGGCGTGCTGGGCATCAGCGTGGCCGACACCGGCGAAGGCATCGCGCCGGAGAACCTGGCGCGGGTCTTCCTGCACGGCTTCACGACGCGCAAGAACGGCCACGGTTTCGGCCTCCACAGTTGCGTGCTGGCGGCGCAGGAAATGGGCGGCAGCCTCACCGCCGACAGCGACGGCCGCGGCCGCGGCGCCTGCTTCACGCTCGAGATCCCGGTCGCCGCCGCCGATGGCGGGCGCTGAGCCGCCACCGCGCTCTCAAGAAAGCGCCCACCGGGCCGAAGAAATGCCATGCGGCCGCCGGAAGACGGCCGAACCGAACGCTGGTCCTTTTTCTGGTCGCCGAACCGTTGCGGCTCCGTCATCGCGTAACGAGAACCCCTTCGACCATGAAAACGATTCGTTCGGTCTTCGCCGCTGTCTTCGCCGCTGTCTTCGCACTGGCCGCCGCCACCGCCGCGCCGGCCGAGCCGTTGACCTTGACCTTCGTCCACGCCGCGGCAACCGCCCACCCCCAGCACCTGGCGACGCTGCAGTTCGCCAAGCGCGTCGAAGAGCGCACCGGCGGCCAGATCAAGACTGAGATCTTCCCGGCCGGCCAGCTCGGCAGCGAAAACGAAATGGTGCAAAAGGTCAGGCTCGGCGCGATCGACATGAGTGCGTCGTCGCTGAACTACATGATCAAGTACGAGAAGACGTTCGCCGTCGTCGTGATGCCGTACCTGTTCGACAGCTACGAGCATGCGCACCGGGTGCTCGACGGCCCGGCGATGAACTGGCTGGCGCCGTTGGCCGAAAAACAAGGCTTCGTGATCCTGTCGAACTGGGAATGGGGCTTTCGCAACCTCACCAACAACAAGCGCCCGGTCAACCGGCCGGAGGACGTACGCGGGCTGAAGATCCGCGTGCCGCCGGTCATCGAACTCGAAGCGACGATGCAGGCACTGGGCGCCGAGGTCAGCAAGATCGGCTTCAAGGAACTCCCCAAGGCGCTGGCCGACGGCCTCGTCGATGGCCAGGAGAACCCGCTCAACGTCATCTACTACAACAAGCTGCACGAGGTCCAGAAGCACCTGGCGCTGACCCGCCACGTCTACTACAACACGCTCCACCTGATGAGCGTCAAGACCTGGAACCGGCTGACGCCGGCGCAGCAGAAGATCGTCCGCGAAGAAAGCAAGGCCGCCGGCGACGCCATGCGCAAGACCATCATCGCCGAAGAAGAGACGCTGATCGCCCGCATGATCGAAGCCGGGGTCAAGGTCACGCGGCCCGACGCGAGGCCGTTCCGTGCGGCGGTCGAGCCGACCCACCAGGAGATCAGGCGCTTCGTCGGCGAAGAGAACGCGCGCAAGTTCCTGAAGATGGTCGACGATGAGCGCCAGCCCTGAGCCGCAGCTTCTGCCGCTGACCTGGAGCGCGACGCAGGGCCCGGCCGCGGCCCCGCCGGAGCCGCGGCGCTGGCGCTGGGCGCACAGCCTGGCGGTCGAGATCGCGCTGGCCTTCGGCGTCGTCATCGCGCTGATGCTGGTCCTGGGCGCGGCCTTCTACCTCAGCGAACAGCGCTCGACGACGACCTTCGACAAGCTGCTGAAGATCGATGGCCGGATGGCCGACCTGAGCCTGCGCAGCGGCCTGGCGATGCTGAAGGCGCGCGGCTCCGAGAGCGACTTCCTGTTGTCGCTGCACCGGCTCGGCGCGGCCGAGGCGCGCGAACGCCACGTGGCGCCGATGCAAAGCCACCTGCTCGACATGCGCGAGTACCTGACCAGCATCCGCGTGATCTCGGCGGAGGCGGGCTTCGTTCGCAAGCTCGACCAGATCGAGCACGAAGCGCGGCGCTACGAAGACGGCTTTCTGGCCTTCGTCGCACTGTGCGACAAGCCCGACCAGGCCGACGAGGCGTCGGCCACGCAGCAAGCTTACGTCGCGGCCGCGCAGGCGATCGAGCCGCTGCTCGAAGACCTGCACACCACCGCCAGCAAACACGCGCTGCAGACGCTGGCCGGCGTCGAGCAGGCGACCCGGATCACGCGCTGGGCGGTCTACGGCACGCTGGCTGTGGCGACGCTGCTCGGCGCCATCGTCGCGCTGATCGTCTCGCGCCGGATCACCGGCTCGGTGATGCAGCTGATCACGTTCTCGCGGCGCGTCGCGGCGGGCGATTTCAGCGCCCGGGCCAAGCCCGGCAGCGAGCACGAATTCGCGATCCTGGCGCAGGCGATGAACCGGATGGCCGAGTCGCTGGAGAACTCGCAGACCCAGTTGCTGGCCGCCGCGCGCCAGGCCGGCATGGCCGAGATCGCGACCAACGTGCTGCACAACGTCGGCAACGTGCTGAACAGCGTCAACGTCTCGGCCGGGCTGCTGGGCACGCGGCTGCGCACGTCGAAGATCAAGGGGCTGGCGCGCGCGGTGCAGTTGATCGACGAGCACGCCGACGACCTCGGCGCCTTCCTCAGCCGGGACCCGAAGGGCCGCCTGCTGCCGACCTACCTGCGCGAACTGGCGCAGACGCTCGAAGGCGAACACGCGACGATGGCCGAAGAGCTGGGCGCGCTGGCGAAGAGTGTCGACCACATCAAGGAAGTCGTCGCGACCCAGCAGTCGTATGCCGGCGCCCAGCCGGTCGTCGAATTCCTGCAACTCGCGGAACTGGTCGACGACGCACTGCGCATGAACGCCGGCGCGCTGACCCGGCACAAGGTCGAGGTCGTCAAGCGGATCGCCGAAATGCCCGCGCTGCCGCTGGACCGGCACCGGCTGCTGCAGATCCTGGTCAACCTGATCGGCAACGCCAAGCATGCGATGGACGGCCGCCCCGACGAAGCCCGCCCGTGCATCACGCTGAGCGCGGGGTTGGCCGACGAGCGGCGCTTGCGCATCACGATCGCCGACAACGGCGAAGGCATCGCGGCGGAAAACCTGACGCGCATCTTTTCGCACGGCTTCACGACGCGCAAGAACGGCCATGGCTTCGGCCTGCACAGCTGCGTGATGGCCGCGCAGGAAATGGGCGGCAGCCTGCATGCCCACAGCGACGGGCCCGGGCACGGCGCCGTCTTCACCCTCGAAATTCCAGTCGACGCGGCAGCGCGTGCGGTCCAGCCGCCGGCTCGCGACGCCGCGCAAGTCGTGGCGGCCGTGGCATGAACATCCGGACCAAGATATGGCTGTTGCCGATCGGCGTCGGCGTGGCCTTCGCGTTGAGCGGTGCACTGAACCTCGGCTTGAGCGCCCGCAGCGCGACCCATCTGGAGACGCTGCGCAGCATCGACAATCCGTACCTGGAACGTACGCTGCGGGTCGAGCGTGGCATCGACGAGTTGCGCACCGCGTTGCAATACGCGGTCGGCGAGGGCGACGCCAGCAAGCTCGACGACGCGGAGCGGGCGATCGTCTCGGTGCATGAAGCGCTGGACGGCTTGCGCATGCTCGAAGGCAAGGCCGAGTCGGCGGCCGCGCTCGGCGCCGCGTTCGACGCCTACCAGGCCGCCGCGACGGCGACCGCCCACGCGCTGCTGGCGAAGAAGGACGTCGAAGAACGGCTGCCGCGCATGCAGGCCGCGCGGCAGGTGCTGAACACAAGGATCGTCGAACAGGAACGCGTCGCGCGGGCTGCGCTCGAAGCCCGCTTTTCGGACGTCGCCGAGGCCCAGCGCCTGGGCCAGTGGGCCAGCGCGCTGACGGCGCTGCTGGTGTTGGTCGGGCTCGGCCTGGGTTCGTTCCTGATCGTCGACTCGGTCTGGCACGAACTGCAGGCGGCGCACAACCGGCTGCTCGCCGCGGCGCGCCAGGCCGGCATGGCCGAGATCGCGACGAACGTGCTGCATAACGTTGGTAATGTGTTGAACAGCGTCAACGTCTCGGCCGGGCTGCTCAGCACCCGGCTGGGCACGTCGAAGGTCAAGGGGCTGGCGCGCGCGGTGCGCTTGCTTGATGAACACGCCGGCGATCTGGGCGCCTTCCTTGCCGACGACGCCCGCGGCCGGCTGCTGCCGACCTACCTGCGTGAGCTGGCACAGGCCCTGGAAAGCGAGCACGTGGCGATGGCCGAAGAACTCGGCGCGCTCGCCAAGAGCGTCGACCACATCAAGGAGATCGTCGCGACCCAGCAGTCGTATGCCGGCACCGCACGGGTCGTCGAATGGCTGGATTTCGACGCGCTGGTCGACGATGCGCTGCGCCTGAACGCCGGTGCGCTGACCCGCCACAAGGTCGACGTCGTCAAGCACGTCGCCGCGCTGCCGGTACTGCCGCTTGACCGCCATCGGCTGCTGCAGATCCTGGTCAACCTGATCAGCAACGCCAAGCATGCAATGGACGGCCGCACCGACGAGGTCAAACCGTGCATCACGCTGAGCGCAGGGCTGGCCGGCGAGTTGCTGCGCATCACCATCACCGACAACGGCGAAGGCATCGCGGCCGAGAACCTGACGCGCATCTTTTCGCACGGCTTCACGACGCGCAAGAACGGCCATGGCTTCGGCCTGCACAGCTGCGTGCTGGCCGCGCAGGAAATGGGCGGCAGCCTGCGCGCCCACAGCGCCGGCCCCGGACAGGGCGCGACGTTCACGCTCGATCTTCCAGTCGCCGCCGGCGAGGCCGTGTCCGCATGACGACGACCGACATTCCACCATTCCAATCGATGCACTCGAAAGAACCCGCGATGAACACCGCACACAACCGGCGCATCCTGCTGATCGACGACATGCCGGCGATCCACGAGGACTTCCACAAGATCCTGATGCCGCAGACCGCCGAGCGCGCCGCGCTCAGCGCCGTCGAGGCCGCGCTGTTCGGCGACGAGCCGAAGGCCGCCGCGGCCACCTTCGAGCTCGAATCGGCCTACCAGGGCCAGGAAGGCCTGGCCAAGGTGCAGGCCGCGCTGCAGGCCGGCCGGCCGTACGCACTGGCCTTCGTCGACATGCGCATGCCGCCCGGCTGGGACGGCGTCGAGACGATCGAACGCCTGTGGCAGGCCGACGAACGGCTGCAGGTGGTGATCTGCACCGCCTTCTCCGACCATTCGTGGGACACGGTGCTGGCCCGGCTCGACGTGCGCGACCGGCTGCTGATCCTGAAGAAGCCGTTCGACACGATCGAGGTCTGCCAGCTCGCCAACACGCTGTGCGCGAAGTGGGAATCGACCCAGCAGGCGGCCGCGCAGCTGTCGCTGCTCGAAGAAGCGGTTCACGAGCGCACGGCCGAGATCACGCGCACCAACGAAGCGCTGCAGACCGAGATCAGCGAGCGCAAGCACCTGCAGGGGCAGCTCGTGCAGTCGGAGAAGCTGGCCTCGATCGGCCAGCTCGCCGCCGGCGTCGCGCACGAGATCAACAACCCGATCGGCTACATCTTCTCCAACTTCGGCACCCTGGAGCGCTACCTCGACCAGCTGTTCGAGATGCTGGCCGCGTACGAGGGCGCCGGCAAGCCGGCCGCCGTCGGCCCCGACCTGGAGGAGCTGGAATTCCTGAAGGAAGACATCCCGGTGCTGATGCGCGAATCGAAACAAGGCATCGTCCGCGTGCGCCAGATCGTCCAGGACCTGAAGGACTTCTCGCGCGTCGACTCGGCGCAGGAATGGCAGTGGGCCAACCTGCACCAGGGCATCGACTCGACGCTGAACGTGGTGGCCAGCGAGATCAAGTACAAGGCTGACATCGTGAAGGAATACGGCACGATCCCCGACATCGAGTGCCTGCCGTCGCAGATCAACCAGGTGGTGATGAACCTGGTCGTCAACGCGGCGCACGCGATGGGCGAGCAGCGCGGGCGGATCACGATCCGCACCGGCACCGGCAACGAGCAGGTCTGGCTGGAAGTGGCCGACAACGGGTCCGGCATTCCGCCGGAGACATTGGCGCGGATCTTCGAACCCTTCTTCACGACCAAGCCGATCGGCCAGGGCACCGGGCTGGGCTTGTCGGTCTCGTACGGCATCGTCCACAAGCACCACGGGCAGATCGAAGTCGACAGCAAGGTCGGCCAGGGCACCACGTTCCGGGTGACGCTGCCGATGCGGCGGGCGGTGGCGGTCGGCGAGGCGCAGTTGGTCAGCGCTTGACGCGCGGCCGGGTCCGGCCTTCGGCGCGACCGACTGTGTGGTACGGTCTGACGTGAATGAGTCAACGTCCACCGCCTGCCTCCGCCGAGGCCGAGCGCATCCGGCGAAGCGAAGAGCGCTTTCGGCTGCTGGTCGAGAGCGTCCGCGACTACGCCATCTTCATGCTCGATGCGGATGGCCACGTGCTCACATGGAACGCCGGTGCGGCGCGCTTCAAGGGCTACGCCGCGAACGAGATCATCGGCCAGCACTTTTCCCGGTTCTACCCCGCCGAAGCGCTCGCGCGAGGGCTGCCCGAACATGAACTGAAAGTAGCCAAAGCCGAGGGCTCCTTCGAGGACGAAGGCTGGCGGGTCAGGAAGGACGGCTCGCAGTTCTGGGCGAACGTCGTCATCACCGCCGTGCGCGGGCTGCACGGCGAGCTGCTCGGATTCGCCAAGGTGACCCGCGACCTCACCCAGCGGCGCAACCACGAAGAGGCCCTGCGGCAGAGCGAAGAGCGATTCCGGCTGCTGGTCGAAGGCGTGTCCGACTACGCGATCTTGATGCTCGACGCGAACGGCAACATCGCGACCTGGAACGTCGGCGCGCAGCGGATCAAGGGCTACACGGCCGACCAGATCATCGGCCGACACTTTTCGATCTTCTACCCGGCCGACGCCATCGAGAGCGGCTGGCCCGAACACGAGTTGCAGGTCGCCGCCGACAAGGGCAGCTTCGTCGACGATGGTTGGCGTCTTCGAAGCGACGGCACGCGGCTGTGGGCCAATGTGACCATCACGGCGTTGCGCAACGAGTCCCGACAGCTGGTCGGCTTCGCGAAGCTGACGCGCGACCTCACCGAACGCAAGCGGGCCGAGGCGATGGAACAGGCGGGCCAGCACCGCGAGGAAATACTGGAGGCCGAGCGAAGCGCCCGCATGGCGGCGCAGCGCGCGACGCGTATCAAGGACGAGTTCCTGGCGACGCTTTCGCACGAACTCAGAACGCCGCTGAGCGCGATCCTCGGTTGGACCCAGCTGTTGCGCAAAGGCGCGGCCACCAACAAGCCCGACGATCTGCAGCGCGCCATCGAGGTGATCGACCGCAACGCCCGGGCGCAGGTTCAACTGATCGACGACCTGCTCGACCTGAGCAGGATCATGACCGGCAAGGTCAGGCTCGACCTTCAACAGGTCTCGTTGCCCGAGATCGTGCAGTCTGCCGTCGAATCCGTCGAGCCCGCGGCTTTCGCGAAGGGCATCCGCCTGCGCACGGTGCTGGATCCGATGGACATGAGCGTCACAGGCGACAGCGGCCGCCTGCAGCAGGTGGTATGGAATCTTCTCACCAACGCCATCAAGTTCACGCCCAAGGGAGGGCAGGTCCAAGTCCTGCTGCAACGGGTGAACTCAACCATCGAAGTGAGCGTCAGCGACACCGGTATCGGCATACCGGCAGGCTTCCTTCCGCACGTGTTCGACCGCTTCTCTCAAAGGGACAGTTCGACATCCAGGGCCTATGGGGGCCTGGGTCTGGGACTTGCGATTTCCAGGCAGTTGGTGGAACTGCACGGGGGCACGATGCGGGCGGCCAGCCAGGGCGAAGGCCAGGGGTCGACATTCTTCGTCGATCTGCCGATCTCCATCCTGCAGGTGCAAACGCCAAGTCCCGAGCGAGCCCATCCCACGGCACAGGCCCCGCGCGGGGAGTTCGTCGCATTGCCGCGGCTCGACGGGGTCCACATCTTCGTCGTCGACGACGAGCCCGACGCGCGTGATCTGCAGCGAAGGCTGTTCGAGGACCAGCGGGCGCAGGTCAGCCTTTTCGCGTCGGCCGACGAAGTGCTCGCGGAGCTGCGGCATGTCACGCCGACGGTCATCGTCAGCGACATCGGGATGCCCAGGATGGACGGGTATCAGTTGATGCGCGCCATTCGCGCGAAGGAGCCACGGGGTACCCGAATCCCGGCATTGGCGCTGACCGCATTCGCTCGCGCCGAGGATCGCAAGCGGTCGCTGCTGGCGGGCTATCAGGCTCACCTGGCGAAGCCGTTCGACGTGGCCGAGTTGATACTGAGCGTCGCCAGTCTCGTCGGCAGATAGACGGTGCGATCGCCGGCTGTTCGGCCGCGCCACCCACACGCCAGCTGCGCCGCGGCGCCTGATGTAAGGCGCGTCGACAGCGGGAAAGTCCCTTGCTGAACTAGGGGGCCGGGAAGCCCCGCCGGTCATTACGCTCGAAGACCCCCAACGCTCGAGGAGTTAGTGCATGAGAACGGTTCCGACTTCGATCGCCGCATCGCTGCTGTTGTCGCTGAGCGCGTTGCCCGCGTGGGCAGCCTACGGGCAGATTGACACCTTCGGCGCCACCGCCACCACGGTCACCGCCGGCGCGACCGTCGACTTCAGCGTCAGCTTCACGGTCATCGCAGACTCTCCCTACCAGAACGGCGGCAGCAATCCGTTCGAACCGGCGCCGGTCGAGGGCTACCAGTGGTGGGACATCAACTGGTACAGCACGCAGAGCGAAACGGTGACGGCGGTGTGGCTGGACGCCGGCGGCCAGTATTTCCTGGAGTTCCCGTCGGTCGGGCCGGGGGGGGCGTATTCCAATAGCTACACGTTCTCGACGGCGTTCACCACGCCGGGCATCTACCAGGTCGCGGCAAACGGCGGCTGGGACGCGAGCGTCGAGTCCTACACCAGCAACGAAAGTGCCTCGCGCGACTGCATGAACGTCGACCCCGGCGGCACCAACGAGCTGCAGTGCACGTCGTGGGCCTACCAGTACTACGACTACAGCGACTTCTATTCGAACGGCGGCAGCTTCTCGGGGCAGGCGATCACGATCGAGGTGCTGGCTGTGCCCGAACCGTCCACGATCGCGATCTGGGGCGCCGGCCTGCTGGCCGTGGCGGCAGCGCGTCGCCGGGCGCGCCGGGGGGCGTGAGGAGCTTGCATCGCGTTGCAGCCCTGGGGCGGCAAGCACCTCGGGGCTGGTCCTGCCCGATGCGGTGCGCGCGGTCGGTGCCGGCCCAGCAACAGGCTACCCATGGCGAGGGCTAACGTTCGAGGTGAGGCGGGACGCCAGGCCCGGCGGATGGAGGATATGTCCGACCAGTAGGCGGCCCCTGTGGCTTGCCGTTGGGCGTCGCCTCGAATGAGGGGTTGGCGTTAGCCGTCACTGCGCGTCACTCGCGAGGAGCCAGTATTGCCATGGTTATGCGTGAGATGCAGGTCAGTTGACCTTGCTCGTTGGCCAACTCGATCTGCCATACATGGGTGGTGCGCCCCATGTGAACTGGTCGCGCCGTTCCTGTGACCCAGCCGGACGTTGCGCTTCGGAGATGGTTCGCGTTGATGTCCAGACCCACCGCCCGGTAGTCGGGCAACGAGGCGTAGGCCGCGCCGCACGAACCCAGCGTCTCGGCAAGGACGACCGAGACGCCACCATGAAGAATGCCGTAGGGTTGACGGGTACGAATGTCCACGGGCACCCTGGCGCGTATGAAATCGTCCCCGACCTCGAGGAACTCGATGCCCAGATGCGCGACTGTCGTCTCGCGATGGATCTCGGTCAGAGTTTCGATCGAGACGGGCTGCTTCCAGATGCTTGCCATACGTGCGGCGTTTTCGAAGTGGCCAATGCTAATGTGACATGACCCTTCAGGTCAGTCATCGAGGAATCCGCCCTTGTAGAAACTCCAGGCGTTGCCGTCATGCAGATAGAAGTAGCCGTCCGCGCAGAAGTCCTTGCCGGGGAAGAACTCGCGGTATGCGCGAGGGACCAACCGCGCAAGTTCTTCGTCGGAGAGCTCTTCGAACTGTTCCGATGTGATCGGCTGGCCGACTTTGAGTCTGCGGGATTCCATGGGGATGGCAAGGAGCGGTATTTCCTGTGACGGCGCCGCCCGGCGGCGCCTGTGGCTTGCCGTCGGGCGACACCTCGACCGAGGGGCTAGCCGTCTGTATGCACTGCTTGCTGCAGGACCTCGGTTGCCCACTGATTGAGACTTTTGCCGGCAGCCTGCGAGGCAACCATGGCTTTGCCATGTACTTCGGGCGGGATGCGAAGCAACAGCTTCCCGGACGCAGGCTTCTCAGGTTTGATTCCGTTTTCCTTGCAGTCAGATAGATAGTCTTCCACTGCAATCTCAAACTCGGCTCTGAGCTCGGTGACCGTCTCGCCATGAAAGCTGATGATGGTACGAATGCCCAGGATACGGCCGACAAAAATGTTGTCTCGTTCATCGAACTCGATGCGCGCCGTGTAGCCCTTGTGCGACATGGTGTTCATGGCAGTATTCCTACGCGTTCCAGCAGCTCTCGCACTTCTTCGACCTGATATCTCCTGGCTTCTTTCCCCGGGTGAGGTCAAACACAAGATAGCATGGAAGGCGACAACCTCAAGACCGCGGCGGGTCAGCCTCGTTGATCTTTGGCTTTCTGGTCCTGCGGTACCGACTGTTCCTGTCGAGGCTGGATCCGCAGCCATGGCGCAAACGGTGGCGGGAAGCCTACGAAAGCAAGAAATATGAGTACTGGCAGCAGGCAGTAGACAAGAGGTCGCTTCCAGTTGAGATTCATGGCCAGGGCAAGCTGAGGCCGACGCGACGAACTTCAACGGTTGCGGGGGGAAGTTGTCGTCGCGGCGCTCTCATACCAACGGCGCCAGCAACCCCCGCAAATCCTCCGCACTGAACTTCGCCGCCCCCGCCGCGTCGTGCCCCAGCACGCCTTCGGCCAGTGCCGCCTTGCGCGCCTGCAGCGCGAGCATGCGTTCTTCGATGCTGCCCTGCACGACCAGCTTGTAGACGAACACCGGCTGGTCCTGCCCGATGCGGTGCGCGCGGTCGGTGGCCTGCTGCTCGACGGCCGGGTTCCACCACGGGTCGAGGTGGATCACGGTGTCGGCCGCCGTCAGGTTCAGGCCGACGCCGCCGGCCTTCAGGCTCAGCAGGAACACCGGCACGCTACCCGCCTGAAACTCGCGCACGACCGCGCCGCGCGCGCCGACCGGCGTGTCGCCGGTCAACACGAGAAAGGGCAGCCCGATCGCCGCCAGCTCGGCCTGCACCAGCGAGAGCATCTCGGTGAACTGCGAGAACACCAGCACCCGCCGGCCTTCGGCGGCCAGCTCGGGCAGCATCTCGAGCAGCAGCGCCATCTTCGCGCGCTCCATCGTCGGCGGGGTCTTCGTGCCCTTCAGCAGACGCGGGTCGCAGCAGACCTGGCGCAGCTTGAGCAAGGCGTCGAGGATCGCGATCTGCGCGCCGGCGAAGCTCTGGCTCTTCAGCACGCGGCGCACCTGTTCGTCGGCCGCGACGCGAACGCTTTCGTACAGCGCGCGCTGCTGGCCTTCCAGCTGCACGCGACGGATGACCTCGGTCTTCGGCGGCAGCTCGGTCGCGACATCGGCCTTGCGGCGGCGCAGGATGAAGGGCCGCACGCGCTGCGCCAGCAGTTCCGCGCGCAAGGTCTCGCCGTTCTCTTCGATCGGCTTGCGCCACTGGCGGGCGAAGCTTCGGGCGTCGCCCAGAAAGCCGGGCATCAGCAGGTCGAAGTGCGCCCACAACTCGCCGAGGTGGTTCTCCAGCGGGGTGCCGGTCACGCACAGGCGGTGCCGGGTCTGCAGCTTGCGCAAGGCAGCGGCGGCGCGGCTGCCGGCGTTCTTGACCATCTGCGCTTCGTCCAGGATCAGCAGGTGCCAGGCTTGCGCCTGCAAGGTGGCGATGTCGCGCCACAGCAGCGGGTAGGTCGTGAACACCACGTCGTGCTCGGCGATCCGCGCGAAGTCGCGTTTGCGCGCTGTGCCTTGCAAGGTCAGCACACGCAAGGACGGCGCGAAGCGCGCGGCTTCGGCCTGCCAGTTGGCGATCAGCGAGGTCGGCAGCACCACCAGCGCCGGCTGGTCCAGGCGGCCGGCCTGCTGTTCGATCAGCAGGTGGGCCAGCACCTGCGCGGTCTTGCCCAGGCCCATGTCGTCGGCCAGGATGCCGGCCAGATGGTGTTCGCGCAGGTACTGCAACCAGGCCACGCCGTGCAGCTGGTATGGCCGTAAGCGCAGGCCCAGGCCGGCCGGCGCTGCGACCGCCGGCGGGCTGCCCGCCGCACGCAAACGCTCGACCAGCGCGGCAAGGCCGGCATCGCCCTGCAACTGCCAGGCGCCATGCGCGCCGGCGCGCTTGGCCTGCGTTTCCATCAACCCCAGCCGCAAGGCCTCGATGCGCTGCGCTTCCCAGGTCGACAACTGCAGCGGCCCCTCCTTGCGCCGCGGGTCGGTCAGCAGGTCGACCATCGCGCCGACGATCGCCTTCAGCGGCGCCGCCCGCGCCTCGATGCGGCGCCCGCCGGGCGCGCGCAGCACGATGATCGCGTCGTCGTCGATCGCCGCGATCTCGTGGCGTTTCAGCCAGCGCCCATCGCGCTTCAGCAGGTCTGCCAGCAGCGGCGCCAGGTCCAGCGTCTCGCCTTCGACGTCGACCCCCAGGCTGAGCAGCCACGAACCTTCGCGCGGCGGCTGGCGCAGCGCCGACACCTCGCGCGCGTGCGCGCCGAAGCGCTCGAGCGGCTCGACCAGCTCGCGGCCCTGCTCGTGCCCGGTGGCGGGGTCGATCAGCAGCCGCCAGCGGTCGACCGGGACGCTGAAGTGGGCGAAGCCGGGCTGGACGACGATCTGCCAGCCACGGGCCTGCAGGCGCGGCACGACGTCGGCCCAGAAGTCGCCAAAGCCGCCTTCTTCGGGCAAGGTCCACAGCTCGTCGTGCCCCTCGGATGCATCGCGACTGCGCCACTGCAGCAGGCGCGGCGGCAGCGGCCTGAGCGGCGTCGCCCACAGCGCGTCGCGGGCGTCGGCCTCGGCGGCCGCGTCGCGCTGGAGCACCTCGCGCTCGTCCCAGGCACCGCGCAGCACTTCGGTCGTGGCCGGGCGGGTGTTCAGCAGCCGGGTCGGCGCCGGCGTGTCCCAGTGCAGGCCACTGTCTGTCGTGTAGGTCCAGGCGACGCGCGCCACCGTGAGCTGCGCGCTGCGCGGGCCGAAGCCGGGCGCGGCGCGCATGCCGAGCAGGCCGTCGCCGCGGGTCAGCGTCTGCAGCGTCAGGCGCGCGCGGAAATGACCCACCGGGCTTTCACGACCGCGCCAGCTCTTCCAGCGCCGCCAGCAGCCGTTCGGCCTGCTCGGCTTCGCTCAGGGCCTGTTCGCCGGCCATGCGCTGCAGGCGCTGCCGGGCCGCCGCGCGCGACAGCGAATGGCGGTGCATCAGCACGCCCAGCGCCAGCGGCACCGGGTCGGCGAGCGGGTCGGAGAACGCGTTGTTCGGCGGGTCGTTCGCGGCCACCGGCAGCGGCGGCGCGGGCATCGCGGTCGGCGCCGGTGCCGTGGACGCCAGCTCGCCGCTGCGCAGGCGGCGGAACGCCGCATCGACGGTCGGCACGATCTGGCCGACATCGAGCGGCTTGATCATGTAGGCCACCGCGCCGAGCGCGTGGACCTGGGCGATCGTCGCTTCGTCGGCGAAGGCCGAGAGGAACATGAACGGGATGTGGCAGACATCGCGCAGGTACTCGGCGACATCGAAGCCGCTCTTGCCTTCCATGCGGATGTCGAGCAGCGCCAGCTCGGGCCGCTGCTGGCGGGCGATGAGGATCGCGTCGTCGCCGTTGTCGGCGTCGATCACCTCATAGCCGGCTTGCGCCAGGCCGTGGCTGACGGTGGCCAGCACCAGCCGGTCGTCGTCGACCACGAGAATCCTGCCCTTAGCTGCCACCGGCGTCATCCTTCTCGAGCGCGAGCAATCGGCGATTCTCGCTTACGGCTGCCGGCGCACGCTGGGCGGCCGCAGCGCGACGCGCGCCAGCACCTCGCCGCCGTGCTGCTCGATCGCCAGCGACGAGCTGCGCCGCGGCAGCAGCGCGCGCACCAGCCCGAGGCCGCTGACGCCGCCCGGCACCAGCGCCAGGTCGAAGCCGTCGCGCAGATGGCCGTGGTTGGCGATCTCTATGCTGACCCCGTCATCGCCCTGGCTGCCGACGCTGCAGCGCACGTCGCCGCTGTTCGAGTGCTTGACCGCGTTGGTCAGCAGCTCGTTGACGGTCAGCGCGATCGGGATCGATTCGGCCTCCGGCAGCAGGTACGCCGGCGCGTCGCCGCTGGCGGCGAAGACGATCGTGCGGCCGAAGGTGCGCTGAACCGACTGCGTGATCGCCTCGATCACCCGCGTCAGCCCGAGCGGGCCGCCGCTGCCGACCTGCAGCCCGTAGACCTGGGCGATCGCCTGCACCTGGCTGACGGCTTCCGACAGCACCGCGGCCACCTCGGGGTGGCGGGCGGCGTTCTGCTGCAGCAGCCCGGCCACGCCTTGCAGGTTGTTCTTGATCCTGTGGTGCACCTCGCGGACCAGCACCTCGCGCTGGGCGATCGCCGCCTGCAGCCGGGCCTGTTCGGCGGCGCGCTGCTCGGTCACGTCGCTGGCCACCAGCAGCAGCTGCGGCGCGACATCGCCACCGGCGGCCAGCGGCACCACACGCGTGTCCCAGACCCGTTCGCCGTCCGGCCGTTCGCCCGGCTCTTCGCGCAGTTCGTGGCGGTGCACGTCGGCGCCGCTCGACGCGCCTTCCAGCCATTCGCGCAAGGTCGCCGCCTTGCCCGCCAGGCAGCATTCTTCGGGCGTGTGGCCGAGCACCTGTTCGAGCGGCCGGGCGAAGAAGGTCGACGCCATCTGGTTGAGCTGCAGCACACGCAGCGAGCGTGTGTCGAACAGCGCAATCGCCAGCGGCGCGGTCTCGATCACCCGCTGCAGCGAAGCCTGGGCCTGCGCGATGCTGACCTCGGCCTGGCGGCGGCGCTCGATGTCCAGCAGCGCGAAGGTCAACTGGCGGCCGAGCGGGGAGCTGGTGTCGCGCCCGGTGACGACCGCGTTGCCGACGACCCAGAACTCGCGCCCGTCGCGCGCCTTCAGCCGGCATTCGAAGGTCTCGGCCTGGCCTTCGTCGAGACGGTGCAGGTAGTCGCCGCGGCGCAGCGGGTGGTCGGGCTCGGGGGTGGCGACGATCGAGATCGGCTCGCCGACGAAGTCGGCCAGCTCGCCGGCGAACATGCGGCGCGCCGACCGGTTCATCCACTCGATGCCGTTCTCGGAAACGGTGACGATGCCGACCAGCACCGAGTTCAGGATCGCCCGCGTGCGCTCGGCCTGCACCGCCAGCGACTCGCGCGCGCGCCGGCGTTCGTCGACATCGACGAACGAGCAGATCACGCCGGCTTCGGGGTCGTCGACATCCACCGGGCGCACGGCCACCTGCACCCACAACAGGGCGCCGTCGCGCCGGCGCAGGCGGCGCTCGCCGCTGAAGCGGCCCTGCGTGCGCAGCGCCTGCGCGATCTGGGCTTCGAAGTCGACGCACTCGCGCGCGCTGACGTACAGCTCGGCGCCGTCGAGCAGGGTCAGCTCGGGCGCGGCGTAGCCGGTCAGCCGCGCCATCGCCTGGTTGGCACGTTCGATGCGCGCGCCGCGCAGGTAGGCCATGCCGACATCGGACAGGCTGAACATCAGCTCGCGCTCGCGCAGCAGTTGCTCCAGTTCGGCCTGCTGCGACTTCAGCCGCGAGACATCGGTCAGCACCGCGACCGCTTCGATCTCGTCGCCGGCCGGCTCGGCGCGGCGGACCGACAGCGAATACCAGACCGGCGGCGCGGCGCCAGCGGCGCTGGCGCCGTTCGGTCCGCTCGGTCCGCTCTCGCCGGCCCGGAATTCGGCGTCGAACGGCCGCCCGGCGGCCAGCGCGGCACTGGCTT
>Ga0307513_10005083_pt1 | contig 17406 bp, 17 predicted proteins | sample 15_EM_MG_FD_202174 | JGI IMG/M metagenome (GOLD analysis project Ga0307513, IMG submission 202174) | Populus trichocarpa ectomycorrhiza microbial communities from riparian zone in the Pacific Northwest, United States - 15_EM | ecosystem: Host-associated > Plants > Roots > Unclassified | place... | reverse complement strand
GGTCTCCCTTGAGTTTGAGGAAGTGCGCAAGCTTGGAATAAACTTCTACAGTCTTAAACTATATCTTGAGCATCAGTACTACCAACCTGTTCACACAGACAAGTGTACTAGATACAAATATTTTCAGCTTTAGTAGTCATAAGCCCCAGTCCCTACCGATAGTTTCGTTGCTGTGATAGCAGGAGGCGTATGCCAAAATCTCGCTTATTATTCCTCGGGCTTCAGGATGATTGACCATGCCAATTTACTGTCATACCCTCGGAGCTCCGATGGCGAGTGATGTTCTGTGAATATTTCCACTTGCCTCTTACAGCATGCCGGTGGGTCTTGCGGTGCAGGTACATATAAACTGAAATCCCCACGTTTTACAGGTTGCGGGGGGGCGACTCTAGTACCACGTCCCGCTATTGATAAACTAGACGAGAGGGAGGTGTGGTATCACGCGCCAGGGGCGATATCCCACTCACTTAAGCACTGTGTCCTAAACTTAGGCCAGACAGCATGCTTAAATTTCGCGCAAGAGTATTCCCTCACCAATTAGCCTTCCGTGATACCGGATGTAGTTCTAATACCCATTCCCTAGACCGTCTAAACCTAGCGTTGCTAGGAACAAATATTTACACGGATACAAAACGATACAATATATACAGCATTATACAACCTCCTCCCGCACCCCATTCTCATCCCCACTCTAGAAAGCCCCTATTACCCCCTCCACTCTTGGCTCTCAGCTCTATAACCCTCCACCTCTGCCGGATCCTAGCACCCTTCCTCAATCTCCTAACAACCCTTTTTGGAATCCCAGTGCCCAAGACCTCCTTCTTCATATTCCTCTCCCACTCTCTCCCCCCCTCTCCGCCCTTCTCCCAGCCAACCCTCCGCCACAAGCCACCTCCCCACGTCCTCTCCATGATGTCCACCATCTCCGCCAGGCTGAGGTGATTCAGCGCTACCGCCATGTGATTGACCCTCCTCCCAGAGAGCACAACGGGCTGTCCATTGGCTTCCGGTGCATTGTAGAGAACGGCAAATCTCGTGCGCACTGCGCGGAGGACGGAGCGAGTGTCCACGTGCACACCCAGCGCCTTCAGCTCTCGTGCGAGGGCTATGCCCCAGGTGAAAGTCGCAACGCAAGGAGCGAACTCGGAGAATCTTTGGGGTAATTGGCGGACTTCTGGTGGTGGGGGTGGCGGGATTGATTTGTGGAGGTCTGGGGAGTAGGGCCGGAAGGTAAGGAAGCCCCATTGGATGATTGCATGAATGAACTGTGGCGGGAAGAGCAGGCGAAGGGGGTTCAGGGGACTTAGGGGAGGGATTTCTGATGTTGATTGGAGATCAGAGTGCGATGTCAGGGATTCCGGGAGGTCAAATTTAAGGATTGAAAAGCGGTGGCGGGTAATCGGTGAGCGGGCTGGATGGTACCATTCTACCAGACCTAGAGCTAGGGTTTCTAAATCCGACAGCTGCCGCTTCATGCCGAGTCTTTTGAAGATCTCACGCCAAAGGGCGGGCTCGAGATTTGTTAAGCCAGAGCGGAGTAGTGAAGTTAGGATGCCAATTAGGTCGACAAGATTGTCGTTTGTGAAGCCTGGCATCGTATTGGGATTTTTAGCGCGCCTTCGGGGTGGCAGAATCGCTTTGACGAGGAGCTTAAGAGACGTTGAGGAGATGCTGATCGAGGATTTGCGCATATGATCTAATAAATTTATTGCATCCCCCAGTGTTCCTCTCCTCAATTGTGACTGGAATATCAAATCATATACCCTCGCGGTAAGCCCACCCGGCGAGGGTAGAGATAACGCTTGGTCAAACATCTCCCAATTGCGAGTATCCAGAGACTCTTTGAGCAAAAGCTCCAACTCTTCCATGCTCGCAAATCCCCTCACACCGATCTGCTGCACTAGCTTACCCACCAATTCCGAAGGCTCCGCATCAGGCACCGCCTCCACGCCCTGGACACGCATTCCAAATTCTGCCAAAAGAGATAGCGCCTTCTCCCTACTACAGTCCATCCGCTTCTTCAAAGCCTCCACAGTCCTCCGCCCAACACTCAATCCTCCACCAAACGTCTGCATACACCGAAAAACAACCGTAGTTCCCAACTGGACCTGTCCCGATATCACCGCCCAGAACCGATCGCCCATGGCGCCCCTATCGACACGATTTGCCTGTGCAAAAATGAATCCAAGAGCTTCGCGTTTCTTTGGCCGGGATATAATCAATGCTATTAGAGAACTCTCCTTAACCCGCACACCCATCTGTATAAACGAGAGCATTAACATGGACATCTCTTGCAACGACCCGTACTTTGCTGTCCATTCAATGAGCTTATCCGCAGTGGCGGTGTTCCCGGGGAGGTCATCGAAAGAAATGCAATGCCGATGCCACTTCATCGCCTCAGTGAACAAGCCCATGGAGCACAGCAGCGGGATAATAGAGCCATACAGTCCTGCCGGCCGTTCAATAACCGCATGAATCTCCCTTAGCTCAATATGCGCCTCAACCCCCTGCTTCAGCACACTCCTCATAAAAGCCGGCCAGAAGGACGGCGCATGGCGTGGGTACAATCTCTTGTGCCATATCCGCGCCTTGGAAGCATTGGCGACGAGAAAATGGCCCACGATAAGTTGGTACGCCCCCGCCCACCGCCAGTTGCGTGAATCAAGGTCCTTAATGTACTCCCATACCTCTTCCAGGAAGTCCTCATCCCGGAAGCCAGCCCTTAGAAATATCTGCCATATAAGCGCCGCGTGCGAGCCCCGGACCGGCAAGTCTATGTTCCGGATCCGCAGCCCCTTCCATATATCCTTGACGCCAGAGTCCGAGTACACCCTCCTCTTGAACCCCAGTAGGCTCCACCACAGATGGAAATTCCCCCGCAAACGGGGCTCGTCCACAAGCTTCGTTCCCAGACTGTTCACATCGGCCACGTCCGCCTGCTCCTTCAATAGGTCGAATGTCGATGTCCGCTCGTGTATCAGCACTTGCAGCTCACGTGGTATCGCTGTCTCCCGCAATGGCGTGGATGAGGAAGAAGAGGTTCGAAAGCGATGACATTGCTTGCAGATATAAGTCATTGAAGAAAAAGACACCTGCGGCCGGAAAATCGGTAGTAGTCTTAGAATGGCGTTACGCATAAACGGGTGATTGGGGGCGCATGCGTTTTTGTCTTGTGAGAAGGAGAAAAACATTGACGGGCTTTGATGAGGTCCATTCGCAACGTACGTAAGGTCAATGGCCAAGGAAGGGAACAGAAGGGAATTAACTAGATACAGGAAAAGAGCGGCGGGGGTCTCTTTCTTCCCTCCCTTCTACGATGCCATCAATGGGTTTTCTTGAGATACTGTGTGAGTGGTGGGGCGTGTGTCGCTCCTTTTTTACCGAACTGGTTGGCTCTAGTGGGGTGCTTGGTCTTATTTCGTAAGCGGGGTTAAGCTAAACAATTAAATTTTGAGCCCCAAGTTGCCTTATCAAGAAAGGCTTCAACGTCTCTCCTCAACCCACACATTATTCCACAAATATCCACCCCTCCCTTCAATTATAGACAACAAATGTTCAGCGCCTTCCGGCCAACACAATCCTGCCTCGGCGGTCTCCTCTGGTACCTTCTTTCCCCTCTCTTCCCCTCCCCTCCTCATACAGTACCAGCATTATACTAACCGCACCAAGGAAGTCACCCTGGCGCCTCTCCTCCAACCAAAAATACCGCCACCGCCAGCGCCTCCGCCGCGTGGATAAAATAGTAGACGTGGTGGACAAGGCACTGGCAAAGCAGGGCATGACAGCGACAGCCGTGGAGCGCTGGAAGAGCGAGATGCCAACGGAGACGGAGATGAAGCCTCGGGATAAGTATACCATGTTTGATCCTAAGCGGAAGACTTATAGGAAGGGAGTTCATAGTGAGTACTGACTGACATTCTGGGGAGGGATGGAAGGAGGGATGATGGGAGGGAGGGCTAACGACGACGGGGGGGAACTAGAGTTGCCAAAGTGGACGAGGATGAGCCAGAGGGTTAATCCCCCCGGGTTTTAGACGGGGCCTTCGGAAGGGGTTGGCGGGATGGGGGGGGAGGGGGGGGAAGGGGAACACGCGTGCATTCGACAATATGCGTGACTCCAGTAATTGGCATTCCCTGATCGCTTGCTATACCTGCTTTACCTATCTGGACGATCCGTATGTAGAAAGATACATATTAACACTCTCACGAATACACCTGTCCCAAAGAAAAGAAAGCGATGACGACCTAGTCTGACCCAACCCACTCCCACCACCCCTCTAGTTAACTTACTTGCGAACTCTGTCCCTTCCCCCTCCCGACCCACTCCACTATAGCCGAAGCACTTTCATCCCTCGTGCAGTAATCCATGCCATGTCGGACCCGTAAAGCAGATATTGCTATCATAGTTTCAACATATGGATTGACGAGCCGCGTGAGAAGCAAATTCGAATGGAATATATACTGACAGACAGGTACCGTGCGGTGGGCATGAACAGATGAATGCGAATGACCTATTCTACGGTAGTCCGCGCACAGAGAATAGGCTACAAGCAGGACAGAATGGGCGGTTCTGGTGGTGGTGAGAGGAATGAAGGGGGATTCTGGCTAATACTATATACCTATCGGAATAAGCTTGCAGGCGTTTTTGTTTTTGCTTCCCTCCCGATAAGGTAGATCTGGTGAGCATGAGAGAAGCAGCCAAAAAAGTATAATAGTACTAGTGCTCGCACGGTATGGCCAAAGAAAGGGAAACTCATCACGCCCAGCTTTACAATAGATTAATAATAAAAATGTAAAAAGCCAGAGGCATAATGGGGGGTAAAATGACATTAGTGTTGCAACTTCATAATTTCGTCAACGTCATGGGGGTGAAAAAAAGGGGGCAAACTTCGAAACGGATTCGCATCTCATATTAGAAAACGAAGGCAGGAAAAAAATCACTTGATTAGATAGATGATAGACTAAGAATTCTTAGAGTATACGCGAAAACTGCCAAATTATTCACTCATCCATCAATCCAAACAGTAGAATCTTATGAGATGACCAATCACGCCTCATCTCGACAAGTGTTCTTTCTTTTTTTTCCTATTGAGAGTTTGTGAAGCTCTTGTTTTCCATCCATCCACTTCTTCCTCGACTCGAAACGTCCCAAGAAAAACAGAAGGTATTGTAACAAGCAAACTCGAAAAGGAAAGAAAAAAGTCTCTCAAAAGGCTATGAAAAGGAACCTATGAAAGTTTTGGCATCCCTCACTTGATGAGGGAGATACCAGGAAGAGCCCAGAAAAGCTCTCAAGAGGGTAATAAACCGAAAGAGAAAAAAAACCGAAAAACCGAAAAACCGAAAACACCCCCAATTGACTGACAGAGAAAATATTAGGGGGAGTAGGAAAAGGAAAAAGTTAAAGCCCGAAATTTTGAAGCCCGCTTCCATATCCAGAAGCCAGCAGTTTTTACGCCGAGGCTGGATATCGAGGCGTACACGTAAATCAAATAACACAAGGGGAACAAAGACAAAAAATCGCCGCCAGCACAGTGTAGTAATAAAAGATATTGTAAAGAAAATAAAAGAGGCCCAAATGATAAGAATATAGTATGGTGAATGATAAACGCAAAAGCAAAAAGGTAAAAAAAGGAACAGGCACTTTGCCATGCTTACAATAAAGAGGGGGTAACCACAACTGGCAGATGAGTCAAAACTAACGTGCCCAATAATCTTTGGAGATAAAGAAGCAAAATAAGCAAAAAAAAGTCAAAACGCATAAGAACCATCTCACACGTAAACATAAGAACCAGAGCTTCCTCCCCAGCTATGGGATTGAAGCGTAAAAGAAATATTCTCGTCCAGATCGTTGTTCATCATCTATTGTTGTCATCATTGCTAGGGCTTCTCTGCTCGTCAAGGTCCAGCAACAGTGCTTTACGTCACAATTACTAAAAGACAAAGCAAGGTCGTCATTCGTTCAGGCAGCCAACAATAGCTCCCATCTGCCTATAGACAGATCGTAGTTAACTCAAACACCGGCCATCTCTCTGCGGGGATAACTGTTGGACCGGTGGTGATATTCGGCACTCGTCCGTCGATCGCTATGGTCAAGTTGACCGGCTCCATACTGTAACTGGGCGTGCACTTGCTGTTGCCTCTGCTGAACATATCTGTATGCTATAGGATTCTCAATATTCACGTTCTTGCTCTTACGGCCAAAAGAAAGGATCCGTTGGAAAGTCCCACCATTTAATTGCAGTTTCACCGGGACACCCGCAGGATACCTCATTGTGAAAGGCTCGTCGGAATCTGGCACGGTAAGTTGTACCAGCTCCTCTCTTCCGTCATGGCCACTGCTGCTGCCAGAGTCACTACTTCTATTGCTGCGACTGCTTTGCATCATAGTTCCTGGTTCACGGCGGGCTACGGCGTGATGAGAGTCGTAGTAGTGGCCGCTGCTGCTGTGATGGTGGTGAGATGATCGTGGCGTATGATCATCACCAATAGTGCAGGTTTCCATCGACCTCGAAAGTGCGGAAGGTCCTAGCCTGGCAGAATGAGAACCTGATGTCCCTTGTGAGTTGTTGCTTTCCCTTCTGCGCATCGGCTGTGGAGCAGTGCCCCTGCGTCGAGAACTCTCGGCAGGGGCACCGGTGTTTGTTGGAGGAACGGAGTAACTCCGTTCAGGTACTTCATGGTATTGCGGTTGGCTTTGGCCGTACCAAGATGGAGGCCTCTCACTACCGTGAGCACGGCTACTCATTCGCCTTTGTGGGCGATGGGGTACCGAGTGAGTATAATCAGGGGACGATTCGACGGAAGCACCAGCATTTGCCTGTGTCCTCGTGCTGCTCCGACGGTTCACAGTCGGAGGAGGGGGCATCACACTGTACTCCGGTGATTTATATCCACCTCGATAATCTGATGGAGGAATGGATGAGCTGGGTGTCGATGGGGCCGCGCTATGGCCATAATAATCAGTGGCTGTGTAGTCAGTTGCTGGGGGATATCCATAATCCGGCACCGATGGGGGAGCATAGGGTGAGTTGGAATATGACGATGACTGTGGTGGAGGAGGTACAGCGACAGATGTATTCAATGGTGGAGGTGCATACATTGACGATCCGTATCCAGGTGGGCAGGTGGTTGATGGGACCGGTGGAACTGGAGATGTGGAGGGATGGACGTCGAAGTAACTTGCGGAAGAGTAGCTACTAGCATGGGACCACGGGATACTGCTAGAACTATGAGTTGAGGTTGTTGTCGTCGAACCTGCAAATGTCGACTGTGGCCGTGGTGGAGGAGGCATGGATGATCTGCTCTTTCGGCTCCCACCCGCCCCCGCACTGGAATCAGAAGTTGCACTGTCTGTGGGTGTACTATATCCATCATAACGCGAGGGATAATGGTATCCTGAATAGCTTGGTGACTGTCCGTACGGTGATGTGTGAGGGTGGATGGGCCACGCACTGCTGGATGCACTGGATGAGCTGGAGATTGTTGGTGACGATTTTGAAGGAGTTTTTCCACAATCCGGACAATCACAATCCGAAGATCCACCACCCGGTAAACTCTCGCTTCCTACCCCATAACTACTCGAATATCCATAGTTGCCAGAATTAGCGTTGGGGATATTCCGAGGAGCTGCGGGTGAAGCAGTACGAGAGAAGGATTTGCTCGGAGGCCGGTTGTTGAATGGTATTGGGCCGGATGATGACCGGCTAGATTTATGTGTTCGTGCTGGTGCTGGTGTTGGGGCCTTTGGTGGTGGTGGTGTCTCTGTGATGGGTGTGCTCGCTACCGAGTGAGATGAATATCCGGAATCAGAAACTCCCTCATAACTAGGCTCTGGCACTTCTTCTTCTACAGTTGATGATTGTTTTAAACCAGAGGGTCCTTTTGTCGCTCGACGCCTCAAAGGAACATTGGGGATTGCTTCCGAGAGTTCGGAATTATAATCCTCAACATAAGGCTGTTTGTTGTCCACCATGGTTGCGTTGTGATTATTTGGAGTGTTGAGCAGAGGAAACGGTGCCGTACTTATTATTACACTATGTTGACAGTTATGGGTGATAGCGATAACGAGATTCCAGTATCGTCAACGATATCGATTAGAGATGGCGGGCGGGCAACGCGGGTGACGACGAGGTTATATGATACAAACACAGGTCAGCGGTAGCAAACGAGAAAAGTGGGTTGTCGGATAAGGGAGCGTATCGCTGTCGACCGTTATTGACGGTTTGGGAGGGTGGGAGGTAAGGCAGCGGATGCGCTGTCCAGAATCCAGGCTGCTTGCTGGTTTTCTGATGTGGTGAGGATGGATGGTCGGGTGTGAAGATGTGTGGGTGGATGAATGGAGGGATGGGTGTGGCTTTCTTTTAAGAAGAATACAAAACTGGGTCTTCTGGAAGAGAAAGCGAACCCACGAAAGGATTCGCAGAGGCTCTCTCAATTGATTGATAAGAACAGTATGGCAAGGGTGAAAGAGTGGGGAATTGGGAAGGGCCAGGACAAGGAGGATGTCTTGAGAGAGGAGTGGGCAAGGGAAGGGGAGAGGGTAAGTTAGGGATGGATGATGGGTGAGGGGAGAAAGAGGCGAGGGAGGAGGGAAAGAGAGGGATGGGATGGGTGATAAGTGACGATGACGGATTACGAACGGACCAAACCAAGGCCAAGGCAGCAAGAAGAGAGGATCAAAGAGGGATCTCTTCTTGTGTGGGGACCGTGCGGGTCTTTGGTATATAAATAAAGTGGCGGCGAGAAGGTGGAGTGAAGGGTAAAGAGGGTGGGAGTGTGTCCTCGACACAAACTGCACAGGCAATAAGGAAGGGAAAGGGCAAGAAAATGAAAATTCTGTTGAAAGGGACACAAAGCTTCGGGGTTTATTGATTGTGTGTGTGCGTTCTGTAATGTGCGGGCAGCGAGTGATTCTGCTGCGGATTGGGGTTGTTCGTGGGCGTACTTGTAGTGGTGGGAGGCAAGCAAAGCTAGGGAAAAAAAAAGACAATCGAAAAAGCAGCAGCAGAAGCCGCAGCAGTAGCCAAAAAAAAACTCACTACAGGCAACGAGGGAGGGTGGAGTGCTTGCTTGCTTGCCGTGAATTACTGCCCGCTCGCCTGCTTGACTATAGTGCTTGCTCTCGCTGCTGCTGCTGATGCGTTGTTTCGCTCAGTTAAAGGCTAGCCAAGGAACCCTTTGCAATAATCTAATAACCAATGGGAGTACGACCTGAGCTGATAAAAAGGGCAGTTGGATTCTAGCGATGCTTGCCTTTGTAGACCAAGGACGGGGAAGGGGGAACCAAAATCTTCGAGATCGACCAAGAAATCGAAGCAGAAAATAAAATATAAAAAGTGAGGCTTGAACCACAAAAAACCCGGTGACCCAGCTGTGGATGGTGTGAGTGAGATGTTGGACCACCGGTAGCTTTCGGTGAACCTGTGAAAGGGAAAGCCGGGAAGATTCCAAAGGGGGGAAAGAATAGAGAAAGAGCCCATTGCTGGCCGAAAGGGCTGTTTGAGGGGATCTCTTGTCTCTCTCAGAAAGTGCCTTTTTTTTTTTCATTGTTGATATCTTGTTCCCTCGCCCATCCGCAAAGCGCGGATAGGGCGAGTGGATTGGAGGTTTGCACTTCTTCAGTCACCTCCGCCAAAGGGCAAAGTGCAAAAAATACACCAGGGAAATATCAACAGAGTAATTATTTTTATTTTACGATTCTTTTTACTTTTACCACAGGAGCATCAATTTCCAGTATGTATGTAAGGTCCAGTTTTTTTTCCTTTCACTCCTTCTCCTATTATTCCCTTCGCCATCTGCCTTTCTCATTCGGGGGTGAAGACATATTTTCTTGGATTCCTCTGAAGGGAAAGAGCTACTCGACGACGTGGCAAGCGTCCGTTGGAATGCGCTGTCGGCGATACTTGATCCACCCTCTTTCTGGTTTCCGTGACAACGCCTATGCCTACCATTTCCTACCGATATCTTCCTAGTCAGCAATAACAATATTTTTCCAGCCATCATTCATTTTAACCTTCAACATGCCTCTGTACCACCTCTCGCTTTACCGTACTTGTTTTCTTGTGCCCTCTCAGTTTTCACAGTGCTCTCCTCTATCGCACTGCGTAGCCTCCAGTACGTGGGGGGGGGGAGCTGCATTATTGCCACTTTATTGTATCAACACACGAAATTTATTACCCAGAGCGGTCATGTGCCAATCATTGCGTCTTCAGGTCTCTCGTTTTTTCCAATGCATTGACGCAAGATACAAGGATTAAGCATTGAGCTTTGCGCCCAGTAAATTACCCTTCCTTCCGAGAGTTCATCCGAGAGGAAAGAGGAAGGGAGAGGAAAAGGGAGGCACCCTAAAAAACTTGTTTCTCGTATCAGTTCGTAAGCAATTTGTTAATATAAACAAACGAAACCGCACCTTTTTTTTTCCCTTTCTACTTTCTGCTCCCTTTTGAACTTATCGCCGATACGATACGGGCGACTGCTCCGCGATACGATAACGCTAACTTCCTCGCCATAATATCATACAAAACTACCGTATCACCAAGGTACAGCGGGGGGCGGAAATTTTACGCCGGTAAACAAATGAAACGCCCGTGGGAGTACAATACGGTACCGTATCTTTCCCCAGCGCCTCAGTAACAGGTTTTTTGCAAGGTTCGGCGAAGTTTGCGAGCTTAGTCACGAAAATAAACTTCAAACCTGTCACAAAAATCTCAAACATGCAACAGTTCTGTTTGGCCCTTCCTCTTTTCCCGGTGGTGCCCGAGGTTGCGGATATTGGAGGAGGGGGGAATTGGTCAGTCATTGGCTGGGCTTGAAAAACTACCTCTTCCGGTAGAATGCTATCCCTCGCCGCTTGGCGGCCCGTCCGGGTTAGACTTGAATTCGCCGCTTTTAATCTGGTGTAGGAAAGAGAGACCGCCAAAGCGAGAAAAACCCCACGCCGGCATGTATCTGCCGAGGCGAGCATGAAAGATTTGAGAATGGGATGGGGGGGGGGGGGGGGGCTGGGGGTGGAGGGTTTAATGTGCACAGTGTGTATAGCATGCAAGATCGATTCGGTGATGTTTGGCGCTGGGTATCAGAAGGAGGTACCGTGTGTGAAACTTCTTGTGCCGCCTTAGACTCTCGGTTGAAGGACGGAACGGAGCAAGAAATGTATGGTGGAGGTAATGGTCATATCTTGGCAGGTACCCGATATTATCCCCCGCACTACCCTCCTCGGGCGCCAATCTCTTCATCAATACTCGAGTACAGCGCCTGTTTGTGTCCCGTCTACCAGCGTGGCTTTCAGGAGAAAGGCGTGCTATGGTATTGGACTATGATGGTCGATATGCTGGACGGATCTGGATCTCGCATCCGAGGTCTTGTTGCTATGTTTGGATACTCAGCCGGTTGCAGTAAGACCAGCGACGAGGCCCTTTCTCTTGCTCAGTCAGCCAGTCAGCCCTAACATTGGAAAAAGCGAGAGAGGGTCATGTTCTTGCATCCGGATTGGGGCGCTGGGTTGGCAGCCTGACTGATTGACTGATGGGATGATGAGATGTATCGGTAGTTTACTATTACTCGAGTACGTATGTTGGGTATGGAGATCAAGGCGTGTTAACCGAATGTTTTCTAGAAACACGGAGGGCATGCGTATACATATCATGCGCCCGGGAGGAAGGAGAAGTGGAAGGATGGGCAGTTGTCGAGTTGGGGCCACAGATTGAAGCTTTACATTTGGACCGAAGCCTGTGGAGTACTGACTCTGTCGCTCTTTAGTACAGTACATTACAAGCGCAATGAATTCACGAATTGCGTCTTTCCGGAATCCGAGCCTGTGAAAAGTGCATTTATTCAACTAGATGTTACCCTCTGCCTACCTGCCCGCCTGTCCGCCTGTCGGTCTTTCTACTCGTATCACACCTCATGCGCGAGTGCCCGGTGAGATGTTTCCCTACAGGACAGGGATTATTTTACAGGTTAACCTAAGTTAGCTATTCACGAACTTTCTTCTAGGTACAGTACCTGGACGCATACTTTTATATCGTACCCAACTCGCACACTCCGGAGGCGGGTTTTTTTTGTGGGATAAAAAACCCCCCAACACACCAGATCCCGGCCCTTACTAAAGTTATGCAACCAGCAGCAGCCCAATTCCTTTCGCTCTCCCTCTCTCTTCAGGCCCTTACTTGAAGCATGATATTATATTGTTAAAAGAGGTTAATTGGGGGTAAAATTTCCCCTCCTAACAGCATTTTACCCCTACCCACGCATCTACCATCACTACCTCCGCCAATCCAGCCCATCCTCTCGCCCCGGCTCCCGACACTGCGTTTCTGATATGTGAGAAATCCAACCGATCGGTACGAATAAAGCTTTACAGTAGGTACAAGTACAAGCCCCTTCAGGTCAGCCAAGTGCCTTCATGTCGGAATCGGACGTCCATTCCCCACCCCCGTTCTGACTTGCTGATCGGATCGGATCGGTGAGCGGTCGGAGCATGCATGATAGAGAGAAGAAAGGAGACTACACCCTTCCTGGGTAAGACCGGATATCACCATAAGCCCGTGCGTACTGTATGCGTGTGTGGGTACGAGTTTGTGATATCAAACAGTAATGGTATGCCCTTTTCATTCCTTCATTCGCTTTTCAGGTTCGTGTTCGTGTTGGTTTGTTCTCAAATCGGGTCCGAATTTTGGACTTGGGTCTCCTGCGGATGCTGGGTGTGATACGGATATCACATCGTACGGCGGGTTAGGCTAGGGAAAGCATGTAATGTATCGCAGAGTCCATCATATCACACGGTTACATAGCAGTTTAGTGTCGGATTATGTCTATGCAACACGGACAACGGCAGCGGAGGCAGCGATGATGGGATGGGGTTTGGCCTGGCCTGTCCTGGCGTGACATGGGTGATGGCTGTTTGGTTTGATTTTTGTTCTGTTGGCCGGTGTCTACTCGCCGGGGGAAGGGTGTAAACAAACAAACGAAACGTGTGTGTAGACGTTAAGGATTTGTGCAAAAAACGGTGGGATACGGTATCACGGTGCACAAGGGCTGACGGAATCCCCAATAAATTTACTGGTTTGTGATTGGATCATGTGAAAGATTGGGTAAGCGACTTTTTCTTGGGGGGGGAACCCAGGAAAACGGGGAGGGGGATGGATGGAATACGGTATCGATTCTCATTTCTTAGGTTTACTCGTAGAGGCTGGATCTGGTTAGGGAAAATGAGGAAGGAGAATAAAAAGAAGGCGAGCAGACAGGCAAAAAAGAATGGGGCAGATGCTTACTCCAGCCAATGGCCTTCCTCCACTCCCCCACAATCTTTCCTCCTGGGACAAATGGATCTCCTGCTGGGCCAGAAATTCCCACACATTTTCTTTTTCCTTTTTTCCCCCTTCTCTACGGTAGGTTGTTTCGTTCCTGCACGGTGGATGCATTAGCTACTCGAGTAGTCACGTGCTGCAGGCTGGACCCTTAGACATGTTAGCTTCGGTGGACGAACATCCAGCCAGGTCGAGAAATGATAATTGGGTTCCTTTCAATTCAACCTTTCACAGAACCAGCCATCCCCTCGAATGCCAACGTGAAGATCCGGACCGGGGGTGTCTTTTTTTCTTCTTTCCCTTTTTCGTACATACCATTGCTGAACCTTGGCCTCTTTTGTTTAAAATTTTGAGGCGGTTTCCATCTCGCCGCCTTTTTCCCCGGAGAGACACAGACCTCAACAATTCGATGGGGAACGGTCCATCCATCACCACGTCAGTGACTCGATCTACATCCCTCATCCCCCCATCCATCCCTCTTCCAACCCCCACGTTAAGATGATTGACGATGATTAAGATGGATTAGATGCTCGGGCAAAGTGCAGGGTCTCGCTAGCTAACTAGCCAACTCGGAATTGAAAACGTTGTAATCTCCATTCCATCTATTCCGAGTTGAATCCTTTCCCCGGATGTTTTTCTTTTTCAAGCCCTGTCTTGTTCTTCGCGTCTGCGTCTTACAACTTTCTATTGGCGAGCCTTAGACCCTAGGCGAGCTAGACACGGAGTTATTTTTTATGGAGAGGGGTGAATAGATGGGTGACAGATGGACGGGATGCTGCAGGATGCGCACAGTACATGATTCTGGAGCGTCGACCGTCGCCTTCCCCCACAAATCTGGCTGGGCATAGCATGGACAGGTTTAAGTCACACACTTACAATATACTTTTTCCAATTTCGGGTATGTTACTTTACACAGGTCATAAGAGGCAGAGCCTACAAGGAGTTAGGAATTGGTTCTTACCAGAGAGAGAACTATAGTACGATACAGGTATGGTGCCTTTGAGAACATACGCATCAGGGTTTTGCTTATGCGCCGCTAACACCACCAATCCACCACTATCGCAAGCACCATGGCTGCGCAACACAAAAGTGTGGCAGAACGCCTTCGAAGCATTGTGCATTGGGCAGAACGACATACACAGCACGCTGGACCCGGAGCCTTCCGGGGACAACGACCACAACAAATCCTCAGATAGGGAAGGAAGAGAAATCTGAAAAAATCTAGGCACATTACATGATACAGTACAGGTACAGTAACCGGACAAATTAGCAGTAGGAGATCTCAAAATATAATGGATTGGTCTGGTGGCTCGACCCTTTTCGAATGGGGTTGCGTGCGCCTCGTCATGAACGCCTGTAGCATAGCACAGCTTTGCTGCCTATCCTTAGCCTCAGCGAGTATCCCATATGTACAGGATGGCATGGTATGCTCGTCGCCCACCATGCCTATCAAGATCAGGCCGACCTCCTTTCCCCCCAACCTAACGGCAACACGCCCGGGAGAAGTGATGAGTTGTCAATTCTCACCTTCCATCCTTCCATCCTTCCAATTGTCTGGACCGCGGAGCAGAATGAATGAATGCATGAGGAACCCTCTACTCTATTGTATCCAAGGAAGTATGGTATTTTTGGGGTCTCGCACCAAGCGACAGTTTCCTTGCATGAGAGACGAGAAGAGGAAGGGGATTAGCATGTCACGTTGGTATCGTGCTTGTAAGACCTTAGCTAAATTATTGCACAGTACCGTACTTACCTCTGCTGAAGGGAATTGCGAGTTGTATCTTGGGACATTAGGACTAGCTCAGGGCAGCGTAGAGCAGAGCAGATAGTAGCTAACCGTGCCAGCGCATGTGGAAGCTACTTGTACTGTACTAATCGATTTACATCACCAGGATTTCGACATAGACTGCGTCAACTTAAGTACAGTAACTAGCCTACACCTTTTGGCCCTACCTATATAGTTTACATCAGATGCCTCTAAGCCTCCCTCACGCAAGTACCGGTACATAGAAGTGCCCTACATATAGGGGACAGCTGTCAGTTCTGAGCCACACCACAGACGCCGTATCCGGAGTCAGGAGAACACCAGCGCCCACACTCTACAGTACTCGTACAAGCATTACCCAGAACTCCCTATGTTTGCACCGCATCCAACCATCCTATTCATTCATCTGAACTATCCCGTCCATAAAACAAACGGAGAATTCCTCCACCTCCCGCTCCGACTTCCCATCCCATCGAGGATCACCCAAGTTTCATATCCTACGGGATTTAGAACCGTCCAGCCTATCATCCCAACTTACGAGCACAAGTTATCGCATGATAAACCCGGGGGGACCTCAGCAGGACCCTTTTTTCTCCGGCGGCAGCAAGCAGCATAAAGTAGAATGAGTAAGTAAGTATCATACTAGGTAAGTAAAGTGAGAGTTGTTCCCTCCGTCCGCCTCACGAATGGGATAGATTAGATCAAGTTGGCGTGGATGAGCCATACCTACCTACCTACCTATCCCTTTCCCTTTCTAACTCATCGTATGTTATGTACGGTGGAGGGTATCATAGGAAAGACGTGGAGCGAATGATGCCCTGTTCCTGATTTGTACTAGTCTGGTTGACAGGGATGTTCCTGTTTTCGTATTATCATTATTATCATTATTATTATTTATTTTTGCTCCTTTCGTTGCTTAAGTATGATATATATATATATAATATGCAGTACGGTAGTACGGAGTGTTGTAGAGCTTGAAATGGTAGGGGATTCGTCGGAGGGGTGATTGTTTTGTAAGGGATTTCTATTTGCATCCTAGGGAGGGAGGGTGTGAGATAGATGGGGTATGGGGTGAATGGATGGGAGAGAGCCGAAGGAAAAGCGGGAGGAAAGGGAAAGTTGATATGGCATTGATTTCCCGGCTTGCTAGCTTAGCCTGCTGGAGGAGGAGGAGGGGGAAGCCCTCAGGTTAATCCGGATGCGTCGTTGGTGCCGTTGTGATTGTTGCGCGCTGGAATGAGGTGTTGATGCTTTCGTTATCTGGCTTCACGATGTATTGGTTGATGCGGTTCCAGTGCCGGCATTTGGATTGGGGGCTTTGTATTGGATATAAACCAATGCAATTCAATCAAAATGCAAAGTTTCCCCAGGTGCGAATGTGGTGCAATGGTTTGTTGAATTGCCGGTTATCACAATCTAATTTTTGGGAGTTGAACTTTTTTTTATATATGCATACTTAGAAAGTTAAAGAAGAGGAGGAAGGGAGGGAGGAAGGAAGAGCAGGAGGCGGGTTTACTGCTAGATAACTCGACCCTACCGTGAAGCGAACTGGAGCACGGGGTACCTACGCTTGTGAACTACTGCGACAACGACGACGATATCAATTGCGCAATTGAACATCCAATTGTTCCCTCGCTATGTCGAGCATAGTACAGCATAGCACAGCATGGTACTTGTATATAGTGGTGCACGAGGTTATAGCATCATACGGCAGATTTTCTGTACCATATCACGAGAGGCACGGCATAGCATTAGCTTCTCACTATTTCTCCGCTGGGCTAGCTCTCCAGCTTGCCGGTCTTATCTCTCACCCTTCATTTCTAAGAAAAGAAATAAAAATAAGGTCATGTACTGTATTGTACGGTACTCTATCTATCTGCTGTGCTCTCCTCCGGATACTTTATTTCCGCGTAACCCGCACAGAGGCATCCTGGATTGGGTTCCTGCAACTGTAATCTGCGCAACCTAATATACTCCGCATAAGAACTACCTTCACATCACTGTTGGGGAAGGGAGAGGATGGATGGATGGATGAATAAGAAGGGAACCAAAAGTCAGACGTCGAGGATATCTCGATATACGGCAATTTCAAGGGAGGCGTGACTCCTCCAGCCTCTTCATGCCCCCCCGGCTGAAGTGGAAGAGATATCCGAGGCTCGCTAGCAATTGGTGGGGTTCCAAATGGGTGGGTGTGAATCTATGATATATCTCTATTTTGAATGATCCATTGGCGAACAGCCCCCGCCCCCTGTCCCCTGTTGCCCCCTCCCTCCCTCCCTCCCTCCCTCCCTTCTTGTCTCCCTTACTACCTCCTCACAAAGTAAGGTAGCAG
>Ga0307513_10005082_pt1 | contig 17407 bp, 13 predicted proteins | sample 15_EM_MG_FD_202174 | JGI IMG/M metagenome (GOLD analysis project Ga0307513, IMG submission 202174) | Populus trichocarpa ectomycorrhiza microbial communities from riparian zone in the Pacific Northwest, United States - 15_EM | ecosystem: Host-associated > Plants > Roots > Unclassified | place... | reverse complement strand
GGGGGCGGAACGCGCTGATCGGCGTCAGCGCCAGCACCTTGGCGTCCAGCGGAATGATCGGCCCGTGCGCCGAAAGATTGTAGGCGGTGGAGCCGGCGGGCGTCGACACCAGGGCCCCATCGCAGGATAGCTCGCCCATCCGCGTCTTGCCGTCGATGGAGATGCGCAGCTTTGCGGTCTGCCGGGTCTGCCGCAGCAGCGAGACCTCGTTGATGGCCAGCGCCTGGTGTCGGTCGCCGCGGGCGTCCACCGCGGTCATGCTCAACGGGTGGATCACCGCCAGCTCCGCGGCGTTGATCCGCTCGAGCAGGCCGTCCTCGGCGTACTCGTTCATCAGGAAGCCCACCGAGCCGCGGTTCATCCCGTAGATGGGGCGTGGCGCGCCCATCGAGCTGTGCAGGGTCTCCAGCATGAAGCCGTCGCCGCCCAGGGCGACGATCACCTCGGCCGCGTCCGGGGCGGCCTGCCCATAGCGGGCGACCAGCCGGTCGCGGGCGTCCTGGGCTTCCGGCCGTTCGCTGGCGACGAAGGCCACGCGGGTGACGGGGGGGTCCGGTCTGAACATGCGGGCGCCACAAGTCCTCAGCCGGTGCGGCTTGTCAAACCGAGACGACGGCCTGCCGGAAGGCCGCGCCGGCGATGTCGGCCGAGAAGGAGCCAAAGGCGCCGATCGCCCGCTGCGCGCCGTCCGGACCGCCGTCGGGACGGCCGCCGTTCAGGTCGCGGACGAGGTCCAGTATGGTCGGAAACACGCTGCGGTCGATGCCGATCGCCGCGCAGGCCAGGGCCAGCAGCTCGGGCCGTTCGGAATCGATCGCCTTGCGAAGCTGGTCCGGCTCGAAGCCGCCCAGCGTGGCCAGGGCGCCTTCGAACAGCGACAGCCGCTGTTCGCGCAGGGCCCGCAACAGATAGCCCGGCCGCAACTGGCCGGCCGACTGGAGCTTGGCGATCAGCCGCCGCTCCATCTCCTGGCGCGCGGCGTCGCCGGCCAGGGCGACCAAGCCTTCGGCCTCGCCTGGGATCGCGCCGTGCGCCTCGTGCACCGCTTCGGCCAGCCGGGCGTCCAGCACCGCCGCGTCCAGCCGGAACCGCAGGACCAGCGACTGCCGCAGCGCCTGGCCGACCCACAGATAGAGTTGCTGGGCCATGGCCTCGGTGAGTTCGGGGCGCCGGGCCAGGGGCGCGCGCAGCCCCGCCACCCGTCGCGAGGTCTCCACCAGCCGGGCGACATCGGCCGAGGCAAGCGTCACGTCGAGATTGCCGGCAAGGGCGCTCAGCACCGCGGGTTCGCCCTGTTCCAGGATCGCGGCGACCACCGGCGGGCCCAGTTTCGGGCGCCGGGCCACCTCGATCTGGTGCTCGACGGTCGACTCGACCAGGAGGCGCACGAGGTCGTGGTCGCGCAGTACGGGGCTGGCGGCGATGATCGGGCGGGCGATCTCGATCTCGTCCAGCGCCAGCACATTGATCAGGGCGCTGGGCGCCCAGGGGGCTTCCGACAGCTTGTCGGCCAGCCGGCGGCGGATGTCGCGCTCGGCCTCGACGACCAGGCTCATGAAGATGGAATTGATCAGCGCCTGGACCGGGGCGGAGACGGTGCTCTCCGGTCCGCTCGACGCGCACAGGTCGACGATGGCCTCAAGCAGCCGCTCGCGGTCGACCGCGGTGCGACTCCTGGCGAGTTCGAGGATTTCCTGGGCCTTGAAGGCGACGCTCAAACCGGGGCCCCCTCCGGACGTGTCGGCGACGATGACGCGCAAACGCAACGCGTAGGGTGAATTTCGCGCAATCACATGAAAACATGCTTAAAACCCACGGAAGGAGGGGCGATGGCTGAACCGTTGATCCTGGCCCTGGACCAGGGCACCACGAGCACGCGTGCGATCGTCTTCGACACCCATGGCCGCGCCCTGGCCGACGCCGCTCGCCCGCTCGCCCAGTCCTATCCGGCCGACGGCTGGGTCGAACACGACCCGCTGGAGATCCACCAGGCCAGCGTCGCGGTGCTGCGCGAGGCCGTCGAGAAGGTCGGCCGCCCCGCCGACATCGCCGCCATCGGCGTCACCAACCAGCGCGAGACCGTGGTGGTGTGGGACAGGGCGACGGGCGCCCCGATCCACCCGGCCATCGTCTGGCAGGACCGCCGCACCGCGCCGATGTGCGAACGCCTGCGTCTGGCCGGGCGCGAGGCCCGCGTGACCGAGATCACCGGCCTGCTGCTCGATCCCTACTTCTCGGGGACCAAGATCGCCTGGCTGCTGGACAACGTGGACGGCGCCCGGGCCCGCGCCCAGGCGGGCCAGCTTCTGGCCGGGACCATCGACACGTGGGTGATCTGGAAGCTCACCGGGGGCCGGGTCCACGCCACCGACGCCACCAACGCCTCGCGCACCCTGCTGTTCGACATCCGCCGGCAGGTCTGGTCGGACGAGATGCTGCAGATGCTGGATATCCCGGCCGGCTTGCTGCCCGAGGTCCGCGACTGCGCCGGAGATTTCGGCGAGACCGAGGCGGCGCTGCTGGGCCGCGCCGTTCCCATCCGCGGGGTGGCCGGCGACCAGCAGGCGGCGCTGATGGGGCAGGGCTGCGTCAGGCCCGGTGAGATGAAGGCCACGTACGGCACCGGCTGCTTCCTGCTGGTCAACACCGGCGAGGCCGCACCGGTGTCGCGCTCGCGCCTCCTCACCACCGTCGCGGCCCGGCTGGGCGGACGGACCACCTATGCGCTGGAGGGGGCGATTTTCGTGGCCGGCGCGGCGGTGCAGTGGATGAACGAGGGGCTGGGGGTCGACGGCGGGCCGACCGCCGTGGAGCGGCTGGCGGCGGACGCCCGTCCCGGTCACGGCGTGGTGCTGGTCCCGGCCTTCACCGGGCTGGGCGCGCCCTGGTGGGACGCCGACGCGCGGGGCGCGATCTTCGGCCTGACCCGCGACTCCGGCCTGCCCGAGATCGCCCAGGCGACGCTGGACGCCTGCGCCCTGCAGACCCGCGACCTGATCGAGGCCATGCGCGCCGACGCTCCGGAGGCCTTCGCCGGCGATCCGGAGTTGCGCATCGACGGCGGCATGGCCCGCAGCGCCACCTTCAGCCAGCGGCTGGCCGACCTCACCGGCGTTTGCGTCCGGCGGGGCGATTTCCAGGAAATGACCGCGCTGGGCGCGGCGCTGTTCGCGGGCCTGGGCTGCGGTCTCTACGCCACGGTGGAGGAGGCCGCCGCGGCGCGGCCCGACGCCGAGCGGCTGACGCCGGCCCTGCAGCTCCACGCCCGCGAAGCGGCCTACGCCCGCTGGCTCGACGGGGTGGCCCGGGTCCGCAGCTGACGGCTGCTTGACGCCGGGGCCGCCGGGGGCGACTCTGCGGGCGACAACGAACACATAAGACGTATGGGAGATGCGCCATGGCGGATGGTTCGGTCGCGGGCGTCGTTTCGCTCAAGGGCAAGGTCAGCGCCGAAGAATGGCAGGCGCGGGTCGATCTGGCCGCCCTCTACCGCCTGGTGGCCCTGCAGGGTTGGGACGACCTGATCTACACCCATATCTCCGGACGCATCCCGGGACCGGAACATCAGTTCCTGATCAATCCCTACGGCATGCTGTTCGAGGAGATCACCGCCTCGTCGCTGGTGAAGGTCGACCTGGACGGCGCCATCCTCCAGGACACGCCCCACTTCATCAATCCGGCGGGCTTCACCATCCATTCGGCCATCCACGAGGCGCGCGAGGACGCCCGCTTCGTCATGCACCTTCACTCCGACCAGGGCGTGGCCGTGGCGGCGCAGAAGGAGGGCCTGCTGCCGCTCAGCCAGCACGCCCTGATCGTGCTCCCGCGGCTGGCCTATCATGACTATGAGGGCGTCGCGCTGAACCTCGACGAACGCGAGCGTCTGGTGGCCGACATCGGCGACAAGACCCTGATGCTCCTGCGCAATCACGGCACGCTCGCCGTGGGGGAGAGCGCAGCCGACTGCTGGATGGGAATGTACTTCCTGGAACGCGCCTGCAGGCAGCAGGTTATGGCCCTGTCGGCTGGCCGCGAGAACGTGCTGATCGCCTCGGAAGCTTCCCAGGCCGCGGTGAAGATGCAGGTCTCCCCCGGAATCGGCGGCGTGCTCGCCTGGCCCGGCTGTCTGCGCAAACTCGACCGGGAATTGCCCGGCTACGACGCATAATCGTTTCCGGCGAGGCGCGTATGGCCTCGCTGAAGCCAAAAGTTCGTCCATTTCAAGGCGGACACGCTCAGCCATCGTTCTGTCACTGGACGATGGGTATCCCCTCGCCATATGAGCCGATGGATTCGAGGGAGCCTTGCTCGCCTCATGCCCAGGGGCGACGGAGTTCCTTTTGCTGAGACGTCACTTCTTCCTCGTCGGCGCGCTGACGACCCTCATCCTCCTGGTCGTGGCCGGGGGGTTGAAGATCGCCTTCAAGGGCAAGGGCGCCGACGCCGGCGGAGGCGTCGCGGCCTCATCCGGCGCCCCGGGCGGCAAGAGCGGCGCGCGCAGGGGCGGCGCCGGCGGGGGCGCGCCGCAGATCTCCATCGCGGTCGTCCAGTCGCGCACCTTCGTCGACACCATCGAGGCGCTTGGCGTCGCCAAGGGGCGTCAGTCGGTGACGCTGACGGCGGCGACCACCCAGCTGGTCGAGCGCGTGCTGTTCTCCGACGGCCAGTCGGTGCCGCGCGGCGCGGTGCTGGTGGAGCTGAAATCCAACGAACAGGACGCCGGCCTCGCCCAGGCCCAGGCCCGGATGGTGGAGGCCGAGCGGGCCTACCAGCGCTACAAGTCGCTGAACGAGAAGGGCTACGCCTCCAAGGCCGCCCTCGACCAGTACGAGGCCGCCTGGCTGAGCGCCAAGGCCGACGTGGCGGCCGCGAGGGCGCAGCAGGGCGACCGCACCATCCGCGCGCCCTTCGCCGGCGTGGTCGGCCTGAGCGACATCGCGCCGGGCGCCCTGGTCAATCCGGGCGCGCCGATCGTCACGCTGGACGACCTCTCGACCGTGCGGGTCGATTTCCAGGTGCCTGAGCGATATGTCGGCAGCCTGCGCGAGGGCCAGGAGATCTCCGCCGCCGTCGACGCCTATCCCGGCGAGCCGATCAGGGGCCGGATCGCCAGGCTCGACACCCGCGTCGACGAACGCACGCGGGCCATCACCGCCCGCGCGGAATTCCCCAACCCCGGCCGCAAGATCCGCTCGGGCATGATGATGCGGGTCTCCATCGCCCGTGGCGAACGCCGGGGCCTGGCGGCGCCCGAGAGCGCGGTCTCGGTGCAGGGTGATGCGGCCTTCATCTACGCCGTCCTCGCCCATGGCCAGGGGAACGTCGCCGACCAGCGGCCGGTGCTGACCGGCGCTCGCCAGGACGGTTTCGTCGAACTGCGCGAAGGCGCCCAGCCGGGCCTGAAGATCGTCGCCGACGGCCTGAACAAGGTCCAGGCAGGCCAGCCGGTCCGCATCGCCCGCAAGGGCGGCGCGGCCGGTTCGTCCGGCCAAAAGCGGCCCGCCATATGATGCTCTCCGACATTTCCGTCCGCCGGCCGGTGTTCGCCGCGGTGGCGGCGATCATCCTGTGCGTCGTCGGCGCCGCGGCGTTCGCGGCCCTGTCCGTGCGCGAGCTGCCCAGCGTCGACCCGCCGGTGGTCTCGGTGGCGACCAACTACCGCGGCGCCTCCGCCGAGGTGGTGGAGGAGCGGATCACCCAGGTGATCGAGCGCCAGGTCGCGGGCATCCAGGGCATCGAGCGGGTGGCCTCGTCGTCGCGCGACGGCGTCTCGCGGGTCAACATTTCGTTTCTGCTCAATCGGGACCTGGACGACGCGGCCAACGACGTGCGCGACGCCGTCTCGCGGGTGGCCGGGCAGCTGCCCGACCAGGCCGACCCGCCGCAGATCACCAAGGCCAACGCCGACGCCCAGCCGATCATCGTCGTCAGCTTCAACTCCACGAAGCTGAACCGGATGCAGCTGTCGGACTACGCCAACCGCTACCTGGTGGAGCGGCTCTCGACCATTCCGGGCGTCGCCACGGTGGCTATCAGCGGCAGCCAGCTCTATTCGATGCGCATCTGGCTCGACCCGGAGGCGATGGCCTCGCGCGGGATCACCGTCGACGACGTCGAGGGCGCGCTGAACGCCCAGAACCTGGAATTGCCCGCCGGCGCCCTGGAGGCCCCGGCCAAGGACTTCACCATCCGGGTGGCGCGAAGCTACTCGACCCCCGAACAGTTCGCCCAGTTGCCGATCACGACGACCGCGCGGGCCGCGACGGCCGGCAGCATCGCCGGCGGCGGCGGCGCCACCGGCAGCACGGCCTCGGCCGCGGGGATGGTCAACGCCTCGCGCGCGTCGGGGATGGACACATATATCACGCGGCTGGGCGACATCGCGCGCGTGGAGGAAGGCCCCGACGAGCGCCGGAGATCGTTCCGCTCCAACGGCGTCGACCAGGTCGGCCTGCCGATCACCCGCCAGTCCCAGGCCAACGACCTGGACATCTCGCGCGGCGTGCGGAAATTGCTGCCCGAGCTGAACAAGGCGCTGCCCGCCGGCACCAAGCTCGAGGTGGCGGTCGACTTCACCGTCTTCACCGCCAATGCGATCCAGGAGGTCTGGATCACCATGGCCATCTCGCTCGCCATGGTGGCGCTGGTGAACTTCGTCTTCCTGGGGACCTGGCGCGCGGCGTTGATCCCGACCGTCGTCGCCCCGATCTGCATCCTGTCGACCTTCATCGTGCTGGCCCCGCTGGGCTTCTCGATCAACCTGCTGACCCTGCTGGCCCTGGTGCTGGCGATCGGCCTGGTGGTGGACGACGCCATCGTGGTGGTCGAGAACATCCAGCGACGGATCGACGAGGGCGAGCCGCCGATCGTCGCGGCCCAGCGCGGCGCGCGGCAGGTGTTCTTCGCGGTGGTCGCCACCACCATCGTGCTGATCGCAGTGTTCGCGCCGCTGATGTTCATGCCAGGCTACATCGGCCGGCTGTTCGTCGAGCTGGCGGTGGCCATCTCCTCGGCGGTGTTCTTCTCGGCGATCCTGGCGCTCAGCCTGTCGCCGATGCTGGCGTCGAAACTGCTGCGCCCGGCCCACGGCGAAGGCTTCCTGGCCCGCCGGGTGGACGCTGGCATGATAAAGCTGCGCAACTCCTACCATGCCTCGCTTGAGGCGCTGCTGGGCCGTCGCTCGGCCAGTATCGCCACCGGCGCGCTGGTGGCCGTCCTGGCGCTGGGCGCGGTCGGGGTGTTCACCGTGTTGCCGCGCGAGCTGGTGCCCAACGAGGACCGGGCCAGGGTCGATTTCAACATCCAGGCCCCGGAAGGCGCGGGGTTCGACTACACCATGGCCGCCATGGCCAAGGTCGAAGCGCGCCTTCAGGAACTGCGCAAGCAAGGCGTGATCGACCGCTACGTCCTGGCGGCGCCGCGGTTTGGCGCCTCGAGCTTCAACACCGGCGGCGGCTACGCCTCCCTGCCGGAAAAGCGGGTGGGTAAGGCCACCTCCCAGAGTGTCGCCGCCGAGCTGAACCGCGACTTCCTGTCGATCACGGCCGTGCGCGCGATCGCCTCGGTGCGCCCCAGCATCCAGCGCGGCGGCGTGGGCGGCGGCGGCGGCGGGGGCAGCAACCTCGACCTGATCGTCGCCGGCAACGAATATTCGGACATCGCGCGCGCCATCCAGCCCCTGCTGATCGCGGCCCAGAACAACCCTGGCATGACCCGCCCGCGGCTCGACTACGAGCCGACCTCGCCGCGCCTGCTGGTCGACCTGGACCGCGAAAAGGCGGCCGCGCTCGGCGTCTCGGCGCAAGCGGTCGGCCGGGCGCTGGAGACCATGTTCGGCTCGCGCAAGGTCACCACCTACATCAAGAACGGCCAGGAATACGACGTCATCCTGCAGACCGACCGCGACCGGCGCCAGACCGAGAGCGACCTCGCCCGGCTCTATGTCCGCACCGGCGACGGCGCGACGGTGCCCTTATCCTCCGTGGTCACCACCCAGGTCCGGGGGGATACGCCCGACCGCAGCCGCGTCGACCGCCTGCGGTCGATCACGCTGAGCGTCCAGCTCAACCCGGGCTACACGGTGGGCGAGGCGGTGCAGTACCTGCAGGCGGAGGTCGCCAAGCAGCCCGGCCTCACCGTCAAGTGGGGCGGCACGGCGCGCGACTACCTCGAGGCCGGCGGAGCGGTGGGCCTGGCCTTCGGCATGGCGCTGATCCTGGTCTTCCTGGTGCTGGCCGCGCAGTTCGAAAGCTGGATCCACCCCGGCGTGATCATGCTGACCGTGCCGGTGGCGGCCCTGGGCGGCCTGTTTGGCCTGTTGATCGTCGGTTCGACCATCAACACCTACAGCCAGATCGGCCTGATCATCCTGGTGGGGATCGCGGCCAAGAACGGCATCCTGATCGTCGAGTTCGCCAACCAGCTACGCGACGACGGCCTGTCGATCCGCGAGGCGGTGATCGAGAGCGCGGCCCTGCGGCTGCGCCCGATCATCATGACCTCGATTTCGGCCGCCGCCGGCGCGGTGCCGCTGATCTTCTGGGGCGGGGCGGGCGGCGAGAGCCGCAAGACCATCGGCGTGGTGATCTTCTTCGGGGCGATCTTCTCGACGATGCTGACCCTGTTCATCGTGCCGGTGTTCTACAACATGCTGGCCCGCTTCACGAAGTCGCCCCAGGCCACCGCCCGGCGCATCGAGGCCTTCGAGGAGGCCGAGCAGGCCCGCGCCGCCAACGCGGCGGAATAGCCGGCGAAAAAAGGCCCTCCCGCGACGCGGGAGGGCTGTAGAGTCGCATGGGTCACGCGGGCGGGGGACGTTCCGCGTTTCGCCAAGTCGGACGGACAGATGCTCGATGGCGCCCGACCTATCCTATAGTCGCTCGGATGCCGGACCCGTCAAGGTGGTGTCTGCGGCGGGTTCCCGCCAATCGGGTCCCGCGAAGGCGCCGGGGCGCTACGGCTTGTAGCCGGTCTCCACCTTCAGATAGGCGATCAGGTCGCGGCGGGCGGCGGGGTCCTTGAGACCGGCAAACGACATCTTGGTGCCCGGCAGGAAGGTGGAGGGCCTGGCCAGCCACTCGTCCAGATGTTCGGCGTTCCAGGTGAAGTCGGCGGTCTTCACCGCTTCGGAATAGTTGAAGCCGTCCACTGAGCCGGCCTTGCGGCCAAACACGCCGTAGAGGTTGGGCCCGGTCATGTTGGGCGCGCCCTGGGCGATGGTGTGGCAGGAGCGGCAGAGGCCGAACTGCTTCTTGCCGTTGGCGAGGTCGCCCTGATTGTAGGGCGCCGGCAGGCTGGCCAGCAGCTTCTGCTTGTCGGCGTCGCTGAGTTCGGCCGCGGGGGCGTCCGGCGCGCTGGCCTGCGGTCCGTCGCCTGACGCCTGATCGGACTTGCCGCAGCCGGCGAGGGCGGCGGCGAGGACCAGGGCGGCGGTGAGCGGGAAACCGAAGCTGCGCATGGGAAACCTCCAACGGGACGGGCCGGAAGCTAGCGGAAGACCCGGCCGATGCAAGCCGGCCCGGCCGGTCGCTCGCGGCGTTCAGCGCGGCTTGCGGCGCGAGCGAACAACGGCCTCGTCGAGGGCCTGCAGAAAGCGCGAACGGTCGTTGCGGTCGAAGGGCCTGGGCCCGCCGGTGATCTCGCCGGTGGAGCGGATCTGCTCCATGATCGCCCGCTGGGCCAGGGCCGAGCCGATGGAGTCGTGGGTGAACGGCCGCCCGTTGGGGGCCAGGGCCGCGCCGCCGGCCTTCAGCGCCCGGTCGGCCAGGGGGATGTCGTTGGTCACCACGATGTCGCCCGGTTGCACCCGCTCGGCGATCCAGTCGTCGGCCACGTCGGGGCCGGCGTCGACGATCACCCGCTCGATCAGCGGCGAGGTGGGGACCATCATGAAGCTGTTGGCGACCACCCAGGTCTTCAGGCCATAGCGCTGGGCCACGCGATAGACCTCGTCCTTCACGGGACAGGCGTCGGCGTCGACGAAGATCTGCAGGGGCCGCTCGGCCACGGGCGCTCCGGGATCGGTGGTCGGCGCGGGCGGCGCGACTCGCCCGCAGACGCTAGCTGAAGGGCGTCGGCGCGCAACGCCGCAGCAGTCGCATGGACAAGGGACGGGCGGCCTGCGACCCTGTCGGCAAAGGGAAAACCGGATGGCGACCGAGCACTTCGACGTGGTGATCGTGGGCGCCGGGCTCTCCGGCGTCGGCGCGGCTTGCCACCTGCAGGCCAACTGCCCCGACCGCAGCTATGTGATCCTCGAAGGCCGCGAACGCATGGGCGGCACCTGGGACCTGTTCCGCTATCCCGGCGTCCGTTCGGACTCCGACATGTACACCCTGGGCTACGCCTTCCGGCCCTGGAAGGAAGCCAAGGCCATCGCCGACGGGCCCTCGATCCTGGGCTATATCCACGACACCGCCCGCGACCACGGGATCGACGCCCATGTGCGCTACGGCCTCCAGGCGACCGCAGCCTCCTGGTCCAGCGAGGACGCCCGTTGGACGGTGGAGGTTTCCGGCCGCGCGGGGCGGCCGGACGCGCGCTTCACCTGTGACTTCCTGTTCCTGTGCGGCGGCTACTACAGCTACGAGGCCGGCTACACGCCCCACTTCCCCGGGACCGAGCGCTTCGGGGGCCGCATCGTCCATCCCCAGCAGTGGCCGCAGGATCTCGACTACGCCGGCAAGCGCGTGGTGGTGATCGGCAGCGGCGCGACGGCCATCACCCTGGCGCCCGAGATGGCCCGCCAGGCCGCCCACGTGACCATGCTGCAGCGCTCGCCCACCTATGTGGTGTCGCGCCCCGCCGAGGACCCGACCGCCAACTGGCTGCGCGCCCGGCTGCCGGCCAGGACCGCCTACGCCATCACCCGCTGGAAGTACCTGCTGCTGGGCATGTTCTTCTACCGCACGGCCCGCCGGAAGCCCGACAAGGTCAAGGCCTGGATCATCGGCATGGTCCGCGACCAGCTGGGGTCCGGCTACGACGTCGAGACCCACTTCACGCCGCGCTACAATCCATGGGACCAGCGCCTGTGCCTGGCGCCCGACGCCGACTTCTTCCAGGCCATCAAGGCCGGCCGCGTCTCGGTGGTCACCGACCAGATCGAGACCTTCACCGAAACCGGCCTGAGGCTCGCCTCGGGCGCCGAGCTGCCCGCTGATCTCGTCGTCACCGCCACCGGCCTGCGGCTGCAGGTGCTGAACGGCCTGCGGCTCACGGTCGACGGCCGCACGGTCGATGCCGCCAGGACGCTGAGCTACAAGGGGATGATGTATTCCGACGTGCCCAACCTGGCGTCGTCCTTCGGCTACACCAACGCGTCCTGGACGCTGAAGTGCGACCTGACCTGCGAATATGTCTGCCGGCTGCTCAACCACATGGCTCGCCGGGGCCTGCGCCAGTGCACCCCGCGCAACACCGACCCGGACGTGGGCGAGGCGCCCTGGCTGGACTTCTCGTCGGGCTACGTCCAGCGCTCCATCGGCCTGTTTCCCAAACAGGGCGTCAAGCCGCCCTGGAAGCTGCACCAGAACTACCTGCTGGACCTGGTGAACCTGAGGTTCGCCCCGGTCGAGGACGGGGTCATGGAGTTCTCCAATCCCCCGTCCGACACCGCGGTGCGGATCGCGGCCTGAGGGCGGGGGTCAGGCCTTGGCTGGCCGCTCCCGCTGCAGGCCCAGCCAGTCCCGGACCGGCGGGATGCGCCGCAGGACCAGCCGCTCCACCGCCAGCACCGTGAGCAGCGAGACCCCGAACATCGGCAGGTAGAGGCCGAGCGCCAGGACGATCACCACCAGGGCCACCGACAGCCGCGGCCGGGCGATCGCCTCCGGAGCGCCCAGGGCGCCGACGCTCCGGCGACGCCACCAGAGCACCACGGCGCTGACGCTCAGCAGCACCAGGCCGATGGCGGTGAACAGGCCCAGCAGCTGGTTCGCCCAGCCGAAGAGCTGCCCCTCGTGGGCGGCGATGCCGACGCCGACGATCTTGTCGATCAGGTGCTTCTGGCTGAAGTCCTTGGCGCCGATCAGCTTGCCGGTCTCGCCGTCCACGGTGAAGTCGACCCGCTGAGGCCGGTTGGGCGTGTCGGTCTTGGCGGTCCAGGGCGCGCCGGGCGTCTTGGGCGGCGAAATCAGCACCGGCGGCGGCAGCTTCAGCGCCGCGATGGTCGGCGCCACCCGGTCGAGCGGCGCATAGGCGTCTTCCGGCGCCATCCCCGGCATGACCATGCCCGGCGTGTGGTGGTGCATGCCCCCGCCGCCGGCAACGGCCATGTTGTGCTGGGCGTGCTCGTCCTCCACGACGGCGGCCGTCGCGCGGACGCCCGCGTCGTCGGCCCGGCGCTGGGCGGCGGCTTCGGCGCGGCTGGTGTTCCAGTCCTGGGCGGCGGCCGTGGCGCCGGTGACCTTGCGCACTTCCTTGAAGTATCCGCCCCAGTTCTTGGCCCAGGGCAGGCCCGTCAGCAGCAGGAAGATCGCGAACAGCGAGACCCAGAAGCCGGTCACCGCATGCAGGTCGCGCCAGACATGGCGCGAGCCCTTGTGGAACCGCGGATAGATCACGCCCGCCAGGCTGCTCTGCCGGGGCCACCAGAGGAAGAGCCCCGTGAGGATCATGACGATCGCCCAGCAGGCGGCCAGCTCGACGATGTTGGAGCCCCGCTCGCCGGCCAGCAACTCGCCGTGCAGGCGGAACACCACCTCCATGAACCGGTCGTCCTCGGGCACGGTCTTGAGGATTTCCAGGCTGGAGGGATGGACATAGACCCGGGTCAGGTCCGCGCCCTGGCTCACCAGAACCCGCACCGCAGCGCCGGGCGCCTGGGGCGTCTCATAGGAGGCCAGCGCCGAGCCGGGGACGGCGGCCACCGCCGCGGCGACCTGGGCCGAGGGGCTGGCGGCCGGGCCCGCGACCACGATCCGGTCGGTTCCCCGGTCGATGAAGGCTTCCACCTGCGGCTTGAACAGGTAGATCGAGCCGGTGCAGGCCAGCCAGATGACGAAGGGGATGCACAGCAGGCCGGCGTAGAAATGCCAGCGCCAGACGGCGCGGTAGTCGGGCCAGCCGCCGGAACGGGGTTCGGGCGTCGCGGTGGGATTGGTCGTCGTCATGAGCCCCTCCTGACCTAGAACTTGACCTGCACGCCGCCCACCACGGTGCGTGGCGTGCCGGCGTAGATCGACCCGGTGGACGTCTGCAGGACGCCGGCGCCGTTCTGCAGCCCGGTGGTCGCGTTGAGCGTGTTGCTGATGTTGGAGGCCGAGCCGACATAGACCTTGTCGGCGATGTTCTGGACGCTGACGTAGAACCGCAGTTTCGACAGCGCGCCCAGGCCGTCCGGCGTGTCGTAGTGCAGGCCGGCGTTGACGATCGAATAGCCCGGAGCCTTCAGCAGGTTGGCGTTGTCGACATAGGTGTCGCCGCGAATGTTCCATTCGACATAGCCGCCGAACCCTTCCAGCGGCCCCTCGGGCTGCTCGTAGGTCACGCGCGCGTTCAGATAGGTGGGCGTGACCCCGGGGATCTTGTTTCCCGACCGGTCGAAGACGGTGGTGAAGGCGCCGGCGCTCAGCCGCTCGAAGTAGGTCTTGTAGATCTGGTCGTTGTAGAGATAGGCGACGCCCAGCTTGGCGCCCGGCAGCATGGTCCGCAGGGGACGCCATTCCACCGCCACTTCGACGCCCCGGTGCTCGGACTTGGGGGCGTTGAAGGTGAAGTTCTGCAGGTTGGCGCCGGCCGACTGGCTGACCAGCTCGTTCTTGAAGAACTCGTAGAAGCCGGTGACGCTGGCCCGCAGGGTGTCGCCCAGCGCCACGTCGGCGCCCAGGTCGAAGCCGACGACGGTCTGGGCGTCGAGCGCGGTGTTGTTGCCCGGCACGCCCGCCGGCGTGATGAACAGGTTGCCCACCTGCGGCACGCCATAGCCCGTTCCCACCCGGGCGTGGAAGCTCCAGGCCTGGTTCGGCTGGAAGGTGATCGCCGCCTCGGGCGCCACGTTGTTGAAGCTTCGGTCGCCGCGGATCAGCCCGATGGTGGGCGTCGTCGTCGGATAGGTGTAGGCGGTCTGCAGCGCCTGGAGTTTGGTGTGCTCGGCGCCAATGCCGAACACCGCCGTCCACTGGTCGGCCACCGCGACCTCGAGCCGCGCCCGCGCGCCCCAGTTGGCCGTCGTGCTGGCTACGTACTGGGTGAGGGCGCCGTTGTTGTTGGTCCCGCTGGCCGGCACGTTATAGGTCGCCGAGTTGCCGTTCATGGTGTTGTAGAAGACACCACCGAACAGGGTGGACGGCCGGCCGAACAGCTCGCCCGTGCGGGTGGCGTCGGCGATGAAGTTGAACGACGGGAAGGTTCCCACCGCCGAGGTCGCGCCCGTGGGCTGCTTGATGTCGCGGTTGTCCCAGACCAGTTGCACGCGGCTGGTGACCTCGTCGCTGAAGTCGTGCTCCCATCGGCCGCCGACGATGGTGCGCCGGTCGTTGCGGCCCAGGCCCGCGGCATAGGCGCTGAGGTTCTGGCGGGCGCCGTTGAACCCGTTGGTGAACAGGCTGACCGAGGCGCAGCCGGGCGCGGCCAGGGCTTCGCAGCCCTGCTGGTAGGGGTTCTGGCGGAACTGGGTCAGCGACAGGCGGATGGAGAGGTCGGCGTCCAGGTCGTTGTTGATGAACTTGAAGATCAGGCGGTCGTTCGGCGTGATGGCGAAGTTGGCGACGCCGTTGAAGGTGGTGGTGCGGTAGCCGGTGTGGGCGCGTGAGCCGTCGCCCTCCACGAAGCTGGCGAAGCCGGCATATTCCGCCCACTCGGTGAAGCCGCCGAAGGCCCCGTAGATGTTGCGATATCCGTCGCTGCCGGCGTCGGCGGCCAGTTCGATCCCGTCCAGCTCACGCCCCCCGCGGGTGTAGAACTTCACCGCCCCGCTGGTGGCGTAGTTGCCGTACAGCGCCGAGGACGGCCCCTTGACCACGTCGATGCGGCCATAGGCGTGCGGATCGGTGATGTCGGTGCGCGCCAGCCCGTCGGGCTGGGTGACCGGGAAGCCGTCCTCGAACACCTGGACGTTGCGGATGCCGAAGGTCTGGCGGGCGTTCGAGCCCCGCACCGACAGCGAGACGTCGCGGGGGCCGTTGCCGCCGGCGAAGGTCACGCCCGGCGTCATCACCAGCACATCGCCGATGGTGGCCGCCGCGGTGTTCTCGAACTGCTCGCGCGAAACGGTGTTGACCGTCTGGCCGGTGGGCCGGTCGCTGACGTCGGGCGCCGCCGCGGTCACCAGCACCTCGCTGACATTGGCCGCGCCGCGGTCGTTGAAGGTGGCTTCCGGCCGCGCGATCGGACCGGGCGCCGCGTCGGCGGCGGAGGCCAAGGCGACGGCTGTCGGCGCGGCGTCCAGCGCCTCGAGCTCGCCCTGCAGGCTCTGCATCTGGCGCACCAGGGCCGCGCGGCGTTCGGCCTTCTGTTCGAGGGTGAGGGGGTGGGCGTCGTCGGCCAGGGCGGGGGCGGCGAACGCCAGGGCGGCGATGACGAGCGCGCTCGCGCCGGTCAGGAGGAGTTTCGAAGGGGTCATTTGCGGTCCGGATCGGGCGTCGCGCCCCGGCATGCGGCGGCGGACGCGAGGATGGGTTTGACGGCGCCGACGCGCGCGTCGGCGGACCACCCAGGGGCGATCAGCTGGACGCGCATGCGGCGAGGCTCGCGCGGGGCGAGGCGTCAGACCGGCCGGGGAGGACCACGGGCTGGGAGGGGCGGAGGGGCGGCGAGGCCGCGGCCCGGCGTCTGGTCGACCATCGTCGTCGTGACGACCGGATGGTGATCCACATAGGCCGCCGGCATGGCCGACGCGGCGCTCGGGGCGATATGGGCCGCGCCCAAATGGGCCAGCGGGCACATGTCGCCGCCCCGCTCGTGGCGGTCGGGGCCGCCGCCGGGCGGGGCATGATCTGACCCGCCCTGGCCGGGGCAGATGACGAGCGCGAAGCCATGATTCAGCTCAGGCGCGAGCATGTAGCCCGGCGGCGCCGTGAAGAAACAGGCAAGGGCGAGCATGGCCAGCGCCAGAAAGGCGCTCCTGCCAATAGCTTCCACCCTGACCGCCATGCCCCGCATGGCCGCAGAGGTACAACCGCCCCGGTCTCGAGTCGCTAAAAAAGAGCGGCGTTATGTCGCGACGCGTCCGGCGCCCATCCTCGCGGCGCCGTCCGGCGAGCGATCGGCTTTTCGGGCGCGGCGTCGAGGCCCCGGGAACGTGGCATTGCGAGGGCCGCGCGTTCGCGCCAAATGGCCCGCGTGTAGACGGATGGATCTGTCGGGGCTCCCCGCGCGCTGTATCTCTGCACGTGGATCAATTCTTGAAGTCCGCAACCCTAAGTCGGGAAACTGTCCCAGTTCAGTCAAGAGCCGTGGAATGCGAGTACTTGTATCAGGCGGATGCGGCTTTATCGGGTCGCACCTGGTGGACAGGCTGCTGCGCCGTGTCGACGTGCGGGAACTCGTCGTCGTCGACAATCTCTGGACCGGGCTTGAACGAAACCTAGCCCACGTCTCCGATCCCCGGCTGCAGGTGGTGATCGCCGACGTCGAGGCTTTCTCCGCCGCCGTCCCGTTCGACGAGATCTACCACCTGGCCTCGCCCGCGACGCCGCTGTCCTACATGGCCGAGCCGGTGCGCACGATCAGCGCCAATGTGGCCGGCGCGATCCGGCTGCTGGGCCTGCTGGCGCCGGGCGGCCTCATCTGTTTCACCTCCACCTCGGAGGTCTATGGCGACGCCGAGGTGTCGCCGCAGCCCGAAGGCTATCGCGGTTCGGTCGACTGCACGGGGCCGCGCGCCTCCTATGATGAAGCCAAGCGCTGCACCGAGGCCGTGCTGTTCGAGGCCCGCCGCGCCCACGGCGTGCGGGTCAAGGTGGTGCGGTTGTTCAACGTCTTTGGCCCCCGCACCCGCGCCGACGACGGCCGCGCGGTCTCCAACTTCGTCAGCCAGGCCCTGCGCGGCCTGCCGCTGACCATCTATGGCGACGGCTCCCAGACCCGCAGCTGGGGCTATGTCGACGACATCCTCGACGCGCTGGAGCGCTACTTCTGGCTCGACGGGACGGACTATGCGGGCCCGGTGAACATTGGCAATCCGCGGGAAGTGGCGGTGATCAAGGTCGCCGAATACGTGGCCCGGAGTTTTCCGGGCGCGACCCTGGCTTTCCAGCCGCCGGCGCCGCAGGACCCCACCAACCGGCGGCCCGACCTCACCCTCTGCAACCAGATCATTCCCGGCTGGGCCTGCACCGTGCCGTATGAGGAGGGCGTCCAGCGGGCCATCGAGTGGTTCCGCCACGAACTGCTCGCGACCACCGCCGATGCGCCGGGCCGGACCGCCGCGCGGCGGTCCGGCGCGCGCCCGGTCTAAAGAGCCGCG
>Ga0307513_10005081_pt1 | contig 17410 bp, 10 predicted proteins | sample 15_EM_MG_FD_202174 | JGI IMG/M metagenome (GOLD analysis project Ga0307513, IMG submission 202174) | Populus trichocarpa ectomycorrhiza microbial communities from riparian zone in the Pacific Northwest, United States - 15_EM | ecosystem: Host-associated > Plants > Roots > Unclassified | place... | reverse complement strand
TGCCCTCCTTTGTCATCCCAGCCGCACAGATTAACATCAATTCTCCATAAAGGGCCGTATACGTCCCGACACAGATCATCAATTTCTCGCTTACACCACCCCATCTCCGGCTGGTGGTAGTTAGTGTCGTTAGTCTATTCTGGAGTATGTTCCTGTTCTTTATATTGCCCTCAACAAAATCCGACGTTCGCTCTGCTTCTAGACTCATACCTCAGTGCGTCGAACGCGAGCCACGAGAAGGCCCAACGGGAAAGGTCGATACCAACACCAGAAGAACAAAATGAGAAAGTGCAACTGTAGAATTGCGTCTTATTATGAATACCCTAGAGCTATAGATTTGGGTTGTACTATGAATCGACGGACCTAATCGAATTCAGTCATGAAGAAGCATCGAACCCCTCACCTGAACCCCGGTTCCGCGCGGTAGTGCGGTAGTCAACGTTCTGCTAGACATCATCGTGTAATTGGAACGTCAGCCGCTCAAAGTTTCGCCTTCCAACGTAAAAATTTGGCCACACACATCCGCAGATGAAGGGTTGGCGTCGACTTAAGATGAATATGACAATTATTCTCCACCCACCATGCCAGATTCATCATCGAAAATCGCCTCAATACTTAAGCCTACGTTAGTCCTTTGTCAGGACTGTTTGCGCATGCAAGCGATGTGGCCTAGCGCGAATCTGTTGGTTGACTTGAATTTAAAAAATCACAATCACATAGTTGATTCGAAAATAATATCAAAATAACACAACAAGTTTTGATATATTACACGAAATTTCAAAAATTCCAAAAGCCTTCATAGTCACCTGCGCCTAAAAAAATCGGCTATTTGAGAGATGTCCATGCTTATAATCGGTCAGAATGGGACGGGGTTGGGGAGTGTGAGTGGGGGGTCCGAACGGAACTGGTTGGTAATAAGGTGCTCGAAAGACGATGCAAACCCCGTACGGGTGGTCAGAGGCGTGCCGCCGTCGAGGTTCCACAGCTGAGAGTGTAATTAATTGTACCGTCAATACCTGATCTGCGACAGTTTGTGCGGGAGGAGAGAAACATACCGTGCTAATGAATGCAGCAAGAGAAGAATGAGTATAGGTCAAGCCGTTGTTGATACCGTTGTGCTCGATAACTCCCTTTCCGACCCACGGAGAGATTAAGAGTGTTGGGACACTAAGAAACCAGTAGATGGTCAGCAGACAGATATATGAAAAATGAAAGCGGAAGATCAGATGATGGGATCGCAGTACGCACCGGACACCGAGGCGGTCAAATTTAAAGGTATAGCTTACGCCATCACCAGCAGTTTCAGTGTAAGTAAGCCCATCTGGATTGGGGACACCGACAGGAGGGGGGACATGGTCAGCAAAGCCCTGTCAAATATCGATGAATCTGTAGGGTCCTAACGTCATGGGATAAGAACAACGTACACCGTGCTCGTCAAAGGTGAGGAGGAATAGAGTATTGTTCCATTGAGGAGAGCTACGAATGGCCTCGTAGATTCTCTTCGTCCATCCCTCTCCGTTATTGATAGGACTGGGAGGGTGCAGCGAGTCGGAGCTGCAGCACTACGCGAAGCAGAAGCCCAAAAATCAGCGTGCTTAGATGTCTCAAGTGGCGTAGTATAAAAATGTACCTCAGGGTTAATATAAGTGAACTGAGGAAGCGTTCCAGCCTTCGCATCGGTAAAGAACTGCGCAATAGGCTTCACATTGGTAGCAACCTTCCCCGTTGATTGTGTCCAGGAGTAAAACTCAGCATCAGGGTTGAAGCTAGAGTTAAAGTAATTGATCCAGGTGATATTATTTTCCGAGAGCTGCTGGAAGATGGAACGTTGAGGAAGCCCGAAGATGTTGAAGGCGTTGTCGTTTTTGCCATGTCCGTGAGAAGCACCAGAAGTTATATACGCTCTATCAGGGAATGTTAGAAATTTTACTTGGAGATGAGTAAAATTACTCGAGGAGAAAAGGGGCAGACTATCTATAGTTACCTGTTAGGATTGGTAGGGCCAGGGACATCGGCGAACCACCGATCGAAAAGAACAAAGTTTTGCGCGATGGTGCTATACACCGGGATATGAGCCTCAGAAAGGTAGATCAGAGCCTCACCAGCACGGGTAAGGTTAGTAGTACCGAAGGCATTCTCTTGCTCCTGAAGGAAGCCGAGCATTGTCTCAGCCGCCATAACCTGCGCAGGTGCCAAAGCCTCGTTCGGGTGGAAGGTGGAGAAGATCTGGAAGGTGACGCCACTGACGGAGTGGGAAGGATCATCGTGTTGTACGTTGGCAGCGTTGGCTGTAGCGCAGACTTGTGGGCCATTTGGGGCTGATACGTTGCCCTACGTGGATGGATGAAACGGCAGAGCTTTATAAAAAGCGCAAAAAGAGCTTACCGGGTTGCAATATGCGTGCCCCAAGTTGCGGAGGTTGTCGATAGCGGTGCTGTAGGAAAGGTCGCCGAAGAACCAATCGAATGAACTAAAAAATAGCAAAGGAGACGAACAGTGGGCACAACTTTAAGGAGAAGTGTTTTGATCACAGCTCACCGATTCTCTTGAACGAGGACTACGACGTTCTTAATGTTATCACGAAAAGTCTGAGCACTGGAGACAGAAACATAGCCCGCGAAGACGAGAACGCTGTTGCGGAGGTGGACCATGATTGGATTGGTATCCTGAATCGAGGTTTCGAATTAGAATACATGCAGACGCGTCTTATAGCGGGATGGTCAACATGAAAACCTCGAACACACGTTCGATCGTCGCATGCCAATTCTTGTAAAGTGATCCAGATAGAAACAACGTGGGATGGCTCCACGCGACGACAGGGATCCGACGGGAATACCCAGAGGGTCATGCAGATGGAAAAATGCGGTTCTGAAGCAGCTCTTGCGACAAAATTCTAATTTCGCCACAGGGGAGTGATTCGCCGGCGTGGCGTTGGCTGTCAAGAGCGTAAATAATGCTAATTATGTTGTGCGGTGTGAAGTTGATTCGGATCCGGGGGAGGTCAACTGGACTCCAGGCAAAGAGGCGGTGGATCAAGAATGCAGATAAACCCCATCCGCTTTCTCTCTGGCGAACGATGGGAGGTAAGTCGAAGGTTGGTTCTGAGGGTTTGACGTACAGGGGCACGCTTCACACCAATGATCTAGTTCTAATGTAGTTAGTCCTGTTTTTGATCACACATAAGACTACCCACCTTCCGTTGCTTCTGACTGTCGTTGGGCTTATGGAGGCAATATGGAGGTGCTTTTTTTTGGAACTCGCTGCTCCAATGGAAGTGACCATATTCACACGTGACGTGACAAAACGCAGAAATCATTGAGCGGATTGAACGGCCCAATGAGCGTAGGCCAATCGTTACTACGCTATTGCAAACGCCAAACTCCATCCACTCTAGGCTCACTAACCACCCACAAGGAAATTATTTGGAGCTTTACTATTTTAGGCCATGGTGATGGCCCCCATTACTCAGTAAGTATCCACATGATTTGGACAGCGGATTTACGAACGTGTTTTATTATGTCTCCCCAACCTTCCCTCAACCTGTGTGGCCCTTATCTTGCAACAACAACGAATGACCATGGATTGAATCATTCTTTTCAGATAACCACGCGGCCACCCCTGTGCCATTTACCCTGGGCACACTCCAATGTGAACAGTAAACTATAAATAGCATCGACTACGGATATTTTTAGAGGATCACAATTAATAAAGAGATAAAAACTGTATACTTGACTTTGACGGTCGAAGTGGGCAAAGTTATCAGCACGCCTTTTTTTTTTTTACTGAACGCAAATTTTCCCGTATATTGTTTTTCGTATGTCCTTCGGCGCAATGTTTCTCCCTTCTGTAATCATTGCCACAAAGTTTCTCGTCCGCAAAATTTCTCTCTTAGCGCAGTGTTTGGGTTCCTAAGGCTGATAGATGAACCATCATTAAATAATGCATCATTCCCAACCGCTAAAAAATATTCGGGATCCTTGTCAATGCCAGTCCTGGCCTACAACGTCCTACGCTGATCGACTTTTAGTAATCTTAGTACTTTCTGGAGTTTAATTCCAGCAGTGTAACTTACCTGACGTTACTAACACCTGCCTGGTCCTGCCACCAAGCAGTGACCGGTCCAAGCTCAGTTACGCCAAGTTCAAACCGCTGCTAATCTCCAAGCTCAAGTATTACATTGACCAATCCACGAATAGAGCGCTGTCATTCTTCCCGCCTCTCCAATTCGTCCGCCACATTAGAAGGATCTCCTAAAGGTCATACTGAGAGGAACGCTACGTATTCATAACTAATCGCAAGAGGGAGCCCAAAAATAAAAATGAGAGAAAAATTAAACACAAAGCCCAACACTAATTACTAGGTGATACTTAGTAGACACCACGACGAGCGACTCCTCGATATGAGTTCCGGAGTTCTACTGCAATTTCAGCCAACGACATTCCCCATTGAATGTCGCGACGAGTTTGAGTAGCGTTAGTTGAAGCAAGAGGGGAGAGAGGGGCCGCAACGGGGCACACAGAATCGACGGCAGGGAAGGTACCATTCTGAAAGTACGCTTGAACGTGGGCAAGGGTGCAGGGTGTGGGACTGGCGAATGAGGTGTGCTAGTAGAAGAATAAACTTTGAGATTCCGATGTCATAGAGATGCCTGACGTACCCCAAGCCCGTCTTGGGTGAGAACGAGCGAACCAGGGAATTGTTTGGCTGTTTTCTTAGCACTAAAGGAATTATTTGAGCTTCATAGCATAGCTGTGTAAAAAGACTCAGAAACATACACGGATAGAGGCGTCACAGGATCTAATCAAACGTTTCGATAAGAGAGCTCTTGACATGGAGAAATGGGCTCACCAGCAGTGTTCCCGATGATCAAGAGTGAGAAACTAGTTGCTCCTTTGATGGGACCTAGGATTTGAGGTTTAGAATAAGGAATGAAGTTGTCGACGATGCGACCTGCCTTTGAAGTTATCGGGATTTACCTGCCATCCCCTATACCGCAAGTATTAACCTTGAATTAATTCTGACGAGAGAAACGTGGCCTACGAGCAAAGGACGCGAATTCCAGCTACAATGCTTGAGAAGCTTGAGGTTTTATCGATACTGTTAGTGTATTTCTGGAGTTTGGCTGCATCATCAGTAACCCCTGCTCCATCTCCACAAACAATAGCCAGAGCCCCCTCGCTCCCTTGCGGAATAGATAATTGATACACGATACTTCCATCCCCATTCTTCAGCGCAGCAAGACCTTCAGCCAGCGTTGAAAAGGTGCTATAAGGCTGATAGAACAAAGCCAAGACAGCGTTTTTCAACCTCGATCGACAAAGCCGTATCTAGAAAGGTTAGGGGAATACGCAGGGATAGGTTGAGTGAGGACTTTCTGGTAAAGAGCGTCCAAATTGCGGGCAATGGCCGCAGGGGTGCTTGCGTAGAAAGCACAGGAAAATGGACCGGCCTTGTGGCATTCGACGAAGAAGGCCTTCAAGACTTTATCCGCGTCGACCACTGCGTTGGCCCAGTCGACTATTCAATAGCGAGGTGAGTGAGGACGTCGTTTAGTTATGCAGCTCACATATTGGCATAGTATCCCTCCATGTCGAAAACACCATCGATAATTAGACGTTCTACTTTATCCTATAATGCATCAAATTTTTGAGAGAAGCTCCAGTTTCGTTCGCTCAAGGAGATCACACACAGGGAACATGGCGGCAAAAGTGGCTCCAAGAACTGTTCCGTACCTAAACGGGGTCGAGGTTGATACATAAATGTCAAGAGTAAGAAAGAAGATCAGGGGCGTACGATATTCCCCAGTACCGCAGCTTGATTTCTCCATGCACCTCGACGATACGCAACATTATCCGTACTAACATGCGCCAAAACACCAGCCGTGTCGCGGTCTTTGGCCCTTCTCCTTTGGCCCTTCTCCCGAGGGCTTGGAAATTAGCCCACTGACTAGGCAACACATTCGGAGCTGCAGTCGGGTCAGTTGCATGTGGCCCGAAGTCAAAAGCAGCCCTCTCTGCGTCGGTTTTGAAAAACGAAAAACTCGGAGAAGAATTATTAGCACCTATATTGGGTTTCCACGATCAGGAATAGTGGAATGGACTGCGAAGATTTACAGGGACTTTACCACGAATCGAATCTCAAGAGGTCGAATTCTGGACCGATAACCTGGGCAATTTGAGTTCTGAATTCCAGGATTCCTTCAACGCCGCTTCCACCTAGCCCACGTGGATTGAAAATGAGAGGTCAACGGTAGTTCGCTGTTCCATTCAATGGAGAAGGAATCCGCATGAAGGCAAGCCAGAACGACCAGCGCTGGGATTAGAGTAGTTCATCCATACGTTCAAGCGACTGCATTGAGTGGGCGGAGAATAACAGCCGACCCATGTGAGGCCATCACTCCCTGAGATCTGATGGGGGCGTACGTGATATGAAGTATGTCGTCCAGAACAGCGATTTGAAGGCTTACGCATCCCCAATAGAAGTTTGTTTGACCGAGGACGTGAGGTGTGGAAAAAAGATAACACGAAAGCGACAAAATTCGCCAGATTATTGAACAGCATGCTAGTCGAAGAAAAGGCCGACGGAAATCCGACTGCAAGGATGGATCAAAACCCCCCTGGCCTTTAATGGAGGTTTTGATAACCATTTGACCACCATGTGGTAGCAAAAGGTGGCATTTCGCGCAGCTGGGCTGTGTTTTCAGCAACAGCTGCGCTCTAATGTTTCAATGTTCATCATTAGTATACCGCTAGCCGGTTCAATGTCGAGTTGAGATCCAGCCGACTTCGAGAGAGTGTTCGTCGCGGCGAATTTGTGGCGAATGTGGCCCCTTAGACGAAAGAGCTCTTTGAAGAACTTGAAGACAGCGCTCGAGCAGACCGATTCCCTGAGATGAGGATACTGGGGATTATGCATAGCCTCGCGTTGACGTTTTCCTGATTAGTATGTGAATTCCGAAGCCTTACTTGTTTAAGAAGACAACAAACTTACCCCCCCCCCTACGTAACTACAGATATCTGCCGGCCTATGATCCTATGGAACTCTCAGCACACCTTGGATGTAGGCTGATACTCCGGGATGACGCGAGTAATGAATTGACACGGTGATTCAATATTCCAGTTGGAGTCAAAAGGCGCTCCCTATGTGCTCTACGTGACACACGACTGGTCCAATGTCAATATTGTCAACGGTTGAATCGAATAACCCACTATTGTTATACTTACATTTGCCGAAGAAAAATGCCTGATGGGTGATTGGCTGATGGATTATCAGAACCGTTGCTCCCCATTGCTGTGCGTCGTTGTACCAGTCGGATGTAATCACCGATTCAAGAAGCTGAAAAATGAGCTGTTGTCTGTCGGTCAGTGCTCCGTGATCAACAATGTTGATCCCGTTGCTCCCCAGTGTTGTACGTCGTTGTACCAGTCAGATGTAATCGCCGATTCAAAAAGCTGATCGATGAGCTGTTGTCTGTCGGTCAATGCTAAAGGATGCAGAGACCCCACCGACCGCCGTGGCTGAGTGTTCAGAGATACTCACTCAGGGTCAACGCGAGCGTATTGTTTCGTAATTTTTCGTTGCCACTACATAAGTCTCTTACATGGCTGAACTTCGGGCCCCTTAACGGTGTGTGTAGCAAATAGTGGATACTGGAGAACGAATATATATTGCATTGTATAAACATATCAAGGGCTCCCGGGTCCTGGTCCCCTATTCCTGTGTCAGAGTTATCGAACAGGATGCCTCGCTTCTCGCTGTCAAAAGGAAGCGCACGGTAATTGCCGGTTACATCCGACTGGTAACAATACGCTACGCCCAACCAGTTGCCGTTGTTTACATAAGACATTCATCAGGACGCATGGTAAATAAGATTAAAGAGATGCCAACCACATTGTTCTACAAGAAATTTTCCTTCCTTTCTTTTTTCATTCTTCTGCTGCAGTCCGCTGCACGGTCTTTCTTTGCTTTGTTTCCGGTGGTCAGGAACCGTGGCCACACGAGGGTTGGGTCACACCACCGAGCCGAGAATTCCATTTGGGGAAATCGCGCCTGCTACCATCAGTAACCGTTCTCACCACCAAATTCGCAACGTCGACGACGACGCTCACGCCATTTCCTTCGTTTGGGGGTTCTATTTCTCAGCTGCAAAACGGTCGAAAGGTAGACTGGACGACATTCCTCAGTCCACACCGTTACCTTCACCAGAGCCACCCGACATCGATCCCTCGGTTCTTGGCGGCTGCCGATCGCGTGAGCGTGCTCCATACGGTTGATTCTGCTCGTCCTATCACAGCCCAGTTTCTTTCGTCATTCGAGTTGGCAAATTTTCCCCCACGCTCGCTCCTACATTCTTTATTCCCATTCACTCTAACACACGGCTTTTCTCGATTTGCTTTGATACTGAGCTGGTGTCGTTGCCACGTACTCCGTCACAATTTCGAATACTGGGCTTGTCGTCCTTCCTTTTCTTTCCTTTTCTTAGTTGTTCCTGTCATAACAACTAAATATCCACACATTCGGACAGTTGCGGAATACTACCCTTGGTTCTTCTTCCCCCTTCCCCGCATTCTTTACGTTCCGAGCCGCTGGAAGGATTGGAGTCCATCATTTAAAGCTCTCATCATACAACGATAGGCAGGGCACCGAGTCGTGACTTAGCTATTTGGGTGAGCACAGCAAACACGCTTTCCCTCCTCGTCTCTGCATTCCCGCGTAATCAAAGTCTCGCTACGTACGAGTCGTCGCTCGGGTATTCCCACCACATTGTTTCCTCCTCTTTATCCCTTCTTTCTGCTCTTTGACTGCAAAACTAAACTCTTTCACTTCTAGGTATCACCCCTTCAATAACAAACCATGCCTCGGTCCAACCTCTACTCATGGCTCGGAGTTCCTTCTTCTTCGCCAACCCCCACGACCTTTGACGCGCCACACAAATATGTCACCTCCCCTATACCCCTACTGCGCTCACCACTGGTTCTCGCCTCTGCGAGGATGCTCATTGCAGCCTATATCGTCGTCACGTTGCTCACGACATTGATACAGAAGTCGGTGGTGGATCATACTGGAAACAGGTATGTTGTGAATTCCGTTTTATCTCGACCACTTTTGGGGGTGGAGATGGCGCTCTGAATAGCCTTTTAGGCGTTTCATAGCCTCAGCGAAGGTTCCCTTTAATTGACATCAATTTAAATGGGTCCTCTTCTTTCCTTTATACCACTACTTCTTACTCCAACTAATCGATAAACAGCTAATTAACCTCCCGTGCTTCTATCTCATTTCCTGCAGTTACTTCTCCTACTTCACCTACCTTGCATACACCGGCCTCTGCGCATACTACTTTGCTGCGGCGGTGCAGACCACCATATACGCATTGGCGTGGCGGAGAAATGGCGCCGGTGTGGGGTACGCGCTGCAAAGATGGCCAAGACCACTCCAAGCGCTCCACGTGGTTCTCCAAGCCACTATCGTCACATTCCGTAGGTGAAATTCGGTCAATATCTTGCCGTCGAGTACTCAAAAGCAATTTCCCCTTTCAGCAATTCTAGTGACGATTGTATTTTGGTCGTTGCTTGCAAGCAGCTCTACATTCGCCACTCCATACTCAGGTGCGCAGTTTTTCGCCACGTAGGGGTTCCACGATTTAATTCCTATGTAGCGTGGTCAAATATCTCCATTCACATGTTCAATACGGTTTTCGCACTCTTTGAAATTATGTGTACGAATTCGCCTCCCGCGCCATGGATAACGCTGCCGTTCGGCATCCTCTTCCTTGCGATGTACCTTGGTGTGGCGTATATTACACACGCAACACAAGGAATATATAGTATGTTCCTCATTTCCATTGAAGCCATCCCTCTAATACCTGTCTTTCCAGCCTACTCATTCCTTAACCCCGCAACACAAGGCGCAACGCTCGCAGCCTACATCTGCGGTATCCCTATTGGCTACACCATTATATTCATTCTCGTCCGAGGGATCGCTGTGCTTCGCGAACGATGGGCGGTGAAGAATGGACACGTACTGCGCACGGGTGGTGGTGGGGCCGAAGTGAGACCGACTATTGATGATGATTGGGAGGAGGTGGAGAGCCCTGTTAGGGCGAAGGGGGATGTGTAGGCATCCGTTTTGGGTGAGCAGCGTGTGATGGTCGGTTGGCTGTGCCGCAGTTCGATGGAAACGATGGGAAGGTTGCGCTTTGCGGTGGCTGGGTTTGCGTTGTTCGTAGGTCAACGCGTTGCGCATTCGAGTATGGGTGTTTTAACTCGATGGCTTCTTTTGTGTCTTTGTGTTCGATTCTGGACACATTTGTGTGTGTTGCCCTTCGGTTGTTAGGTTTACGTCTGGCAGTTCTCGTTCTTCTCTTTCTTTTCTTTTCCACCGTGTTTCTTTTATTGTTACTCTGAACACACTCACACAGACTTGTAGTTTACGTTTGCATTGATAACGCATATCCCTCGTTAAATAATTTCGCAATCTGGAATCTGGAACCTAATTTGGAGTGAAATAGAAATTATTTCTACTTTTCGAGGATTCGTCAACCCCATTTGTAAATTGGGCGCCAAATTCTTTTGGACATAGAACCATACGAACAACAATTCATTTGCATATATCTGGATTCACAACAACTAGGAAGAGGCTTTCTGAAACACACTAAGCACCAATAATTTCTTTCATCGCACAGTCAACCGCCGAATTCGATCTTTGACATCTTCACTCAGACTCTCCAGGGATGATCGTTCCGCGATGAACAGCAGCGGCGTGTCCACGCACAAGGTACCCATAGTTCGCCATATACCTTTGATTCAAAAAATTTTCAAACACACCATCAGCGTCATTTCATTTCAAAATACATAAGTGCACGGCTTACGTGTCAAAGTAGGGCAATAACTCGGCCGAACCTAGGGTGTTTCTCCGGTCCCTCATCAAGTCGCACACCACAGAAAACACGGACGAGACGTTAACCCCAGCTGCGCGCATGCGGTCGTTAGCGTCATCTGCGATGCGTTGGCTCTGGCATCCCGAGGCGGAGGCGGAGGCGTAGACGGTGTATCCCTCCCGAGAGCGCGAGGAAGGCGATGCAGACCTGAGATAAGGACGAAGTTAGTTGAATGTCTGGATTGCATTTGTGAACGTTCTTACGTCTGTGACGATTCCGGCCATGATGACTTGTTTCTTGCCTGTAGCACGGACGGCTGCGCGGAAGTCTTTGTCGTTCCAAGCGTTGACTTCTCAGTTCCTCTTGAACGGCGTTTTAGGATGCATCTCGACAATCTCCTTCGGAAGGGGTCCATTAGGTCCTGTGAACAGGGCATCAGAGTATCAGCAAATGACTACAAAACCAACGAGACAGAAATGGAAGGCATCACGAACCAGTTTCCGCACTGATAGTCAACACAGTCGGGAGGTCGAACACTTTCCCGAGGGCAGCGCGGGCGAGGATGTTGTTGCGATACTCGTCGGGCTGGAAGTCGCACACCAACTGGAATAATCCAACTTGATGTTCGATGATGAGCGACATGACATTTGCCCTTGTCGATACGCTCGAATTCGAATTTTGCTCCTAGAACTCAGTGACCAGTGCAGCACTTTTGTCGGTATAAATGGGACTACCGGTAGAGGTTTCCATTGAATGGATTTCTGTCATGTTATTGATGACCTCTTGCGGTCGTTTGAGAACTGAGGTTGAGCTGAGGTTGGGCACCGTGAGCGCTTTATACCTTTCAGCCCTCTATTTTTCGGTCACAGGAGGCGATTCCAATGGAATTTGAGGGTGCTTGAATGAACCAACTACGACGTTGTCACCATCGAACACAACGCAAGACCACCATCAGGTTGGAAGTTTTTCCCGTTGATCGCCCTCGACGTTCTTCGAGTTCTCCGCCATTTATTGCCTTGCGCCATTGGGGAATATAAACACGCTATAATTCTCTAAACGGTATTGTACAGTTCCTAAGAAAACGAGGACTACACCGAATCAGTCTTTGCTCAGAATCTACATGCTTCAATAGTCGCACCTGGAATTCACAAGTCACCCACCACAGACTCAACCCGTGCCAGGTACCTTGCTATCGCCTCCTTGGTCAACCTCACTCTCCGTGGAAATCTCTGCGCCATCATTGCGAAGGTGCCACAACGCAATTCTTTGGCGAGTTCCAATGAGTTTGGGGATTTCTCCAGCAAGAATGGAAGTAAATCCAACGCCCACTGGTATGACATCGATTGGCAATACTCGTGCTCGGGAGAATTGTTAGAGGGGGAAACAGGGTGTTCTTGAATGATCCAGAGGATGTAGATCTCCTTGTCCTGTTGGACTTTCACATAATTCCTGCCTTTCCGGATCCTGCTGCGGACTCCCAGTCGTGCTATCCATGCAGAAGGTTTATGCCTACGCAATGCCTTATCGCGAAGGGTGGACTCCGTGGTTCCTATCAAAAAGTTGTGATGGCTATACAAATACAGTTGCAAGCATTCCTTGGCGGCGATCGCATATCTCTGCGGATCAAAACTGGCAGTCCCGGATCGCCCAGGATTTTCCAATAACTCTGCGAAGTAAGGGAAGAATTCTGGAATATCAACAACGTAACCATAGCGACAATAGATTATATCAAGGATTGGCCCCTCCCCGGGCTGATGGACCAGATGTGAAGAAGCTATTATCCCAGGAAGGAGGGAAAATGGACGTTTTGCATTCTTGTACTGCAGGATGCTTCCCAGAACCAGGGGAAATCCTGGACAAGAGTAATATTTTTCCAGAATATTGCAGAGCATGCTATCGAAGTCAACTTGAAAGGTTGAAGAGATATGACCTGCTTCGGAGAATGGCTGGGTCAGAGAATTGTGCGTGCATGAGTATCTGGAGAACAGATGAGCAAAAATGAGAGCATACCAGCTTCTTCAAACATTGCAAGAACGAGGGAGTAAAATAGCATATGCTGTGGCAGCTATGACGGTGTTGTGTACGAAAAATTTTGAAAGCATCCTGAATATTGTGGAATGAAAAATTAATCAAATCATCTTGTAGTTCCGGGGTCATTTCTGCGTTTTCGAGATGGTAGACGGTGCAGAAAACAACCAACCGCATTATTTCGACGTATTCTTTTTATTGATGAGGATGAAACTATTATGAAAGGAATAATCTTCCTTACCGTCAAGGTGAAATGACTGAAGACACTGGCGAGCAAACACTGTGTGTCGAGCACGAGGGTTGATCCAGAATTCTGTCGAACGTGTAGGGTCCACAAGGAAGTCTGTGAAGGAGGCATGGAGGACCCGGATGGTATCCCATTCAATGTTTACGATAGCGCTCAAATCCCCAAGGTACAGCGCGGCATCTCCATGTTGCCATGATAGAATTTCCTCAATCTCTAGCAAGCTTTGAATCTGCAAGTGAGGGTGAAAGAATAATATAACGCTAAGAATTTCCAGAACACGTTCGACATCCTCCACACTAGCTAATATGTGGCTGTACAATGCATCCAGTTCCGCAAATGGTAGTTCCCTTTGAGGGGGACGGATGCCGAGGGCGACATCCAAGCGGTCCATGGGTTTGTGCCGAATGGAGGAGATATACTTTATCACAGTCGACGCGTAAATAAACTGACCCGACGACTTGGAAACAAGTTGTCCTAAGACGTTGGGAAGGGGCCACTGAGGGGAGATATAAGCTCGGAGAGGATGCGACGATTTGATCTCTTGAAACTTGTCGGTCAGAAATAATTGGATATCGTCGTCAGGAAGGTAAGATTCATCTAGAGCGAGACGTGTCGTGATACTAGGCAACAACCCGGCGTTAAATGCAAGGGAGATATGTTGTTCGGGACGGCTAGCAATCAAAAAGATGAGCGGGAGCTGATATTGTTGTCGGGCATTGGCTAGAACGTCCAGTATATTTCGCTGAACCTTGGGGTCGGAACATTCGTCGAGACCATCGATAATAACAATACGGCGAGAGGTTGGATCATTGAAATAGCCTGCCTCTGCCAGTGGCTGAAGAGGAGCCAGGATAAGAGATTTGACTTGGACTGTGAGAGACTTGGAGAAGATGAGTGGGTCGCGTTCGATGGCACCGAGAATGGCATCTCGGACGCTGGGAAGGTTCAAGATAATTTGGTACGCGATGGTGGCGATAAGGGGTTTGGCGGTGCTCCGCGATGCATCGTTCTTAGAGAAAAAGAAGCTCGCGAGGATAATCATCTCTTCCTCGCACATGTCGGCGATAGTTTGTGCGATCGCCGACTTGCCAGCTCCGGCGGGACCATACACCCACATAATGAATGCATCCAGGTCTTCTTCCCATTTAATCCACTTCATGATCTTCTCAAGAACGGCGGTGCGGGTATTTGGATGACATTTGGGGGGATCGAACCGTTCGTACGAGTTGTGAAACGCGTTGGTGGCTGTTGCACGATGAAGGATATCTGAGCCTTCTACCGATTTGATAAATCCTTGAGTTTCAGAACGGAAATATTTCAAGATAGGAACACACCTCGAAAGCTATGGTAATGCGCATCACCGTGCACCTGGGTGAATGTCCCCCCGTTGATAAGGTTGTGGGCAAACATGGAGCTCATGGTCCAGGTACTTTGATATCTGCGATTGCTGGCCAAATGGAATCGTAGTTTTGGCGACGGTGAGAGGCGATGATGATGGGCGGTGATCAAGAACAATCGTGAGTATCCAACGTCCTTGCAATTATCTTATCTTATCACACGAAGCAAAAATGAGCGACGATGTTAGTGACGCAGATTATTTGAAAGGTGATGAGACGTAAACAAAATGGTTGGTGAGTATCTCAATAGCCCAATAACATAAATAAAACTGGAAGGCAAAGCGCAAAAAAAGGAAACTACGCAGCAAGCGCCCCGATTCGCTTCTTCATGTTTTTCGCCCCAACTGCCCCTCCCTTTAAGTTTGCCAAAGATGATTGTTTTCCCGCACGCCCACCCCGATCAGCACGACGCAAAAAACCAATCGTGTTTCGCGGCGCGTCGACGTGTTTGATATCAGGAGAAAAGTCAAGCCCACGAGAAAGATCGAAGTCGTCACCATAACATGAGCAACCTCGTTCACGTCCGACGAGGAGGTGTTGGAGGTAGAACTCTCCCCACCATTCCTCGTACGCAAGAACCCTTCGAGATGCTTATTCGATCCACACCCGCAATATTCGCTCTGGCTCGTCATCGCCACGTTCTTGATACATTGCTCCGTGAGGTATGCGTTGAACTCGACGACCTTGGTGCTCTTATTACGGGACAGAAGAACCTTGGATAAACCCCCAGAGCCCCTCGAGAAAGCGGCGTCCTCAGCCCAAACCTTTTTAATCTATCGTGAAATGTTCAACTGACGTGCTCCGTCTGAAGAGTCTTGAGTAGGTGATGAAGGCGGACGAGAGAGGGGTGGCTCTTTTCGATGTATGTATTCGAGGATTTGGGGACGATCTCGCTGGTAAGGATGAAATTGAAGGCATACCTGATCGGCTCTGGGGTGCTTGGACCGATAGGCGTAGAATGATTAGGAGAAGAGAGGAAGGAGGCGGTATCACTGGGGCGGGTTGCTCTCGCGCAGCAGTTATATCTGCAAGCAACTTTCGCGTCGTCTCTTGAAATTCGGGTCTACGAAAGACAAAACAGAAATGAGTGGCAGATCGAGACGAAATTCGGAAACATGCACCGAACAAGACATCGGCTTCACAACGATGAACCATCCGACATTGGCAAGACCAAGTTCCGGCTTGCTCTTCCACTTTCCAAAATGAGCGACCTCATCACGTCCACGACGGGGTTTTCAACGATTTCTCATCGTTATCTTCCTCCTGCTACCTTTCTACCCCTTCCTCCTTCCTATTCCACCACATCTTGGAAGACCAAAGCAATGTTGCTTGACATCGAATCTTTCTGTTTGTAAGACTTCATGTTCGCTTGACTGGTACAGAGTACGCGGAGCTTGACCTTGCGTAGAAGCGATTTTGCGAAACCAGAAAAGTTGACACGATAGTTCATATGTGGGTGCGAGGATGATGCCGCGAGGGTTTAATAACCGTTTGTGTCGTAGTGGAACCGGCAGTGGGAGGTCTTTGTTCGAAAGCTCCGCTTGCTTGAGATGTTGTAATAATGAGAGGAGGTATGCAATAGATTTCCTGAATCCCGTCTCCGATGATAAGATGTATTCCCGCCAGCCAGGAGTAGGGTGGGCTCTGCGGAGGCATTTGATGCTGAGGCTCTAAATGGGGGCGTGCGTCGCAGCGTGGGCGTAGAGCATCTGCATGGGAATGCTGACAAACTTGGGGCGGACTGGTTTTTCGAGGCGATGAGAGAATGTTTGGCCGTGTTAGATTTGTTTGTGTATGGGTAGTTTTTTAAACTCAGTTATGTCTCAGTTGGGCCACAACTTTGGTGAAAGCCTTGGGTTCACGTAACTTGCACGTAACAGCAGATTTTCTTCCAAAAGCCCTTGGCATGGCGAAATTTCTGAGACAGCCTCTCTTCATCGCTTCACCATCTGCTTTCTTGACTACTTCCTGGCAAATTTTACGAACCCCATTTTATTTTTTCTGTACCACTCTTATCATGCCTAGTCCCCACAAAACGTGAGTCTACGTTTTCGGCCTGCAAAAAAAGTCCGCCAATTCATAAATCCTTCTTCACCAATAGTTTGGGGGTAGGATTCATTGGATTAATAGCCGCTTCAATGTAAGTCGGGATATTCTAGACAAGAATTTGTTCTGAGGAATTTATGGCATACTTAGACTGTATGGGGGTCTGTGGCAGACATAAAGGATATTAAGCACGACGACTGATGCCGCATTCCAGTCACCATTTTTCAAACTTGGTATTACTATACACATCAATATGATTCATGGCCATTAAAGCTGCTCGTAAATGGCGCTTCCTTCCACTTTCCAGACAGCGATTTGATTTTATCCCATCACATACATACAGGTGGCTGCTGTTACGGTGTTTGACACTGCACATCAAGTTCTTATCACACATGCACGTAAGTCAATGATCCAGTGTGGGCTTTCAAACGTTTAGGTTGTAGTCTATACATATACCATTACGTATTGGGGTGACCCAGTGGTGCGGTCGTTAATCGTGTGGTAAGTTCGCTCGTCCCTAGTTTCAACCCTAGTTATCCCGCCTCCATGAATAGGAGTCTTATGGTATGCCCCAATACTGGTTGATTTGCTAATTCTTAGAGATATTCAAGGTTGAAGTTATCTTTGCCGTATGTTTATTCAACTATGTCGGGTGGATGAGCTGTGCTAACCACAATACTTCGTCGCTTTCATAGGCTTTAACTGCACTCCTCGTTCAAGGGTACATCTGCAATCTAAATATTCATGGGGATTTCACGAGACTAATACAGATGTTCTAAGCTTCCTAACCAGGCGTGTGTGGCTGTGTACGCTCGC
>Ga0307513_10005080_pt1 | contig 17410 bp, 19 predicted proteins | sample 15_EM_MG_FD_202174 | JGI IMG/M metagenome (GOLD analysis project Ga0307513, IMG submission 202174) | Populus trichocarpa ectomycorrhiza microbial communities from riparian zone in the Pacific Northwest, United States - 15_EM | ecosystem: Host-associated > Plants > Roots > Unclassified | place... | reverse complement strand
TGCGTCCGAGAAAATCACCTTTGAGATCACCAACGACGCTTCGGTGATTCGGGAAGGCGACAATGGGTATTCGGATATTGGGGGGTCGGACTCGGATTCGGCGCTCGTCAACGGCGAGGTCGAGTTTTAGATTGAACATTTACATACTTACTCCTACGGGATGCTATATAAATACAATGCTCCATAATAAGAGATCATATATTTTATGCCAACTGTCGCAACGATCCCCTCAAGGTCTAGTTCTTTGAGAGCAATCGGAGGCCCGGACCGACAGTTATATATTCATTTTTAAGTGGACCCCGGTGCGGTCATTTTTGTGTTACAAAAGCTAAAATAAGCAACAAAGGAGGACTCCGGTATACGTTACCATCGCCCCCATACAGTTTGTGACAGTATCTATCACGTCTCAGCACTGTTTTCCAAGCCAACGGAACACTATTACCAAAAAGGATAAAATAACTAAATATGGACCGGCAAAATATGGGTCGATGGCGTAGTTGGTTATCGCATCTGTCTAACACACAGAAGGTCCTCAGTTCGATCCTGGGTCAACTCATCCGTTGGTGGCAGTAACTTTTTTTCAATGTAAATAAACTCTTCCAACATTCAGCAAGACAATCCTCGTTCGATGGGCATAATTAATCAGAAAATCCGGGGTCTATTCAAGGATATATTTGTTATATAATAAGATTATTTATACATAATGGAACACTATCACCAAAAAGGAGAAAATATCTAAATAAGGACCAGCAAAATATGGGTCGATGGCGTAGTTGGTTATCGCATCTGTCTAACACACAGAAGGTCCTCAGTTCGATCCTGGGTCAACTCATTCGCCGCTTGCAGTAACTTTTTTTTATGTCAATAAAAATTTCCATTACCTCATTCAATAGGCATAATTTAAATTTATCTGTAAATCCAGGGTCTATTCAAAGATATGTTTGTTAATAAGATTATTTATACATAATGAATGTCTTTTGGAATTCGGTAACGGCAGAGAAGAAGATGACGAGGCAAAATAAAATCCAAGGTACCACAGGAAGAGACATGGTAGGCAAGATTAGAACGGGTAGACATAGATAGAGTAAGAGCTTCAATGTCGGATATCCACGATGCATGAGAAACAGGTCAACAATGGCGGAGAGGCGGGAGGGGCAAAGGGGATGATAGCGAGCAGTATCTCATGTATCTCCCGTGTATTTTATCAGCACCCAAACGATGCTCAGGCTGAGAGCCATCACCACCAAAAACGCAGCGCCAACATACATCATAAGCTCCCCCTTCGAGATCTCCTTGACCTCCATTTTTTCCGCATGTCCGTTCGCCGCGCCATTGACGACGTTGCGGGGGTTCTCGGCACGCCACTTCTTGGCCAACTGTGCCTCGCGTTCCTGCTCCATTTGCACGATGCGCGTCCGTGGGTCGGACGGGTCGATAGACTGTTTCCCCGTCTCGTTGTTGTAGTGTACGAAGGATGGGTAGTTGTGTTCACACCACTGTTCGATCTACGGGGAAATGCTTCTGTCAAACGTGTTATCGCGAGTCAGCCGAAGATATACGAACCTTGCCGCATGCGACAGAAATACGGATAAAGTTGGGGTCCGCAGGGTTTGCTTTGTTGTGGATCTTTCGCGCGTATTCGCGGAAAATAAGGCCGACCTCTCTTGGGTTTGTTGAACGCATGATGAGCTGGCGACAAAATAAATCTTTCATTTCCAATGGCATAGAGAGGAAAACGTACCTTTGCGGCTTCCGCTTTTCTGATTTTGATATTCCTCTGGAACATTTGCTTGTTCATGAAACACAGCTCCAGAGTAGCAATAGCCATAGCCGCAGGAATAGCGCAGAAGTTGAACACGCTCTGGTTCCTCAGCATACGAAGGTAATCCAAAGAGTCCGTCGTATGCCTTAGGGCGTCCAAGATCATTCCGCTTTGGGCGTACGACGCGCGTCGCATGGTGTCCGGATCCGTCGCGTACATTTCCTTCATCTCGACGAAACCATACTCTTTCTTCCCCCAAATCTCGCGCGGCCAAAAGTACCGTTGCTGATCCACATCCTCTCGGAAATCTCGAATAATGTTGGTCTTCTGGAGCAATAGACCCATGGAGTTGCTGAGCTCCAGCTGGGTGCCGAGGGACGGTACCTCCTTGCCTGAGGCTGAGAAAATCCGCGAAAGACCTTCTCCGACAAGGCCGGCAACATAGTGGCAGTAAAGGTCGAATTCGGCAATAGTCTCGAGATAGATAGATCCGGTAGTGGCGGCCTTGTGCGCGTAATCAGCCATACCAGTCTCCATTTTTAGGGTAATGTCGATAATGATATTTTTGTATCTTTAAATAAAAATGCGGTAAATCAAGGGAAACCAGGGATGCCTTGAAATAACATACTCTGGGGTAAGACGGTTGACTTCGTCTACGATGGTGTCGTACTCCACGAGCAGTTGTCGGTCCTTTTCGTCAGGCCCGTTGCCGTTATATGACCACCCCGGAGTTACGGTGTGAATATGGAAAGCGCGGAGGATAGGTTGCTTGATATGGTCGGGGATTGTCATGTCATCCTCGATGGTATCAAGCCCGCGTAGGACAAGGTAGAATAAGGCAATCTGCGGAGGTAACAATCGTCAGCACGATGAGAAGGTAAATATTTCGGTCAAAAAGAAAAAAACACGCGTCGGGCTCCGTCAAATTGTATGGAGAAGTTCAGGACTAGCCCCCAGTGAAAATGAAAAACAGAAGGAATCAAATTCCACGATTCTCCTTTCGCGCGGCGTTTGGTACTTGGTCGTATATGACCTCCTCTCGTCGCTGACGCAACATGCGAGAAGCACAGCCTGGTATTCCAGAGGAGAGACGTCAAGTAATATGGCGGTATTCCATCCATAATGTAGATGAACCCGACATCGCCTGGCCCTCCAACTCCGAATGAACTGGTATAAAAAGCGCGTGTACTCACCGTCCTTGCGAGGTCCCCCTCGAGCTCCTTAATGACCGCAGAGAAACTTCTGCTCGTCATGTCAAGAAACTCCCAACATCTGCGCATCGACGCCCTATCCCATCCTGACGTAGGATGCTCCTTCAGCGCAGCAATGTCGCGCTTCTGCTCATAGTAGAGCCAAAGCTGGATGAGAGTCCTGAACTCAAAGGGGTGGGTGAGGAGGAGGGCAATCCAGTTTACAGCGCCCATGGGTGGAGATGAGGAACGAGTTGCGGAGGGAAACCAAGTTTTTAAAAGACCCTCGTACGATTTTGTCACCCCACATTATGGCCACCCTTAAAAATACCATTTTCCGTTTCCGGCCCGTTCGGAATCTTTTCCTTGTTCCTGTACCACATCAGCATGGATCCCGCACTCTCGCCTCCCGTACGCCTCCAGGCTATTTCAGCTACGCCAATCACACAAAAAGCCATGCAGAAACAGCTAGAAACGTTCTTGGAAGATTTTCAGTCCAGGACCACCGCTACGCAAGGCAGCAACACTGCCGTCACCGTCCAACTGCAAAAATTGGCGAATGCACTCAAAGCGGATCGGAAGAAAAAGAAGGAAAAAGAGAAGTAAGGACTATAATTGTACGTCGTAACACACGTTGACTTGATATGATATAAATCGATTAACCTCGTGTAGCACCTAATTCGCATTGCGAGGCGAACGAGCTTCTTGTTCAAGCTTCTTCGTCACCCACTGATGTCACCCTCAAGATCATTCTACTCGCCGTCCAGGTGGATGTACGGCATATCCTCTGGCCATAGGAAGCCCAACAATGCATTTGTAACAATTTTTGACGCCACATTATTTCGATAAGATATCGCTTCCATTCCCTCCGAATACAGCAGCTAAAACGTACTAGTTCTAAACCACACCAATGAGAACGAGCGAGCTGTCACCCCCGAAACTAAAAGTCGTGCCACTAATTGAAGCGAGATAACTCAGAAGCCTTCGTCCGATTATTCATTGATACTACTTACCAGGGATGCGGTGCGTGTTCGGAGACACTTCGCTTCTCTCGCATGGAGAATGTGTCGAGAGAAGCTGGTCGTTTTCATGAATTCGGCTTGGCTTCAGAGGGACGACTACCACGAGGGTGCTATCTACAAGAAACCTTACAGTTCGATCAGATAGCAAAGTAAGCACGCCAAAATTACTGACACTCCCATACACATACTTACATCTATGTCCCAGGCCTGTCCTTTCCCCTCCAGACGAATAAGATCCCAATGGAGACCGCTGCCAACAAACAAAACTCCACAATCTGCAGTGATTGGGCCAAGTCGCAATTGCTGACGCTCTATCTCTGTCTTCTCTTTCCTGCAGACTCTAGTCATCTTTGATTGATAACCGCGCGTACTTGCCGCATCTTCTCCCTGTTTGATCAGGCTATCACCGCCATCTCGTCACCACCCAGCTGCATTTCTATGCGCCCATCTTGATGTGACGGAATTGTGATTGATTCCTAGTCCAATCACCTCTACCGACCAATCCGGAGACGTAATTGGTGTGTTGGGGCCTCAATAATGATTGCCACTCCTGGGTCGAGCTCATACCTCCCTTTCCTTTTGGACGGACCGGTTCTCAGTCTCATCTCTAGTTCTCTGCCTTCCGAAAAACGCATCTCATTTTCGAAGCAGCACTTCTCCTTTGGCTCACCGCATTGCGGTTTGAATTTCGCTCACGGCAGTATTGTGGTAGGATTATCGTGTCCTCCACAAGGCTGGGGTTTCAATCTTCATGGCGACGCGCCATCATACCTAAGTGTTTGGAAACTTTAGATCCTGGAGCGGGCGCGCTTTCTGTGCCTCGATCAGTTAGTTTTTCAAATAACTGGAGCTTGTACGGTGATGTGTACTAAATCTGAACAACACCGTGACGCCCGAGTGAAATCTATTTCCAACCAACTTGAAGTTTGTTAGTGCAATGTTTGCTGTCGGTGAAAGCCTCGAGAAAGGTTTTGTGGAAGCCAGGATACGAGACATCGTTGAGATGTATTTCCAAGGTGAATGGCACTGAGCTTTTACTTATTCAAACCGTTTGTCGTCGTTGACAGTAAGCGTCGAAGAAACTGTTTCGGTGGTAATATTATGTAAGTGAACGTCATCTCGCGCCATCGTGACGCTCTCTTGACCTCGGAGAAAGGTATCGATTCCCAGCCCTACTGTCAATGCATTCGTCGCAGTGGCTCAAGAAAAGTTAGCTATTTGTTCTCTTTCATTCCTTACCTCCCTCTGCTCGGCATCTACACTTCATAACGCAGATGCCAATGCCAGGAGAACCCAGGCTAGGAACAAACGCAGAAAGGCTATCGTATCTCCCGTGCCTGTCCTAAGAATAGGCTCACTCCCATCCGTTATAGAGCCCAAAACTGTCTGCCATGGCCTACGATACTATCCTCGTCCGATGACCAGGTTGGACATATTCATGTCTATCACATCCGTTCACCGTCCTCAATCATATGATCATCCTCAGTCCCATGGGGGCAGAGGCCTCTCTTTGGTTAGTCGCATCACTGCAGGCAGTTGAAATAGACGACTTTGGGTGAGAATGAATGCGCCTTGGCACCAGTCCTGAGGGGCGAACTAGGCGTCTAATCATGTTGTGTTCCTGACGTTATCTCCCCGGCAAAACATATCACGAGCCCCATATTTACGAGACTACACCGCACATGCCACACGGTAAACAACCTAGTCTGTAATTCTTAGCTTTTATGTACTCTGCAGCGCACACTGGACCGCCTCGTCTATCTCTTTTTTTGGTCCTCGTGAAACCACCCCCTCGTCACCCTTTTCTCCTTGTTCCTTCCCGTTGGTTTCCAGCTCGAGCGGTGTAAGGCACATTCCCTTAGCTATTACTCACTTATACCGTGGACAACGTCTCGTCTCCCATGGTTTTTGGCTTCCCAAATACTGAGGTGAGATACTTATTTACCTTCATGTTCCTTCGCTTTACTCATTCATAATTATCTAGTCTTCATAACTCGGTATCTAATACACTACTCAGTTACTTAGCTTTCCCAACTGCCAGTGAGTCCTCGTAACTAGATTCCAAGATTACCCTTCAAATTCATCCTCCCTTTCAACAGCAACCAGGGCTATGGCATGCGCATCCGCAGGTACTTCGGCCACCCCAGGAACTTACGACCAGATCAGCGATGCGGTCAAAAACTTTGACACTACTCAAGAGTGGTTCGACTCCTACCCTGGAGAAGCTCGCCGCCTGAAAATCCCCCAACTCTTCGCGATGCCCACCACCAGGCGAAGCAGAAATCCCCCTTCGAATACCTGGGCAACTTTGCTGCTAAAGCCGTTGCCGCGCAAAAAGCATCACCTGGATAATAGCGCCACACGTTTTGCTGGTCGCGCCTCTACAGCGAAGGCCGGCGCGATTCCGGGTTTAAAGGCCGTTGTGAAACCGATGGCTGTGAGTTAGTACTCTGGCGCAGAAGCTATCAAGTGCTTCGGGATGGCAGATCGTGAAGATGTCAATCAGTACTACCGCGAAGCGCTCTCAAAAGCTGGTCTCGTCACTAATCTCTGGGAATTCTTGGAGCAACTTGATAAGCAGATTGAAGGCGAGCACCGAAAGGAACTGATCAAGGAGGCTTGGAAGGATGACGACCTGCAAGAGCGTCTGATGGAGGAAATGTGTAACGACCATGGCAACAAACGTGGCGGAGGAAGCCGTGCATCTGGCGCCAATTATAGGCCATGTAGTTAGCGCTTTTAGGGGTTGGCACTCGAGCGGGAAAGCGATGGATAAAGCATTGGAGTATTTGAGCAACGCAGCGCTCGAGTTCCATAAAAGAGGATTTATCCCAGTGGTGGTGGCAAGAACATTGTACGTCCCATTCAATGCTAATACTCGAACAAGGTCCTCACTATTATTTTTACTAGCCCCCGGCTAGACGTCGTACTGGCTGTAGCGCCGAAGAGGCCGGCTTTGGTCGATTGGCTCTCTCAGGCAGCAGCCAACGTTTTGGAGGCTTTACCGGAGGAAACCCTCAGCATTGGGGCAGCAGCAGTTGTCAGCGGGCTCATGGGCAGATCCACCTCAATAAATAATTCACCTTTCAAGAGCCTTGATCAGAAGTGTTGTGCGTCATTCTTCGAGAATCCATTTATGCTCTCTGCCGATCATTTGGTGATAAACACACAGGGCGCTGTCGCAGGAGCCGTGCCGTGTGTGCGCTCAGGGGGGTTTGTGTCAGACGCTGGGAAGGTTGAAAGCCACTTTTGGCTGGAACTGGCGTTGGGTGTTACCAGGGACTCGATTACTTCCCAGTTCATTTAGTTTATTTCTGAAACTGCCTGTAGGATGTCGAATGGAACGAATGGAGCCAGACACTGTATAGGCCATGGTGCGGACTGAAATCTTGCGATGGAAATATTGGTGAATGATGCAGCTCCAGCTACCAGTATCTAACGACCTGGGACCATAATCCCAAGACTCGGTAAATGAAATCCGCTCGCTAATGATCCCTATTCGTGTGATTCAGTGACTAGGCTAGGGCTGAGCCAATGCTCCAGATTTAAACTCAAACGCTCAAGAACGCGTTCGCCACAGATGTTGGTCTCATCACGATAATGCTAAGGTTACGTTGCCGCCCTTTCGCTGGTGATGCCCTCATCGCTCAAGTATGTACGTATGGCTGGCAAAAGAGCTGTAAAAACGGCTCCGGAAGAATTTGATATTATTCGAATACATCGATCAAGTATGTATTATGTATAGTACTACCACGATAAATCACCTTAGCATAGAGAATATTTGTAAATGAGGGACAGGGTGAATGAGAGTGTTCTGCAACAAGAGGGTGAAACGAGTGTTAGGATGGCAAGGTATAGAAAAGTGAAAGACAGTCTGGTGAGAGATGAAACGAGTGTTAGGATGGTAGGGTATAGACAAGTGAATGACAGTATGGTGAGAAATGAGAGTATAACGAATGTGAAGTAATACCGAAAATCCGGGCGAGCGAGGCTCGGGGACAACGGCCAACGAAATATTGTTGGGACTAGCCAGAAAAAATTCTTTCCTTCCTTCCATCGAACACGCAGATGATCGAAGATATAATAAAATCTACTCCCTCGCAGAAGCATATATGTTCTGTAGAAGCACACTCCGGAGTCCGTCAACATGAATCCGTTCGCGAGGTCTTGTACGCATTATTAAGCATCGTTCTCAACTGACAGCTCGCGACCATCCGGATTGTCGAGTTCCAATTGTCTGTGATCAGACCCGTTTGATGTGAAGTCAGATGCTAGCCGTCTGTTGAGGGTACTCCTTGAATTGATCGTTGCCTTTCGGATACTTGACGAATTAGTGACCATCATTGCGTCTCTGTTATGGGTGATGGAGCCTAGCCCACTAGCGACTTCTTTTCTCGTAGGATGACCAAAGGACGCAGGGTTCCTGCAAGCTGTGAACGAATCAGGAGTGGAAACCATGCCGAATTCGGTGCAGACGCTTCCTGCAATCGAGGCAGGATTATTGGGATCGTCGGACCACTTATTTTCTCCGCAGGCGACACTTCCAAGAAGAGCAGCGAAGGCACGTCCTTTAAGGGTGACGGCTTGGGTTGGGTTGCCACTCCTGCTTTGCGTTGACTTCAAGTCTTTCTTCCACTCTTTCAGGGTCTTGGATGAAGCGGCTGCAATGTGCTTCTTCGCCAAAGATCCCGAGGAAAAAACGCGAGATATAAGACCGTCGATCAAAGTGTTGGACACCTTGGTGATCCGGGAAGAACGGTAGCCAGGGAAAATCCCTTGATACCAGGAGGATTTGGATGCTATGTACGCTTGCAAGTCTGTCAGAAGCGCCAAGAGGTGATGTCTTCCCGCGGATTCCAGAGGCAAGGCAGGGAGATCGATCTGACAAAACGCGCTTAGCCGTGGCAACAGCAACTTGAAGCAGGCTTCCGTCAGCCCATGATTTCGCTTCTTCAATCGTAACGCTTCCTGTTCGCAACCCAAATCCGCAAGCAGACTTGCCCTTAATACTCCAGCTCTTCGCTCCTCGTTCATCGAAGGCGAGAAGTCAAGTGTGCGCAACGCTTCAACATAGAGGGCGATTCGACGTGCGTACGGAATACTCTGGACAAACGCTGAGGTGACCTGGGGAGATTTTATGAACGCGGGCGTGTGGATAGTTGCAGCGTTTGGGGATAACGCCATTTTGTCGACAGGAGAGGCTGGCGCAGCCGTGAGCGTGATACGGGATGAGAGTGACAACACATCTAGTAAACGACGGACACGAATAGCGGCTTGCGTATTTGGCGGAATCTGACAACAAGCTTGCTGCAAGACGTGCCCTATTTCATGAGCATGACACACTGAGAGAGTGTACCGCCGTTCCGGATGCTTCCTCAATAGTTCCTTCTGCAACTTCTGCGCGAGCTTCACTATTTTGTGCAGAGATTTGTATGGCTTGGCCCTTTGCATTAGGATAATGTGTTCCACGCGCGTGTATGCCTGAGGTGAATTCGGATCTGTTTGATGTATGGGTGGCTGTTGCTTTGCGGACCAGGGAAAAGAGAATCCTTTGGGCATGGGCGTGTTGTCAACCCGGACGTTAACCTCCGCTGCAACGAAGTCCACTGACTGTCCATATACCACGAATGAAGTTGGTTCGACGGCAAATGGATCCAAGAGATGACGAACAGTCTCAAAGGCCATCGAGGAAGTGAAGTCGATCCCTCTCTGTGGCGCTAACAAGTGTTGACGCTGCGCAGCCGACTGCTCGATCAGCGGCGAAACGACGCAGAAATGCGTGCCATTAGATACCGTAGCCTCGGCGAGTTGATCCGGGTTGACATATTGTAGCGCACTATCGTCCTGCCCCTCGTTGGCAGTACGTGTCCTGAAATTGTCGAAAGGGTTGTCCAGCACGACGACAGTGCAAGACCGCCAGTCTTTGATGAGCGTTGAGCCGCTCTTCAGGACGGAATTAAGATCAAAGTCCCCCTCCTGCGAGATGTCCCACACGTCAACGACTCCAGCGGGATTCTTGTTGCCAAATATAAAGCGAGCCAATTCCTCCCAGGCTTTAAGCTCCTCCTTCGTCGTTTGTTGATTGACCACGAGCAGGGTGCCCGAGTTAGGTGTCTTCTTGTACACTCTGGATGCGCAGACGCTGATTTGGCGATGTTGGATTCTGGTAGCATTTTTGGGATTCCAGATCTCGCCGAGGAGAAGATCCACCGAGAAGTCTGCCGTGGTGTAGGGTTCGGCGTCCTCCGATAACGATAGACGTCCTGATAGGTTGGTTGTCTCCCCAGCTAAGAGGCGTGGTATGGGCCATAAGACTTGTGCTGAATCAGGTGTCGTTTGATTGAAGGCAATGGGACTAGTGGGGTTCCCGTCGACGATCGGAACGAACTGCACTTTCGAAGCGCCCAAATTTCCGCCGGTATAAGTGGCTCTGATGATCACCACCCGCCCTATTTCACTATCCTCTCCATACTCCCTGAGCGCCACGTTGGAGACCGAGAACCTCACAAAGGTATTGCTACCAGGCGGAAGCGAGGGTAAACTGGAGACAGGGCTCATTTTCACCGGATAGGTTATGGTGAACGGCATTGGGTTGACAAATGCGCCAAAATCCCTACCAAAGGGTGTCATCTGTGCCCTGATCGTAAGTGGTGTGGTGATCGCGAACGCTTCACCGCGGAGGTGCCGATCTGGAAGAGTGGACAGTGCGAGGACAGGATCGACCGGAGCAACGCAGAACGCAAGATACTCTCCCGCTGCATTGATCTCTGGTGCAATTCTTCCGTCGGGTTTCCGGTCGAATGTAGAACACTGCACGACGGTGGTAACATCGGGTTCCAAGCCTAAGGGGAGTTGGACGAAACGATCGTAGCCTTCGGACACCACCCAGCTCGGGCGATTCAGCATGGCTGGCCCACAGTCATCAGGCTTGATGTACGCAAGCACACTCCGCGTCGTGGGCGTCGGCATCCCGCCAACGTTCCTAATCTCTATGGACGAAACGAGAACCCTGCATCCCGGTTCGATGATTCCATCTTGTTTTACTGATGCGAGTTGGAATTTGAGGAGATTCAGGTTGAACATGCGCTCGTAGTTCAAGTGGGTCTCGCCGTCCGGGACTACGATGCGGAACGTCCCAACTTGCCCATCCTGGCCTGGTGGGGCCAGTTCACCGTCGATGCCATGCGTCCCATCTGGGCCGCGGCGGCCACCGTGATTTGTGTGCCAATATATATCATCTCCTCGCCTTATGGAATACGTGTATGACGAGCCGCCTGCCCCACCCTTTCCTCCAGTGCCTGATGGAGAAGTTAATTTCAGACAGAGGATATGGTAAGATAATACTGAAAAGACTGGCCTCCGATCCCTGGTTTCCCTGCTGAACCCCCTCTTCCGCCAGAATAATTGATGGCACCACAGAGCATAAGGAGATAGGTGTCGTCTTTGGGAACAGCGAGTCGAATGGTTCCTCCAGATCCACCGTCACCGCCTTCAGCTGCGTTACCGCCATCTCCTCCATCGCCACCAGCACCGCCATCAGTACCATGTCTGTATTCAGTTGCATCCGATCCCCTGTTCTCCAAGTGTGTTCAGAAATGGATTCATTGAAGGAGAGTACAAGAAAAGCGCCATACTTGAATCCCTTTCCTCCATTTTGGCCATTTCCACCATGGCCACCATGACCACCGTTTCCGCCCGAAGCAAGCAAGCATATCGCTTCACCCGAGTTGATCTTCAGGACGGTGTCCATCTTTTGCAGCCGGCCAGCGGTACAGACGAAGGAAGCGTCGAGCTTCACGTCCGCATCAATGGGGTTAGCCAGGACCACGTTTTTGGGAATGTTCGCGGTAGTTGTTGGTGTGGCAAGTTGCACTGAGATGGTGCCAGCGGGTGTGCCACGTTGGCCTATAGTGCCGCGGCCGCCCCTCAGACCGTGCTGACTGAGAGGAGCCGTAGTTTGACCAAGATCCTCGCCCGAGGTGCCTGATGCACCATGAATCCCGGATACATCGAAGATGGGTGGTTTAATCATTTTTCCAAACGCCTAGAATGAGGAGACTGCAGAGAGAAGAAAAATGACAAGAAGGCGCGCTTGCAACGGCTTATGAGGGAAATTCCTGGCATGGGAAAAGGCGGGGATCGTTCCTAGTCTCGTTAACCTGACCTCTAGTTCGACGACATAACGAAGAAAGTCGTTCCCATGTACTGTCGATCAGTGTCGATCGTTCCTTCTTTCAAGGTCCATGAAAATTTGACAGGGGCATGCCAAGTGGATGAATTCAATATCGAAGCGGGCGCTAAGACGCAGACAACTCTTTTGAGACCATGGCGGGTTCCCATTGGGAATAATGCAATGTGAGGAACCGATGTACATATTTGATTTCGCGGATTTACGGCAATCCTTAATATGTTGTTAGCTTCCTGATGCCAAATGAGGAATAATGTCACCCAGAACTGGCAAGGGACAACCGGTAGACTGGGAGTGGGGCGTCAACTTTTTGCAGCCTGTCGTGAACGCTTGGAACTCGGACAACATAGTCCAGGATCGTGAAAAAATCAGTAAAGGTCCTTTGACCTGCCAACGATGTGAATGTCAACCTCGCAGCACTGGTCGATTGACGTATTGAAATTAGCGGACTTACATAGATGTGAGCCCGTCAGGAACGATTGCGAATCCATTCAGGGTGTATAGCTTGATATCTTGGACCCTCGGGAACACAAACACCTGGGACGGCGGCGGCAAGCAATTTGGAAGCGGACGAGAACGGGAACGAAATCGAGGAAAGAGATAGCATTATATGTACTGAGACTCCGCGTTCCAGTGCTGGCGGCTCTCGGTCAGAATACTGTTCGTCTGGGTATTTATCGTAGCTCTCCTCACCAACTTCCACTCCATCAAGGTGTACTTTTTTCAACTTGGGGCGGACAAGGAAAAGAGGTAATGGAACATTGTTGCATTCGGTGAGGTTGAGTATCGTTAGAGTTTGTGAAAAGAATTGCGAGAGCTGCCCCACAACGAGTATGGGATCCTCGATTGCGTGTAATCCCATGTTGAAGTCAAGTTCATGCGGAGGCATCGGCGAATTGGTGAGAAGTTGGAGAATGCTGATGAAGGTCACGGCATAAGCCGCATCTTTGCGACGAAGGTCCTCGCTACTAGGATTTTGGAAAAGCTATGCGTTCTGACTGTATCCAATGGCAAGGTGAATCTTGCGAACTCGGTCGGCGAATGATGGTTTGTCGTCCAAAATCCTTTGCGACGTGTTCGACGAGGTAATCATCAGATCGTCTGAGAGGAGAGAAAGTGGTGGGTTCAACATGAGAGCTGAATTTCAACTCAGCCAAGTACCACCAGTTAGGAGACGAATTGATCTCGCATCTATAATATATGTCATGGTGGAAACTATCTGCTACTTGTAACGTGACCACAAATATCAACCTTCGGCCCGGAGCTTCCCGCTTCTGGGGCTCTCTCCTCGTCACTTGCCCAATCCACACGCCATGGCAGAACGAACAAACGCGGATTGGGAGAGTTTCATCCAAGCTAAAATATCAGAAGTCCTTTCCTTCGACCCCTCTGTCGACGCCCAGCCAACAGATCTGGCCTCAGCAACCAACGCAAGCGACCCGCGGTTCCCACTGGCCATCGACCACACCCTGCTCAAACAAGACGCAACACCTGCGCAGATAGATGTTCTTTGCGACGAAGCAATCGAACATGGATTCAAGGTACGTATACCTTCCCATTTTCCTATGCGTAGCTAACGCACAACCGACCAATTCTTGCTTTCTTGGATATTATCTCTTACCATTTCGCAATTAGTCGTGCTGCGTAAATGGGATCTATGTCAAGCAAGTTTCAGAGCGCTTGAAAGCTGGAAACTCACAAGCTATCGCCTGTGCCGTCGTAGGCTTTCCTTTGGGGGCCGGCTCAGCTGAAGCGAAAGCCTAGTCAGTCGGATCATCTTGCCAAGCATGGAATGACTCAAAACCCGGGAATGCAGTGAAGCCCAACAAGCGATCAAAGATGGGGCACTGGAAATCGATACAGTGATACCACTTGGTCTCCTCGTTTCCGATCCTCCGCACTATACCCAAATCTTTAAGCATCTCCGAACGATAATATCCTCCGTAGGACAGGTTCCTGTGAAGGTCATTATAGAAACAGGGTTAATACCATCTCCGGAACTCAAGGTTGCGGCATGTGTCCTTGCAGCGGAGGCTGGGGCTTCCTTTGTTAAAACGTCTACTGGATTTGCAACTGGTGGTGGGGCAACGAAAGAAGATGTCCGCCTCATGTATAATACCGTGAAGTACAAAGGAACTGTGAAAGTAAAGGCATCTGGAGGCATCCGCTCATTCGAAGCCTGCAAAGACATGTTCGTCGCTGGAGCAGAGAGGATCGGAACGTGAGTAACAAATCGACGAATTCCTGAACATTAGGTGATAATGCCATCTCTTAGGTCGTCAGGGACTACCCTCTTGAAGAACGTTGTCATTGCTCCTGGGACTTACTGAATTATTCCTTACGGACACCAAACATTGCCTCTTAGGCGATGCTACTTTACATCGTCGAACACGTTGTGAATCTCCCATGTGAGGGTGAAGACCTCTTGAATACATCTCTTTCTAATCGGGTATTCACGCATGCACGTCAAAAATACATCCTCTGACCCTCAAATTGCGCACCAGCTCCAGAAGAGGCCTAGGAGCAAGTTAGGCAAGACCTTGAATAAAAAGCCGTCATTTTCCAACCGAGTCTGCATGATAACTACGAAAGATAATCCATGATTCATTTTGATTCAAGCTTATTTCTTTCTTCGCTCCATCGGACGCGGGATACGGCCTCGTAAAAGGCCCGACCTTGGCACTCTGCTATATCTAGCTCGAGCTTGGACGGAAAGCGCTTGCCGTCTTTCCCAGCAAATGTCCCAGCACCCCATGGGGAACCTACGAGGCCCCGTGTCAAAAATAAATTCGCAAGAGAACTTGGGATTCTATGACTTACCTCCATGTGATTCATCTAGGGAGGAGAGCCTCATGAATCCCGACGCGTATCCAAGAGGCACGAAGATGATCCCGTGGTGGACGAGGGTAGACATGAAAGTCAGAGGAGTCATCTCCTGTCCTCCACCAGGAGCCGACGTCGACACAAAGACCCCGGCATACTTTCCAGCCAGACTTCCTTCTTTCCAGTGCTTGCCGGTAGCATCCCAAAATGTCTAATAAGACAATCAAGTCAATCTATGCGTATACTTATACTGACCAAAAAATCCTGCGGTGATTTACCTTGAGTTGGGCCGGCATGTTACCGAAACGAGTCGGAATTCCGAATAGGAACGCGTCGTACTCTTTCAGCGTTTCCCTTGTCGCAATTGTATATTTCTCTTTCTCCGGTGCGTTCATCATGTCGAGGATCTCAGGCGACAAGGTCTCTGCAACTCTGGATGTATGCGGCTCAATACAAGAAACCAGTGTTTCTTGACAATCTTACTGGTAGATCTCAACCTTCCCTCCCTTGGTTTCTACTTCTTTCTGGACTCCTTCCTTGACGCCTTCTGCCACTGAAGGTCATTCGTGTTAGAAACATGACAGTCGTGATATGATTCCACGAACATACATTTTGCGATGTGGCCAAACGTAGAATAGATGATGATAGCGATGCGAGGCCCAGGGGACGACTTTTCGGACATTATGTGAGCTAGCTAGAATACTCTGTGGCGGTGGTTGAGACTAGACGTATTCTGAACACAGTTGTTTTGCATGGATTCTAAGACATGTCTGAGAAAGACCTCCAGGTATGAGGAACCGAGACACGGAATCTGCGGACTCTTATGAGCTGGATAGTTGCGCGAATTCAGACATCCAAAATAGGGATTAAGATAAGAAGAACGCCAAGCTCTGGCAGCGGTAGAATACCCAGCATGAAATGATTGTGACCCAACACAGTAACCAATGTGTTCTTGCTTCCCGTTGTTACGGCGATTACTGATGCACTGATTAAAACACCAAATTCGTGTCGTGACACGAGTGAAGCGCTATTTGAGGTGGCCCTGTATGTTCTCTGGGTTTAACCTGAACCCTATTTCCTCACATAAAATTTTCAAGTTCAGCGCTCGTATACGCAAAGGAAAGAAGCTCATATATAGATGAAAGCGGCAAGCTATTTCAATATAACGACGAGGTAACTAACATTTTCGAATTTGTTCCAGGCGTCACCGTAAACGGCATGTGCGTGTTTTTCTAGCGTTTGGCAAATGCCTTCCCACTTCGGGTCTCTCTGAAGTCTGAAGGCCAAGTGAAATATTGAAAACGTTGTTGGACCTACTACAAGTGCGATGCGATGACTAAATTTAGGCCTACTGAAAATTCTCTTTAAATAATGCCGTGATCTAGTTGTCTAAGGTCTAATCCGTGGTAAATACATTGTGTCACAAGTCTAATTTCCAAGGCAATCATCTATTGCTTTGCGGTCCTGGCAAGGATTTCCTGGAAGGAAGCTCCCTGGATCTCAGCGACCTCCAGCTCGAGCTTGGAGGGTTGACGAGTACCAGTGGAAGAAGCAAGTGTTCCGGCACCCCAGGGGGATCCTTCATATCAAACAATGTAAATTACGTCGTTCATCCAAAGAAAGAAATCATACCTCCGTGCACCTCGTCCAAATTGGTCAGTTGAGGGAAAGCGTGGGAGTATCCCAAGGGTACGAAAATGATCCCGTGATGGGCCAAGGTCGAGAGGGAGGCGATGACGGTGGACTCCTGTCCTCCACCGAGTCCACCCGTTGACACGAAAATACCAGCATATTTTCCAGCAAGGGCGCCAGTGGCCCAGAGTTGGCCGGTGGCATCCCAGAAGCTCTGAATTTGTAATTTGAGTTTTCTATTCCGAGAATAACATGCCGATAATCATATACCTTGAATTGGGCAGGCATGTTTCCATATCGCGTGGGGATTCCGAAGAGGAAGCCGTCGTATTCCTTGAGGGTATCAGGGGTGGCGATGGGATAGTTAGGCTTCGCAGGAGCGTGCATAAGAGTAAGGACGTTTTCTGGGAGAGTCTCGGGGACTCTGAATAACGTTTGTTAGTGAACGAAGTGGAACGGATTGTATTAGAGCGCACTGGTAGATAGTCGCGTTGCCTCCTTTCGAAGCAATACCGGCCTTGACAGCCTCGGCCACTAATAAAAGGCGGGTCAGCATACAAGTCGTCCTAAACGATCTTGGAACACAACATACACTTTGCGATATGACCGTACATCGAGTAAATAACGATGGCGATTCTTGGAGAAGACATGGTGGTTAGGATGAGGTGAAGGTGGGTCGAGTACAGAACCCCCAATGCCCCGATGTCCAGTGTTATATACCATATTCCTCCCTGACCAATACATGACGTGATCTTGAAGACAACACGAAAATGTGCTTAGAAATCCTCTGAGA
>Ga0307513_10005079_pt1 | contig 17411 bp, 11 predicted proteins | sample 15_EM_MG_FD_202174 | JGI IMG/M metagenome (GOLD analysis project Ga0307513, IMG submission 202174) | Populus trichocarpa ectomycorrhiza microbial communities from riparian zone in the Pacific Northwest, United States - 15_EM | ecosystem: Host-associated > Plants > Roots > Unclassified | place... | reverse complement strand
TGTCGAGGTCGACGTCCGACGACAGCGTCTGCGCGTCGACCGAGCCGTAGACCTGCGCGAGCCGGGTCATGCCCGACACGCTGTGGGTCAGGACCTCGCCCTGGACGTTGCGCACCGAGATCGGGCCCGAGCCGGTGTCGAGGTCGCCGCCGGCGTCCATGTTGATGACCTCGAGCAGGCCGCTGGTGACGGTGGCCTCGACGTGGGCGTCGCGCGGCGCGCGGATCAGCAGATCGATCCGCACCGCGGCGCGGCCGACCGGGCGGATCTCCTTGCCGCCGTCGGCGGTGGTCTTGATCGAGACCGTGCCGTCGGGGTTGGGGACCAGCGAGATGTGGAGGCGATCGAGGGTGTCGTCGTCGGGGGCGACCTTGTGGCTCTCGATCTGGATCGCGGTGCCGTCGTAGCCCTCGACCCGGATGTCGCCGAGCGGGTTCTCGATCGCCAGCTTGGTGATCGCGCGGCCGGACGGCTCGATCGAGAGCCGCGCGCGCTCGCTGACGCCGATCTTGATCGGAGCCGCGGCGCCGCGCGGGATCGGGCCGCGCGCGGGCTCGGCGGCGGCCGGAACAGCGGAGACGGCGGAGACGAGGATCGCGAGCAACGCAGCCGAGCTGACGTTCACCGCGTGCCTCCTGCGGCCAGCATCACGTCGTCGCGGACGACCGCGGTCTGGAGGAAGCGGATCCACGTCCGCTGGATGCGTTGCTGGTGGCGGCGAGCGCTCGCGTCGCCGGGCCGATCGGCCTGCGCGAGGCTGGCACGCAGCTCGGTGATGCGGGTGTCGAACGCGGCCTTGCGGTCGTCGCTCCAGGTCGGGCGCGCTTCGCGGGCGAGGTTCATGAGCTCTTCGATCACTTGATCGTAGCTCGCGGTTGTCCGCGCCGGTTCGGCGATCAGCTCGGCCGTGACGTCGTCGGCAGCCGGCACCGAGAGTTTCTGAGGCGGCGCGACCACCGCAGGGACGGTGGCGACCTGAACCGGCGTCTCGTCGGCGTGGCGCGCGCGCAGCGACAGCGCGACCACCGCGGCGCCGGCGAGCAGCCCGCCGGCCGCGAGCTGGCGCAGCGACGGCATCACCGGCGTCCAGCGTCGGGCGGCGCGGCGCCACCACGGCGCGTGGGCATCGGCGACCTCGGCGGCGGCGAGCTGGGCCTGCACGCCGGCCCACAGCGACGCGGGCGGATCGACCGGCGCCAGATCGCGCAGGCCGTCGCGCAGCGCGGCTTCCTCGCGCGCGACGCCGCGGCACGACGCGCACTCGCGCAGGTGACCGCGCACGACGCTGCCGTCGTCGCCGGCGAGCTCGCCGTCGAGGTACGCGGTCAGCCGCGGCAGGATCTTGGGGCACGTGGTCATCGGAACATCAGGGCGGCGGGCTCAGGTGGTGGAGGTCGATCCGGGGCCGATGCGATCGGCGAGGCTGGGGCCGAGGAGGTCGCGCATGCGCGCGCGCGCCTTGTGGAGCTGCGACTTGCAGGTGCCGATCCGACACTCGAGGATCGCCGCGCACTCCTCGTGCGACAGGCCCTCGATGTCGTGCAGCACGAGGATCGCGCGGTAGCCGGCGGGCAGCTGGACCAGCGCGGCCTCGATCCGCGAGGCCAGCGCCGAGTCGCGCTCGGTGGTGGGCGGCGCCGGCAGCTCGGTCAGGCCGTCGTCGCCGACCTCGTGGCGGCGGCCGCGCTTGGCGAGGTGCGAGAGCGCGGCGTTGACCGTGAGCCGGTAGACCCAGGTCGACAGCTGCGAGTCGCCGCGGAAGTTGGTCAGCCCGCGGAACACGCGGACGAAGACCTCCTGGGCGACCTCCTCGGCGTCGGACACGCCGACGATGCGGTGCGCCATGCCGAAGACCCGGCGCTTGTACTGATGATAGAGCATCTCCATCGCGCGGGCCTCCCCCCGGCGGCACGCGGCGATCAGCTGCGCGTCGTCGGACAGGGTGGCGGATCCGCGCGAGCGAGGCTCGGCGAGGGAAGCGGGTGCGGGTTCGGCGAGTTCGGTCACGGGAGCCCCAGGTGACGGCGACCCACTCGGCGGCGGGTCGCTGGTGGGACCGGCCGAGTCGGAAACGCGTTGCCCGGAGCTTCGAGGATTCACGTTCGATCGCAGGCCGTAGGGGCGCGGCCGGAGGTCACGCTATCAGCAACCGCCCGTGGTCGCACGAGCTTTCGACGGGGTGTGCGTTGCAGTATGATGCGCAGGTGCAAGCGCCTCTCGTGGTTGGGGTAGGCCGCATCGGGGTGGCGATCTCGGCCTTGGCGCCCAACCTGCCCGAAGTGGGCGCGGCGGCCGCGGATCTGGCGGCGCTGTCGACCGCGCCCGCGAGCGGGATCAGCGTCGCGCTGCGGGCCGCGCTGCGGCTCGGCTGTCGGGCGCGGGCGGCCGGCACGCATGGCGCCGACCTGCTCGGCCAGCTGGCGCGCACGGCGCTGCGCGAGGCCGGCATCGATGTCGAGCTGCTGCGCGCGGTCGGCTCGAGCGCGTGCGAGCTGATCACCGTCGCGGGCGACGGCACGCTGCGCACGCGCTACCCGGGCGATCGCGGCGAGCCCGTGCAGGTCGAGGCCGGGGCGGCGCTCGCGGGCGGCGCGGCGCTGCTGATCGACGGCAGCGCGCCGGCCGATCAGCTGCACGCCGCCGAGCTTGCCAAGCGCGCCAAGCAGCCGGTGATCTTCGATGTGGGCGACCTGCGCGACGGGACGATGGAGCTGATCCAGGCCAGCGACATCTTGATCGCGTCCGAGCGCGAGGCGAGCGAGCTCGCGCCGCGCGGCGAGCTGACCGACGCGCTCGCCGAGCTGATCGCGCTGGGGCCGCGCGCGGTGGTGATCACGCTCGGCGACCAGGGCGCGATCGGCCGGCACGACGGGCAGATCATCCGCTGCCCGGCGTTCCCCAGCGACGTGCTCGACGCCTACGGCGCCGGCTCGGTGTTTCACGGCGCGTTCGCCGCCGCGCTGCTCAGCGAGCTGCCGTTCGCGCGCTGCATGGAGCTCGCCGCCGCCGCCGCGTCGCTGTCGCTGCGCGAGCTCGGCCCGTGGTCGGCGATGCCGAGCCGCGACGACGTGCTCGCGCTGGTACGCACGCGCCGCGCGTGAGTCGACGGCTCTTGCGCGCACGGCCCCGCGAGCGCGCCCGCGATGAATGTTTCCGGGCCTGCCCATGTCATGGTCAGCGTATGAAGCACGCCCTGTTGCTCCTCGCGATCGCGCCGCTGGCATGCGCCTCGAGCGCGACCGCCGCACCGACGCCCGTGCCGGTCTCGCCTGCCCCGCCCGCCGCGATGCCCGCGCCCGAGCCAGCGCCCGTCGCGCCGGCCGAGCCAGCCTCTCCTGCCACGCCCGCGTCCCCTGCCACGCCGGCCACGCCGCCGGCCACGGCGGCGTGTGCGCCGAGCGGCACGGCGCTGTTCGAGATCGATCACAGCGCGGATCCGGGCGCGAAGGTCGCGACGTCGGCGACCAAGGTGTTCGGCAACGGCGCGTGGACGCACGACGAGACCGACGCCGACGGCAAGGCGCTCGCGCCCACCGCCGGCTGCCTCGCCAAGCCGCAGGTCGCGCAGCTTGAGACGACGCTCAAGGGCGCGACGTGGAAGGTCGAGAAGGCGCGCATGCACTGCATGGCGATCTCCTCGACGTTCACGGTCTACCAGGTCAACGGCAAGGCCGTGTTCACCCAGCGGCTGTGCAGCGGCGAGAGCCTCGACGCCAAGAGCCGCGCCAAGCTCGACGCCGCGATCGCGCTGGTCGAGGGCGCCGCGAAGCCCTGAGGCATCGCTCTGGCCTTGGGGCGGCGCCTACCGCTTGCGCCGGCTGCCGACGTTGCTGGCCTCGAGCCGGAAGTGCGCCTCCGACGCCGCCATCTGCTCGGCTTCTTTTTTCGATCGTCCGACCGCGCGCGCCCATTCGCTGTCGGCGATCGTGACGGCGACCACGAAGCGCTTGTCGTGATCGGGGCCGATCTCCTGGACCACGTGATACGTCGGCGTCGCCCGCAGCCGCGCCTGGGCGGTCTCCTGCAACCGGGTCTTGAAGTCGTAGAAGCCCTTGAACTCGACGGTCTCGATCCGCTGCGACAGCAGGCGGTCGACGATCTCCGAGGCCGCGATGAAGCCGCCGTCGAGGTAGACCGCCGCGAGGATAGCCTCGAAGGCGTCGGCGAGAATCGACGGCTTGTTGCGGCCACCCGAGCGCTCCTCGCCCTTGCCGAGCATCAACCACGCGCCGATGCCGAGCTGGTGCGCGACCTCGCTGAGCCCGGCCTCGCTGACGACCTGCGCGCGGGTCACGCTGAGCTCGCCCTCGCGGAGCTGCGGGTAGCGCGTCATCAGCTTGTGGCCGACCACGAGGTCGAGCACGGCGTCGCCGAGGAACTCCAGGCGCTCGTTGTCCTCCAGCTTCTCGGTCGTGTGCTCGTTGCACCAGCTGGAGTGACGCAACGCCTGCTCGAGCTGTCCGCGATCGCGGAAGGTATAGCCGAGCATGGCTTCGAGCGCGGAGTAGTCAGCCACGAGCCATGGTACCCTCGAATCCAGTGGAAGCGCTGCGCGAGCGTTTCGGCAAGTACCACGTGCTCGAGAAGATCGCGCAGGGTGGCATGGCCGAGGTCTACAAGGTCAAGACCGTCGGCATCGCGGGCTTCGAGAAGATCCAGGCGCTGAAGCGCATCCTGCCGCAGCAGGCGCGCGAAGGCCGGTTCATTCGCAGCTTCATCGACGAGGCGCGCATCGCGGTCGAGCTGACGCATCGCAACATCGTGCAGGTCTTCGACTTCGGCAAGGCCGACGGCGAGCTGTTCCTGGCGATGGAGCTGATCGAGGGCAAGGATCTGCGGCTCGTGATGTCCCAGGCGGTCTCGCGCGAGCTGCCGCCGCCGGTGCCGATCGCCGCCTACGTGATCGCCGAGACCGCGTCGGGGCTGGACTACGCGCACCGCAAGGCCGACGGCTACGGCGGCCCGCTCGGCATCGTGCACTGCGACGTGTCGCCGTCGAACGTCATGCTGTCGATCGAGGGCGACATCAAGATCCTCGACTTCGGCATCGCGCGCGCGACGTTCTCGTCGGCGCTCGAGCGCCGCCGGCTGCGCGGCAAGCCGCGCTACATGTCGCCCGAGCAGACCATCGGCGAGACTCCGTCGGCGGCGTCCGACGTGTTCGCGCTCGGCATCATCGCGTGGGAGCTGTTGACCAGCCAGCCGCTGTTCCGCGGCAACGACCTGCGCTCGCTGCTCGAGGCGGTGCGGCGGACCGAGCCGGCGCGGATCGATCGGATCAACCCGGGCGTGCCGGCCGAGATGGCCGACGCGGTCGCCCGGGCGCTGGCGCGCGAGCCCGAGGACCGCGGCACGGCGGCGGATCTCGCGAGCGCGTGCGCGCGGACGGCGATGCAGGCCGGCTCGCGGGCGCTGGCGAAGTGGCTCGCGGCGCTCGACGCCCGGCCGAGCCGCCCACCGCTGCCGTGGCACGCCGAGGGCACGGCGTCGATCAATGCGCCGCTGCTCGCGCCGGCGATGCCGCCCGGCGTCGTGCACACCGCGCGTCCGCCGCGCGGTGCTTCGCCGGTGCGCCCGCCGGAGCCTGCGGCGGACGAGCTGCCGCCGTCGCGGCCGTCGGCGACCCTCTCGCTGGCCGACGTCGCGATCCCGCGCGCCGCGGCGGGCGATCGCCCTGCCCCCGCAGCTCCGCCACCCACCGCATTCCACCCCGATCGCAGCGTGCACTTCGAGCGCGTCGAGCTGACCGCGACCGGCGCCCTGCCGCGCGGCGAGCCGACCACGACGAGCACCGCGCCACGCTTCGAGCCCGACGCGACGAGCCGCGTGCCGCGCTTCGAGCCCGACGCGACGAGCACCGTGCCACGCTTCGAGCCCGACGCGACGACGCCGACGCCGCTCTACGACGCCGATGCGCTGCACGGGCCGGCCCACGACGCCACCGCGCACGGGCCAGCCTACGACGCCACCGCGCACGGGCCGGCCTACGACGCCACCGCGCTGCATGTGCCGGCCTACGACGCCACCGCGGTCACGGCGATCCCGCGCTTCGAGCCCACCGCGACGCGCTCGCAGGCGTTCGAAGGCGCGCGCTGGCAGCCCGAGGGCACATCGACGGCCGAGGCCCGCCCCCGGCCGGCAGCGCCCCCGGATGGGGGCGCGGATCCGTCGACGGCCGGGGCCCGCCCCCGGCCGGCAGCGCCCCCGGATAGGGGCGCGGACCTGTCGACGGCCGAGGCCCGCCCCCGGCCGGCAGCGCCCCCGGATGGGGGCGCGGACCTATCGACCGGCCAAGCCCGGCTCGGTGACGCGCTGCCCGACGACGAACCGCCGCCCAGCGCCGAGACCACGCCGGTGCTGCGCCGATCGTACGAGCGCCTCGAGCTCGCGCCTGGCGCGGCTCCGTCGGCGCTGCGCTTCGACGACGACGTCACCCACCACGGCTTCGCGCTGCCGCCGCGCGCGCCCGACGACACCAGCTACGACGAGCTCGACGTCGAGCCCGACGCGCCGGCCGGCGCCGCGGTCGCCGGCGACGCCCCGATCGACGACGACCTCGGGGAGATGCCGTCCGGCGCGCTGGCCGAGCGCCGCCGCATCGTGATCGTCGCCGGCGCGCTCTCGGGCGCGCGGGCCGAGGTGCTGCGCCCGCTGGCCAAGAGCCTGGGCGAGCTCGCCTACCAGCGCGGCGGCGTCGTGCTCGGCCTCGTGCCCGACGCCCTGATCGTCGCGTTCGGCCTCGAGGTCGCCGGCGAGGACGACGTCGCGATCGCGATGGGCTGGGCGCTCGACGCCGCCGCGATGGCGCGCGACACCGCGGCCGACGGCGTTCAGCTCCGGATCGGCGCCCGCGCCGGCGTCACCGCGGGCCCGGCGCCCGGCGCCGCGGCGATGGTCACGGTGAGCCACGCGCCCGATGTCAGCTCGAGGATCCCGCCCGAGGCGATCGACGAGGCCCGCGCGCTCGCGGCGAACGCGGCGCCCGATCGCCCGCTGTTCGTCGGCAGCGCCGGTCGGCTGACCAGCAGCCTGTACGCGCTGCGCGAGCACTCGCACGCCACCGCGATCGGGCCGGTGATCGAGGTCGTCGGGCCGCGCGGCTTCGACGAGCGCGACCGGGCGCGGCTCGAGCGCCGCGGCAAGCTGATCGGGCGCGCCGAGCCGCTCGCGGAGCTCGAGCGCTGGTTCGAGCGCGCGGTCGCCGCCGATCGCCGGTGCTGCGTCCTCATCACCGGCGCGGCCGGCATCGGCAAGAGCCGGCTGGTCGCCGAGCTCGTCGCCCAGCTGGTCGCCCGCCGCGCCCCCGCCGGCAGCGAGCTGCGCGTCACGACCACCGCGGCGAGCCCGGCCAGCCGGATGGCGCCGTTCGCGACGGTGATCGACCTCTACCAGGTCGCGCTCGGCCTGCCCCCGGCGCGCGGCCGCGGCGCCCGCGCCGAGCTGGTGAACCGCCTGGCCCACTGGATGACCCGCGCCGGGACGCCGACCGAGCGCGCCCGCGAGGTCGCGATGGACGTCGATCGCGCGATGGAGCTGCGCGACGGCCTCGGCATCGGCGCGCGCGAGGCGGCCGATCTGCGGCCGCGGATCTCGGCCGGGCTGGCGGTGTTTCGCGCCGCGATGCACCACGGGCCGGCGCTGACCGTGGTCGAGGACATCCACCTCGCCGACACCGCGAGCCTCGAGGTCCTGCGCCACACCACGACGATGCCGGCGCACGGCGCCGAGCTGCTGGTGATGACCTCGCGGCCCGACGGCGCGCCGCCGCCCGCGGTCGACCTCGTGCTGACGATCGGCGACCTGGTCGGCCACGAGCTGCGCATGCTGATCACCGATCGGCTGGGCGACGCCGCCACGCCGCTGGCCATCGCGACCGTGCTGGCGCGCGGCGGCGGCAACCCGCTGTTCGTCGAGGAGCTCGCCCAGGCGGTGCGCGACGCCGGCGGCGCGAGCGACGTGCCGGCCTCGGCGCGCGACGTGGTGTCGGCGCGCGTCGATCGGCTGTCGCGCAAGGCCAAGGCGGCGCTGCGCTTCGCCTCGGTGCTCGGCGGCACGGTGCGCGTCCGGCTGCTCGAGGAGCTGGTCGGCGAGGACAGCCTGGATCGCGAGCTCGACGAGATCATCGCCGCGGGCTTCCTGGTGCGCCGCGCCGGCGCGAGCGACGGCGAGCTGGCGTTCGCGCGCGGCCTGGTCCGCGAGGTGGTCTACGAGTCGCTGTCCGAGCGCGCGCAGCGCGAGACCCACGCGCGGATCGGGCGCCTGCTGGCGTCGCGGTTCTTCGCCGGGCGCGAGGAGCCGCCGGCCCCCATCGCCGAGCACCTCGAGCGCGGCGGCGCGCGCGCGGGCGCGGCGGCGTTCTGGCTGCGCGCCGGGCGGCTCGCGCTGTCGGCGTCCGACGCCGACGCCGCGATCGCGTGCTTCACGCGGACGATCGATCTCGAGCACTCGCTCGGCATGCCGCCGCCCACCGCGCCCTCGCTGGCCCGCCGCCGCGAGGCGCTGGCCGGGCGCGAGGAATCCCGCCGGCTGCAGGGCGATCTGGCGTCGAACGCGGGGGATCTCGACGAGCTCGCCGAGCTGTGCGCCGGCCAGCCCGCGCGGCTCGCCGACGTCGCGATCCGCCGCGCCCAGCGCCTGCTGCGGCTCGGCGACTACGCCGGCGCCAACGACGCGACCCGGGTCGCCGAGGACCACGCGATCCACGCGGTCGACGACCGGCTGCGCGGCGAGGCGCTGCGCGTGCGCGGCGAGATCCTCGAGCGCGTCGGCCAGTTCGACGACGCGCTGGTCGTGGTCGGCGCCGCGCGCGAGCTGTTCCACCGCCAGCGCCTGGTCACCGACGAGATGGCCGCGATGATCGGCCGCGGCCGGATCCACTTGCTGCGCGCGCACTACGAGGCGGCGCGCGACGCCTACCGCCCGGTGGTCGCGCTGATCGAGCGCACCGGCGACCCCTGGCTCGAGCGCATCGTGACCAACCACGTCGCGGTGATCGAGATGTGCCTGGGCAACTTCGTGGCGGCGATGCAGTCGGCGCAGCGCTCGCTCGAGCTGTGCCGGCGCTACGGCGACCGCGGCCGCGAGGGCGACGCGCTGAGCGTCGCGGGCATCGTGCTGCTCGAGGTCGGGCTGTACGATCAGGCGGCGGTGATGTTCGCCGACGCGCTGGACCTGCTGACCCGCACCAACTCGCGGTGGTCGCGCGCCGACTGCCTGATCTATTCGGGGATCTGCGAGCTGCGGCGCAAGCGCAGCGGCGGCATCCGGATGCTCGACGAGGCGCTCGACGAGGCGCGCCGGCTCGGCGCGCGCTACCTCGAGGCCAACGCGCTGGTCGCCCGCGCCGGCGCCCACCTGCGGACCGGCGCGCTCAGCGCCGCGATCGCCGACGCCTCGGCCGGCGCGGCGGTCGCGCGCGGCGCGACGCTCGTCGGCTACGAGATCCAGGGCCTGACCCGCCACGCGCTCGCGCTGTCGCGGCGCGGCCAGAACCACGTCGAGGCGACGCTGCTGGTGCACCGCGCGCTCGGCCTGCTCGACGTGCAGAAGTACCTCGAAGGCTCCGAGGAAGAGGTCCTGGTCGCGTGCGCCAGCGTGCTGCGCAGCGCGGGCGCGTACGAGCAAGCCAGCGCCGTGCGCGAGCGCGGCCGAGCCTCGGCGCTGCGCAAGCTAGACGCGCTGCTCGATCCGCAGTGGCGCGCGGCCTACGCGGCGATACCGGAGATCGTCGAGCTGCTCGACGAGGAGCCGGTCACGACGCGGAGGTGAGCCACCGTGCCGGTGCCGATGCCGATGCCGATGCCGGTGCCGATGCCGGTGCCGGAGACCGATACCGGATACCGGATACCGGAAACCGGAAACCGGATGCCGGAAACCGGATGCCGGTCGCCGGTCGCCGGTTGCCGGTTGCCGGTTGCCGGTTGCCGGTTGCCGGTTGCGGTCGCCGGTTGCCGGTCGCCGGTTGCCGGTCGCCGGTTGCCGCTACGCGACCCAGCCGCCGGCGAGCACACGGTCTCCGTCGTAGATCACCGCGGCCTGGCCCGGCGCCGCCACGGTCGGCGCGGCGAGCCGGACGTGGGCGCGGTCCGCGGCGACCGCGATCTCGGCGGTGATCGGCGCGCCGCGGTGGCGAACCTGGACGCTCGCCGACAGCGCGGCGCGCGGCGGCGACAGCCAGCGCAGGTCGCGGATCACCAGCTCGGCGCGCTCCGCGGCCTCGCGCGCGCCGACCCGGACCTCGGCGCGCGCCGGGTCGATCGCGGTGACGTAGAGCTTGGCCTTGGTGGTCAGGTTGCCCAGGCCGCGGTGCTGGCCGAGCGTGAAGCGATGCACGCCGTCGTGGTGGCCGAGCACGCTGCCCTCTTCGTCGACGATCGCGCCGGGGCCCGGCATCGCGCGGCCTCGGCGCAGCGCCTGCGCCGACACGAACCCGGCGTAGTCACCGTCGGGCACGAAGCAGATCTCTTGCGACTCGGGCTTGGCGGCGTTGGGCAGGCCGAGCCGGGCGGCGTGGTCGCGGACCTCGTCCTTGGTCATCCCGCCGAGCGGAAACTGCACCGCGGCGAGCTCGGCGGCGGGCATCGAGAACAAGAAGTACGATTGATCCTTGCCCGGGTCGCGGCCGCGCCGCAGCTCGTGGCCGCGCTGGCCGTCGACGATCTGGGCGTAGTGCCCGGTGACCAGCAGATCGGCGCCGATCGCCCGCGCGCGCTCGAGCAGCGGCGTGAACTTGATGTGCTGGTTGCACTTCACGCACGGGTTCGGCGTCTCGCCGGCGAGGTACGCCTCGACGAAGTCGTCGACCACGGCGGCGCCGAACTCGGCCGCCAGATCGACCACGTAGTGCGGGATGCCGAGGTGGGCGCACACCGCGCGGGCGTCCTCGACGTCGCGCGGCCCGCAGCACCGGCCGCCCGACGACGCCGCGGTGCCGCGCGCGTCGTACAGCCGCATCGTCATGCCGACGACCTGGTGGCCCTCGGCGACGAGCAGCGCCGCGGCGACCGCGCTGTCGACGCCGCCGGACAGCGCCGCCACGATCAACGGACGGCTGGGTGAATCAGGGACGCTGGTCATCGCTTGCCACTCGCTCGAACGTCGCGAATGGCGTAGATAGCATGTCGGATGTCGTCGGCGCAGCCCAACCGATGCGAGGTGCAGGCGACCTCGCTCGACGACAGCGGCGCGGGCGTCGGCCTGTCGGGCCAGACCGCGGTCCACATCGGCGACCTCCTGCCCGGCGAGCTCGCCGAGGTCGAGATCGACCACCGCAGCCCGCACAAGCCTCAGGCCTGGGGCCGGATCGTCCGGCGGATCGGGACGCCGAGCGCGGCGCGCGTCGCCCCCCTGTGCCCCGGCTTCGGGCGCTGCGGCGGCTGCGTCTGGCAGCACCTCGCCTACCCGGCCCAGCTCGCGGCCAAGCTCGCGCGGGTCGCCGCCGCGCTCGCCGAGGTGCCGGCGGTCGCGTCGGGCGCCGTGGTGATCGCCCCGGTCCGGCCGTCGCCCGAGCTCACCGGCTACCGCAACAAAGGCAAGTATGTCGCCGGCCAGAACGGCGACCACCTCGTGCTCGGGGCCTACGCGCCGCGCAGCCACCAGGTCATCGACACGCTGGGCTGCCGGGTGGTCGCGCCGATCATCGACGAGGTCGCGACCTGGGTGCGCGGCGCCGCCGAGCGCGCCCAGCTCACGGCCTACGACGAGCGCGCGCGGACCGGCGAGCTGCGCTACGTGATCGTGCGCGAGGCCGGCGGCGACGTCATGGTCGTGCTCGTCGTCGCGCCGCGCACGCCGCGCGCCAAGCTCGACAGCGTCGCCGGGGCGCTCGCCAACCACCCCGCGGTCCACAGCGTGATCGCGATCGAGAACGACCGGCGCGACGGCGCCATCGTGCCGTCGGGCGCGAGCGCCACGGTGCTGCGCGGCCACGGCCACCTCGTCGAGCACCTCGCCGGCGTCGCGGTCGAGGTCGGCGCCGGCGAGTTTCTCCAGGTCAACCGCGCACAGGCCACGGCGATGTATGCCCGGCTCGCGGAGCTGGCCGACGTCCGGCCCGGCACGCAGGCGATCGATCTGTTCGCCGGGCTCGGCGGCATCGGCCTCACGCTGGCGCGCGCCGGGGCGCAGGTCATCTCGGTCGAGATCGATCGCGACGCGGTCGCCCAGCTGCGCCGCGCGGCCCAGCGCGCCGGCCTGCCGCTCACCGCGATCGCCGGCGACGTCGGCGACGTCCGCGGCCAGCTCGCCGCCCGGCCCGACGTCGTCGTGGTCAACCCGCCCCGCAAGGGCCTGTCGGCCGGCGCGCGCGCCTTCCTCGCCGAGCTCGCCGCGCCGATGGTGCTCTACGTGAGCTGCGGCCCCGAGGCGCTCGGCGTCGACCTGCGGGCGCTCGCCGGCCACGGCTACACGCCCGACGCGATCGAGCCGTTCGACCTCATGCCGGGCACGGCGCAGGTCGAGACCCTGGTCCGGCTGCGCCGCCCACCGCGACCGTCGCGGCGCTAGCGACTAGGTCCCGGGCGGGACCGGCACCAGCATCGTCGAGCCCTCGACGGCGTGGAAGTGCCGGGTCAGGCGCTGCTGGGTCGCGCCGCGATCGACGGTGATGCGCAGCTCGCCCTCCTCCTCGGCGAGCGACAGCTTGAATTCGCACAGGCCGATCGAGCGCTCGGGCAGCGCGACGCGGTGAAACGTCGCCACCGTGTCGTCGCCGACCACGACGTCGACGTCGACCGCGCGCACGCTCGCCTGGTCGTCGCCGAAGCCGAGCTGGATCGTCGTGTGCGTGCGCTTGTTCTTCTCGCAGCTCTCGCGCGCGATCAGCGCGATGCCGAGGAACAGCGCCACCGGCGCGAGCCGTCGACGGAACAGGTCATAGCGCGACACGCGAGGTTTCTAGCACGATCGCCGCACGCGGGCGGCGGCAAATAAAAAAGACGCGAACGTCGAGCCAGCGTGACCGAGGTCAGCCAGCTCGCCGTTCGCGCTACGCGCAGCTCGCTGCGCGAGGAGCGCAGCTCACGGCGCGGCGATGCGCCGGCTCAGCCGCCGGCTGGGCCAGCGCGTCTCAAGCGCGTAGTTGATGGTGAGTCAACTACGAGCAGTCGCGTCCGCCGCCACAGCCGCTGATCGGACGTCCGCCACGAACCTTGGTCTTGATCTTCATAGCTCTCTCCTGTGCTTCATTGAGGTCAAAGCAACGCGCGACGCGCGCTGCTGTTGCGCCGGCAAAACCGCCGGCGCGACGCGTTGGGAGCGCTCCGGCTAGCTGCCGGACCGCCGATGCTCGATGGAACCGCGCTGCCCTCCGGCAGCGCTGCCGGCCGGGGGCAGGCCCCGTCCGTCGACGCTGAGCGCGCCGGCCGTGCACGCGATCGCGATACCGGTCCGGTCCTCGATCGTGTCGAGCAAATAGGGATACGAGCCGACGCCGCCCTGCATCGTGTAGATCGCGCGGATGTCGCGAGCCTCGAGCGGCCGCTGCGCGCGTGGTCGCTCGAGCAGCGCGCCGATCGTCTCCTGGCTCGCGGCGACCGCGGCCAGCACGCCCTGCTCGGCGCGCAGGTAGTCGATCAAGATCTCCACGATCCGGTCGACGCGCGCGCCCTGGTCGTCCAGCAGCTCGCTGCCGGCGAGCCGCTCGGCCAGCAGGCGGCGAAGCTCGGTCGCGGCGACCTCGTGCATCGGGCCGGCAGGCGGCGGCGCGATCTCGTCGGCGTGGACCGGCTGGCCCGGCGGCGCCGCCAGCGCCCGCCACGAGGTCTCGTAGCTGTACACGTACGGCACCAGGTGCACGTCGCGATCGTGGTCCAGGCTCATCTGCATCACCGCGAGATCGTTCCAGTCGCGGCGCAAGCCGGTACGCAGCTCCGAGCACGCGTCGTTGTGGACCGCGGTCTCGAGCACGCCGAGCAGCGCCTCGTAGGCCTGGCTGTGCGCGATCCAGACGGCGAGCGCGAGCCCCCACGACTGCAGGCCGACCAGGCCGTAGTCGACCGCCGCCGGCAGCTGATCGAGCAAGGCCTGGACCTCGGGCGTCTGCTCGCCACCGCGGTAGCGCTCGAGCCCGACGCCGTCGATCACCGCCGCGAGGTACTCCTCGATCATGTGCCGGGGGCCAGCGCACACGCCGGTCTTGCTCCCCATCAGCGAGCCGTTGCGCTCGGCGTGGGCGTAGAGCTCGGCCGCGGTCATGACCTCGTCCGGCTGGCGCGTCAGCTCGACGTCGAACATCATCTCGTGCGTCGTCATGCGGACGCCGTCGGTGACGCGGAACATCGACGACATCACCGGGTGCAGCGGGACCTGCGGCGAGGCGCCGCCGCGCTGGAGCAGCGCGAACGCCGGCAGCGCGCAGACCACCGACGACATGTGGTGGAGCTCGCCGATCGTCCAGCGATCCAGCCCGAGGCCGAGCCGGGCCTGCACGGCGTCGCGCACCGCGACGATCACGCCCATCATCGGCTTCCAGTGCTTGATCATCGCCTTGAGGGCGGTGACGTTCATCGGCGTGTCGTCGCGGTACCGGCTGCCGGGGTACTGGCAGACCCGCCACTCGGTGTCGCGCTCGATCCGCATCCGCGACGGAAACACGTTGGCCTCGCCGACCTGACGGCCATCGCCGTCGAGCGCCGGGTGCGGGATCCGGAACACCGGGACGACGGCCTCGAGGTGACCGACCTCGATCGCGCGCTTGCCGAGCTCGCGCGTGATCGCCTCGCACTCGGCGAGCGACCACGATCGCGGCGCCGCGCACGGCGCGGGCGGCAGCTTCGAGGGCACGACGCCCGTGCCGCGCGGATCCTCGCGGCGCTCGCCGCGCTGCAAGATCTGCTCGTCGATCAGCGACTCGAGCAGCGGCCGGAGCTCCTCCCAGTCGTAGCCCGGGCCCCACGCGGTGGCGAGCTCGCCGGTGAACGACGGCTCGGTCGCGAGGCGCTCGCCAAAGCCAAAGAAGCGCTCGTCGTCAAACGTGACTTCCTTGACTCCGTAGTTGATGCGAAGCTCGCGGCCGCCCTCGGGCGTGGTGTCGTATGCCCACAGCAACCGCTTGGGGTGCGGCACGAACAGCGGATCCGAAACGGCCAGTGGCGACGGCGACGGCGACGGCGACGGCGACGGCGACGGCGACGGCGACGGCGACGGCGACGGCGACGGCGCGACGGGACAGCTGGCCGCCTCCGACGCCGGTGGCAGACCGGCGACCTCGACGCCCGCGACCTGCGCGACGCCTGCCTCGATTGCCTGTGTCGCCGCCGTCGTCATTCGGCCTCCCGCATCGCTGCGCTCCTCGCTCGCAAGCCCAGGTGTCGGGCACGTCGCCCTCGACACCACACGTCACACTTCATGCGTCGAGAGCGCATAGTACGAGCGCGTGCAAAAAACGCAATCGAGAATCATCACGACACGCGACATTTGCCAATCTTTCAATCCGGCGCTTTTGCGGAGAAAGATCCGCTCCGGCGAGTGTCAATCCAGGATCACGAGATTGTCAGTCAGTCATGATGGCCGTGATTTGCGCGACTGGACGCGGCACGCGTCCGGACTGCGGCGATGCGACGGCTATTCAGAGTGCCCAGGGCCGGACTCGAACCGGCACGAGCCTTACGGCTCACAACATTTTAAGTGTCGTGTGTCTACCGATTTCACCACCCGGGCGCGGGCGAATCAGCTTAGCACCAGGCGCGGTCAGCGCGGCGCGCGAGCGTCGGCGCGTTCAGCGTGGCGCGCGATCGCGGCGACCAGGGTCGGCCACAGCGGAGATGGCAGGTCATGCCCCATCCCGGTGATCGGCAGCCAGGTCGCGTCCGGCATCAGGCGCGCCAGGTCGCGGCCGGCGCGCAGCGGGAACATCGGATCGCGGCTGCCGTGGATCACGAGCGTCGGCACATGGACGCCGCGCAGGCGCTCGGCGCGGTCGCCCGAGGCCAGCACGGCGGCGAACTGGCGGAGCTGGCCACGCGGCGACACCCCGCGCGCGAAGGCACGCTCGCCGCTCCGGCGCAGGCGCGCGATGTCGAGCGGCCACGCCGTGCTGCCGATCGTGCGGAACACGTGCTCGACCTGCCGGCCGGCCTGCTCCGCCGTGCGCGGCGTCTTGCGGAACAGCGCGAGCATCGCGCGCGGCTCGGGCAGATAGCGCCGGGCGCCCGGCGTCGACATGATCGAGACCAGCGAGCGCACGCGCGCGGGGTGCTCGATCGCGAGGTGCTGACCGACCATGCCGCCGAGCGAGACGCCGACGATGTGCGCGGCGCCGAACCCGAGCGTGTCGATCAAGCCGGCGACGTCGCCCGCCATGTCGCTCAGCGTATACGGCGCGTCGATCCGCGCGCCGATCATGCGGCGCATCAGGTTGCGCGCGGGCGACGGCACGGCGGCGTCGAGTCGGGTCGACTCGCCGATGTCGCGGTGGTCGAAGCGCACGACGCAGAAGCCGCGCGCGACGAGCTGGCCGCAGAACCCGTCGTCCCACATGACGCGCTGCGCCCCGATCCCCATGATCAAGACCAGCGGACGACCGCGCTCGGGGTCGCCGAACCGATCGTAGGCCAGCTCGATGCGGCCGACGCGCGCGCGGCCGGTGTCGACCTCGAGCGCCGCGCCGTCAGTTTGCGCTGCCATGGCCTGATCCTGCGCGCGACGGGTCCGCTTTGAGGCACGGCGGCTCGCAATCGTCGTCGGGGCCGGGGACGGCGGGCCGGGTCACCGGCGGCGCGACCGGCGCGGTGGGCGCGCTCGGGGCCCCGGGATCCGGCGGCGGCTTCACCGGCGGGTCGGTCCGCCTGGGCGCGACCGGCGCGCTGGCCTTGTCCTTCACGAGCTTTGCGTGGTGCTCGAGCTGCGCGCGGTCGGGGACCAGCGCGACGACCGCGCTGACGTAGCTCTTGGCGCGGAGCTCGAACGTGTGCGGCGTGCGCGACGCCGGGACCGTGTACACGAACGGCGTGCGACCGACGACCTTGCCGGTCGCGCGATCGACCACGTCGGCCGGCGGATCCGAGACGAAGTTGATCTCGGCCTGCGCGAACCCCAGCGCCGGCGGCTGCACCGGCGGCGGCGTCGCGGGCGGCTGCACCGGTGGCGGCGTCGCGATGATCGCGCTGCCCGCGCTGCCAGGGCCCGGTGGGGCGCTGCTGCCGCGGCTCGTGAACCACGCGGCGGCGCCGGCCGCGCCGCCGATCAGCACGACCGCGCCGAGGATGGCGGGCAGCCGCGAGCGCCGCGGCGTGGCGGCCTCGATCTCGGGGATCGAGAGGTTGCCGGTCCACTGCGTCTTGACCCGGTTCATCGTCGCGGTGTTCGCGACGTTGGCCTGCGCGACGACCGGCGCGGTGGGCTTGTCCCCCGAGACCTCGCGCACCGCGCGCGCGAGCTGGTCGATGGTCAGGAAGCGCTGGTCGCGATCCTTG
>Ga0307513_10005078_pt1 | contig 17411 bp, 20 predicted proteins | sample 15_EM_MG_FD_202174 | JGI IMG/M metagenome (GOLD analysis project Ga0307513, IMG submission 202174) | Populus trichocarpa ectomycorrhiza microbial communities from riparian zone in the Pacific Northwest, United States - 15_EM | ecosystem: Host-associated > Plants > Roots > Unclassified | place... | reverse complement strand
GTCCAGAAACAAGGTACTCCTTCAGCGATCCGAGTCGACCTGCAAGTCGAAACTCTTTCCGACGTCCAGGCGAGAGCGGATCGTCTACGCCATCCACTTCAGCGAACCTACTCCCTAAAACCAATCCTCCAGTTAATCGACGCCTCGATACGTTACGCCTCACATCCGCAGCAAACCCAGGCTCCAAGCAAAAGGCTTCCACCCAGAGTCCTCCACTCGCTATGACTCCGATTCCTAGCGCCATAACCCCCAATCTACGGTCGTCCGGCCCTCCCCCGGATCTCAACAAGCTTCAAGCCAAAGTGTTGAAGGCCAAGCTTATGGGTTCGCCAAACGTGGCGGAGCTGGAAAAAGAGTACGAGGATGCCAAGCGACGAAATGAAGGAGTCTTCATTGACGATGGAGATACGAAGTTAGAAGTACTGCCTACGCTGGATGGTCAAGGAAGATTATACGATGTCGGAATGGGTACACCTGACCAAGGTCCTGCTCGAGTCTATGGCAATCGACGTCAAAAAGAGAAGGTAGGCATGCGCTATCGTTCTCTTGCACCATCTCACACCTATTACAATAGCCCATTGAAACTCGAGATCCGAAGACAGGTGAATTACTTCGTGTCAATGCAGATGACGACGATATCACCCTCCGGGAAATGCTACGACAGGAGAAATTTGGCGCGGGTATCGCCGATCAGAAAAATTTGGACCGACAGCTCGCCCATGCGATCACAACTGATGGCAAGTTCGAGGTCAGTCGTCTCAGAACGTGTCTTTAGCTCTCGCTCATTGCAATTAGGACGACCTTGAATATATGGATGATAATGCTGAGAAACTTGGTCGCAAGAAGATGCGCACAGATGCCATGAAGAGGCAATTTGCTATCAACGGTGAGTATTCAGGTCCCTCCTGTGACAAGAAATTAACGGCTGGATGGTAGATTACGCGAAGACACAAAAAGTCCTTGCCTCCTGTGTTCACTGTTATGGCGAAGACGACTCTCCACCCAAGGCTGCTGTTGTCGCGATGGGGACTCGTTGCTACCTTGCGTGTACAACTCAGCAGGAGCTCGTTCCAGGTCACTGTCAAATCGTTCCCATACAGCATCATCTTTGCATGCTCGAAGGTGATGATGAGCTTTGGGACGAAGTCCGCGTAAGCTCCATCCATCTCGCGACGCGAAGGATATGCTAATCCGGTTGATGGCAGAATTTTATGAAGTGTCTGATTCGTATGTCCAACGAAGAAGGGAAAGGAGTCGTATTCTACGAGACTTTTCTGAACTTCAAATGGCAAAAGCATACCTACATTGAATGCGTGCCGGTCCCGTATGACCTGTTTGAACAGCTTCCTGGCTACTTCAAGGTATGCCTGCTGTGGGTCAGATATCACGTATACTGATTCAGACATACGTCAGGAATCTATCCTCATGTCAGAAATGGAATGGTCTCAGCACAAGAAGTTGATCGACTTTTCCGCAAGGCCAGGAGGCTTTCGACGTGCCATGGTTCCAAACCTCCCTTATTTCATGGTCCAGTTTGATTATAAGGGCGAGAAAGGTTATGGCCATGTTATCGAGGGTGTGGGTGACGCGGCTGGTGGTGGTGACCCTGACGGAGCAGTTGATGAAGGAGAGAAAGGCGGAGGCGAGTTTCCTAGGTATGTCAATGGTCATATTGGAGGTATCTAGGGCAGTTCTAATCAGGGATCAGGTGGTTTGCCGCGGAGATTATTGGAAATCTTTTAGATTTGGAGCCACGATTATGGCGAAAACCTCGTTGGATGGACCGTGGCCAAAGCAAAGCTCGGGTAACAACATTTAAAAAGAAATATGATCCATTCGACTGGACCCCATTGCTCCGCGAAAGTTGAAGAACTGTACCCTGGTCAATGCTACGGCTTTGGTATTAGTATTAACACTATTGGAAATAGGGACACTCGTTTACCAGGTCGTGAAGAGGACCTCCGTTATCATTCGCAAGACTCGCTGTATTGAGAGCAAGTGCGAGAATTTGTAGAGTGGCAACCCGTATGTCCGCGGGATGGATCCGGAGTCTGGGTTGCGGTCCGATTTCATATGCAGCAGGTTTATATGTTATTCCGCACTCGTGTATCTATAGCTACTGCTCTGGATACGAATATATCAAGAGGGTTTTCGTACGGCCGCCTCTAATTTTGAGAGAAAGTCTCAGTCTGTTGTCTAGAACTATATCCCTAGAGCTAGTAAGGCAATCTATTTACAATTCTGTGTAACAAACTTCAATACTAACCTCGCCCAAATTGTGATGCGACACTTAGTCCTTAGGAAAAGCTGACCAGGATGGCGACACGAGGAGTCCTCTCTATTCCGTATAACCGAATTGAAGGTGGAACCCTTTTCCGACGTGCCTCGCCGACATGCAAGTCGGTTTGCTTCCACATGCCTACAGTGCCGAAAGTCTGGATCTACACGAGGTAGTAGTACGTCTCAGGGCATCCAAAAGCCAAAGATATGTTTCCTACGCCCCGTGAAAAAGGTCGGTCGCGAAGGACCTCAGCCCCTTAATTGCCCACGCTCTCGGGTTTCCTAGTTACAGCTCCTCACATGTATTTGATTTGCAGGTGCCGTGGTCCGGTAAATGGTTTCTACTGTGAACCAATCTCCCTTCTCCCGGTCTACCCCTAAGAGCCGTGGCGTGATCCTGTTCATATGGACTCGCGACTGCAATTCTTCTCCATTGACATTCTCCATTTGCAGGTCTGCCCCCTTGTCATACCTGCAGAACCCTCTCAATAAATTCCACGTCCCTGGTTTGATCCAATATAGAAAATTTATGACCTCTATATGCGATGAAAGTTCCTGCAGTTAGAATCTCGACTGGGGATCTCCCCGTATAATATTAATATTGGCTCTCTCCTAAATAGGCTTACTCAGTCCTCAAAACCCTCGTAATTAATAAACGATAACAAATATATGCACAATATCAGCACGGTGTTAGCTATACTTTTGGAACAAACAATTTCTTTCTCATCCCTAACAACTCGTCTCCTTTCAAATCACCATACTAGTGGTTATTCATAATCTATTTGTTATCATATTATCTCTGCACACTATGGTCTTAGCACGACATCGACCTATTGGTTCTAGCCCAGCAGCCAGACAGCGGAGGGCTGACATAGTTGGAGCTAGACATATACATAATTACGGGGAGGGCATCAGTGTATATAGAAGGCGTTCTAAGGGCCATCAGCAGAGGCAGGAGTGGGGTTTGGCATACCGATGCATAGGCCAACAAACCAAGTTGGTGATACTGCTGGACGCCAACTTCTAGGGCAATAAGGGGTGCACAATTGTAGGAATGGGTAAATCAGGACATATTTTTTGTTGATGTAATAGTTGTTGTGACAGCATTACTAGTTGAATAGCAGTAACAACCTTCATGTCATCTTTTTTCTGCTACCTGCTTGACTCTATGGTTAATAGCTAGCCACCAGAGTATCAGGTTTTTGGACCTCTTTGTTATTACCATACTTCGACCTTGCTAGCTCTCCTAACCCACACGCAGATGTCCATTTCAGCAGATACATTGACCCAAAAGCTCCGGGACCTAACGCAAGAATAACCGACTAAACGAGACCTTGCAAGGGCATTGGTGCGGCATCCACCAATGTCATATACTTGCTTCACTGGATCATTGATGCTCAGACCTATGGCACCACAGAGTGAGTGTTGGAGTGTTGGATCGAATATGGGCACTCTCAACGTCCTTGTTGTTCCCTGTTCTTTCCGCATCCTCGTAGGATCTCGAAGGCTGGGTGAAAGTCTGATCACGTACTTGTGAACATGCCGCTATGCCTGTAGTCATTCTTTTAAACTATTCATTAAATTGGATTCATAATATATAGGTTAGGCACTCATCTGTCTTGCTAATCCGCCCTATTTGCATTGGCTTAACACTCCCAAACCCGTCAGTTCATACTGCATTGCCAACTACGCAGTATTTGCTAGACTCCTTATAGGATTTGTGTGAAAGGGTAATTAAATACGGAGTCATAATGTGTCACCACCGCAGAAGCCCGTGTATCAAAATACTTAACATTTGGATGTAGCTTATTAAAAGGTGATTTGGGGTCGAACTTGAAGTGTCAGGGTGCAGGACCCGATGATGAGCTCAAGGACGGCTTGGATTCGTGATGGGTCGACATCGGCAAGGCATTATTTGTGTGTACGCCGCTCAGCGAGACTCCAACTTGGCAACTGTGCGCCGGCTTTCGTCCCAGCATTGAGTTGTTGGGCCTCGAGAATCAAATGAGTCTCCGTGGTAAAAAGGTATCGCGCCAGGGTCGACAAGAGTGGAAGCGCTAAAGTGCACTATGCATATCGTTGAAAGGCTCGTGCAGTCGGTCATCTAATAGACCTTTTGGCTTACTAGTACAGAGCAATTGTGACGCTTAACATTTCTTGCCCACCGTGTGAAACTGCTAAGTGTACAAGAAAAATATCAATGCCCCAAGGAAATTCAGGATCAGGCCTGCCAAGATTGCTTGTGACATAGCTGGTGGGACGATAACGCTTGGTGGCGCCTCGACTTCGGAATCACCGAGTTCAGGGAACACTTTCCCGTCGAAGAAGATTGGTGGTTTAAGATCTTCATTCCCAAGAAAGATGGAGAGAACAGGAACAAAAAGGCCGATGAGAAGCCCCTGAGTAGTAGTTCGAACCGCCGAGTCGCGAGGATAGTGCGGGGGTGGTGGTTCGAACGTCGATCCGGAGCTGAATGACGATATCCACTGTTCCTCTAAGGTACGTGACTCTTCTTCCGCTGTGCGGGTAGTCGTGAATAAGGGAATGAAGTATAACGGAGACTTACTATACAGAGAGGAAGACGGTCCTTCGGCAGATGCTGTCCCAAAGAGAGCTTGGTGAAATGCACGCCGATAGCCACGTATTTCAGCCTCAGTCAGCCCTAGTGTACTGAAGCGGTCGAAACCACGGGGGGATTCTATCATGCCCTGCAGACAACACCGATAAGGAACCTTTCGTGAATATAATAAAACCCACGGACATGCTCTGCAGTGTCTTCTTCCTCGTCTTCTTCCTCATGTATCTCATCCCCAACAGAGCAATGAATCCAAACTAGTTCATCCAGGAAGCTGGGTTCTTCGGGACTCGGCTTATTATGCAAAGGCAACTGGGAGGTTTCAGAGGGTTCTGTTTCGGGGAATGGCAGACGATTCGACTTGAGAGTGCTCAGTGGAAGTGTCCGTGCAAGGTTCTTTCCTCCATGAATGAGTCTCAATTTTCTCCGGGAGAGTTCGGGTCTCCTTTCTCGTATCTACGAAATACTCAACATAGCGAACTCATTGCCAAGGGATGACCTACGGCGTCAATGAGAGCTGCTACGCGCTTGGTGGTAGGTAATTCAAGTCGTAAATCCTGAGCTCCATCTGTGAAACGAATTGAGAACTTGATCTTCGGTGAATAATCCTGAGCTGGCGCCGATAGTTTGCTTTGCGGTGCCAATGCGGCTAGGTCGATGGGCATTGCACGTTGCTTTCCCTTTGCCTTGTCACTCATGTACCGAGGAGGCTTCGAGTCTTCCATTTCAGAGGAGGTAGTGTGTTCTAGAGCGGATGTAGAGAGGTGCAAGGACGAGTGGCCAAACAGAGCAACACACCTTGGATATCACCCTCGACCCTCGACAGGGAATGGCACCACAGAAGCGAGTACCCCGAAGCATACGATGGTCTCATTTCGAAGATAGATTGTACGAACACGTTCAGGAAGCTGTGAGACTCTTGACATCCGTGGACGTGTTGTGGGTATGCTCATATGATTTGGTGGACTCCAGATGGGAATAGTTCTATCCACGGAGGACGAATTACAGTTGGAAGTAGATCGTCTACGAAAGGAACGCGATTTGGCTCGGGAAGAGGCTACCCAGGCCCGAGAAGAACGGGATACGGCGATGCTCCAGGTCGATTTCGCGAAATCAATGTCAATTTCCCGATATTTGAGCTCATTCGTCCCCCTTGATACAACAGGCACGAGAAGAAACCACAGAACGCGTCGCTCTAGAGAAGGATCTCGAGGTTCTTCGGGAAGAGGCAAGTTCCTAAACATTCTCTCGCTGACTTCTCATGTTCATGCGTCCACTTTAGTTGACGGCTGCTCGGCACGAGATTGGACGATATAAAGGCTTCGTATGTGGCAGCCTCTCTCCTCCGCCACCACATTTCTCTTACTGCGCCCACCTTAGCTGTGTGTTGCCGAGGACGATAAACAAACAGAGGCCAAAGCACGAAGGCGGGCTGAGGAAGACGTCAATCAGCTCCGGAGTCGATACGAGAAACTAGTCGATGAGTTACGGACCGGTCTGGTGTCTACTGGGCGGCCCAGGACTACCCAGCGAGAAGCGGGAGAATTTAAGCGATCTGAGAGCGAACTCGACAGCGCCAGCCGATCTTCATACTCGATGTCATATTATCTTTCATCATCTCATCGCACTCAACTATCTAGATATACAGCTGGACCAGGGCCGGGTCCTTCCAATACGTCTTACCGGTACCAGCGTCCTATTTCTCCGCCACCAAAGATTACATCGTGGGCACCGCCAAGTCCCCGCAAGACAACATCACAACCTTCACCGCAGGACGCGAGTCGTGTTAACTTTGAGCGCGTCTCTCAGGCTAAACCTCAATCTCCCCATCCTACTTACACTCATCTCCGAACCAGTGCGAAGATCACTGCCATCGTTCCAGTACACCTCATAAAAGAAGAAGAGGAGGAAATGTCTTTACCACCAGAAACTCCTGCACAAGATAATAAATCGTCACCTCTGCGAAGGCGACGAAGTATGGCGAGGGTCATTCAAGACGAAGACGAAGCAGACTATGTAGAAGCGACTGAGGGAGCTATTGGGGTGCTAGGCGAAAGCGAGGAGGATGAGATTGCCATTGGGCATGCGGTACGGTAACACTTTCTATTGTGAAGGCAGCTGCGCTGAAATGATATTTATAACAGTCGGACGATGGAACATACGGGACGCGCCCAGTCAAACCGCCTACACGAAAGCGAAAGGCGCTCACGATGCTCGGCAGTTCTCGCAGAAAAGTCAAACGATAACATATACTACTTCCTTTGTTGGTCTTCATACCCATACTCATTATTTTTCGGACATATGTCTTCCAATACTTTGTGAGGTCGAGATGAGAAGGGCCATCAAAACCAATCATCTTCATCTTCATCTTCCCCATAGCCCCCATAGTCACTGTTGCCCGAGGACTCTGATATTACAGTACACTGCAAGGTCGTCCACTTTAGTGGGAAAGTCGGATACCAAAAATATATGGAACTCACACTTGCTCCACTCAAGTCGGAATCTCGTACATCCTGGATTTCCAGGAGCAGCCCACGCTGTTCGCAGAGCTGCTGTAGCGTTGGTCCCTCGCCGCGCAATGCCATCACCTTCTGCAGCTGCTCGTTTAATGATCGCCAGAATACACCAGGCGCGGGAGAAATCGTAACCTTCTTCAAATTCGAGCTACGATCCTGCAGCAGGTTGAACAGACCCTCACTCGATAGGTCGTTCGTCCAGAAGTGTCTGAAAGGATGATTTGCGGGAAACACAGGAGGGAGTGCCAACCCTGGCTGACGGTGGTCCGACATCAACACCGCCAACTCCTCCAGATAAGGATAGAACTTCCACGGAGGGAGTGTCAATCTGAAGTCTGATTGCGCCACTTTTTCGACTACGAGAGCCTTTAGGGTTTGACGGTACGGCCTAAGGATATGTTCGAGCTCATTGTCGTGGATAACGATAGAAAGGTTGACCAAGGATGGTAAGACCAAGAAGTCTCGCGGTTTGTGGGATGGTCTCTTGGTTGCCCATTGCAGAGTCCGAAGTCGTGGCAACACAACATCCTCTGGAGAGGACACGTAGAAGGTATCGACCTTCACGAGCAAGGACGTAAGGTTCGTGAATGCTGGAAGCGCGGATATGACTTCATCCGTTCCCGTCGAATCGGAAATGAAACAGATCTCCAAGCGCTGAACATTGAGATGACGATCAGCGTTGTCAACGAGGTCGAAGAATGGGGAAATGAGAGGTTTAATGAAGCCGTATAGCCGAATGATCTTCCATGAACTTGGTAGGGGTATGACGGGCAAGTCGTTTGAGTCGAGGGATACCCGCAGGGATGTGAGTGAGCTGAGTTTGACTGAGGGCCGCTTCTCAGCCCTGCGATCTTTTCTAGAATTGGCAAATTCCATCCATGTACGACAGACCAGAGAAAGACTTCTTCTCTGGCGTTCGCTTTCGTGGTAAGTGGACCTCCCGGTGGCTTCGACCTCCCGCGCATTTTCGATTGCCCATGCGCAAAAGCTCTCGACAGTACAGTCAACGTCGAAGAGGAAAGGTACATGGATGACTTCGTCGAGAATATCTGTCCAAATCTCATAGGGAATCCGATTTACTGCGGAACCTGGCATGTTTAGGGAGGGTGTTTGAGAGGGCGAGTGAAGAGGAACGAGTGAGAGTCAGAGCCCCCCTAAGCCGATCTTTAATCAATTCTTGTCCGTCAGGCTCGGAACATGACGGTGGGACACGTCATGTCCAGACTTCTGAAATCATTGAATGAACGTTACGACAGAGCCGTCATGTGGCGTCTGACACTAAGCTCATGCCCACAATGTGAATACCTTGTCCTGAGTGAGACAGAGCTAAGTATTACTCTGATATTAAAATCGGAAGCACCGTTCTCAGTAATTTATTCGTGGGTTCTGGTATTCCAGCATGAAGAATTTCTAGAGGGAGGCTCGCGGCGACCTGTTTTCATTCTTATGTTTGGGGTTAAAAGGAACGTTATGGCCGACAGGGCGTATACGCGCATGTGCTCACACTCCCTTTCTATGCCATTGACGGAGAAAAGAGATTCGTAAATACTGAAAAACTTTCTGGGCGGATCGTGAATACATGAAGTAAATTCGAGACCCTAGACATGCGGGTGTAGATGGCTGTACCGAGCCACTTCAGACAGCTCTATTTTGTGGGTTTCTTGGGTGAAACTAGGTATAACATATATTAATGTGCCATGTATTGGCAGGTTTATAGCTTAAGTTCACTTCGAGTGAATAATGTTACGCGGATCAAGCCCGGGAGTACTCTACGAATAATTTTCAGGGGTGGAAAATTCACGATATCACCTCTCACCTCCTTTACGGAGCTCTTTATTGGTGGGTTAACAATGCATAGGGCCTATCCAGGTGGTCGATTGCAACACCTCGCAATTGCGCAACTAGCTGGAGCGTGTGGTTTGAGAATAGCGTCTCGAGTGCAGATTAGGCCTGCATAGTTGATCATGAGCAGAGTTTGAAATTAGTTGATCATAAGCAGAGTTTGAAATTCACTAAATCGTTTGCTTCCCAGCCTCACTTCTTCATGGCACCTTCCATCCTCTACCATTGCGCCTGCGTCTCTTCGTCGACAGGGGGACCGCCACCACCACATTTACCATCATCAAACTATGCATTTCACCCACTACATACGTTGTTTTTCTGTGAAGAATGCGACGCCGTGCGATGCAATCGCTGTGTAGCCGTTGAAGTTTCTGGATATTACTGTCCAAATTGTTTATTCGAAGTCCCTAGTGCCAGTGTAAGAGCTGAGAAGAATAGGTCGGAATTATCAGCACCGTATGCTACTAGAGCTGACACAACGCGTGGTCAGATGCGCTCGTAATTGTTTCCTTTGCCCGCAATGCGATAATACGCTCTCTGTCGTCCCGTCGGATCCTCCTGAACCATCTGAAGGCCAAATTGCACCGATTTCTATCTCTGCAGTTGGCGAGCCACCATTCTTCCTCTACTGTAACTTTTGTCGTTGGGATTCCGCAGGTGTAGGCATTACATTCGACAAACCAACAGGCTTAGCTCGTATGTATCCTCTACATAGACTTATCTCTGGCTCTGCTAACCCATTCTTAGTACAGCTGCAGAAGTATGAAGACAACGCGCCAGAAATTATCGAACTGGACCGGCTGAAAGAATTCTTCGAACCTGCCCTAAGAGCCTCCGCTGCTGCGCATTATGCCTCTATGCCATCCAGTGCGCATATCAACCCGATTCACGCTGCCGCATCCTCAGCCTTATCACGCGAAATTCCAGCTCTCAAATTTACGTCCCGACGCTCTGGAACTGCAAGGCCTGCTGGTCGTGATAAACCTGCAGCGGATGAATTACCAGTATACAAACCTCGCATTGCAGCTGCGGCTAGTGGGGGACTCGGAGTGGAAGCAGAGCTAGATTGGCTGAGAGGATTGGACATACTACAAGATGTTGCACCTGTCAAGAGTCGATGGGAGACGAGTTGGGCCCCAACAAACTCTATGCGGATGGTTGACCTTAAGCCTCAACGAGTCCCGTTACATTCTAAGAAGAGCAAGCGATGTCCGACATGCAAACATATCCTCATAAAGCCTGAGCAAAAGGCCCAGAGTGTCCGGTACAAGATCAAGTTGGTGGCTGCAAATTATCTGCCCAATATCGAGGTCATTCTCAATCCGGGCGCCCAAGTCTCCGGCGTGCAAAAGAAAGGCACCACGAAGGACGAGGAAGCAATGCTTCCTGGAAAAACATATCCTTTCCATCTGGTTATGTCGAACCCGCTCTACGACCCCATCACTGTACGGGTCTCGGTACAACGTTCTGCTCCTCCACCTTCTACAGCTGGCGACGGCTCTGCACCGAGGCGACCTCCGTACGCTATCTCATTGCCTACTACGCCCTTCTCGATTGCCGCTTTCGCCGAGGCTTGGGAGTATGAAGACGACGAAGAGATGTTCGATGACGATGCCATAGGTGGCCTAGGAGACCGTGAAGTGAAATTAAAGGTGAAGACGGTTGGCGTCATTGAGAAGCGGGCGAACGTCACGAAGGTTGGAGGCGAGGTTGTGATCAGTAAGGAAGGGAACGGCGCTGTCAAGGTGAACTATCTTAATTTTACATTTAATTCCATTGTGTTCACAACATTCTTCCAGTTTAACATGCTCATATCATATACCTACCGATCAGACGACCCTGAAGGAGACGACGAGAACAGCAAACTGTCCGCGGTGCGGAAGGAGGCCGCGCACGAAATGAAAACTTTCTCCTTCCACACGGTTGTAGATCTTGGCGTCATCTCTCCAAGGCCACCCGCCGACAAGAGCCGACGGGACAGTGAGGTGCCGGGACCAGTCGCAGTCTATAACTGAGGGTCTTCGTTCTCTTTGTTCGCTTCGTCTTGTACCTCGAGTTTGTCTTGCTGTATCTCGTAATTTGAGGCTGATCGATACTCGACCCGTTCCCCCGGCTACGGGTATTGCCGACCATTCTTGGCTTTCTACATACCACAACCCAAATATGCGAATACCTCTAAGGCCCTCGTTTACAGTCTCAGCTAGTCGAGGTCATCGTATATCGGCAAGATTTGCGTCTTCTAGGCCGAATCAGTTTAGTCCTATTCCGCCACCTCTGAAAGGAGTGCGCATCCTCGACTTGACACGCGTTCTGGCGGGACCGACAGCGACCATGTTGCTCGCGGACCTAGGGTAGATTACTTAAACGCCCAAGACACGTCAAAGGACTAACTTTCACTTTCAGAGCAGACGTGATCAAAATCGAAGAAGTCAGGAATGGCGATGATACACGTACGCTCTCCAATATCAGACGAGATTGAATAGGTGTAAAGTATTATTATAGGAGCATGGATACCACCAGCAGCGCAGGTCATGGAAGGCGCGCCTGCGCCCTCCAACCCTCCTGAATCAGCCTACTTCCTTGCCGCGAACCGTAATAAGCGTTCCGTTACTGTCAATTTCAAGGAACCAGATGGCCTTGCAATATTGCATAAACTTGTAGAACGGTCCGACGTGTTGGTGGAGAACTACATCCCCGGCAAACTTGCGAAGCTGGGTTTAGGCTGGGACGATTGCAGAGCAATCAACCCACGTCTCGTTTACGCGTCTATTACAGGTTTGTGAATAAGGTCTCCTTCCACACCCAGCACCACGAGTTTCTGAGCCTTCTCCTCGCCTCACAGGCTATGGACAAACCGGACCTTATTCCCAGGCTGCGGGTTATGACGTGGTGATTGAAGCTGAAGCAGGGTTGATGCATATGTAAGCCCGTTCACTCGCTTCGCAGCATAAGACCTTGACTTTGTTCTTCGCCCCGAGCAAGTACAGGTGAACCAGACGGACACCCCTGTAAAGTGGGAGTGGCTGCTACTGATGTTGCTACCGGACTATATGCACACGGAGCGATTTTATCTGGCCTTCTTTCAGTCCAAAGGACTGGCAAAGGCGTTTGGATCGACTGCAATCTCATGGAGACACAGGCAAGCTTTGATAAATCAATGCAACTAAATGGATCCTTTTTTAATGCTTGTTTGCAGATTGCTGGACTTGTGAATATTGCGTCCAACTACCTGATTGCCGGGAAAGAGGGTTCTCGACATGGAACGGCACATCCATCCATCGTGCCGTACCAGGTGTGTACATTCTTTAACGACTTAATTCGTCGCGCGTGACGTTCCCGCAGGTCTTTTCTTGCCAAGATGGATACATCATGGTCGGTGCGGGTAATGATAAGCAGGTCAGCCTTAAGTAACACTAAGGGGTACACTCAAACGTTTTATATTTAGTTTCGAGTATTCGCAGAGAAGGTGTTGATGCGACCTGACCTTGTTGAGGATCATCGGTTCTCCACCAACACGGCACGGGTCGCGAACCGTCAAGATCTTGTCAAGATCATCACAGATTTATTTATGAAGCACCCGAGGGATCACTGGATAGAATTGTTTGATGGGCTTGGGTGAGGACCAGTAGACCCGTGACATCCTTCTGAGATTCCTGACAATTGTCAGGGTGCCGTTCGGCCCCATCAACAACATTGCCCAAACATTTGATCACCCTCAGGTGAAAGCACGGGGACTTGTCGTCGAGGTCGAGCATCCGCGTGCCGGAAAGATAAAGCTCGTCGGACCCGCTGTCACGTATAACGGACATCGAATGCCTGTGGAACGCCCTCCACCGTATTTGTCACAGCATACCGAGGAGGTACATTCCAAATCCAATTGGCATTGCCGGTCGACTAACCGTGCATTGCTCAGGTCTTGAAAGAATTGTCTTACACTGATGAACAACTCAGTGATCTCAGAAAGAGAAAAGTAATATAAAGGAGCGTCTGTTATAGGACCCCTCATGTGGTCAGGGCGCTGAGAGCTTGGACCACGTTTGCCGAGCTCGTAGTAAAGTCATCCGATGTCCTAGGTGGGTATAGATTAGTCTTTTCTCCCATTCTGAGGAATCATCCCACTTACCAGTCAGTCTCCAGCAGAAAGGGCTCGGCGTCATCTGTACCGGGGACGTCGTTTGTCTGCAATATTAGGTATAGGTACTCAGCGGTTTCCTCTCGGACCTGTAAACTACATAAGTCTTTAAATTCACTCTGAAGACAATTTTCACCTTTGGAAATTGATGAGCCAGGAACTGATGCAGGTATCCAGTACTTTTCTGAGAAACACTCGCTACCGCGCACAGCAAACATATCCTGAGGACATTCGTCACTACAACTCAGAATGGTACTCAGTACTTACACTCTCATAGCACCTAAGATCCGTTGCAGGTTTTTCAGCCCGCTCGCGTTTCGACCGGTTGTGTTGCAGAGGGACAACAGCCTATATGGCGGACGTTCAGACTTTGGGCCTGCAATATACGGCTGTGCTCACAATTTGATACCTTCCGAGCTCTCCGATAGTGACTTGGCCACTCCTGCCTCCAGCAGCACTTCGAAGGTCGTTAAGAGTGGCAACATCATCGAGTTTAGTGTCGAGTACTCCTTTGCAAGTCGTAACAGGGATTGGAAAATGTAAGTCGTCAATGCGATATTTCCAGTTTCGATGCTCGTGTTAAGGTAAGCCGCGAGAGCTTCCGAGGCTGGTTTTTGCTACGCTCGAGGACTCAATGTGTTATATCCCTTGCGGAGCGGTGCGTCTACTCACGGTACTTTCGTTTCGACTCCCAATGCTAAGCACCAGACCACGGAGAACGCTCATGCGATAACGCTCAATTGGAAGTAACTGCACTGCTTTGGGGTAAAGCCATGCAGGTTCCTGCCATCCCTCCAGTCCGTCGTCCCGTGACCTGCATAGACAATATAAGCAGCAACACAACACAATGCTTGCGACTTACTGGACGTTTACGAATAGTTCTCTGAAAAGACCCTCTGCGTCAGGTACCCAGACCTCCCTTCCTGACTTATGAGGTACGTCCAGGAGCGTAACTATTTGTTTTCCGGCTTCGACTCGAAGGTTATTGAGTCGCTCCACTCCTTGCTTCAAGATTCCAGCGACGATCTCGTGATATGTGTGACTGGTCAGCCATTTGTTGATTTCGAGAGAGCTTTCGGCAAGGAATGATATGGCAACCTGACCAAGACCCTTGATGCATGCCAAGCGGGCCCATGAGCCGACGTCTCCACGTTCATCAACAGTATAATCCTCAAGTCCCTTGAGTAAGGCACAAATGATTCGCTCTACCAAGGGCGGATCCAGTACTGTGGTACATATAATAAGCGAGTGAGATGTGTTCGCAGACGTGGATCACTTACTCTGATCCAATTGCGGCGTGAGGTCTCTGAGGATTGTTGAGAGGGCCTCGTAGGCGTTTCTTCGGCTTTCGATTATCCTGCTGTACGCAGAGTCCTACTACTCTTTGAGATCTTTAACATCGAATCTAATGGAAAACCCACTGATTGATCAACAAGAGCAAGTAGAGAAGCAATCGCTTGGCGGCTGCTGGCGGGGTGAAGATGATAAACAACTGAACCGAGTAGCTGACTCAGACTTGTTTGTAATACGTAATTATTAGTCTGGATTTCTTTTGTCCATGTAGAGGTTCTGATGTCAGGAAGATTACCGGGACATTTAGAGAGGATACCCATCTTTCTACGTCGTTTGAGCAGTCCCTATGCATACTTAAAGCCGTGACTGCCTTGGCTGCTGCTTCTTGAACGACATGATTCCGATGCTCAAGTGCTGCATTGAAAATCGCTCTCCATCTAGGGGGAGGATGCTTCAAACCTCCCCCGTCATAATCCGGCTGCAGCTTTAAAGCGTTCGGTGAAGCACTGGAGGCGAGGAGGAAACACGAAGCCTCGAGGAGTAAGTCGTTGCGGTGGATTTTCAAAGACTTCTCAGGAATGTCTGCCAGTGACTGGAAGATTTTGATACGCTCCTTGATCAGGTCAGGAGAGGTACTCTCCACCGCCCGAAATGCCATCGCCAGTTCTGCAAGTGCTAATAGTGCGCCGTGTACGTCGTTTGGATCTATCGACTTAAGCATCAGGATCTAAGTCACCAGGTCAGCGGCTTTAGTACAAGCTAGATAGTCGGAAAACCATACAGCACGGCGCGAAGCTTCAGATCCCAACGGAGCGAGGTCGAACTTGCAGATCGAGCAAAGGGACTTCGCGCCAATCGCACGCATAGAGGGGTCCCAGTGCTTCAGAGTAACACTCAATAAATGCTCTATCAGGTACAGACGATACTCTTCGTGCCTGGGGGTTCGTAAATAGCTATTGAGTGATGATACAACAATCACACTTACTCTGCAACTTGAGGAGCAGCAACAGTAAATGCGTTCTTTCGGATACTAACACCGTAAAAGTCCGTTTTTCGTAGAACATCGATACCATGTGGAAACAGCCCCTGGACTAGCTGCGTTAGAGTGGGTCAACAGTACTGGCGTTGTTCGTACCGTCCTCCCAACGTTCTCCTGAAACGCTGCACTTGCAGCCCTCCTGATATGTATCTCCCTATCAAAGACGCTCGTGGCGACCAAAGCCCGCGCGAGATCCAAAGCAAAAGGCCGCAAATCGTCCATGTTCTGAGCCCTTGCGAGGGACCAAAGTACATAACAAGCTGCATCTCTCACACTGGAGCCTACCGAATGCGCTCCCTTTCGGACATCGAAGAACAATGCCTAGACCCAACGGATGAGACGTTGATTACATGGAACAGTGACACGAAACTCACCTTCAGCATCCAGCTTATCAGCTGACCGGTATATTCTCCGCGAATTAACCCTCTCCTGGCAAATTCGGCGCACCCCAAACACGCGCCATGCCAAGTCGCTTCCGCTACCGAGGGCATTTCAATCCCACTTCCAGGTCCGGCATAGTGGATGGAGAAGAGACCGATAACAGCATCAAGCAGTTGGTTGACGAAGTCTGTGGGGAGACGCTCGGCAATTCGTGCTAATGCCTTGGATGTCGACCACCTAATTGCTGTGTCCTAACGTGGGCTACGATCAACGCCGAGACGTGATAGTTTGCTACGCGCGCCACACCTTGTCCTGAAGACTCTCTAACAAGCCCCCTATGATCTCTTCGACTTCGGCGGGCACTTCTACCTCCTCGTCTCCAGAGCTCCCGAAGCCTTCGTACTGATTTGCTGCAGTGACACCGTGGAGATATTTGCCTAGGTGGGGTGAATTGGTGCTCACAGTCTGCAGCGGGGTTGTCGGCTTACCAGGACGTGACCTTGGTCGCGGTGGGGGAGAAAGTCGAAGCCCGACGCGGCCGGTTATCTTGACAATGTATTTTCTGACAACAGTGTTCGAGTTGAGAAGGGTCGTGTTCCCAATAGCACGCGAGAGCTCTAATATTGTTGGCAGGAAAGGACGAAGCTGGTCTATTCCACCAGATTTCAGAATTTCTGCGACCGTTTGCATAATACACAAGGCCTATGCAGAGGGTGAGTACTAACTAAGATGGTCCTCCTAAATCACTAACGCTGAAAATGCTAGGTGAACCCTTGATGTACTCGCTGCTCCACGACAAGAACGCTGGGAAAAGGGAGCAGCTGTCCTGTCTAAGCAGAATGAGTGACAGGTCACTAAGATAATCCGTCACATACCTTGCATACAGCCTGGCTAGAAGGAGAGCGGCTCCGTCCCTTTCGATCCCAGACTTGTCCATCATATTTCGACCAACTGCTTCGATAGCAGAGGCAGTCTGTCCTGGTCGTGTAGGATCGCTATCAAAGTTGGAGAGATCGAAAGGTATTCGGCATATAAGCCAGAGCCATAGTAACAGGACGTAGTGGATTGACCACAGCCGGGACGGAGAAGTCTCAGGGGTACCGCGCTGAAGTCGTTGAATGTATTCAAGACAAATCGTGAGATCTTCCACCTGATGAGGGAAGAAAGGCACTACAAATGAAAATGCATCAGTGGACTCGCGAATCGACGCAGAGGATTAACCCTACCGATGGTTTTATAGCCACGCGTTTTGATGATGTGGTAGACAACGAGACAGAGGGTAATCAAGCGTGGACTAGCAATAGGCACCCCAGGATCTTGTGCGCCTGCCTGGGCATGCGTACGTAGGGCCTG